>Ga0315904_10009563_pt1 | contig 12639 bp, 9 predicted proteins | sample LakEriMetagenome_6_FD_203529 | JGI IMG/M metagenome (GOLD analysis project Ga0315904, IMG submission 203529) | Freshwater fungal communities from buoy surface, Lake Erie, Ohio, United States - Buoy 12 MA120 | ecosystem: Environmental > Aquatic > Freshwater > Lake | place: USA: Lake Erie, Ohio...
CGATAGCCGAAGCCATCCCGAGTCTGCGACCAGTCCTTCGGTGTGCGGATGAGCTGTGCGCCGGTGGCGCCGGCGAGAATCAGTCCACCGGTACCCGCCACCATCGTGACGACCGACGCACGCTCGCTGGCCACCGAGTCCTCAGTCACCGAGTTCTGGGCGGATACCGTCGGCACCGTAGGTGGCATCGCAAGGCTGGCGGCAAGCACCACGAGCATCCGGTCGCGTTGTTTCGGCATCGTCACGTCTGACTAGAAGGTGATGCCGAACCGCAATGCGCCGAGTGGAAACGGGGTTTCACCCGCTTCCTTCGTCAACGTGCCGTCCGTAAAGATCGGCCATGGATTGGACTTGTAGAGTACCCCCGCCACACCGAACTGGGGGAGAAGGTAGTACCGCTTGTCGGCGAACTCGAACCTGTACCCCGCGTAGCCGGAGACCAGCCAATCAAAGCTGTTGTACGTCTTCCCCGTGGTGACGTGATCGCGCAGGATGCCAACCCCGGTCGTTTGCGAGAACTCGGCATGTAGTCCCTTCCAGAAGTACTGTCGATATCCGCTGGCAATGCTGTAATCGGCAAAGCGCCCTTCCGTGTCGCGGTCCTGCGGAAAGTCGATGTTGAGGCCCGCATAGACATCTCCGCGCAGATCACCGCTCTGCCACATCTTGACGGTGACGTGGGTTCGTGTCGCGCCCGGAAAAACCGGCCAGAGGACATCGGTCTCGATGCCGTATTTGCGGTCTTTCGGCGACGATTCCTGCGCAACCAGTTCCCCGCTCAGGCCAAGCAGTGCACTCATCATCAACGCAAGCCGTGCGGAACGCATAGACACTCTCCAGAGAAGGAAATGGGACAATGAAACGGTTTCACCCTTTCACATTGCGGACGCTGTCCCCCGGCACCAGCATCAGGTACAGCACCGGCGTCACCAATCGCGCGATGAGCGTGCTCGACACCAACCCGCCAATGATCACCCACGCCAGCGGCGAATAGAGCCCTGACCCCTGCAACGCCAACGGCAGCAGCCCGCCGATCGCGGTAAGCGTCGTCAGCACGATGGGGAGAAAGCGGATCGCCCCGGCGCGCTCGACCGCTTCCTCCTGCGGCACGCCCTCGGCGCGCAACTGATCGGTGAAGTCGACGAGCAGGATGCTGGTCTTGATCTCGATCCCCACCAGCGCGACGAAGCCGATCAGCGCCGTGAACGACAGCGTGTAACCTGAGAAGAAGAGCGCGAGGATGCCGCCTACCACGCCGAGCGGAATCACCGAGGCGACGACCAGCGTCGTGCGGAAGTCGCGGAACTCCAACACGAGAATCATCAGGATTGCGAACACCGCCACCAAGACTGCACCACCCACGCCGCTGAAGCTCTCCTCGCGGCTTTCGAGTTCGCCGGCGGGACGCAGCGCGTAGCCCGACGGCAGCGCGATCGTATCGAGCGCCGCCAGCACCTGCTGGGTGACGGCATTGGTATTGAAACCGCTGCGCACTCCACTGGTCACCGTTACCGACCGTTGCCGATCGGTGTGCGCGACCTGTGCCGGTGACGCGATGAGCCGCGTCTGTATCAGCTGCGGAAGCGGCAGCACCGCACCGGTCACGCTGGCGACGGGAATGCGATCGAGGGCTTCCGGTGCGGGACGCCCGGTGTGCGGCAGACGCACCACCAGCGCACGCTCCTCGCCATCCCCAGCGCGGATCTTCCCCGCTTCGAGTCCCGCGATGCCGAGGCGCAGCATCCGCTCCACTTCCACCGTCGGAACACCAAGCGCGCCCGCCTTGCCACGATCGACGACGACGCGCAGATCGGTGCGCGGCAGCCGTAACGGATTTCGCACCAGCCGCGTGCCGGGAATGCTGCGCATGACCTGTTCATACCGACCTGCCAGCAGCCGCAGCGTATCGAGATTCGGCCCCTCGATCCGCATCGCAATTGGCGCATCGATGGGCGGGCCGTTCACGAATTGCTCGAGCGCCACCTCGGCGCCGGCATATGACGCCAACACGGCGCGCAGGGAATCCTGCAGCCGCTCCTGCGCGGCAAAGCGCATCGGACGCAGCCGCACGAACAACTGCCCATGCGACGGGGATTCGGCCCGCTCGAACACGTTGTAGTAGATGCTCGGATTGTCGTTCCCGCTGTTGGCGAAGACCGCCTGCACCTGTGGATGGGCCCGCAAAACACCTTCCGCAAAGCGGACCGCCCGATCGGTTTCCGCCAGCGTACTCCCGTCGGGTGTGGTGACGTTCACATAGAACTGCGGCGTCCCGGCCGCCGGGAAGAGCGAGAAGCCGACGACGGGGATGAGCGCCACCGCACCAACCACGAGGCTTGCTGACACGAGGAGCGTCATCCGTGGCGCCGCCAGCGCACGGTGCAGCAACGGGCGATATCCATCGGTGATGAGGCGCTGCACCCACTGCAGCGCGCGGTTGCCATGCGGATCGGTGTGGCGCGACAGCAGACGGCTGGCCAACCAAGGCACGATGGTCAACGACACCAGCAACGACGCCGACACCGCGGTGACCACACCCATCGGCAGGGATCGGATGTACCGTCCCGACAGCCCCGGCAGAAAGAGCAGCGGCACGAAGGCAAAGATGAGTGTGCCGGTGGCACCGAGCACGGCGACGCTGATTTGCCGCGTCCCTTCGATGGCGGCCCGTGTTCGATCCACCCCCTCCCGCAAGAGTCTCGCAATGTTTTCCACGACCACGATGGAGTCGTCGACCAGCAGCCCCAGCGCGATCACGAATCCCACGATCGACAGCTGATTGATGCTGAAGCCGGTGACGTGCAACATCGCCACCGCGAGGGCCAGCGACAGCGGAATCGAGATCATCACCACGAGCGAGGCACGCGAACCAAGCGGCAGCAGCGTCAGGAGCACGAGCGCAATGGCGATGACGAAGTCCCACCCGAGACGCGAGAGGCGCGCTTCGACGTTCTGCGCCTGATCGAAGCCGCGCGCGAGGGTGATCCCGGGTGGCAGCGACGGCTCGACGGCATCGAGCGCATGCCATACCGCATCGCGCACCGCCGAGATGTTGGTCCCCGACTGTGCCGTGACGGTGACCCACATGGCGCGCTCCCCGTTATGGCGCGCCAGATGTGTCGGCTCCCCGTCGCCCCACGCGACGTCGGCCAGATCGCTGACCCGCACCACACCCGCCGGACCGGCGGTGACCACCGTGCGTGCCACATCCTCCGGCGTGCGATAGCGGCCACTCGTGCCCACGCTGTACCGCTGCGTGCCGACATCCACGCTCCCCGACGGGATCTCCGTATTGTCGCTCGCGAGCACCTGCAGCAGCTGCGCGGGCGGAATTCCGAGCGCGCTCATCCGCCCGGGGCGCAACGTGACCTGCAGTTCGCGCGGGGGCGCACCCAACCGCTCCACTGCCTTCACCCCGGAGACGCGGACGAGCGCCTCCTGCACGCGCTTCGCAGTCGCATCGAGCGTGGGCCACGGCGCGGTCGGTGAGACGAGCGCCAACTGGAAGACCACGATATCGGAGTTCTCGTTGCGCTGCACCTTCACCGACTGCACGCCGGCCGGCAACGAGGGGCGCAGGGCATTGACCTCCCGCACGACTTCGTCGTACTGCCGTTCCGCATTCACCCCGACGTCGAACTCGGCCTTTAGAATCCCGACCCCATCGCGACTGGTGCTCTCGAGTCGCTTGAGTCGCGGCAGTCCGCGAAGCGTCTTCTCGATCGGATCGATGACGAGCTGCTCCACATCGGACGGCGTCGCGCCCGGGTACACCACGATCGCGGTGAAGACGGGCACGGGGAAATCGGGGTCCTCGGCGCGCGGTATCCCCAGCCAGCTCGAGACGCCGAGGCCGAGACTCATGAGGAACAGGAGCACCGTGATCTGCCATCGCTCGACGGCAAAGCGCGTGACATCGCCGAGCCAGTTCACGGGCGCGCCCCGCGCTGGGGGACGCGCAGCGGCTGTACCCCAGCGCTCAGCACGCGTACCGTCGCACCCGGCGTCACGAAGGCCGCGCCGCGCGCGACCACCAGCGTGCCCATGGCGAGACCGTCCACCAGCGCCATGTCGGCCGTGAGACCGGCAACGCGCACCCGCCGCCTTACCGGGAGTGAATCGCGTGCTGACGTGAGGGTGAGCACGGTGGCCGAATCGCCGTCGCTCTCCAGCAGCGCCGTCATCGGGATGGCGCCGTCCGTCGTGGTCCGCAGCCGTTCGGCGGACGCGCGCCTTTGCGGCAACGCCGTCGTGATGCGCAGCTCACCAATCAGTCCCAGTGGCAAGGCGCTCGCGTCCTGAAGCGCAACCTCTATCGGATACGTGCCGGTTTGCGGATCGGCGGCCTGCCCCACGAGCGTGACGTGCCCCGAGAAGCGCTGCGACGGTAGCGCGGAAAATGCGGCAGTCGCCGTATCGCCAACGCGCACGCGGACCACGTCACGATCGGAGAGCCCGGCATGCACCACCGCGCCACGTCGACTGCCGCCCAGCACGAGCACCGGCATCCCCGGCGAGGCGAGCGCGCCCGCAACGAGCAGTCGCCGCTGGATGACGCCGGCTTCCGGCGCGCTGATCACGCTGTATTCGCGATTGACCTGCGCCTGGGCGAGATCGGCGCGGGCGGCTGCGAGTCCCGTCTCCGCATCCTGCAGCTGTGTCATCGTGGCGACGCTATCGGCGGCCAGGCGTGCGACCCGATCACGGTCGCGTTGCGCCTTGTCCATCGCGGCTTGTGCCTTCGCCACCATCGCGTCGATCTCGCGTACATCGAGGGCCGCGAGGAGCTGGCCGCGTTGCACCCGCTGTCCATCGTCCACCAACACGCGGGCGATGACGCCACCGGTCTTGAAGGCCAGTGGAATTTCATCGCGCGGCGCATAGCGCCCGGTGGCAGTCACCGTGGGGCGTACCGTGATGTCGGAGACGACGGCCACCTCCACGGCGATCGCGTCGGTGGTGGCAGCCGGCGGCGATTTCGCCGGACCGGCACAGGCCGTGACGAGGAGAAGCCACACGGCGCGCGGTGGGAGGGGTCGGATGGAAGTCGTAGACAGCATGAGCGGCTCAGTGCGGGAGGGGGCGGAGCGCCGCGGCGCGCTCGAGCGCGACCTGCCGGCTGGCGAGGGTGTAGCGGGCAACCACGGCATTGAGCTCGGCGGCTGTCTTGGCGCTGCGGGCCGAGAGGAATTCCACGGGCGGCGCCATCCCTTCGGCGAAGCGACGCTGGACGAGCGTGAACGCGCGGGCCGCTTCACTGGCCCGCTGATCGGCGGTGCGCAGCGCGGCGCGGGCGACCTGCACTGCGTCGTAGGCATCGCGGACCTGTACCCGAATGGCGGCGTCGGCTTCCCGCCGCCGGAGATCGGCCTCGGTCTCCAAGGCCCGTGCTTGTGTGCGGCGCGGTGCGTCCTGCGTGCCATTCAGCACCGGCCACGAGAGCACCAGTGACACGAGGCCGACGTTGCGTGCCGGATCCCACCGGTATTGCTCCCCCTGCACGCCGTAGCTGGCGGCCATGGCGAGCGTGGGACGCGAGCCGGCGTCCGCGAGTTGGCGCTGCGCGCGCGCGAGCGCCATGCCGCCCGAGGCCTGCGCCAGTTCATCGCGGTGCGTCACCGCGTGCGCGAGCAGCGCGTCGATCCCGACCGTGTCATGCGCCGGCATTCCGGTCGCGAGATCGGTGGCGTCGAGCTGAGGCAGCGAGGTCCCCTCGTCGGCGTCGCGCAACAGATTGACCGCACGCCGCGCCGCCTCGCGCTGCCCCGTCACCTCCGCCAGCTGTTGCTCCACTTCGCTGCGATCGGCGCGTGCGCGCAATACTGCATCGGGGGTCAGCGAACCGGCCGCTACCAGTCGTTCGCTCACGCGCAATTGTTCGTCGAGTACCGGACGGGTGGCTTCGAGCACACGCACCATTTGCGAAGCGGACGCGTAGCCCAACCACGCCTGCTGGATGTCATGCGCGAGCTGTCGACGCCCCGTGTTCCGTTCGGCGGCGGTGAGATCGAGCGACGCGGCGGCGGCGGCACGCCCCGCCCCGATGGCCGGCGCGAGGAGCGGGAGTGAGGCTTCAAGGCGCGTTTCCTGTCGGAACGGAAGCGTCGCGCGCACGTCGGTGGGGAACCGCGGGGCACCAAGGAGCTGATTGAGCGCCTGATAGGCGGGATTGATGAATTCCCCGACGTCGAGCACCCCCGTGTATTCGGAGTAGCGCGCATTGAGTGCGACGCTCGGTAACCGTCGCCCCTTGGCCTCACGCACCGCCGCCTCGGCGCGCGTCACCGCGATCGCCTGCCGTGCGGCACCGAGGTTGTGCTGCCAGGCGTCGGCGACGAGTTGATCGAGATGACGCTGGAGGGGGGCTCCGGTCGACTGGGCGCGAGTCGTCGCGGGAAGCGCGATGCTGGTCGTGATGACGGCGACGAGCATGAGGCCTATGGTGGGCCGACCCACGGGCCGCACCGCGCGCGGTCGCGTCGTGGCCACCGGTCGCGATCGGAGGAGCTTCGGGAGGGGAATGAACATCGGTGTTGGAGCGAACGATATTGAGGAGTTGAACAGCGTTAGGTGAATCGGCAAAAAAGAAGACGCGCTCGCGTCGGCCTCGCTTCAGCGGAAGGGCGTCACATCAGGTGGGAGACCGCCTCCCGGGCGGGGCCTCCAGCCCCTGCATCATGGCGGTCAACATGGTGTCCACCAGGCGCAGCGGGTGCTGGAGGGCGACCACGGTATCGCACTCGTGGGTGAGCCAGAGCGCGGCCAGCCCATGGACGGCGCTCCAGAGCAGCTGGGCGACCGCATGGGGATCGGTGTGTTCCGGGCGCAGCCGCCCCTGCGCGATGGCTTCCGCGACCGATTGCCGCAGGAAGTCGAACGCATCTTCTTCAGGGCGGCGCTGGTTGACCCCCGCAGCATCCTGCAGGAGGGGCAGCTCGGTCAGGAACATGAAGCGGTACTGCTGCGGATTCTCCACCGCGAAGGCGACATACGCCTTGCCCATCTGGCGGAGCCGCTCGAGTGGGTCGGGGATCGTCCCGATCGCGTGGAGCGCCCGGCCCAGGGTGCCGAAATCGGCCAGACACAGTTCCGCGATGAGGGCCTCCTTGTCGCGGAAGTGGTGATAGATCGCCGTCGGCGTGTAGCCGATCCGCAGGGCAATCGCCCGCATGGTGGTGGCCCCGATTCCCGCCTCCACAAACAGCGCCCGCGCCGCATCCAGAATGATCTGGCGCGTCTCGGCCTTCTGGCGCTCTCGACGGGCAAGCGAATTGGATCGGATCGCTTCGGTACTCATGACCTTAACATACGCCATCCACCTAACAATGTAAAGTCATCCGACATCGGGATTGGGGCGGGAGCCATCGTCACGGTGGGGTTCCCTCGCCGCCTACGGGGATCACGGCCAAACCGTGAGCCCCGAGCCCCCCTGATCCCGACTGCCGACCTTGCCCTGCAGCAGGGCCGATGCGGTCAGGATCCGCACGCTGTCGATCGTGAAGAGCACCCGACCACCGGATTCCTGACCGGTCGGCGCCACCATCCCCCTCCGCATCGTTCGCACCGCGCCCAACACCCGGGCCAGCCGCGCCGGATCGGCATGCGCGGTGTTGTGCGCCGGCAGCAACTGCCGCAGGGACGGCGCCAACGCCACCAGCCGAGCCATCGACCGTTCATACGCGTCGAGATCGGTCTCCGGCACGTAGAGCCAAAGCGCGCCGTCGTAGTACGAGTCCCCCGTCCACAGGAGGCCGTTGGCGCGGTCCAGTAGCGCCATTGCGTCCGGGGTGTGGCCGGGTACGTGCAGCACCTCGACGGATCGATCGCCGAGGTCGAGCACCTCCCCGTCCCGGACCGTGCCCGTCGCTGTCCAGCGCCGCGTGTGGAACCTCGCCGTGTCGAGGCCCGCGGGCGCCCCAGCGCAGAAGGCGTCGGGTCTCACCTCCGTCGCTACCTGGACATGGGGAAACCCCGCCATGTTGGCGCGCGTGTACGGCGAATCGATCGTGAGAATCCGGTCGAACTCCCAGTTCCCGCCCACGTGATCGTAATGGGTGTGCGAGTTCAAGACGGTCACCGGCAGGCGGGTCAACCGCTCCACCAGCGGCCGTAACGGCACCACCCCGATCCCCGTGTCGAAGAGCAGCGCCCGCTGCGTGCCCACGATGAGATAGGAGACCGCCTCCTGAAACTGTTGCGGCTCGAGGAACGCATACACGCCCGGCGCCGCCTCGACGATCGTATACCAGCGGTCCGAGACCGGGGCGCGTGGCAGCGCGATGTTCGCGGGCCGCGGCACCTCCGCGCACCACCCCTGCAGGGACGTGATCGCCGGCGGCGTTTCCGCTGGGTGAGCCTCGCCGGCCGCGCGCGGCTCGCACCCCTCGAGTGCCGCCAGGGCGGGAACGATCATCAGTCGGAGCACGCGTGCCATGCGCCCACGCGCTCGACGCGCGTGGGTCGGCGTCGCGCCGGGTATCCTCAGGCTGACCGTTTGCAGGGCCCGCATCAGGACCCTTCGACCAGCCGCTTGAGGGCCTGCAGCTCCGCGTCGAACCGACGACGGCTGGCCTCGCGGTCGGCGCGTTCCGCCACAGCGCGCGCCGCCGGTGTCGTGCGCGCACGCTCGGCCGCCGAGATCACCGTCTCCGTGTAGACGTCGTAGCGCACCGTGGTCGATCCCCCCGATTCCGTCAGCACGAAGGCAGCGAACCCGATGAGCGCCCCGTCGGGCGCGTACAACTTGATCACGCGGCGCTCTGGTGGCGTGACCTCGACATTCTCCACGAAGTAGTCGGGGCGGTCCGGGCGCGCCGCCGACACCGCGGCAAACCGTTCGCCGGTCCCGCCGCGTGGCCCGGCCTGGTGCACCAGCCGGTTGCCCTGTTTCCACGACCCCGGCTCCATGATATACGGCCAGACCACCGCCGCTGGCCGCGCGATCACGATCGCATTGGTCGTCACGAGGTGCGTGGCCACCCGTTCGCCCTGTGCCAGCACGGGAAGGGGCGCGGCGGTCCCCAGCAGGCAGAGGGCGACACGTACCCGGAGTCTGGTCATGGATTGAGGTGGCGCACCAGAAACTGGGTGCGCAGCTCTTCGTTGTAGGCGGCCACGCGCCCGACCGGCGAGTGCGCGGTGTTGGCGTACACCATCACGTCGTGCAGAAAGCCCACTTGTACCAGCGCGTCGGACATCTTCGCCAGTTCGCGCATCGTTCCCGTGTCGTTGAGCCCGGTCACCAACAGGAGTTTCCCCCGGACCTTGGGCGCGAGTCGGATGACGTTCGCGGCGTCATACAACTCCGGGTGGTCTGCGGGCAGCCCGAGATAGATTTCGTACAGGTCACCACCGCCCGGGTCGAAGCCCGGGAACTCGGCCGCCGCGACCCGGTAGAGGTCGTTGGCCTGCGCGAGACCCCGCACGGCGTAGTGGGCGCCCCAGGACCGGCCCCAGAGCCCGACCCGGGACAGGTCGAGGAAAGGGAGGCGGGCCCCCAGCTGCCGGATTGCTCCCGCGTGGTCGGCCATCTCGTAGTTGCCCCAGTTGTGGAACACCACGTCTTGGAAGGCTTTCGAGCGCCCCGGAGTCCCGCGCGCGTCGAGCGTGAGGACGATGAAGCCCAGCTGCGCCAGCGCCCGGTTGTAGGTCGACTGGGACGTTCCCGGCCCCGCCTCGAACTCCGCCGGGCGCACCGTGACCTGCGGGCCACCGTAGATGTACTCGACGACCGGGTACGTCCGCGTGCTGTCGAAGTCGGCGGGCAGGTGCATGGTGACCCACAGATCGGTCACGCCGTCCGCTGCCTTGACCACGTACTCGCGCGACGGCGTGTACCCCAGTGCCTGCAGACGGCTCGCGTCGCCGCGCGCGACCTCGCGCACCAGCGACCCGTCGGCGCGCCGCAGCTCGGTGCGCGGCGGCACGGCGGGCGTGGAATAGCTGTCCACGAAGTGCGTGCCGGTCGGTGACATCGAAACCCGATGGACCCCAAGCCCTTGCGTGAGCTGCTGCAGTCGGCCGCCGCTCAGGGGGACGCGGTACAGATGCACGTCATAGGGGCGGGCTGGATCGCCGCTCGCCCGGACATACACCCAGCCGGCCCGCTGGTCGATGCGCACCACGTCGAGTACCGGGAACGCCCCCGTCGTCAGTCGTGAGACGAGCGCCCCGGTCATGTCGTAGTGATACAGGTGGTCCCACCCGTCGCGCTCCGAGCGCCAAAGGAAGCCGGAGCCGTCGGGCAGCATGGTGAAGGGCAGGTCAGTTCCGCTCACCACCTCGTGCTGGTTGGTGAGGAAGGTGCGGGACGTTTCCGTGAGGATGACCCGGGCCACCCCCGACGTCGCGTCCGCCGCGAACACGTCCACGCGGCTCATCAGTCGATCGTACTTCGCGATCAGCACGGTACGGCTGTCGGGCGTCCAGCCGAGGAAGACGAGGTAGGCATCCCGCGTCTCACCCAGCGCCAGCGCCACCGGCGCGCGCCCGTTGACGTCCACGACATGTGGCGCAAAGCGCGGCTGCAGCGCGCCGGCACGTGCCGAGAAGACCTCCTGCAATTCCTCTTGCGGCTTGAGCCACTGCACCGTGGGAATGCGGCTCACCCCTCGGGTATCCACCTTCGAGGCGAACAGCCGCTGGCCATTCGGGGACCAGGGGGTCGAGCGCTCCGTCTCGACGAACCAGCGCCGCTCGGCCGTTCCGTCCGCGGTGAGCATGGTGGTGCGTCCATCGACCGTGGCGCGGATCGCGAGATTGAAGTCGCGGGTCGAGGCGAACCACCGGCCGTCGGGCGACAGGCGCTCCATCACCTGCAGTTCACCGACGCCGAAGAAACTCTCCTGCCAGAACGGCTGCGGCGTCACGCGGGACCGCTCGCTCCCCAGGATCCGCAGGACGTCGGAGAACGCCTCGGGCTCCACCACGGGTTCGACCGCGTACGTCGCCAGATCGAGGCGCCACCGGCGCCCCTCGAGATCGAACTGCACCGTGCCGGGGCCTGTCATGGCGAAGCGGGCGAATGGCACGCCCCGCCCCGCCGGCTCCCCGCGCATGGCGTCGGTAAGCGCCGCGCGCAGCCGCGGCACGTCGAACATCGGCGCCACCTGACCGGTGGCGAGGTCGACCCGGTGTACTTCGCGGTCCTGCGGTGATCCGCGGGTGTACCAGAAGGCCGACCCGTCCGGCAGCCACTGCGGCACCACCCGCATCTCGTCGATCAGCGTACCCAGGTCACGATACGCGCGGAACCGGGCCCATCGGTCGGCCTCGGGGCGCGACTGCGCCCCGACCCCCGAGGCGGCGAACACGAGCCCGAGAATGCCCCTCCACCACCGCGGATGCGACACGTCGCTACCTCCGTCTGAGCACCCGTGGAGCCCGCGGGCGCGGTCCTGATTCGCGCGCGGTACGCGCGTCGTACGGCGCAGCGTCCGGACACCCATTCGGCCCCGGGCGGCATGGGTGAGCAATGTACGGAACGACCGCCACGCGGGCGAGCACTCACCGCTGGCGCATGCCATGACGTCGGGGCGCGCCGCATCAAACGTGGGACCTGCCGCGGGACTGGTTGCCGGATCTGTTTTCATAACACGCATTATGCAAACTCCGAGTCCTGACTGTCCCCGGGTGGTCCTGTGCATGGTCACTACGCCATGAGGCACTCCAACGTGCGCCACCAGTTGCCTGCGATCCGATCTCTCCTGCCGCGCCTGGCGCTCGCCCTCGTCCTTCCTCTATCGCTGGCCGGCGCCCAGCCTGCCCCGACGCGCGCCATTCTCGCCGACCTCGACCGCTACATCGCCGCTGGCCTGGCGGATTGGCACGGGGCCGGCATCGCCGTGGGGATCGTGAAGGATGACTCGCTCATCTATGCCAAGGGGTTCGGCGTCCGCGACGTCGGCAAGCCGGAGCCGGTCGACGACCGCACGGTCTTCGCCATCGCCTCGAACACCAAGTTCTTCACCGCCGTCGCCGCCGGTTGACAGGCAATTCTTGCCCGATTCAAGGGACACGTCGAGGCAAGTGCCCAAGTTCCTGCGGCACACTACTCGCTCAGCTCAAGCGTTCGACGGGCTGGCGCTCAAGGGATGATCCGCAACGTGTGAGCGTCCACTCGAAGGCTGAACCCGTCAAACGATCCCCGGTTCGGGCCCGCTACGGCCCCCTCTGTCATTCCGCCAATATGGAGGATATTTCCGCGCAGGCGGGTGTACCCCGTTCCTCCCGCGCACTTCCGAACTGCAGGGCGCCCAGGGGTCGCAGTTGCTCGTCGAACCACTGGATGATGATATCGGCAGAGCCCCCGCACCGGTCCGGCCCAAGTGGCCTTGGCCCCCTGCGCACACGTGGCCAGGCCGTGGGCCTGCGCCGACAGCATCAGCGTCTGCAGGTAGATGCCGGTGCCGAGCACCGAAAATTCGCGTAGGCCCCTGTGCACGAACAGGAACAACGCGGTCAGCGCACCGAAGAACTCGAAGTTGCGCCGCTGGCGACCGCAACGCGGTAGGGCTGCGTGTGGACCAGCTCGGCGCCCAGCTCGGCGCCCAGCTGGCGTCCTCCAACACCGCGTCGAGAACCTCTTGCGGGATAAGCCGCGGCAGGACGTCGCGCACGCTGCGCCGGCTGCGGATGAGC
>Ga0315904_10009567_pt1 | contig 12637 bp, 11 predicted proteins | sample LakEriMetagenome_6_FD_203529 | JGI IMG/M metagenome (GOLD analysis project Ga0315904, IMG submission 203529) | Freshwater fungal communities from buoy surface, Lake Erie, Ohio, United States - Buoy 12 MA120 | ecosystem: Environmental > Aquatic > Freshwater > Lake | place: USA: Lake Erie, Ohio...
GTGGTCTTTTTCGCGAACTCAGGCAACTGAGCAGCAAATATGCAGAGCGGGCGAACGACATCGAGCAGATCGATGGACTTTGGCTTCTTGTCTGGATGAAGCACCTTGAAGAGTTGCTCAAAGACCACCGTTCGAACGCCGGCGATCCGGCAATACTGAACCTCGAAATTCTCAGGTGCTTTGATTAGCCGGTGGAACTCCTGCCCGGTGACCTGTTTCATGAAGCTGTTCTGGTCGTAGAACGCCAAATCCTGCTCGTGGATAACGGCAAAGGCAGCAAGCAACAGCGGGCACAGCCCATCCCTGACACCGTAAGGCTGGGATTTCATCTCCGCAAACAGCGACGTTACCTTCACGCGGCCACCCTTGGCAGCTTCAAGCACTTCCTGCATACGCAGCAGTACAGGCCTGACATCGCATGTGTCTTCATTCTCGCCTGGAATGCATGCGGCCCATCCTTCAGGCCCCTCCCGGTGCAGCCTCGCCTCCTGCAATACTGAGAGGTACATCGACTTCTCGGGAGGATTGGTGGCGGGGTCCATGCCAAGATACGGCTCGGATGAATGTTGCAGCAACCGTTCGATCAGCCGGAGGCGAGCAGCGGCAGCGGCTGAGCTGAGTTCATGGCGGTTGACCAGTTCATTCTGAATCTTAGGCGCGTATGGATAGAGCTTGTCACAGACACTCGACAGTTTTTCGAGCAAGGTCCGCCCGGTGCCGATGGAAACAGACTGACTCTTGTAAAACCACTCCAATCCGAAGGTCTCAGTAAACTGCCGCAACCCGACGTAACTCTGGAGACGCTTCGTGAGCACTTGGCGGGAAGCAGCCAATTGCCTTGTGGCCTCCTCCAGAGCGTAGTTGTCGTGATTCAGCTCCGGTACGTTTCCAAGCACCCACTCCCACCGTTGCACTTCTGTCACAAGGCTGGCAAGCCCTTGCAGCGGCCGTGGCACGGCAGTCAGCACATCCTTGCATTTAGCCATCGGCTTGGAGGTTGCGAACTCAATGGCCCTCCTGCGTTCAGCTTCCGTTTCGCATAAGGCAACGATGACCTGCCCGTCAGCATTCGTGCGGGCACTGAGTGCCTCCTGCAGCTCTGCTGCCGGTACGAACTGGACATCGAAGTGCCGGAGATTGCCGGTCTCAATGTAGTGCCTGCGGGCAACCAGCGGCCGCGTCTCCAGCTTTTCACGAATCAGCGGCCCGATGTACTTCGGAGGCTGTACGGTGTCGCGGGCATCTTGGTAGGCTCGCTCCAGGTTGACACTCGTATGCGGCCACAGGCAGTAACCGCCTGCTGCACCACGGTAATAAAGGACCGCCTTCCCACGCTGAAGCGATTTCAGCGACTTCGTGATATTCGCCCCGGCGTCCTGCGACGTGGAATCGACGGCAAGCGCAATTGCATCTTCGGACGCCAGAAGTTGCGGCGAATCCATGAGGTTCAAGATGGCCACCGTCTTCAGGATCTTAAGTTCCGCAACTTGATCGCGAGGGAAACTCTCGACCACCGACTCAATCTGGTTCCAGTGGCTTCGGAACGTCTGCAAAGCTAGGCGGTGCCCGAAAGCAGCGCGTGCGAAGTCGTAGAGGTGATGCAGGCGATAAAAGCTATCTGCCTTTGCCGGTTGCTCAGCGAACGACTGAAGCGCGAAGGGTTCGTTTGACAGGAGGAAACTATAGAGCGATCGCTCATTCTGCCCGAAACGGGCAAAGAGCTTAACGAGCACCGGGATTACCGTCGGATGCAGCGGGAAAATCTCCGGTGCTATAGAAGTCAGGCGATGTTTGACCGCATCCACGCCATACCAGCCAAGTCCGATTGCCCCGGACATTTCTTCTTCAAGCCGTCCGGTCGCACCCCTGGGCAACTTCTCGCGTCGGATGTTGAGGGCATTGGCGACCAACGCTGTGGTTTGTTCCAATGGCTGGTTGAAGAGGATTTCTTCATATCTTCCGGCAACCTTGTCCCATTCCTTCTGCGTGGTTAGAGCTAATTGTTCGGCATAAGCGTGGAATCCCTGATGCAACAGGCCAACCACAAAGATTGGCGTATCACCGCTACGCGATGCTGCTTCTGCCAGCATTTGGAGCAAGTAGATATCTTGCCTGTCCGGGTGCAGTGCCGCGAACTCCAGGAATTTGCCCATCTCATCCAGAATGATGACAAGGCCGTCCGCCTTACCGGAGGAACGCAAGAAACGTCCCGCTTCCAGAAGCAGTGCAATCTCTTCCGACCCATCCTGTTGGCCTGGCTTCTTCCCGGCTGGCGAACGAAGCCTGGAGATAAGTTGCGGCGGCTTTCCTCGCTTGCATAGTTCTTCAAGCGATTTGGCAAGTGCCATCCTCAGTGCCTCGCCCAGAGGCGCGCGTGTGCCCGTTACCAGCACCGGCAACAGATTCGGCCGCTTCACCCCAAGGCTTCGAAAATCGACGCATCTTCGCACGTCATGCGGCAAGCCACCGCCGTCGGAAAGAAGATGGGCTAGGGCAAGAGCAAAGGACGATTTTCCTGTTCCGTAATCACCGGTAACACGCCAGGCACGCTGGCCGGATTTAGGGTTCAGCCCCTGAAGAACCCGCTCGAAACCCTCCTGTGCCGGCGGCGTCACGACATAGCCGCGCAATGCCGTATGATCGGCGAAATCCCGCTCAAGGTGCGTTGAACGGATAAACCGCTTCTGAATGTCGAAAAGATTTGCAATCCGGTTCGTGTTCAGCATGACGCGACCTCCCCGTATGCAGCAATGATGGAAGGTCCAGGCACGTCTTCGCGCCGTGAGATCTGTTGCTGTGTGGCGGACTCTACGTAACGAAACGGTCCGGAGGAATCAGACGAAATGACTTCCAGTCTCTGGCGAACGGCCCACTCCGGAAGTTTGAAAACCTGCCCGGGACTACCGTGTCCGAAAGTGACATCCTTAAACGTCAGCGTGCGTTCCGTGCTACGCCGCGAAGTCCAGAAATCATCCAGTGCATACGCAAACATTTCCGGCGTGATGTCCGGCTTGTCTTCCATGCGGAATGCGTAAATCGGCTCGCGTTTGCCCGTGCCGTCGATCCTCCGCTCACCCACGGCGTTGATAAACTCAAGCTCAACCAGAGGGCAGTCCAGATTGTCCTCCTGGATTTCACCTTTGCGGCTTCGAGTAGGCACATAGGTGTGCAGGAACGTATCGAAGTGTTGCTCAAGCGTCACATCGGACGGTGGCCGTGCTTCCTTGTCCGCAACTCGCCGAAAAGCTGGAAGTACGGCCGACCGACTAATGTCGGGAGACTGCCACTGGTTAATAAGGAAATCCCAGGCTAGGAGTGGCTCCTGCGCGCTATGTGTCGAGAGTTTCCAATGCAACAGCCACAGTGTCCGGATGTCCTCTAAGAACGGGTCGATGCCCTTTCTCCGGTTGAACAAAGCCTTTGCAAAGCCGGATGGCTCGTACCCGCCGCCGGGATGCTTCACTGCCACCGACATCTCAACCATCCAGAACCGGATGGCCCGGACCATGTTCTTTCCCACGCCAAGACGAATCATCGCGCGTTCATCATCCGAAAACGCAGCGTGATCCGCTTCGATGGCTGCATATGCCTTGGGCAGCCACGCGTAGCGGCAGGGAAACGTCTCATGACCAGAGAATCGGAAGCCCATTTACAGCCCTTTCATGAATCCAGTGTTCCCAGTCTCCAGCCAGTGCCACATCGGGAGCGTGCATACCAACAACATTCTCATGCCGCCTTGCGCTGTGTCACGCATGTACTGCCCCGGCTTCGTTCCGCACGATCTGACGGACCACCGCCGAAATCCAGTCGGTGGTGTACCCCACATCCTTAAGTAGCTCCTCACGCTGTCGTACTGTGAGGCTCTTGCGAATCCGCGCGATGACACGACCATCCACCGACTCCCTACCGAGAAACCTCAACGCTTGGAACACCAGTGAACTAATCCGGCTTGCTGCCGGCAGGTCTTTCGGTGCCGCATGGCGTAGATCAAACACCAATCCGTTAACACACACTTGCCGTGTCCGCCCGTCCGTGAGGTACACCGGACCAACCGCTGTGTGGTTCGTCAAACCGAGTCGATTGGCAGCTATCGCTCCGGAAGGTACGACCTTACTGCCAGTTTGTCTGCCCAACGCCTCCGCAATCTCGTCCTGGTCTTTCGGTGAGACGACTGGACCATCCGCAGACTTCCTTGGGAAGATGTAAAGGCCGCGTCCCAAACGCCGGATATTCCCCAGCCTGGCCAGCCGCGACAGTGCCTGATCAGCAGCATCGCGACTCCCTAGATCAAGGAAGTCCTTGGGTATGAACACTCGTCCGCGACCTCGCGTACGAATCCTGGCAAGTACCTGGTCTTGTACCGCAGACACGATTGTTCCTCCTGTCAGGAAATCGTATACGAATTTCTGACAGGTTCAAGCATCGGACGAGCGGAATGTGGACGAAACCAAGTCCGGTCGACGCTGCCCCTGGAAGTTGCAGCGGGATTTGGGCAACTCGTCCGCGATCTACTCCAGGCGGACACGGACGACCGATGGCTTTCTCAGTGGACTCCGTTGGACCACCTACTGATCCTGGAATCGCTGTCGTCGCGTTCGCCCTCACTCCGCCGCTTCAACAAAACGCTCCCGGACCAGTTGGATTCGTGGATGGAGAGTCATCCCAACGAGACCCCCGTCATCTACCGTGAGTGGGTGCGGGGCGAGGAAGGGAAATCCCGGGCGGACCAGTTCCTGGGCTCCCTCGGCCTTGTGCTCGATGCCGAAACAGCCCGGAAAGACGCCATGATGGCCACACTTCGTGCCATCGTTCTTTCCGAACGTGGGCACGGCGTTGCGGTGAGTGACTTGGAACGACGTTGGTCGCTGACGAACCTGGCTGGCGTCGAGGAGCAGTGGCGGGACCAACTGTTGTGGCTGGTTGCCGCGCTGCGACCGCTCCTGGAAACCCGGTGCTTCTATTACTGCCTTCGGGAACATTGCCAGGCGGACGACGCGAGGGTCGAGCGGGTGACCGAGATCTTGCACACGATGAGGATGCAGTTATTCAGCATCCTGGAGCATCTCAAGTTCTGCTCCCCATTGGGCGGCATATTGAAGAGCCTCCAGCGTTCTCAAGCATCGCGGATTGGGCCGGCCAGCATCCGTCGACTCGAATCCGCCGGAATTACAAGTTTCGCGGCACTTGCCAGGCTGTCCGAGGATCAACTCGTTCATCTGGGACTCCGACGAGACGCAGCACGCGCTCTCGTCTCGTACGTTCGTCGACGATCCGTGTGAGGCTGTATCGAGAGTAACATTCTGCTGAGCCAGATGCCGTCGAAGCTACTGTTCATCGCTGGGCGCGGACACATCACGCATTACTAAAGGCTGTACTAAGGGCTGTTGCCCTAAACTCGGGTTTCGTGCTGTTATCAAAGGCATGGCCTGCTTCAACGTGACGAACTGCTTCACATTGGCAGTTGCCGCGAGGATCTGTCGGTAGAGAATGCCACATGCTTCCCCAAGATCGCCGATCGTGGTGTACAACTCGCTCACATCCTGTTCTTGAGTGGTCGCTCCTGCATAGCCCATCTCAATTCGAACCGCGTTGCAGAAAATGTCTGCGATACGTGTCTGCAATTCTCGGGCGAAGCGCAAGCTCTCGCGACTTTCTCGACGGATAATCCGCATCGACTCTTCGTACGGGCGAGGCCGCAACACTCCCGGAAGTGTCAGTTCCGTATTCCCAGTTCCGTCCGGTGACGGCGGATCGAGAAACGCGGCAAATGGTTCCGCCAAGGCCGGAAGAGTGTAGCTCTTGATCATCTCCGGACTTGCCGGGAACAGATATTCGAACAACACTTTTCGATTCAAATGTTGATCGCCCGAGCTATCCCTGTATTGCACGGCATCTACGGAGAGCGGCACGTTGCTGGGGCGGCCGCTCTGGGAAACGTGAAAGCCCTCGTAGTGCGTCAGCATGTATGCGTTATCAACTACTGCTTGCTTGACCTCGGCCTCGATGTCCTTACCCAGCGAGCGCACGATCTCCGGGTGTTCAGAACGTTTGGGAGCGGAATCACGATTGGATGACGAGAGTTCCATCGCCAAGGCGACCTGAAACGTCGTCGCCATGCACTCATACATTTTGACGATACAGCCCAGTAATCCACAACCAAGGTCCCACGTCTCAGGGAACCTATCCTTGGATATTGGGGTCGTGCGTTCTGAAGAGTACGTCGAGTTTTCACTAAACGACTTCGGTGCGTCGCCTCGGAGACCTTTGAGGGCGGCTTTTAGCGCGGCGACATCTTCCGGAAGGTAGAGTCTGCGATACGGGTCGAGCGTGTAGTTTAACTTCATGGTCTTCTCCTTGCGTTTGGTTAGGGTGTCAAAAGGTTCCATCCATTCGGTCGTTAGACGGTTCGGCGGACGGTTGTCGGCGCTCGCAAACGGCTTGCCTTGTTCAGGACCCGGGCGAACCGATCGAGCGAAGCCGCGGTTCTCGGGCAGATCCATTTCCAGTTTCGGTCAACGTAGTTCGCCCCACGACCTGTGGCTGCTCGAATCGCCGCAGCCAATTCCAGAACGATCGGTCGTGCGTTGTTGATCGTCAGGGGAATTCGCACGGCGGTCATCAGGCGGTGCTCGTGAACCTCGCCGTGGTGTGCGACAACGACCTCGCGAACTTCTTCGGTGAGAGGCGGGTGCCGAAGTTCGAGCTCGAAACGATCGGAATCCAGGTCGTAGATCGACAGGTGAACGTCGCAGAAACACGGGTACACGTCGGCGGAGGTCCGGCTATCGATTCGGATCTGCATCCCGTTCTCGATCTTCGAAGTTCGAGAGGCTTCGTCCGAGTAGGCGGATAATATCAGGGACCATGCGGGGTTCATGACAGAAGCTCCCGGGTGTCCACGACCGACCACTTGCTGACAGTCATCGCTCGGTAGGACGCGATCCACCCGTTCCCTTCTTGGGAGACGGCAGACTCGATGTCGAGATTGGGCCAGCGCAACCGGGCGGCTTCGATTACCGCGTGTGCGATGTCCTCGTCTTGGTAGTCGCTGAAGACCCGAACGCATTCGAGGTCAGGCTCATAAACGCTGACATCAAGCACCCAACCGATCGCCACGGGCGGTTGCTCCATTCCAAACTCGTACGCCTCGACCTGCCAGTGGTAGCCGGACTTCCACATTGACGGCACGGGATCGGTCAGTTGGCGGAACAGGATTTCAAGTTCCACCTCGGGTTGGGAACGGTGCCGCAGGACGACATGGGTCAGATTCATCGCATTTCCTCCAGGAACAGTAAAAAAGGGGGTAGGAGCTATCGACTGGCACTTTCGGCGTCGCGATCACCGTTCTTCCGGTCGTTGTCCGGACGCGAAACTCGGACCACTTGCGGCGGTGAAACCCCTTGCTACAGGAGTCGCCAATCGCTATATTCACCAATAGTGACAGTCATCAATAGTGACAATGTAGCTGCTGTCACTATTGATGACAAGTGCGATTGGGATTTTTTTATGATGCGACTCAGAATTCACGATCTGATCGACCAAATCAACCGCGATAACCCCCAGGCGGTGCCGCTACACATACGCGACGTCGCCGCCGAACTAGGCCTCGTCCGCTCGACCCTCGGGAACGTGACGTCATTCACCGGCCAACGGGCCACCAATACCCGGATCGTCGAAGCCTTGATCCGGTATTTCTCGGCCCGCATTCCTAACTTCGACTTCCGCGATCTTTTCGAGTTTCGCCCGCCGATCGGCCAGGAAGAGGGATTCACTGCTGAGGTTTTGTACCCCGCACTTGGCGAGCGAAGGCAGGCTGACCCCGGACCGTAGAGGTCGGTGCCCGCGTGGGTCGTCGCGGCCGCCAGCACACCACGCCTCTCGTTCGAACTCACTCCAACAATTTGTCGGTGCTGCCTGGTCCTGGAGGTTCCAAGCCTGCGACTTCCAGCACTCGAATCACGTAGTCTCGAAACGACAGCTTTTGAGCCAGGGCCTGCTGCCGGGCCTTGAGCCAGATAGCTCGTGGAACTCGCTTGACGTGAAGTTCGACCGTCTCGCGGACTGTTTCTTTTGGTCCAGGGGTGATTTCGTTTTGGTTTGTGGTCGTCATGGCCATGTTCCTTTGTTGTCATGTGGTGACCCAAGCCCGATGAGGTTGCCGCTAATCCTCTCGGGCATCGGGTTGTGCGAGGTATTGCCGGCATCCTGGCGTTCATCACGTGTCGTCGAAACGACGCGAGATGAACAACCTCGTCCATGTGCTCGGCCCAAGCCCCTTGAACACGGCCTCGACGATCGTCTGGGCCGGTGCGAAGCACCATGGGCGTTGTGTCAGTGATTGAACTTGTCCTTCGGATCATGTCTTGTTTCCTGTTTCGTTTTCAGATTTCTGACTTTGTGTTTTCTCGTTTTGCTTTTCTTTTTTCTTCTTCTCGTTCGGGAGTGCTCTCGGTTTCCTTCCAGGGTCGGCGACCTCCGCCGACTGAGCCTGCATAGGTTTGTGCGGTGAAGCCGCACTTCCGATTACTCGCTATTCCGAAGAACAACGAAGTCGACCTTCTTGTATCCCGCTGGGAGTGTGGCGGTCGAGCGTCGCCGCTCATTGGCTTGTTGGCCCGAATCCACCGGAGTGAATCCCGGCTCGTGTTTCTTTGCGCCACTGCTGCGCGCACGCTTCTCGTCTCGGAGACAGCCACACGACTTGGTTCGACCTGCAACCAGGTGTTTCAGTCGCTTGAAGGTGGTTCGTCCGCACTGGCACCGACAACGACAGTTCCGACCCGGCAATTCCTCGATTACCGTGAGCCGCCCGAATCGGCGGCCGACAACCTTTTCGTCACAGTGGAAGCTATTTGGATCCGGCCACTGGTCGGGTCTGACGTGCTTCCCGTTCACGATCAGCACACCGGTGAACTCCAACTGACGGATGATCGGGCCGACGGTGGCGTAGTGCCCCTTCACTCGGCCGGCGCTAAAGAGCCAGTTGTTGAGTTGCTTGATCCAACTCCGTTGCTGACGTCGCGCTTCGACCAGGAATTCTCGAGAAGGACTTGCTGTCGTGACCCGCACGACCGGATTGGCGTAGACCGTCATGCCGGGCGGTCGGCTCCGCATGGACATCTTGAACAGTTCCGCCACGAGCCGATCGTCGCCGACGGGCGGGTGGGTGTTGCCCAGCCAATTCAGCGTCGAATATGCCAGGTCGTTCGGATCGGCCTGACACCGCTCGATGCGGACGCCAGCCGGGTCCCATTTCGACTTCGATCTTGGTTTGTTGTCCGTCATCGTGATCTCATTCGGTGTCGTTTTGTTCTCTTCGCTTTCCTCGGCGACCGAATCGTGAACCGAATTTGATTTCCCATCGGCATGGATCGTGTGCGGGTCGAACCGAGGCTCATTCCGTCACCACAGCAAGCCGCGATCAACAAACGCTCTCCAAGAGTGTTTCAAGAGATTTCGGGTCCGGTTGCTGGTAGTAGGCGAACTCGATGAGCTTGGACTCGTGGAGGTGAAGCACCCGTTTCTGGGCCCCGCCGATGTAGAGCTTGGACGTGTAGTGATCGCCCGAATTGTTCGACAGGTAGCCGCGCGCTGCGAGTGACTTGCCGAGCGTTCGCTGGGTGAGGGGCAACGGCCGAAGACTGGAGTCCTTGGCCAGTTTCTGCACAACGGCGAGACTGGCGGCGATGTCCAAGTAAACGTGGTCGTAGTCAACCCATCCGACCTGGACTCCTTGGGACACGTAATAGGTATCGACGTGTGACGAATGCGTTCCATCCTCGTCGATGTCATCAACGCGCCGGGGAACCAGTTTCCAGCCCCACAGCGTTTGGTTTTGCTGAGGCTCCGTGCCACTCCTAGGTTTGAGGTGAGCCAACCCGGTGGCCATCGCCGAAACGAGCAAGGTCAGGTAACGCGACACCGGGTCGGCTTCCTGGGTAACCTCGTCCTGCTGGTCGAGGATGAAGTACAGCGCGTCGTGCATCTGCTCCCAAAGTTGCTCGCGGCGGCGCTCGCTGAGGCCGGCTTCCTGTTCGCAAAAGTCGAGGAACATATCGAAACCCGCCAGCAGGTCGGCCGCGATGTCCACCGTGCGGGCCAGGCGATTGCGGGCCCGAAACTGTTCCCGGAACTTGGCCTTCTGTTCGTTCAACGTTGCCCGTTCCCACTCGTAGCACGGTGCGAGCCAGGCCAGAAACGACGCCATTACCCGGGCAAACAGTCCGTTCCTCGCTTCGTGCTGAGCAAGAGACAGTGTGGGGAACCGAGCCGGGGACAGGACATCGCCGTCCTTCACTTCCAGGGCAAGGAGTCGGGAATTCAGCGAGCGCCCGTCGGGGACGTCTTCACCCGTACTGACGATCAGGCACTGAGGCGATCGACCCTCTTTCGGCGTACCGTCCCGGTTACATCGCCCACGTCCGGTTTGGTTCCCCAATGAGCGAAACACGCGATCCGCGTCCCGGTGGGCGCGGTCGATGTCCGCCTGCGAGCCCGCTGGGACATAGTCGTCCACGGGAAAGATCACGTTCTTGGCCAGTGCCGCGATCGCCAGCAACTGGTTCGAGGTGGACATCCACGAACCAGGCAAGTTTCGGTCGTGCAGGTCGGGGCCAAAGAACTGGGCGAACAGCGCCACGAGAACGGTTTTTCCGACGTTAGTACTGCCAACAAGATGTAGGCTGAAATCGGCTGTGTCCACGGCGATACGAAACGTCGCCGCCAACAGGATGAACGTCAGGTGGGGCGGCGCGACGGCCGTGAGTAATTGAAGAGTGAATTCAACTGCCTCCTTCAACTCCTGGCCGGATACCGGTTCTGGTAAGTGGTAATTCTTGAGCGCAGCCGGAATCCGCACCCCCACCCCATCACTGTCACACAGTTCGTTCAAGATCGGGCTGATCGGGCTACCCGACTGCAATCCCTTCTCCGCCAACGGATTGTCACCGTCCGATAGGTATCCCGCAGCCCGATCTCGTTGACCGGGATCGGTCCCGATTCTGCCCCCGGCGTGCAGAAATATCCACTGTCCTTGGACGTTAACCCAACCCAAGTGCTCGTAGATTTTCCTTTGTCGGATCGATCCCGAGACGCTCTGGATCGCGGCGCGGGCGTGATCCCGGGTGACCATTCCCGCCTGAATGATCGCCTTCGCCCCGAGCATCGGGACTACCCAGTTCATCCGCTCGAACTCATCTGCTGGGACTTGGATCACCTTGACCTGGCCGTCCAGTTCGACGGTCACCTCGAACTCGTGCCGCGTGTCCGATCCGTTGTCAATCTCCAAGTCGGTAGTGATTCGAGCCGTGAAGTTGGTGAGCGGGATCTCGGTCACGCCGTCTTCGCGTTCGATCTCGCGCACCAGCCCGCGAGACGTGGCCCGATAGCAACCTTTCCCGCCGGTCTCTTCCTCCTTGATGGCAAGAGCTTCGAGTGTCGGGAGCCCGAGCAAGTCTTCGAGTGTGTTCCCCGCCGCGAGGAAATCGTCGAGTCCTTGCTTCTTGCCGCCTTCGGCTGGAGGTAAGCAGAGCACCTTCGGTACGGCCCCACGACGCTTCAGTTCGGCGTGCAAGCGCCGGGCTGCAGCCTGTACGTTCGGATTGGTGCTCTGGTCGGAGTCGAACGCGAGGTACACCGGACGATTCACGAGCGGAACTGCCGTCCAAAACGGATCGTCCTTTGACCAGGAGTAGACGCCCGCCACCGAAACACAAGGAATGTCTCGACTGGTGGCGGCATCCGCCTTGATGACCCCTTCGGTGATCACCAGCGGCTGGTTGGAGTCGTCAACCAACCGACGCGCGGCCGGCGACACATCAATGACCGGACGGCACTTCGGGGGCGAGTCGTATTTGACCGTTCTGCCGCGTCCGTCCAGCCGTGGCCGGTCTGGGCGGATCTGCACTCCGGCACGGTTGCCGTGGGCATCGAAGATCGGGATCACCATCGCGGGGACAATGCACTGCCCACGTGAGTAGCCCAAACTCGCCAACTGTGTCTTGTTAGTGGCGGTTTCATACTCGCGGGCCGCTATCACTGCGTCGGAGATTCCCGCCGATTGTTTTAGCCGTTGAGAATGTTGGGGTGCCAAGGAAGGCATAGGAGTACCTCTTCAAATTTTGAGTGGGTGTACCGGACACAAGAGATCAAGACGAAGTCGCCGAACCGGCGGCCGGCGGAGTTGACTTTTCGCTGGCAGTGGACGGGCCGGCTGGTGGGGAGGAGCCCAGATGGAGACGGCGCAAGACTTGGGTGATGTTCGCCCGACTGGTGCCCAAGTAGCGGGCCAATGCGGCTCGGTTCGGGACGACGCCCGTGTCCAGAAGGGACTGGTAGAATTTCGCTTTGGCGAGCGGATCGCGGTTAACGGATTGCTTCGGGGTGGGTGCTGGAAGGCTTGATTCGGCCGGGTTCCAGGGATACCATTCGAGGATGAACTTTCGACGTAACCTGCTGATCTGCCAAGCACCTAGTTCGACAAACTGATGGTTCGCACAGTGTGCGACTCGCCAACCATGGAGGTTGGGCTCGCACCCCGGGAGCAACCCTTTCGAACTCTCTGACTCTCTGGTTAACAAGCGTGGTTACTTAACAACCCGGTTGCTCTCGCACCCCGAGAAAGAGTCACGGAAAGGCG
>Ga0315904_10009568_pt1 | contig 12637 bp, 8 predicted proteins | sample LakEriMetagenome_6_FD_203529 | JGI IMG/M metagenome (GOLD analysis project Ga0315904, IMG submission 203529) | Freshwater fungal communities from buoy surface, Lake Erie, Ohio, United States - Buoy 12 MA120 | ecosystem: Environmental > Aquatic > Freshwater > Lake | place: USA: Lake Erie, Ohio...
ATAGACCGGTTGGTTGTTTTGGAAAAGAAGCCTCAAGTAAAAATTCAGAATTGGTTTTAAATAAAAGAGTAAAACTAGTGAAAGATGTTTCCGAAACGGATAGAAACGGCAGACTTTTAAGGTATGTCTATATTGATGATATTTTTGTAAATGATTATCTAGTAGCAGAAGGATATGCTAAAGCTTCAACTTATGCTCCCGATGTAAAATATTCCGAACAATTTGTAAATTCAGAAAGAAAAGCCAGAGAAGAGAAAAAAGGTTTGTGGAGCGAGGCTTGCGAAATAAAACCTCAAACTTCTAGTGTTACTCCAAATTATGTCGCTCCTTCTGTAGCACCTGCACCTGCAATAGGTGTCGGAGCTCCTGTAACCCAAAACTCTACTACAACAAACGAGGTTTCTAGCGGAGGGGTGGTTAAAAAATCTTCTACCGGAATTTGCCACGCTCCTGGTACAACTTACTACTCCAAAACCAAAAATTTTACACCTTACAACACTGTTCAGGATTGTTTGGATTCTGGAGGTAGGTTACCTTTGAGGTAAAGTTTTTGATGCATTCTTTAGCTGTTACTTCCATATTTTTATAAATAATACAAAAAATTTGTCAAAAAACTACAGAAAAGTAAAAATTTCTATGAAAGTAAAAATTTTATTGTGGAATTAATTAAGATTTTCTCAGTTGGTACAATTACATATCTCCAATGCTTATTTATATTAAATTTTCCAATATTTTGATTTATTAATTCGCAGTACCTTTCAACAGTCTCCTTTTTGGCATTAACATCAAAATCATCAATTTCATTAGATGGTTTTATTTCAACAATTATAGTTTCATTTTCTAATTCAACAACAAAATCAGGTTCATATTTCCTATCGGCATTTCCAAACTCGTCTCTCCATCTTAGTGTTTCGAATTGCTTTGGAGCAGGTCTTAACCATACTAATACTTCAAAATCACCTTCTAGTAAAAAGGCAAATTTTAACTCATCTGAGGAGTCGAATCTATAAAATGAATGGCATGATTTTGAAAAATTAGTATAAATTTTATCTTTAGAAAAGTTACTCCCGAATGAAAGATTGTATTTAGGTTCTCCTACATAAGAAGTAATATTATGTTGCTCAAGGGTTGGTTTAGGCTGACCTAAATTTGAGATAAGATAGCTATCTACTTTTATAGAGTGACTCATTAATTGACTATAAATTTCATCTGCAATTTCATGAACATTATCAAAAATTACTCTGTAAATCAAAGCATTATCCTTAGAAAATTTTTTATAATAATCAACTGCCTGTTTGCATAATTTTAGTAATAGAAACTTTTGTTCTTCATAATCAATTAAATCTCTTAAAACAGCAGATAGAAGAATCTCCTCAGGATTTTTATCAGAAGTTTTTCTTATAGTTGTGACTTTGTTAACTACAGTAGGGGATTCTACAATTCTCTGATTATTAAACATGTCATTTTCAGTTTGTTGTTGAATTTGTGTTTCCATAACAGTTAGATTTAAAGGATATTTTTTAAGTTTTGAAGTATCTAAATTGAAGTCATTAAAAGATATAGATCCGTATTGTGGTGTAATATCCAATCTTGGAATAAATATATTACGGTTACTTAATTCGTTAAGTGAAATCTTTAATATTGAATTTAAATTTTCTTTTGTTTCAGCACTAAGAACAGAAAAAAGGGTACCCTCATTACTAAAGTCAAGAGAATTATTATCTAGTTTATTACTATTGTTAAAAGTTGCAGTTACTTTTGCTATCTCAGATGTTAATTCATTAACTCTGGAATCTATCGCATTTTGTTTTACTTCTATAGGAGTATCTTCAAAAAAAGTATCTTTTAATTCGTTTTCTACAATGATATTTATCTCATTTTGAATTTTAATATCTTTTTTTATGTTTTCTTCAATTCTTTCTTCAATCTTTTCAATTAGAATTGGTTTCGCTTCAATTATAGTTTTGATATTTTTCTGCTCATCTAAACTTACCTTTTCAGTGTTAGTCGGATTTAACAAATCAGAGTCTTTTGCTTTTGATAATACTTCTTGATATTTTTCATGAGCAACAATAATAACTTTATCAACTAATTCATTTCCAGTTTTCTCACCGTAAGGTAATCTTAACCCTCTACCGATTGTCTGTTCAGTTAAAATCTGAGCTGCCGAAGATCTAAGAGGGACAATAGTATAGATATTTGCAACATCCCAACCTTCCTTTAACATATTTACATGAATTACAACCTCAATATAATTTTTGGGATGTTCTAAAGATAAAAGATGGTCTAATGTAGAATCATTATCTGAAGGATTTTTACTGTGAACTGCAATTACTTTTCCTATATATTCACCTCCATAAAATTCTTTAGAATCAATTTTCTTTAATAGTTCTTCAGCGTGAGGAATATCTTTTGCAATAATAAACATTACAGGTTTAATATATTTTTTATCGTTTTCAAGAGAATATGATTTAATAGAAGTTTTGGCTCGTTCATGAAAATAAACAGCTAGTTGTAATTTTTTCAAATCAGTCTCAATATCATCAATTTTATATTTGCTAAAATCAACATCTGCTTCAGTTCCCAACCATGGATTTTTTACAAAACCATCTTTTATTGCATCTCCTAAATTATATAAATAAACAATACTATCTTTCATTTTTGGAGCTTTTTCTTTTCCTTTACCAATTAATTCACCTGTATAGGGTGTAGCGGTAAATTCAAGACCAAAAAGAGGGGACAATCTATCTAGTGATTGAAAAGCAGCGTCTGCATGATAATGGTGTGACTCATCCAATAGAACTACAAGATCATCTAAGTCAGATAAATAGTCAAAATAAGAAAGTAATCTTCCGTCCTTGACTCCAAAATTTTCAGATCCTTTTGTTATTCCTTTTTGCTTCTCGATATCTTTTTGTGAGAATTGTTGAATATTTAATATATTGATTTCGATATTATTTTTATAATAACTTAACTCGTGATTTTGATTTGTATAATTATCTTTATGGATAATTTTTATATTACTGCTGTTAAGTTCCGCTATACCTTTAAAAACATATTTAGGATTATTGGATTTTCCAAAATCATCTAAAAGTTTTCTGTAAATTGTATTCCCAGGAGCAACAATCATAAAATGCTTAATACCGTAAACTAAATATAAATAGGTAACAAATGCTCCCATCAATCTTGTTTTACCTACACCTGTAGCTAAAGCATAAGTAAAAGTAGGGTAGGACCTTCCATCAAAACCTTTAAAATTTTTAGTTTCATTTATTTGAGTAAAATAGCCAATTGCAGTGTTTTCTAAATAATCAGTAGGTTTTCTTTCTTGCCTTTTTAAAGTACTTATTAAATTTTTACCTGCAGGTGAGTCCAAATAATCAGCAAACAATCTCAAACTTTTTTCTTGGGGCGGTCTTAAACTCATTGAATTTGAAATATAATCAAGAACTAATTCTTTATTCATAGTATTAATCTAATTCTGATTCCTCGGTATCATCTATTATTTCTTCTCTTATAGGTAATAAATATTCTTTCTTACCAAACTGACAAGAATTTAAAATTGATTGTGGAATTTTCTTTACAATAATTTTTGAATCAATACTTTCACATCCAGGCTCAAATTTCTTAGCACAGATTGTTATGGATTCAGTTGGTTTCAAATATGATTTAATTTGTTGAACAATCCCAACAGATAAAATTTGAGTGGTTACATAAATATAATTATTTCCTTGACCAATACCGTGCTTCCAATACTCAGACTGACTTGGTTTAAATTCAAAGTTTAGCAATTTACACATAGCTCTGATTAACTTGGTGTCATTAAAATAAGAATCAATAACTTGATTTCCAAATTCATCAATAGTGATAAAGCTTGGTGCCAATTCATAAAATTTATAAGCCCCACCACCGTCCCATCTTACTGACTTGCTAATTCCAGACGAATCTTCACCACTTATAACTAAATCTAATCTTTTTTTGCAGTGAGTATAGGCATGATTTCCCATTTCAATACCAATATAATTTCTTCCCATCTTATGTGCTACCGCAGCCGAAGTTCCTGATCCTAAGAAAGAGTCCAAAACAAAATCGCCTTGCTGTGTAGAAATACTAAGGATTTTTTGTATTAATTTTTCAGGTTTTTTACTTTGAGGAAACTCGACATTACCTTCTTTTGCAATACCTTGATGTAAGTTCTCAATCCAAAGATTATCATTTTTAAAAAACTTTAAAACTTTACCGTCCCTTAGCTCAGCACTATCTTTAAACCAGACTATTAAACCTCCATTTAAGAAGTACGATCTTGTTAATTTACCTGCATTTCTCCCTTTTGAAGGAATATAGTCAATTGAGACAAGGCCTTCTCTAGGTATTCTTTCTAATACTCTCTTCATTAAGCCGCCTTGAGGATTTGTTGTTCTAAAAAGAATTTTAAAATTTTTTGAAATGTTTTCTATTGTCCTATTTTTTTTTGCTAAACTTTCTATTTTGTAATCCTTATGTTGGTTAACAGCTACCTTTCCTACAGTACCGCCTTCTATATCAAACAATCTTTCAGTAAGACCTTCAGTTAAAAACAACTTTGAATAATTATGATCTATACTATCGGCAGTTAACTCCTCAATTTTAATTGGAGAGTAATTTTCAACAAAAGAAACATCTTTAGCATAAACAAGAATATATTCACATAGATCAAATAAGTACCCTTCTTGACCAACACCTCCAGAAGATTTAGCTTTAGAGTTAATTTGAGATAAAAAATTGTCTCTTCCAAATATCTCATCGCAAATAATTTTCAAATATGCTAATTCCCTAATGTCGATATTGATATAAATTACACCATCATCTGATAGAAGCATTTTTAGTAACTCTAATCTAGGCTTCATTAAAGATAGCCACAAGGAATGCTCAACATTATCATCATAATGTTCAAATGCATTACCTGTGTTGTATGGCGGATCAATATAAATGCATTTTATTTTACCTTCATATTCAGGAAGTAATGCTTTTAAGGCTAAAAGATTATCCCCATGGATAATCATATTTTCGGTATTAGGATCGTTTGTACAGTTTGATAATTCAGGATTTTCTTCAAGTATTCTAGGTTCAATATTTGATATATCAAATTCTGGATTATTTTTTCCTATCCATGTTAATTCTAATTTTTGTTTATTGTCTGCCATAATTTATATTATTTTAAACCTTAAACTAAATAATTCATCTAGTTTAGTTTCTTGTTTCAATTGTGATTCTACTTTATCAAGTAACTCATCTTTTTTAAAGTCTACTTCATCCTGAGAAATAAATAGTCTTTGCCTCATTTCATTTCGTTTTTTTTCTAAACTCTTAATTTCTCTTTGAATTTTTATTTTTTCTTCTAAATTCAAAATCTTTTTAGAAGTTGTTTTCATAGATTTGATATCAATTTCAAGTTGTTTTAAGTCAAGTTCCATACTTTTCTTTTTATCCTCAGCCCATTTATCAAGTTTTTCTATCTCATCATCAAAGAATTCGCTGTTTCTCTCTAAAATATTACGATTATGAATATTAATTTTCTCCTTTTCAATAATCTCCAAATATTCTAAATCTAAAGTATCTGATGAGTTCATATAAGTGAGGGAGGAAGGTAATAAAAATAGCTTCTTTGCTATGTCCTCATCTAAAATGTTTGAATCATTTGTTATAGCTGTAATGAAAATAGTGTCTTCTGATTCAAAGGAACTAGAAGTTAATTGGGAAACTTTAAGAGTTCCTGTTTTTCCTAACAATTCTTTAATAGGGGATATTATTTGACCATAATTAGAGTAGTCAAATACAATCTCAGCATTAGGTAATTTAAGCTTTTTAATATCATTTAAAATTAGTTCTGCTAATGGATGGCCCGGTCTATAGACATGGGCATTTTCGATATTTTTACCAATTTTATAAGGTCCTTCTTCTATATCTTTATTTGAAAAAGGATTTTGCCTTAGTGAAAAACTATAATCGTTTTCTGAAAAAATAGCATTTTCTTTTAAATAAAATTTAGTAATTTCCCACAACCATTTTTCGTATGTTTCTAGGTAAGACTTGGTTTCTTTTAAGTTGATTTTAAACTTCTCAGTTACATCAGCATCAAAATTTTCAAGTAATTTTTCTTTAGCTACTTTTATGCCTTCTTGAATTGAACTATCCATTTCATTCTGCAAGTCATCAAATGCCTTATTTATCTCCTCTTCGGTCCTGCAGGTTTGATAAATGCTTGCAATTCTTTTTTCAAAATCTACACCAGACTCTATACTTCCCAAAACCTCGTCACTTGCACCAAAAACACCCTTAAATAATTTAAATTTCTCATCAAGTAATTCGTAAACTCTCTGATCAGCAGCATTCTTTCTATTTACAAAATTTACAACTACAACATCATGTTTTTGTCCATACCTATGACATCTTCCAATTCTTTGCTCAATTCTTTGTGGATTCCAAGGTAAATCATAGTTTATGACAAGCGAACAAAACTGAAGATTAATACCCTCGGCTGCAGCCTCAGTTGCAATCATTATCTCGGCTTCAGATTTGAAATAGTCAACTAATGCTAATCTCAAATCGGCGGTTTTTGAACCTGAAACTTTATCAGTGTCTTTATTTTTTTCAAACCACTCAGAATAAATCTTCTTAGATTTATCATCACTGTTTGACCCATTAAATAGAAGAATTTTATCTCTATAACCATTCTCAGAAAGCAATCCCCAAAGGTATTCTTGTGTAATTCTTGATTCAGTAAAAATTACTGCTTTTTTATTGGCCCCTAGAGATTCAGTCATTTGAAATCCTAAAGATAAAGCCTTCAATAATGCATCTCCTTTTGAGTTTTTAAAAATTGATTTAGCTAAGTTTCTAAATTTAATTAAATCTTCTTTTTCTTTTTTTATATTTGGCAAATCATCAACAGTGAACTTAATTTTTTTCTTCTCGTCATCTTCGAAATCATCGTCAAAGTCTACCCACTCATCAGAGGTGTCACTTAATGACTCGTAATTTTCTTCTATACCAAGAGGCAAAGAATCGTTTATAGTTTCGGACTCTTTTAATATTTCTTCTTCAAGTTTTTCTAATTTTGTGATTAACCCTCCTAAAGTGCTAGATATAGCAAAAGAGGAGGATGCTAACAACTTTCTTAACACTAAAGTCATAAGCTGTCTTTGGCTTGAGGGTAGAGCATAAAGAATAGGTCTTTGAAGGTATTCTGAAATCATGTCATATAATTGAATTTCTTGAGCTGATGGTATGAAATCCTCGGTAAGGGCTTTTCTATCCCTATAATTAATGTACTCTAAAACCTGTCTTCTTAAAGTTCTTATACAGACAGGTTTTAACCTTTCCCTTAAATCTGTATACATATCAGTACTTTTTCCATTACTAAACAAGCTTGGTTCTAACGATGATCTTGAATAATTTGCCTTAAAGCTGTTTAAGTCACCAAAAACATGGTCATCGATAATACTTACAAGGCCAAATAACTCTAGTAAGGAATTCTGAAGTGGGGTCGCAGTTAAAAGTATTTTTGGATAATTTTGAATACATTCCTTGATTTCCCTTGCTATCTTATTATTTGTTTTATATACATTTCTTAGTCTATGCGCCTCGTCTATAACTACTAGATCAAAAGGTGTTTGTTTTATATACGATGATTTAGCCTTAGCAAAATGGTAAGAACAAACTATTATTAAATTTTCTTGATTAAATGGATTTAAGTTACCTTCTCGAATAAATTGATTAAAAGTTTTATTCTCTAAAATAATTGAAGGTAAAAAGAATTTTTCTTGGAGTTCTAAACTCCATTGTTTTCTAAGATTAGACGGAACTATTAATAAGAGCCTTCTTTTTCTTTCAGCCCATTTTTGAGACAAAACCAAACCTGCTTCAATAGTCTTACCTAACCCAACTTCGTCAGCCAAAATAGCGCCTTTTGAAAGAGGGGATTTAAAGGCAAACAAAGCTGCCTCAATTTGGTGAGGATTCATATCTACCTGAGCATTTGAAAGGGTAGAGGATAGCTTTTCAAGACTATTAGAAGGAGATCTTTTTGTTAATTCATGAGCAAAATATTTTGCATGGTATTCGGTAATATTAGTATTCATTTTTATCTTAATTTTATGAAGATAATAAAACATTATGAGCAAAAAGTAAATTTTAGTTAGAAATCTAATTTTTACAAATTTTTTAACCTATAAAATGCTATAATTATAAAATGGACAAATCGATAATAATTCATTTAATTGAAGGGCTTTCAAAAGGAGCAAAGGAATTAAAACTAGACGAATTTAGCTCAATTAGATCCTTATTTATACCTAAAAGTTCTATAAAAGAAAATAGGTATCTACTTAAGGATCTTGATATTAAATCCTGTATATACTTTTTATTGAATACATCAGAAGATAAAAAGGCTTATATTGGTCAAACTGACTCTATTAACCAAAGATTAGACGATCATTTTAGAAATAAGGATTGGTGGACAGATTCAATTGTAATTTTCTATACTATAGATAATTCATTAACTAAGTCTGATACTTTGTTCATTGAAAAATTACTTGTTTCAAAAGTTAGTCAATTTTCGGAGTATGAACTTTTAAATAAAATCGAACCTAACGATAGAATCGTAGAAAAACATAAATTACCCGCTCTTAGAGAATTCGAAAAAATGGTTTACTTAATCTTAGGTGTTTTGGGAATTGAAATTTTTGAAGAACTGAAGATTAAAAAGGAAGAAAATTTAGAAATTAATAATGATTTTGGAATAAGGGAAGAATATAAAGAATCAGTAGAAGTAGTTTGCAAAAATAAAGCAAATGGATTATTTTTTTCAAAAACAAACGAGTTAATCGTAAAAGCAGGAAGTTTAGTAAAAAAACCTTCTAATCACTTCGAAGAATTAAAATATTATAAACTTTTTGCTAAATTATTAGAAGATAAGGTTATAGTTTCTAAAGATTCTGAAAATTATTATTTTTTAAAAGATTATAAATTTAAAAGCCCTTCTGCAGCATCCACAATTATTTTAGGAAGATCCTCTAATGGCCTAATTGATTGGAAATTATTATCAACTAATAAGACCCTTAAAGAAGAATTTGAATTATAAACCTATCTCATTACAATTTTTAAAATTTAATTAATACAGTTCGCACTTTCTCACAAATCGCCCACCAAGACAGATATTTTTTAACCTATAAAATGTTATAATTTGGTTATGGAAATTGGGATAAATCAAAAATACAACAAAGCCCAAATCGAAGAAATTTTTAAGACCAATTTTGGACATAGTATTAGCGGAATAAATCTCCGAAATCAAGAAAATGGCCAAAAAATAATACTATTATTTTCATCAGTTTCTGGTCCTTATGAAGACAAAGTTGAAGGAGATGAATTTTTCTATATGGGAGAAGGGCAAGAAGGTGATCAAAAACTCACCAACGCCAATAAAGCACTTATTAACTCAAACCAAGAAAATAAAATAATTTATGGATTTAGAAAAGAAGATTCTAAATCAACTCTTTGGACATATATCGGAATTCTTAAAGTAATAGATTACGACTATGTTTCACAAAATGGACGAATGGTTTATGAGTTTAAAATTCAAGAAACCGAAATTGAATCTCAAAAAGAATTAGATAAAGAACAAGAATTTTTGTATCAAGAACTCGATACAGCCCCAATCCTTACTGAAGAAAGAAAAACCAAACAAACCTATACCAAAATTAAAGTCAGAAGTGCTGCCTTTAAGACAGAAGTTAAAAAAGTTTATGAAGACACTTGTGTAGTTTGTGGAAAGAGAAGATATACCAAAGCCAAATTCCCCGAAGTACAAGCGGCCCATATCTTTCCGGTAGAAAAAGAGGGAAGTGATGATTTAAGAAATGGAATCTCTCTTTGCAGACTACACCACTGGGCTTTTGATGGAGGTTTATTTGTGATTACTGACAATTTTAAAATTAAAGTTAGAGATGAAATTAAAAATGATTCAAATTATGAAGAAATTTATTCTTTTGATAATAAAACTATCAAACTTCCCCAAAATCCAAAACTTTATCCAGCAGAAATATATCTAAAAGCACACAGAGAGATTCATGGGTTTTAAAAATATACAAAAATTATTAATATATACTTTGTTTAAAAATAAATGAGATAATTTAAAGATATGAAGTCAATAATTATAGGTACTATTACCGTATTTATAATAGTATCCCTTGGATTTTTTTACTACAAATCTCTTAACAATAAAATAATAGAGCTAGAAAATTCTAACCAACAGTATAAAAACAGAATCCAAGAATTAGAAAATAATCAAAATGCAGAAAACCTAAAAAATGAGGAACAAGCAAAGAACTACCAAAATGAACTAGATAACATAAATTTAAAAATCGAATGTGCTGAACTTAAAAGAAAAACCCCTGACTTCGGACCAGGAGAGTATATAAATATAGATATTGTTGGATACTACAATTATGTAAAGAGTCAATTAAAAGAAGCTGAAAAAGATCCTAAAAAGGATGAGAACACTAAAGCAGATTTAAGTTTTTGGAAAAAAGCTGTGGATCAAGCCACACCTCTATACAATAATTATATAAATAAATGCGATGTTCTTAATTAGATTAATATAAAATTTAAAAATAGTGAAAATAAATAATTCAAAAATTAGATTAGGCAAAATTGATGATGTTTTTGAGGTTAGTTTAGAATTAAAAGATTTAGCTCATGTTTTGTATGTGGGAATAAATTCGGAAGTAAGAGAGAATTTTGTTTCTAAGATTCATAAACAAGTTCAAGATATACATGAAGATATTGAAATAGTTTTTTTAGATGAGAACTCAACAGATATTTTAGAAATATTAGAAAAATATAATTCACATGAAATATCAAACTCAATTTATACACATAGAAAGAGAAGAAAAAGGTTTGATATTTTAAATCAAGACCCAAGCTCTGATGATTACATTATTCCAAGCTATATCGAAGCCCCAAGAAAAGATGATGAGTATTTTAGAATAATTTATGTTAAAAATTTAGATTTGATTTTTGAAAAATTTAATAACAAACAAAATGTTGAATTGCTAGAAAAAATTAGAGAGGTAATTTCTTTTGGACGTCATTTTGGTGTTTTGGCTATGACTTCGATTTCAAAAGCGAATAGTAGCGATAATATATTAATGTTAAGGGCAAATTTTCCAACTTTTATTTGTTTTAAATGTGAAACTGAAGAGGAGAGTAAAAAATTAATCTTTAAAAAAGGTTTGGAAAGTATTTCTGATAATCAATTTTATATAAGAACTTATCAGACTAAAGTTCCATTGTTGATTAATTTTTAAAACAATAGAGGATGGGGTTTTCCGAAGGAAAACCCCATCCTCTCAGGCACTGTAAATCCACTAACAAATAACTTTAAAACTCAAACTGACTTTCTCTGTCCTGAATCGCCTTAATTCTCTCAGGGTCAGTGATTCTTTGCCACTCAGTCTTATAAGGCAAGATAAATCCTTTTTCTTCCATAGATTTAAGACTTGCCATAATGTTATATGGAATCATAGGAGACGAGCATTCGAAAGTAATTATGATATCTTCACCCTTTTGAATATCATAAAAATAATACCAAGCCTGTGAATAATGAGGGTTATCTTTCTTGATAATCCCGTGCACATCACTTTTGATAAAATCAATTTCCTTTTGAGAAAACATTGATAAATCAAGCTTAGTTTTCATATCAACCTCCTTAAAGTTAGCATCAGCTATATTTTACCTCAAAAATCTGTATTTCTAACCTATAAAATTGAATATTTTACATAAAATTGCTATAATTTCGACGATATATTAATCATAAATAAGGAGAGTTATGGTTAGACTACAGTTGATTATTTTGTTGATTTTAGTATGTTTGGTAAATTTTGGAGAAACTTCTCCAAAAATCTTTGCGCAGGTTTTGGAAACTCAAACTTCAACAAGCTTTGCGTATCCAACACCAGAGGAAGTACCAACAGAAACTGAGACCGAGGTTCCAATTGAGATTCCAACTGATACTCAGGAAAGTTTTTTTACTCCTACTAGAACAGTTTCTAATACTAGAACTGTTTCTAGAACTCGTACAGTAACAAGGACAAGGACTCCAACAGGTACTTTAGGTCCAACTAATACACCTAATGGTTCGGAAACTGCAACTCCTACTGCAAGCGATACAAGTACACCATCGAATACTAAAACAATAACTATCACTTGGACTGTTTCAAATACCAGAACGAGAACTAGCACGAGAACTCCGACTAGAACTAGAACTCCGACAGGTACTTTAGAACCAACTAACACTCCAAACGGTTCTGAAACAGCTACCCCAACCGAAACTGAAACAGCGACCTCAAGTAATACTAGAACTATAACTAATACTAGATTACCTACTTTCACTAGGACTATCACTAGAACTCGTACTATTACTCTAACCAGAACTAGAACTGTTCCTGTTACTCCTTCGGATACTGAAACCGAAACACCAACAGAAACAGAAACTAACACGGTTACAAGTACGTCAACTCGAACAAACTTTTCAGAAGAAAGACCTTCCGCTACTATCGATGTCTCAGAAACACCTACACAAGCGGCTATGGAAACTCCGGGG
>Ga0315904_10009569_pt1 | contig 12636 bp, 9 predicted proteins | sample LakEriMetagenome_6_FD_203529 | JGI IMG/M metagenome (GOLD analysis project Ga0315904, IMG submission 203529) | Freshwater fungal communities from buoy surface, Lake Erie, Ohio, United States - Buoy 12 MA120 | ecosystem: Environmental > Aquatic > Freshwater > Lake | place: USA: Lake Erie, Ohio...
GCGGAGACATCGCGACCGGCGCGGCCGCAGCGGCTGGCGCCGGAATCATCGCAAGCGTCACGATTCTCGCCGTGCCGCTTTCGCCCGGTGCGCGCATTGCGACGCGTGCCGACGCGCGCGCGGGCGATGGCGTCTACGTGACCGGCACGATCGGCGGGGCATGGGACCGCGCGACGGGCCTCGGCCGCCACCTCGACTTCACGCCGCGGATCGACGCTGCGCAGGAACTCGCCGCAACACTCGGCGAACGCCTCGGCGCCATGATCGACGTGAGCGACGGGCTCGGCCGCGATCTCGGCCACATCGCCAAGCAATCGGGCGTCGCGATCGAAGTCGACCTCGCCCGGGTGCCTGTTCCCACCGGTACCGACGCCTTCGATGCGATCGCGCACGGCGAGGACTACGAGCTCGCGTTCACCGCGCGTGGCGACGTTCCGCCCTCGGTTGCCGGCGTCGCGGTCACGCGCATTGGGATCGTGGTTGCCGCCGTCGGCGATGCGCGCGGCGTTCGCGCGCGCGATCAGGCCGGCAACTGGATCGACATCACCCGCGCCGGCTTCGAGCACGATGGCAGCTCACCCGGGGGCGCCGCGCGCGGAGGGGGGGCAACTTGATGCACGAACGCCCAGCGCTGCCGCTTGCCTTTCACTTGAGGGAACGCGACGCCACCGAGCAACTCGGAGAGGTGCTCGGCGATCTCTTGCGAAGTGCGCCAACTGCGCGAGGCGCCGCAGTGGTCCTTCTCTCAGGCGACCTCGGCGCTGGCAAGACGACGTTCGTGCGCGGTCTCGCGCGCGGCCTTGGCGCCGATGCCGAAGCCGTCGCCAGCCCCACGTTCACGCTGCGAATGGATCATGCCGGCGAACGCGCGCTCGTCCACGTCGACGCCTGGCGCATGCGCGGTCATGGGCGCGAGGAAGAACTCGAATCGGTCGGCCTCGACGAGGCGTTCGCATCGAGTGCCGTCGTCGCGATCGAGTGGCCTGAGCACATCGCGGCGGCACTTCCGCCACGGCATCTCAGGGTGCGTCTTGAGCACGCCGACCCACTTGAGGAAGGCGCGGAGCCAGGACGCGTCGCGACGATCTCCGCCGCCGGACTCGACGATCGAGAGATGCGCCGCCTCGCGGAAGGTCTCGCGCTCCTCGTGCGCGCGGCGCGCATCGCGCCGCCGGTGTGTCCGTCGTGCGGCGGGACGCTCGAGCGTCCATCACGTGATGGCGAGGAGCGGGGGAGTGGCGCCTTTGCCCCCTTCTGTTCGGTGCGCTGCCGGCAGGCGGATCTCGGCGACTGGCTGACGATGCGCCATCGCATCGCTGGCCCGGAGACGCCCGAGTTCGATGACGTCTGAACGGTCGACGACGTCTGAACGCGTGCATCGGTCGACGGCCGGCGTTCCATCAGTCGGAACCTACGGCGCGATGGCGAAGATCTGGAATCGATGTCCGACCGGCTTCCAGCCGAGCTCGGCGCAGATGCGGTTGCGAAGCTCGGCGAGTTCCTTGCTCTGGAACTCGACGCGGCGTCCGCTCTTGAGGCACACCATCACGTCGCGCGGTTCACGGCCGTACAGCAGCTCGTAGTGGGATTGCTTCGCATCGAAGAGCGACTGCGTGATGATTCCCGCGTCAAGGAGCAGCCGGATCGTGCGATAGACGGTCGCCTTCGAGACGTCGAGGCCGCGGGCTCGGAGGTCGAGCAGCAGTTCCTCGGCCTCGAACGACCCGTCGCGGGCAATGATGGCGTCGAGGACGTCCGCACGCTCCTGCGTGTACTTGAGGTCGCGGCTCTTCAAGAAGCGACGGAACACGGCGCAGAGCGGAACGAACACCGGGATGGCGGGGGTCTGCTCGACGTCGACGCCCCGCTCTGGCGCGCGCGACTCGGCGGAGTCGGCTGCCTCGTCGAGCGGTTCCGGGTGGTCTCGGCTCTCCATGGGTTCGGATCGTACGGGCGATTCTTCGACGATCGAAGCCGGATTGTCGATAGGAACGATCTCCGTCCCGCGTCCGAACTCCGGTCAGACCCCACCGCCATGCGAACCACGCCAACGACCACCCTCGTCGCAGCATTCCTCCTCGCCTCCGGGTTCGCATTCGCGCTCCCGACCGCGACTTTTTCCGACAGAAGCGCGACAGACGCGGCGCCCCGGGGATCAGGTCTTCCGAGCTGGATCACCGAGGGCAAGCCCGGCACGGGGCCAGTCTTCCTTGTCCGTGGCCGGATCGGCTCGGGCGAGGACGCGTCGGCCGGATACGCCTGGCTCGCGGAGCTCGAGCGGTTTCACTTCGCCTGGGGCGGCGCTGTCGCTGGCGCGCAGGACGTGGTTTTCATGATCGAAGCCCCCGACCACGAGAAGCTCGATGCGTTGATCGCGTCGGGTCCGTGGTCGCAGGTCAGGTTCACAGTCGAGCCGCTCGTTCGCACCAAGGATCGCCTCGCGCGCGCCGGAAAGGCTGAAGGCGCGCCGCTTGCTCCGGATGCAGGTGGCGACGCGCCGTGGGCGCCGGATGCAGCGCCCAACCGACCGATCGCGGAGCCGAATCACGGCGACGGAACGACGTACCCGGCGCCGTGACCGGCGCTTGCTCGTGACGTCGGCGGTGATCGGTTCGGGCGCGACGGAGCCCCGCACCTTTCCAAGAAGTTTGAAAGTCCTATAATATGTATTCTGTTAAGTGGGGTGTCTGAGCAGGAAGCCTCTCGGTGTGGCGCTGACGTTGGCCCGGTTCTGGCCCGTCCGCTTCCGCCTGCTTCCTCTTGTGAGCTGTGCCGCTTGGGTGCGACGCGCGATCACTTGGTCGCGTCTCATTGGTCGTGTCAACCGGCGGTCGCCGCGGCCTGCAGCGCGCCGAGTTTGTCGAGGCCGAACGCCTCGTGCACGATCTCGAGCGCGCGCTTCCCATCCTGCTTGGCGACGATGCACGAGATCTTGATCTCGCTCGTCGTGATGTTGTGGATCGAGATGCCAGCCGCGCCGAGCGCCGTGAACATCTTGCTCGCGACGCCGACGTGGCTCTTCATGCCGGTTCCGACGACCGAGATCTTGGCCAAGCCGATCTCGATCGCAAGTTCGCCGGTCCCGACGCGATCGAGCACCTGCGACGCGGCGATCTTGACGTCGGCGAGCTCAGAGTGATCGACCGTGAACGAGATCGATGCGATCTCGCCGAACTCCGTCTGCACGATGTCGTCGACGAGGATGCCCGCCTTGGCGACCGCGTCGAACAGCATGCCTTGGACGCCCGGATTGTTCGGGATGCGACGCAGGCTCACGCGGCCGAGATCGGCCTTGAGCGCGGCGCCGACGACCATGACTTCTTCCATGTCGGGAGTCTCCCTGCAGATGAGCGTGCCCTCGTCGGGCCGTTGGCTGTGTCGAACGTGGATGGGCACGCCGTAACGCTCGCCGAAGAGCACGGCGCGCGGGTGCATGACCTGCGCGCCGAGGAGCGCGAGCTCAAGCATCTCCTCGTAGCTGATGCGCGTGAGCTTGGACGCCGCCGAGACAAGCCGCGGATCAGCGGTGTAGACGCCGTCGACGTCGGTGAAGATCTCGCAGACACCGCCCGTCTCGCCGACCTTCAGCGCGCTTGCGATCGCCACCGCCGTCGTGTCGCTGCCGCCGCGGCCAAGCGTCGTGATCTCGCCGGACGCCGACGCGCCTTGGAATCCGCAGACGACCGGCACGCGCCCGAGTCCGAGTTCCTCGTCGAGGCGCGCGCGCGCGACCCCTGTCACTCGCGCGTTCCCGTGTACGCCGTCGGTCGTGATGCCGGCCTGCGCTCCCGTGAGGCTCGTGGCGCGGACGCCGATCTCCTCGAGCGCCATCGCGACGAGCGCGACGGACACCTGCTCGCCGGTCGCCATCAGCATGTCGAGTTCGCGTCGCGAGGGCGACTTGGTCACGCGCCCCGCGAGCTCGATCAGTTCATCCGTCGTGTGGCCCATCGCGCTGACGACGACGACCACGTGGTGTCCTTCGTCACGGCGTTCCTTGATGCGCATGGCGCAGCGCGCGATCCTTCCCGGATCGCCGACCGAGGTGCCGCCGAACTTCTGCACGAACGTCGCCATGGGCGCTTGGGAATGTACAGAAGTTCCCGACGCGGCGGGAGCATCTCCAGCGAAACCGCGCGTTCGGCACGATCAGGCTTCCGACGCCGCCATCCGGTCGCGCTCGGCGCGCTCGGCGCGCTTGCGGGCGTTCTCGTCGAGGATCTTCTTCCGCATGCGGATCGAGGTCGGGGTGATCTCGACGAGCTCGTCGTTCTCGATGTACTCGAGCGCCGCCTCGAGGGAATAGTCGCGGGCGCCGCGGAGGACGACCGTCTGGTCCTTGCTCGTCTCGCGGAAGTTCGTCAGCGGCTTGAGCCGGGTGATGTTGATGACGAGATCGTTGTCCCGGTTGTGTTCGCCGACGATCTGGCCCGCGTAGACCTGGTCCGCAGGACGAACGCACATCACGCCGCGGTCTGCCAGACCTTCGACCGCGTACGCGGTGACCCGGCCGGTCTCGAGCGACATCATCACGCCGTTCTTCCGCTTCTGGTCCGCGCCGCGGAGCGGCTTGTACCCCGAGAAAGTGTGGTGCATCACGGCCTCGCCACCGGAGGCATTGAGGATGCGGGTCCGGAGGCCGATGAGGCCTCGGGCCGGGATCTCGGCCTCGACATGCATGCGCCCTGCCCGCTCCTCCATCTTGTGGATCTCGGCGCCGCGCGAACCAAGCAGTTCGAGCGAACCGCCGAGCCCCTCCGCGCCGACATCGAGCGACAGCCGCTCGTAGGGTTCGCAGCGGACGCCGTCGATGTCGCGCTCGATGACCTCCGGCTTGCCGACGGTCAGCTCGAAACCCTCGCGGCGCATGTTCTCAAGCAGCACGCCGAGGTGCAGCAATCCGCGTCCGGAGACGTGGAACTCGTCCGCCGTGTCGCCAGGCGACACCCGGAGGGCGACGTTCGTCTCGAGCTCGCGGTCGAGGCGCTCCGAGATCTGCCGGCTGGTGACGAACTTGCCTTCCTTGCCTCCGAACGGACCGTCGTTGATGCGGAACACCATGTGGAGCGTGGGTTCGTCGACCTTCACCCGAGGCATGGGCTGCGGGTTGTCCGGATCGCAGATGGTGTCGCCGATGTCGATCTTGCCGAGGCCCTCGACCGCGCAGAGGTCCCCTGCCCGGATCTCATCGGCCTCGCGGCGCGCCAGTCCCTCGAAGCGGTTGACCTTGAGCACGCGCGTCTTGCGCACGCTGCCGTCGGCGCAGCAGATCGCGACCTGCGAGCCGCCCTTCAGCACGCCGCTGTAGACGCGGCCGATGCCGATGCGGCCGACGTAGTCGCTCCACGCGAGGTTGGTGACGAGCACCTGCAACGGCGCCGTCTCGTCGCCGCTCGGAGCCGGCACGCGCTCGACGATCTCCTGGAAGAGTTCGTCGACGCCCTTGTCGCGGGTGTTGATGTCGCGCGCGGCCCAGCCGTTGCGGCCCGACGCGTAGATGATCGGGAAGTCAAGCGCATGATCGTCGGCGCCGAGGTCGATGAGCAGGTCGAAGACCTCGTTGACCACTCCTTGGACGCGGGCCTCCGGCTTGTCGCACTTGTTCACGACGACGATCGGCTTCAGTCCGAGTTCGAGCGCCTTCGAGAGCACGAAGCGCGTCTGCGGCATCGGGCCTTCGAGCGCATCGACGAGGAGGAGGCAGCCGTCCGCCATGCGGAGCACGCGCTCGACCTCGCCGCCGAAGTCGGCGTGGCCCGGCGTGTCGAGGATGTTCACGCGGTAGACCTCGCCGCGGTGCTTGCCTTCGCGGATCGTGTAGGTGACCGCGCAGTTCTTCGCGAGGATGGTGATCCCCCGCTCGCGCTCGAGCGGGTTCGAGTCCATGACGCAGACCTCGCCGGACGCGCCGAGTTCGACGACTCCCGACTGGGAAAGCATGGCGTCCACGAGCGTGGTCTTGCCGTGGTCGACGTGGGCGATGATTGCGATGTTGCGGAGTTTCGGGTCTGCCATGGGATCGTGCTTCCCCGAAATGGGGAAAGACGACAAGTGTAGCACGACCTGCCCTCTCCCCACCGCAACGCCGCGCATTCTTTGCGGAAAGCGGGTTCTCAGATCCCGTAGAGGGGCCGGAGCTTGCCCTCGAGATGCCGCATGAGCGGCTCTGACGAAAGCGGCTTGCCGGTGACGCGCTGCACGAGTTCAGATGGCGTGAAGCGGCGTCCGTGGGCGTGGATGTTCGCGTTCAGCCACGTCTTGAGCGGCGCGAATTCGCCGCGCGCAAAGTCGTCGGCGAGACCGGGAATCTGCTGGCAGGCAGCCTCGAAGAACTGGGACGCGTACAGGTTGCCGAGCGTGTAGGTCGGGAAATAGCCCATCGCGCCCATCGACCAGTGGATGTCCTGCAGGCAGCCGCGTCGATCGTCCGGCACGTCGAGTCCAAGATAGTCCTTGTAGAGCCTGTTCCAGATGCTCGGGATGCCGTCGACCTCGAGGCTGCCTCCGATCACGGCGCGCTCGATCTCGAAGCGCACCATGATGTGCAGGTTGTAGGTCGCTTCGTCGCTCTCGACGCGGATGAAGCCCGGCTCGACCACGTTCGCGGCGCCGTAGAGCTGGTCGAGCGAGAAGCGCGCGCACTCCGGGCCAATGAGCTTCGGCAGTTCGCCGCGCAGCCACGACCAGAAAGCCCTGCTCCGGCCGACCTGGTTCTCCCACATGCGGCTCTGGCTCTCGTGAATGCCGAGCGAGACCGATTCACCCAGCGGCGTACCAACGCGCGCGAAGGGAAGCCCCTGCTCGTAGATGCCGTGGCCGGCTTCATGCATCGTCGAGCCGAGTGCGTCGTTCACGCAGCGCTCGTTGTAGCGGGTCGTGAGTCGCACGTCGTTGCAGTGCGAGCCGGAGCAGAACGGATGCGTCGAGCGGTCGAGGCGTCCGCGCTCGAAGTCGAAGCCGATCTGCTCGGCCACGAAACGCGAGAGCGCCTCCTGCAGCGCGATCGGGACGAAGAAGTCGTTGAAGTCGTTCGAGGGCTTCTGCTTCGCCGCCGTCAGGTTCGCCACGAGGTTCTGGAGCCGCGGGCGCAGTGGGTCGAAGACGGCCGCCACCGAGCGCGCGGTGCAGCCCGGTTCGTAGAGATCTGCGAGCGCGTCCCACCGCTCGCCATCCTTCGGATAGCCGAAGCAGTCGGCCTGGGCGCGGAGCAGCCCGACCAGTTTCTCGAGCCACGGCGCGAACATCGCGAAGTCGCTGGCGGCGCGGGCCTGCGCCCAGTGATGCTTCGCGATGCTCGAGACGCGCGCCATCTCCTCGACGAGCGTGGACGGCAACTTCGTCGCCTTCCCGTAGTCGCGCCGCGCCTCGCGCACCAGCGCGGCGGTCTGCGCGTCGGCCATCGCCCCGCGGTCCTGTTCGACCGCTGAGATCAGATCGCCACGCTCGTTCGAGCTGGCTCGCTCGTGCACGATGCGCGCAAGCAGCGCTTGCTGGCGCGCGCGCCATTCGATGCCGCCGGTCGGCATCATGGTTTCCTGATCCCAATCGAGGATGGCGTTCGAACTCGAGAGGAGCGAGGTTTCCTCGACGTGGCGGACAAGGGCGTCGGTGGCCGAGGCTGCGAGCGTGGTCATGGTGTTTCTCCGGGGAAGGGCCGATCAAGAGTGTACGCGACCCACGACGCAAATCGGCGCGCCTTGCGGGCGCGCCGATCGGGGTTTGCGTGGGTCGGGAAGAAGCCGCTTACTGGCTCTTCTTCTCAGTGGTCGCGCCGGCGTCGGCACCCGTGGGCTTCGAGACGGGGCTCACCGGCTTCAGGATCTCGATCAGCTTCGTCTTGTCGCCGGTCGTGCGGGCCATCGCGTGGTCGAGCGCGGTGAAGTTGCGCGCGTCGACGGCGGCGGGGTCGGCCTTCGCAGCGAGGAGCAGCGCGACCTTGTCCGCCGAACCGCTCTGGGCGGCGAGGTGGAGCGCGGTCATCTGCAGCTTGTTGCGGACGGTCACGTCGGCACCGGCGTCGAGCAGGATCTTCATGCTCTCGGGCTTGCCCGTGCGTGCAGCGCGGAGGAGCGGAGTGTCGCCGGTCTGGCGATCCGCGGCCGCAAGATCGGCGCCCGCCTTCACCAGGGTCTCGACCGTCTGGGGCTGACCGAGCCCGGCGGCCCAGATGAGCGGAGTCCAACCGTTGTCGTCGACCGACTTCACGTTCGCCCCGCGCTCGATGAGGTAGGCAACCGTCTCAGGTCGACCGAAACCAGCGGCCCACAGGAGCGGGGTCGACTTGATCTGGTCCTGCACGTTGATGTCGGCGCCCTTCTCAACGAGGTACTTCACGATCTCCGGGAAGGTCTCGACTGCGCCCCAGATCGGGGTGCGACCCTGGCGATCCTTCAGATTCGGATCTGCCTTCGCGGCGAAGAGCGCCTCGAGGGCTTCCTTGTTGCCGCCCTTCGCGGCCCAGTGGAGCGCGGTGCGTCCACCGGCGCGATCCTGCTCGTTGACGTTCGCGCCACCGGCGATGAGCGCCTGCACCTTCGAGAGGTCGCTCGCGCGGACTGCGGTGATGAGTTCCGTGGTGCCCGGGCCCGGCGCCGCCTTCGGTGCGGTCGGTGGCGTCTGACCAGCATCGGATGGGGTGAGCGAACGGCGGATCAGCGAGGTCAGCTGGGCGGCCTTCGGATGGTCGGTCTTGACGACGACGCGCTTCTGCCGACCAGACTCTTCCCACGCAGCCCAGTCGATCTCGAGCACGTGCTTGAGCGCTGCCTCGGTCGGCATCTTGCGAACGATCGCCGGGGTGATCTCGGTGATCTTGAAGGCGGTGCCATCGAGCGACTCGAGCGTGAGCGGGCTCGCCGGGCTCGCGGCCATGTCGACCGGCTGCTCGAGCATCTCGGGCGCGATCGAGACGAAGGCGACGACCTGGCCTTCGACGGTCAGAACCGCGGAGGGTTGATTCTCGATGACGAAGGTCACCTTCTTGCTGAGCGTGATGCCGGCCTTGTCGCCGGGCCGCATCGTGATCTCGCACTCACCGAATGCGCCGGGAGCGATGGGCTCCTTCGGCCACACCGGGGTGGTGCAACCGCAGCCGGGGACGGCCTGCGTGATGCGGATGGTCTGATCCGAGATGTTCCGGATCTTGACCGTCATCGACTTCGCTTCGCCGGCGATCATCTCGCCGAGGTTCGCGATCGGCGGATCGAACTCGACGACGGCCTTGCCCTCGGCAACCGGTCCACTCTGCGTGGGCACCAGCTGCGGGGCGTTGGCCGGCGGGGTCGACGACCACGGCGGCACGTCCTGGCCGGTACCGTTTGCGGGGCTCACCTTCTCGACACCGGAATCCGGAGCCGGCGCTGGGCTCGGAGCGGCCGATGGGCTGAGCGTTGGCTTGTTCTGCTTCTGCGGCGGATTCTTTGGCTTCGCGGGAGCATCGCTGCCGGCCTGCGCGAGAGCTGCCGGGGATGCGAACGCCACGGCGCCGACCATCAGGAACGGCGCGACGAAACGGGTGAGCGAGCAAGAGCGGGCGAACATGCGTTGCTTCCTTGTGAGGAGTCCGAGGAGGAGTCCGGTTGACGTCGCGGATGGAACAGATGCGAAGTCGGTGCGAGTCGAGAGATTCGTGCGAGTTTTTGCTTGATTCGGTTGGTCGCCACGATGCGGGGCTTGCGAGTCGGGGCTTGCGAGTCGGGGCTTGCGAGTCGGGGCTTGCGAGTCGGGGCTTGCGAGTCGGGGCTTGCGGGAGTGGGATCCGGCACGACTCGCGGGCGGATACCCGGTCGAGCGATCACCCTGTATCGGACTCGGTACCGATCCGGTTTGGTCGGAGTTGCACGATTTCAGTCTACCGACTGCGGCGCCAATCTCGGGTTCCCCGGTCAATTGGACGGCAAAGCCGTCGACCCTGCGCGAGAGGGCCGATAGGATGTCTGGCTTCCGGCGGTTTCTCCGCCGTCTCACCGGACTCTTCCGGCCATCGGCACCCTCCCGTCCATCGGGCCTCAGAATCTCAGAGTTCCCATGTCCAGCACCGCCCAACCCGAGCACCTTGTCCGCCCCGCCCTTCGCCGCATCCATCCGGTGCCGCTGCAGAAGGACAATCAGGTGTTTCTCGGACTTCAGGATCCCCTCATGCTGCAAGGGCAGATGATGGTGGTTCCTCCGCCTGCCTTCCAGGTGATGCAGTTCTTCAACGGCGAGCGGACGGTCGAGGAGATCTGCAAGACGATCGGTGCGGCCGACCCGAAGCCGCTCGAGGATCTCGTTGCGAAACTCGATGAGTTCGGACTGATCTGGGGACCGACCTGCGAGGCGCTCGAGGAGCGCAAGAAGGGCGAGCTCTACACCACGGGCGCGTTCCCGGCTGGCGCCACCCGGATCCTCGGCGAGGATCCCGCAGCGATCCGCGCGCAGCTTGAGAAGTGGCTCGACGAAGCGGAGGACGCGGAGATCGACGGCGCGATCGCCGGCGTCGTCACGTGCCACCTTGACTACGCGCGTGGATATCCCGTGTACGCGTCGAGCTACCGCACCATCGCGAAGTCCGCGAAGCCCGATCGCGTGGTGCTGCTTGGCAGCAACCACTTTGGGCTTGGCGACGGCGCGGTCGTCTCCGATCTCGGCTTCGAGTCTCCGCTCGGCCGCATCCCGTCGGATCGAGCCCTCATCGAGCGGCTGCGCGCGGCGTCGGGCGAGAAGCTCTTCAAGGACATCCTCGATCATCTGCCCGAGCACTCGATCCAGCTGCAACTGCCGTGGATCCAGCACCTCTTCGGTTCGGTGCCGGTGCTGGCGGCGCTCGTGCCCGACCCGAACACGGGGCTGATCGCGGACGACGGCGCGCGCATGGGCACGGAGGACTTCATCTCCGTTCTCGGCAGCGCGCTCGCGGCCGAGGGCGGCAGCACGCTCTTCATCTGCAGCGCCGATCTTTCCCACGCCGGGCCGGCCTTCGGTGAACCGACGCCTGTGGACGCGAAGCGCCGCAAGGACGTCGAGGCGCTCGATCGAAGCCTCATGCGCGCCTACATCGCCGATGCAAGCGGATTCGTCGCGCAGATGCGCGAACTCAAGAACCCGACCCGCTGGACCTCGGTTGGCGCGCTCTACGCAGCGGCCCGGCTCGCGCGTCCGAAGAGCATCGAGTTGGTGGACTACCGCCAGGCCGTCGACGAGCAAGGCAACGGCCTCGTCTCCGGCGCGTCGATGGCCATGCTGGCCTGATCGGCGATGATCGCGGTCGTCCAGCGTTGTCTCCGCGCGGAAGTGCGGGTTGCCGGCGCGCGCGTCGGTGCGCTCGGGCCGGGCGGCGGCTTGGCCGTCCTGCTCGGGGTCGAGGTCGGTGACCTGCCCGCGCAGGCGCGGAAGATGGCGGACAAGCTTCTCAAGTTGCGCATCTTCAACGATGCCAACGGCAAGATGAACCTCGCCGCATCCGACGTCGGCGGCACGTTTCTCGTCATCAGTCAGTTCACGCTCGGTGGCGACTGCAGCGGCGGAAATCGGCCGAGCTTCACGCGCGCGGCGCGGCCGGAGGTTGCGGAACCGCTGGTGGATCTCGTCGTATCCTCGCTGCGCGACTGCGGCGCCCATGTCGAGACCGGGCGCTTCCGAACCGAGATGGAAGTCGACCTCGTGAACGACGGACCTGTCACGCTGATCGTCGAGGTCCCGCCGGACGCCGGCGCGTGACCGCGACCGTGTTCACGATGCGCGCGGCGGAACCGGTCGGCCTGCAAGTTCGAGCGCCTTCTGGAGATCGCTCCACACCTGGCCTCGGGTTTCGACCGTGTAGTTCCGCAGGAGATACGCCGGGTGGAACGTGGGCATCACCGGCACTTCGAAGGGAGAACACTCCGCAAGGCCAAGCGTGACGCGCGCGGCAACGCCGCGAAGCCGCGTGATGCCGAGTTCGGTTCCGAGCAGCAGTTTCGTCGCCGGCCCGCCGAGCGTCACGATCACCTTCGGGCGAATGATCGCCAGCTGCGCGAGGAGGTACGGTCCGCAGCGCTCGACCTCGGGTGCGAGCGGCGTGCGGTTCCCCGGTGGCCGCGCCTTGAGCACGTTCGCGATGTAGACATCGCCTCGTTCGAGGCCCATCGCGCGGATCATTCCGTTCAGTTTGTCACCGGCCGGCCCGACAAACGGTCGGCCCGTCTGATCCTCGGTCTCGCCCGGCGCCTCTCCCACGAAGACGAACTCAGCCTCGGGGTTGCCTTCTCCGAAGACAAGCTGCGTCCAACCCGTGGTCTGGGTGCAGTGCGGGCACTCCCGCGCGTGCAGTTGCTGAAGCGCCGCGAGGCGCTCCGCGCGAGTATCCCCCGCTGGCGGCACGATGGAATCGGCGAGGACAGCCTTCGCATCGGATCCGCTCGCGGGCGACGAGGAAAGTGCAGCCGCGCGCGCGGCAAACGAGGGACGGACTGGCTCCGCCGACACTTCCCGCGCGAGAGGCTCGGTGCGAGACGCGCCGGCATTCGACCCGGGCTTCGGGTTGAAGAGTTCGGCGTCGAACCTCGTGCGCATCTCGGGCGCGGTCTTCGGCTCGACGAGTTGAGGCGTACCGGCGGACGCATCGTCATGGATAGCAGCGCCGCTGGCGACGTCGCCTACGACGCTGCCCACGACGTC
>Ga0315904_10009570_pt1 | contig 12636 bp, 8 predicted proteins | sample LakEriMetagenome_6_FD_203529 | JGI IMG/M metagenome (GOLD analysis project Ga0315904, IMG submission 203529) | Freshwater fungal communities from buoy surface, Lake Erie, Ohio, United States - Buoy 12 MA120 | ecosystem: Environmental > Aquatic > Freshwater > Lake | place: USA: Lake Erie, Ohio...
TATCAAGCTTACAGGTTATACTCCTTGCTTCCGAAGGGAGGCCGGTTCTTATGGGAAAGATGTGCGCGGTCTGAATCGTCTTCATCAATTTGATAAAGTTGAGATCGTCAGGATCGAACATCCGGATAATACAGCTAATGCACTCGAAGAAATGCTGGAGCACGTTAAAGGATTGTTGGATAAGCTTGGATTACAGTACCGCATCCTAAGACTGTGTGGTGGTGATACCGGTTTTGCATCAGCAATGACCTATGACTTTGAAGTCTACTCTGCGGCACAGCAAAAGTGGCTGGAAGTCAGCTCATGTTCACGATTCGATACTTTTCAGGCAAACAGACTTAAGCTCCGATTTAAAAACAGTGAAAAGAAGAATCAACTGTGTCACACATTGAATGGTTCTGCTCTTGCTCTACCAAGGATCGTTGCTGCATTGCTGGAAAACCATCAGACCGGGGAGGGGATCATCATCCCGGAAGCACTTCGGAAATATACAGGATTCGACACCATCGCCTAGATACAAACCGTCCTCTGGACGGTTTTTTTGTAACTTTACGTTTGGTTAATCAGTTATTCCTTCATTCCATGAGACAGATCATCGTTGTTTTTGCAGGTTTATTGCTATTTGCTTCCTGCAGTGACCTGAAGAAAGGGCAACATCTCGACAGTATCAAGGCCATGAATTATTCGCTTGACAGTCTCGAAAAGGTACTTCAGGCAAATCAGATCGACACACTGCCTGGACTTATAACCGCGACCATGACGCTTGAATTGCGGATCAAGAATAACTACAATGCTGATACACTGGACATGGAGCTCGGGAAGAAAATGGATCACTTCAAGCGAACAAGGAAAAGCCTGAAACCCCTGGGGACTTCTTACAGTTCTGTTAGAGTCGGAATCAAAGAAGAGCGGGAGATCCTTGAAAAACTCAAAAAGGACATTACGGAAGGAAACGGGAATCGGAAGAAATATTCTGAATACATCGAGTTTGAACAAAACAAAGTCGACCAGTTGAGAAAACTTCTGGCCGCCTATATTACCGAGAAAGAGAAGGTTCTGAATGAACTGGGAAGGATCTATCCTGAACTGAATGCCTATTCCATAGAACTTCTGAGAAAAAATCAACACAAAAAGAAGTAGGAACAATCTTTGCTAAATCCGACGCATGCGCATTCTACTTGCCATCCTCCTACTGATCTCTCCTTTGAGTATTCTTGCTCAAACGGACAATGATCTGCAGCTTGCCCAGCATTACTATGCCAACGGTGAGTTCGACAAGGCCCTTAGCTATTATCAGCGCATCTATGATAAGGATCCTTCAAAGATCAATTTCACCCGATATTTTGAATGCCTAACCCTCACCGGAGAGATCAAGGAAGCGGAAAAGGTGCTTAAAAAACAGATCTCAGCCAACAAGAGTGAGCAAGAATACAGAGTGATGCTCGGTCAATTCTATGAGGAACAAAAGCAACCCGAAAAGGCACAAAAGATCTACGACGAACTGATCGATGAGATCACTGCTGATGCCACAAGGATCATTGCACTGTACAATGCCTTCAAAGGTAAGGGTAGAAATGACCTTGCACTTGCGACCATCGAGAAAGGACGAAAACTTCTTAAAAACTCCTACCCATTGCATTTTCAATTTGCTGATCTCTACGGTGCAACAGGTCAGACAGAAAAAATGATCTCCGAATATCTGGATCTGCTCGATTACAATGCAGGATACAGCAATTCGATTCAGAACGTCCTCTCCAAACAATTTGATCTTGGGAAAGAAGAGTCAAAAGAATATGATCTTCTCAAACAGGCACTGTTGGAACGAACGCAGAAGCAGGCTGACAAACCGGTTTATTCTGAAATGCTGATCTGGCTCTTTATTCAGCGTAAGAACTTTGGTGCTGCCCTTACCCAGACTCAGGCAATTGACAAACGACTCGATGAGCAGGGTCGAAGGGTTTTTGAACTCGGAAGGATCTGTGTGGAAAACAAGGATTACGCGAGTGCACGAAAAGCTTTCCAGTATGTAGTCGGACTGGGAGAATCAGGACCCTTCTATTATCAGTCGGAAAATGCACTGCTCAATACGCGCTTCCTTGAAGTGACGACCAGCAGAAACTTCAGTGCAGAAGAGCTGCAGGAAACTATTGGTGTTTACAAAGCAAAACTCGATAAACTGGGAAAAAAGAGGAGTACTCTACAGCTGATCATCGAGATGAGTCATATTCAGGCTTTCTATGCTAATCAAGCAACTGAAGCGATCTCCAATCTAAATGAAGCACTGAACTTACCCGGACTAACAGACATACAGAAAGCCGAGGTTAAGATCAAACTTGCCGACATCCATGTGCTCCATGGAGATATTTGGGAAGCATCACTACTTTACATGCAGATCGAAGCAGATTTCAAATTCGAACCGATAGGTCATGAAGCCAAGTTTAAAAATGCACGGATCTTCTACTATGACGGGGAGTTCGACTTTGCTCAATCCCAATTGAGCGTGTTGAAGGAATCAACTTCAAAACTGATCGCAAATGATGCGCTGAAGCTGTCCATAATGATCACCGACAACTTTGGTCTCGATAGTAATTATCAGGCGATGACCTGGTTCGCTCAGGGTGACCTGCTCATCGAACAGCACCGCTATCCGGAAGCATTTGGTCTCTTTGACAGTATCACAAAAGCATTTCCATATCATTCCCTTGGAGATGAGATCCTGATTAAGAAAGCTGAGGCCATGGAACAGCAAGGACAATGGGAACAGGCAATAACCTATCTTGAGGAAGTACTTAAGTATTACAGTGATGACATTCTTGCAGACGACGCTTTATTCTCACTCGGCGATATCCATGAAACCTATTTGAAAAACAAGGAAAAAGCCTCTGAATACTACAAACGCATTCTTTTCGACTATCGAGGCAGTCTGTATACGGAAGAGGCCAGAAAGAGATTTAGGGCATTGCGTGGGGAAAAATTCGATGATCTGTAATGGATTGGCCTTAATGTACTTCCTTTGCCAGTTTAATTTAGTATATTGAGCAACCCTTTTAAAACTCTATCGTTAACCATATAAAACTTCATTCTTAATGAAAATATTGAACCTTGGTAAAACTGTCATTTTTTTTCTATTTCTATCCTTAGCGGGCATAGGATCTACACAGAATTCTCTGCCTGATAGTTACGAGATCATTTTTGACGGATCGCAATTATCCGAACAGAGAGTTCAGGAAATGAGCGCAGAGGTATTTGCTAATTGTCCCCAGTACAACAATGCGGAATTGGTTGCGATATTCAGAAATGACCTTACTCATTTTCGTATCATAATTATTACTCATGATGAATTTCCTAAAAGTTATCGGGACTTTTCTTCCTTTTCGATGAAAAATAAATGCAACCCTTCAATGGTAAGGGACGTTAATATTGATCCTAAGCAATTCAATCCCTTGAAATATCATTTTGGATTCAACCGTAATGAAATTACCTACATTCGATTTGACGAATCCAACTTGTTTTTCGTGATTCTTCCATAACATTTAATTATTCACTCTTGACAATTAAAATGAGTCCCTTATTTCATAATTCGCTAAGATATTTAATCATCTTGATTGTTTCTGGGGAATTATTCACCTTGAATTCCAATGCACAGACCCCCTATACAATGACTAATGGCGGAAGTATTTCCGCTTGTTCGGGTACTTTTTATGACCCGGGAGGTACTGGAAACTATTCCGGGGGAACTTCTGACTGGACCTACACAATTTGTAATCCGACACCCGGGCAGCCAATTTACCTGCAATTCTCCTCCTTTAATTTATGGAGTAACTCTTGTATTTGGGGTGCATCTGTTGATGAGTTGATCATTTACAATGGCCCCAATACTTCTTCACCATTAATTGGATCTTATAATAATAGCAATTCTCCTGGTTTAGTGACTGGCACCAATGGCTGTATAACTTTTTTATTCAGAAGAGAAAATCTAGGAGGTCTAGGTTGTTCAAGTAATTCCGGGGACCCGGGATGGGCGGCAACCATTTCATGTACACCCCCACCGCTGCCACCATCTGATGGTTTGACCTGTATTTCTGCAAATCCATTCTGCACAGCCCTAACTTATAATTTCCCTAATACCACCACCACCACTGCGCCTTCCGGGCCTAATTACGGCTGTTTAAGTTCACAACCCAACCCGATTTGGTATTACATGGAGGTTGACCAGGGTGGAACATTTCAAATTGATTTAGTTCAAACTACAGGACCAAACGGAACCGGAACCGGAATTGATGTCGATTTCGCTATGTACGGACCTTTTACATCCTTATCTAATGGATGTAGTGCCGTAATGTCTGGCAGTCTCGCACCTTTGCAGTGCAGTTATAATGCCGACTACGTTGAAACAATTGGAATTGGTCTTGCCGGTGGTGACCCGGGCTTTGGAGGTTCTACCCCCCCTGCAGCAACAGCAGGACAAATCTATATTGTTCTTTTAACAAACTTTGCTGATGTTGCTGGTTACATAGACTTCAACCAAACAGGAGGCACCGGAATCGCTGATTGTTCGATCCTCACACCCTGTGACATGACCAACCTTACCTCGACACCGAGTGCATGTAATGCCACCAACAACACCTACTCTGTCTCCGGACAGGTCACTTTTGTCAGCCCACCTGCTAACGGAACCTTAACGGTAACCTCGAGTTGTGGAGGTTCACAGACATTTAATGCACCCTTTAACTCTCCTTTGAACTATAACCTTACGGGTATCACCGCCAACGGAGCCGCCTGCACGGTCACCGCCACCTTCTCGGCAGACAACACCTGTACGCGAACATCGAATTACACTGCACCTGCCCCCTGTCTCCCCTGTAACATGACGGGGATCACCACCACCGTAGGAGCTTGTAACCCTGCGAATAACCAATATTCCGTATCAGGAAATATCTCATTTACCAATCCGCCATCATCAGGGACATTAACCATCACTAATTCATGCGGAGGATCTCAAACCTATAATGCACCATTCGCTTCACCCGCCTCCTATAACTTCACCGGATTAACATCCAATGGAGCAGGGTGTACTATATCAGCATCTTTCTCTGCCAATGCCGCTTGTACAATATCTCAAAACTATACCGCACCGGCAAACTGTACGCCTCCATGTATCATCAACAGTCTTAACGCGACCATTGGGTCGTGTCTGACAGGAAGTGTCTTTACTACGACAGGAACATTTACCTACAGCAACAATCCGGGAACAGGAACTGTTGTTGTAACAGTTACCAACAGTGCAGGAAGTCAGACTCAGGTGTTCAATCCACCTTTCGTAAACGGACAACCCTATAACTACAGTATTCCAAATAACGTAGCTAATGGATCACCGGTAACGGTTACTGTGGCATTCTCCAACGTCCCTGCTTGTACATTTTCCGTTAACTCAACATCCCCAGCCTCTTGTGGATGCGCGGCTGATATCGGTACCTTCACCTACACAGTGACGGGATCAAGTAATACGGATTACGTACTTTGCTTTGGTGATGAGATCGACATCACTGCAAATGGTGATTATACACCACCTGCGCAGGCAAATAATCCTCCGCCGCCTTTTTCTTATGACCCGGGTATAACGTGGTTGGTCTATACGTGTCCACCGTCCGTGGCACTAACTCCAAGTTTAACCCAGGATATCCCAGATGACCCATGTCTGCTTGGCTTGTACTCTGATTTCGATATGTACGACATCAACGACCAGTACTGGATGACAGCTTTCCCTCCGGGAACCTTTACCAATAATACGGTATATTTTGTTCCTGTCACCATGTATAGTATGATCGATGGATATTACTCCTACGTTAACACTGATCTGCCATGTTACGAGCTTGGAACACCGGTCGCTGTTCAATATCTTCCGGATATCACCTTTACTCAATCACAGTCATGTACAGGGGTTACTGTATCCAATATCTCAGGAGGTCTTCCGGCACTGAACGGATCTCAGTTCACCGCAAGCGGTCTTACGCCTGCTACTGCCAGCTTTGTGAATACGACTGCCTCCAATGGCGGATCCATTGCTATCACCGGGCTTACAGCGGGACAGGCATACTCATTCCAAGTCACGGACGCGAACGGCTGTCCGAAAACAATCAGCGGAACTTTTGTCGGACCTCCAACACTGAGTTACCCTCAGATAGCTTACTGTCCGACCGGAACAGCCAACCCTACCGTTACTAACGGAACCGGTGGATCATTTACGGCAAGTCCGGCAGGTCTTTCTATCAACGCTACAACAGGTGTGATCAACCTTACGGCATCGGCCCCAAACGCCTACACTATTACTTACGCTACACCTGCGGTGCCCGGTCCTTCTTGTACTGCTACCTTCACCCTTACCGTTAACCCACTTCCAACAGTCGTTGCGAACAACGTTACGGTTTGTCAGGGTGGGACAGTTCCTGTAACTGCGTCAGGAGCATCTACTTATTCGTGGGCTCCGGCAACCTACCTTAGTGCTACAACCGGTCCATCCGTAAACTTCTCCAACGGTGTCACAACGACTTACACAGTTACTGGAACAAGTGCCCAGGGATGCATCAATACCGATCCTGTTACGGTTACCGTGAATGGAAACGCTCCAATCAATGCAGGTCCGGATGTGCCTATTTGTGCCGGTCAGTCGACCACTCTTACTGCAACAGGTGGAGTTACCTATAACTGGACAGGACTTGGGGCTAACCCAGTTCAAACTGTAACTCCTGCAACAACCACAACCTACACTGTGAATGGCACTGACGCCAATGGATGCCTTGGCTCTGATCAGGTTGTAGTTACAGTCAATCCAAATCCAAGCCCTGTGATCACGGGTGCTTCCACCTACTGCATTGGCAACCCACCAACGCTATCCACAACACAGTCCTTTACTGCCTATGCTTGGTCAACGGGATCGAACTCGGCAACCACTACTGCCACAGAGGCGAACAACCCAATTACGGTTGTAGTGACCAACGCAAACGGCTGTCAGGGAACTTCTCCTGCGTTCACAGTCACAGAGAACGCCGTGATCACCTATAATGAAATAAAAATTATATGTCAGGGTGAATCGACCCTGATCCATGGAAACCTGGAATCAGTTGCCGGATTATATTCACAGACATTTACTTTACCAACAGGCTGTGATAGTATCGCGAACATCACACTCGTTGTGAATCCGCTACCTCCAGTAAATGCAGGTGTTGACCAAAGTGTGTGTTTCGGCACGAATGTTACCTTGACTGCCACAGGAGCATCAACCTATCAATGGACGGGTGGATTAGTTAACGGAACTCCATTCTCGCCTGTTGCAGGAACCATTACCTACACCGTAACCGGCACGGATGCGAACGGATGTATCAACAGTGATCAGGTAAGCGTAACTGTAAATCCACTTCCTAATATCAATGCCGGAGCAAACCAAAGCGTATGTGAAGGCACACAGGTGACGCTTACCGCTACCGGAGCAGTGAATTACAGCTGGACAGGAGGAGTGACCAACGGACTCGCTTTTACACCACCAGTTGGAATTAATACATACACTGTGACAGGTACTGACGGAAATGGTTGTATCAATACAGATCAGGTGAATGTTACCGTGAATCCACTTCCTGATGTATTTGCAGGAAATGATGTGACGATCTGTGACGGCGAAACTGTTACATTGACCGGGTCAGGAGCTTCTAGCTACACCTGGGACAACAGTGTGAACAACGGAGTGGCTTTCGTTCCTTCACTAGGAACTTTGACTTACACCGTTACGGGAACAACACTTGCCGGATGTACAGGAACGGATCAGGTAAATGTGACCGTAAATCCAAATCCGGTTGTTTCCTTCTTGCCAGATAATACGATTGGTTGTACACCTCTGACTGTGAACTTTACCAATAATACCACAGATGTATCAAATTGCATCTGGACGTTCAGTAATGGAACTGTGATCAACGGCTGTGGCACCGTTCCGGTGACTTTCGAGCAGGGCGGTTGTTACGATGCGACACTCACGACTACGAGCACAAACGGTTGTACAAGTACATTGACAGCTACAAACATCGTTTGTGCAGAAGAGCCACCTGTGGCAAGCTTCGTTCCATCAAGCAACCAGGTATCTACATTGGATACGGAAGTTAATTTCGAAAACACAACGATCGGTGGGGAAACGTACTCATGGGATTTCGGTGATGGTTCTGCAGTTTCCGATGAAGAGAGCCCTGCTCACATCTATCCGAGTGAAGAGCAAGGCCTTTATCCTGTGACCCTGATCGCTTATTCTCCATTAGGTTGTCCTGATACGGCTATTACTACAATACAGGTTTATGAGGAACTGATCTTCTATGTTCCAAACACCTTTACGCCGGATGCAGATGACTATAACCCGACTTTCAAACCTGTGTTCACTTCCGGATTTGATCCACAGGACTATGTACTATACATCTTCAACCGTTGGGGTGAGATCATTTTCGAATCCCGCAACCCTGAAATTGGTTGGGATGGAAGTTACGGTACATGGGATCAGTCACCGAAACAGATCGAATTGGTTCAGGATGGTACCTACACATGGAAAATCGAATTTAAAGTATCAAGGTGGGATGAACGACGGGTAGCCGTGGGTCACGTGAACCTGATTCGATAAATAATCTCCAATAACCCGGACATTTGCCCGGGTTATTATTTTACAAAAATTTAATACAGTTTCCGTTCTGCCAAAATTGTAAATTCCCAATTTTGACAGAATGGAATTAATCAACAGAGAACTCAGCTGGTTATGCTTCAACGAACGGGTCCTGCAAGAGGCACTGGATGAAAAGGTGCCTGTTGTGGAACGGATGCGATTTCTTGGGATCTATTCCAACAACATGGACGAGTTTTTCAGGGTACGGGTAGCCAACCTTCGCCGAATGATCCAGATCAACAAGAAAGAGGTTGAAGGATTCAAAGGATCCCCTTCCGAATTGTACAGTGCCATTCGCAAAGTAGTGCTTAAGCAACGGCTTAAATTTGAGGTCGCTTACAAGAAGATCCTTGAGAAACTTGAAGAGGACGGGATCTTTCATTTGGACGAATCATCCATTGCTGATTCAATGAAAGAAAATATCTCCCGCTTCTTTCATGATACGTTAAAACATGCGATCGTTCCGATCATACTGGATAAACGAACACCTTTCCCACGATTACTTGATTCAGCTATATACCTTGCGGTTAAAATGACCGAGAACAAAGGAAAAGTGAGGTATGCGCTTATCCAGATTCCAGGTGAGTTCAATCGCTTCTTTATACTCCATGAGAATGGACGGAGATATGTTATTCTCCTTGACGATATCATAAGGATCCACTTGAGAGACATCTTCCCGATCTTCGAAATCATAAAGATCGAAGCTTACACCTTCAAGTTCACCCGCGATGCTGAACTTGATCTCGATGATGACATTTCCATCTCACTTCTGGAAAAGATCGAAAAAAGCATTAAGAACAGAAAGAAAGGGATCCCGGTACGCTTCGTCTATGACGATAAGATGCCAAAAGACCTTCTGGATCACCTGCTGAAAGCGTTAAACCTTAAGTTCGGACTGAACACCATCCCTGGTGGGAAGTATCATAATTTCAAGGATTTTATATCCTTCCCGAACTTCAACAATCCGACTTACGTTTACCCTTCACAGCCACCTGTGGTTCATCCTTCTTTCATTGACCAGCGCAGTCTGATAAAGGCCGTAATGAATAAAGACATTCTTCTGCACTTCCCTTATCAACAATTTGACCATGTCGTTGATCTCTTGAGAGAAGCAGCGATCGATCCAAAGGTTAGGATTATACGGATCAATGTGTATAGGGTGGCTTCTCAATCGCAAGTGATGAACGCCCTTCTCGCAGCCGTGCATAACGGGAAACAAGTTGAAGTGGTGCTTGAATTACAGGCACGCTTCGATGAGGAGAACAACCTGATCTGGTCAAATCGACTGAAGGAAGCAGGCGCAAAAGTCATTTTTGGAGCCCAGCATATGAAGATCCACTCAAAATTATTGCAGATCGTCAGGGATAATGGAAAAAAAGAGCACCTGATCACCTATGTCGGTACCGGTAATTTTAATGAGCGTTCTTCAAGAATATACAGCGATCTTGCTCTGATCACGGCTGACCCATCCATATCGAGAGAGGTTTCCCGTGTGTTTAAAATGATGGACCTTAACATGGACCGTTCTGCATTCAAGCTTCTTCATGTATCCCCGCTGAATACCAGAAGGAAGCTCACAGTCCTCATCGACAATGAGATCAGAAACGCTAAAAAGGGCTTGCCTTCAGGGATCAGGATCAAACTAAACAACCTGACGGATCAGAAAATGATCAAAAAACTGTACGAGGCCAGTAAAGCCGGTGTGAAGATCGAAATGATCATTAGGGGAATCTGCTGCTTAGTTCCCGGAGCAAAGGATATCAGTGAGAATATAACCGTTATCTCGATCGTGGACAGGTACCTCGAACATGCACGATTCATGGTCTTTCACAACAACGGCGCACCGCAATACTTTTTATCCAGCGCTGATTGGATGGAGCGCAACCTGGACAAGCGCATCGAGGTTGGCTGTCCGATCCTGGACCCCGACCTGCAGAAGGAACTTGACACCATATTTGAATATCAGTGGAGAGGAAGTGTGAAGTCACGCCTCATCGATAAGCAATTGAAAAACATATACAGGAAAACGAATGGGGCACCGTTCCACGCTCAGGCTGAACTCTATAAATACTACAGACGGCTGATCGAACCTATTTCACCTGAATAATGATCTTACGATCAACTGTCATTGAAAAGGATGCTGATGAAAAGCGCGGAGCACTGAAGAGTTCTCTGGCGTCTCTCGAAAAACCATAATGTTCTGTAGGAATACCCAGTATATTCCGATCCATCTTTCCATTGTTATTGCGATCGTGAAATACCGCAACAGCATAATCTCCCGATGGTAATGCATCAAATACAGCTCGTGCCTTATTAGATGATATGCTTGCCCTCATCCCCACATACTGCTTCCCATAGACGGGAAATTCATCTGTGTCTCTAAACACAGCAATATATGCTTTGCCTTCGTTCGTAGGAAAACCCTTGACCTCAACCGTCAGTGAAACCGGTGACAGGAACCTGAATGAGGTAAACACAATCAGTACTGGTATGATCAAGAATAAAGTCCTCATGTCTACAAAACGCTTTTCCGACCCACTATGTTCTTCTACTCTATGCTAACTCCGCGGATGACCGTCTTTTCTGCCTCAGCTGACTTTTCCTCCAGCTTGTGCCTTACAAACCATATAAGTCCAAAAAGTACCAACGTGTACACGATAACTTTTAAAATATAGGTACGGCTCGCTTTCGCCGGCTGATATTTCCTAAGATCAATACCTCGATCGTCCATGGAACTAAAATTAACGCAATTATTTTAACTTTGAAAGATGAATTCCAAAGGATACGTACTGGTTACCGGTGGAGCCGGATATATTGGTTCCCACACCTTTGTGGAGCTTGTTAAGGCAGGTTATACTCCTGTTATCCTCGATGATTTCAGAAATTCCAACAGAATTGTCATTGAAGGATTGAGAAGGATCACCGATACCGAACCAATCATTGCGGAGGTTGATGTTTGTTCTGCTGATGTGCGTGACCTGTTTAAAACGTATTCTTTTGCCGGAATCATCCATTTTGCCGCTTATAAAGCAGTTGGTGAGTCGGTAAAAGAACCACTCAAATACTATAAGAACAACATCGGAGGATTGGTCAACATCCTTTTACTTGCGGAAGAGTTCAAGGTAAGATCATTCGTATTTTCGTCTTCCTGCACGGTTTACGGTGAACCAGGAGATGTGAAGGAAGTAGATGAACATATGCCCGTTGCCAAAGCAAATTCTCCGTATGGCAATACCAAGATCATTGGTGAACAGATCATCACTGACCTGTATCAGACAAACCCGGAATTCCGGATGATGAGCCTCAGGTATTTCAATCCAATCGGTGCGCACCCCTCCGGAGAGATTGGAGAATACCCAATAGGAAGACCAAATAACCTTCTGCCTTTTATCACTCAGACTGCCATCGGCAAACAGGATTCCTTGACTGTGTTTGGAAATGACTACCCAACACCTGACGGGACCTGTATCCGCGACTATATTCATGTGTGCGATCTGGCAATGGCTCACGTTAAGGCGCTTGACTATCTTATAGGCCTTCATGAAGGGTGCAATGAGTTTGTAAATGTAGGAACCGGAAAAGGAACCAGTGTCCTCGAACTCATCAAGGCTTTTGAATCGATGAGTGCAATGAAGCTTAACTGGGCTTTTGGTCCACGCAGAGCTGGAGATGTCACAGAGATCTATGCCAATGCCGAAAGATCACGTCAACTGTTAAAATGGAATTCAACCTTTACCATTGAGGATGCTGTCAGAGATGCATGGAGATGGGAGAAAAATCTGGCGCAACATGTTTAGAACGATCATAGCAGTTATCGGTGTTCTGCTTGCTATTCCTGTAGCAAGAGCGCAGTATGACGGAATGGGTGCAGATGAGATCTCGCGCTTCAGACCCGGATCTATGTGGTTTTATACAGGGCTTAGACCTGCTGTTCCTGAGAAAGT
>Ga0315904_10009573_pt1 | contig 12635 bp, 10 predicted proteins | sample LakEriMetagenome_6_FD_203529 | JGI IMG/M metagenome (GOLD analysis project Ga0315904, IMG submission 203529) | Freshwater fungal communities from buoy surface, Lake Erie, Ohio, United States - Buoy 12 MA120 | ecosystem: Environmental > Aquatic > Freshwater > Lake | place: USA: Lake Erie, Ohio...
GGGAGGTCTCGACGCGGGCCAATGGTTCGACCTTCTCGGAAATCGTGGCCAGTCCCTCGCGCCGCACCGATGCCACCTTGGCGTAGAAGAGTCCGGCCGCCCAGACTCCGACCGCCGCGACGAAGGCAGCGGCCACGAGGAAGGGCTTCTTGGCGTTGAACTCCTGCCGGGTGCGGGAACTCTTGGGCAGCAGGTTGAGCTCGACCGGGCAATCGGCGATGTTGCGCAGACCGAGACCGACGACCTCGCCGAAGAAGGAGGCCGACCGCTCGAGTTCCTCGACATTGACCGACGGGTCGATCTGGACGTTGCGGAACGGGCTGAAGTACTCGACGGGCAGATTGAGCTTCTCCTGGAAGAACTCGGCCGAATAGGCCATGATCGCTCCTCCGCCGCACAGGTACACGCGCTGCGGAGCCGACCCGCCCTGCTGGGTGCGATAGAATTGGATCGTCTGATTGACCTGCATGTGCAGGCGGGTCAGGACGTTTCGGGCCACCTTGGACACCGCCGCGACCTTCGGGTCATCGGGTTCCTCATAGGCGCCGCCGAGACTGACGAAACCCTGGCCCACCTTGAATTTCTCGGCCTCGGCGAAGGGCACCTTCGATTCGGCGGAGTATTCCTGGGTGATGGTGTTCGCACCGACCGGGACGGTGCGGACGTAGAACTTGTTGGCCTCGAAGAGCAGGACGTTGCTGGTCTTGGCGCCGATGTCGATCAGCAGGCTGCAGCCCTCGACATCGCCGTAATTGTATCGGAAGGCGTTGGCCAGGGCCGACATCGAGGCGTCGACCACCTCCATCTTGAGGCCGACGGACTCGCCCACGGCGAAGAGTTTCTCGACGACGTCGGCCTTGATGGCAACGAGGAGCACCTCCCGGGCGCCATCGGCGGCGGTCCCGAGGATCTGGTGGTCCCAGGCGCTTTCAGCCAGCGGGAACGGGACGTTCTGCTGGGCCTCGTATTGGATGATCTGGGAGATCTTCGAGGCGTCGACCGGGGGCAGCTTGACGAACTTGGAGAAGACTTGGTAGCCGGGTGCCGAAATATTGGCCTGGCGAGAGACGAACCCGCCCTCGGCCAACAATTCGGTGAGGGCCCGCTTGAGAACCCCGTCACGTGCGGCATCTTGAGATCCGGGAAGGCCGAGCGCGCGGACCCCGAAGCGGAGGAGGCGCAGACCACCGCCGTCGGCCGGTTCGAATTCAGCGACCTTGAGGGTCCCGGCCCCGAAGTCGATCCCCAGAAACGTCTTGGCTTTTAGCATTTGGCCTTTGGCGCGATTCGCGTGGAAATTTAAGGCCCCCGAGGGCCAAAAAAATCGCTCGAGCAAGGTGGGCCCAGCGGCGAGCGATCACGGATGTGGCGGCTTAGCTAAAGAAAGCCGATGAAAGGGTCAAACACAAAAGACGGCGCGGTTCCGAAACTTGTTCACATCTGTTGACGGGATCGACCGTCCTGAACCCTGGAGAGCCGTCTCGACGCGCCCGGAAAGCATGCCCCGCTCTCAGGACGGGAACGCGGCCAGGGATCCGGCGGGGAACGCACGCAGATCATCGACGACGCACGTGGCCCCGGCCGTGCGGAGTTCCTCGGCCGAGCCGCCGCCGGTACAGACGCCGAGGGAGCGGGCCCCGATCGCCCGGGCGCATTCGACATCGCGGTGGGTATCGCCGATGACCAGGATCTCGGGTCCCTCAAGGCGGTGGCCCAGCAGGCGGCAGGCCCGGTCGCGGACGATCCGGGCGAGCTGGTTGCGGTCCTCATGGTCGTCGGCGAAGGCCCCGCAGGCCCAATCGCCCCAGAGACCATGGGCGCCTAGCTTGATCCTGGCTCCGAGCTGGATGTTGCCGGTGAGCAGGCCCAGCGCGGGGGGCGCGGGCAACGACCGGAGCGACCGCAGGAACTCCGGGACGCCCGGGCAGACCTCACCGGGATGCTCCCCCATGCGCTGGTCCAGCAGGAAGACGTAGGCGTCCAGGAAGTGGCGGATGTCCCAGGATCGTCCCTGGAGGCCGTTGCCGAGGAAGAATTCCTTCACCAGGGCCGTGTCGGTGCGGCCGTGGAAGTGGGTCCGCTCCGCCACGCCCGGAATGCCGTACAGCAGTTCGGCCGTACGGCCGAAGGCGTGGACACCCGCTCCGCCGGTACGGATGAGGGTGCCGTCGATGTCGAACAAAACCAGTCGGGTCATGCGGAGAATCGGGGGATCGGGGAAACCAGAGGGTCGGTGCGGGAGAATCCAGGAGGCGCCTAGACCAACCGACCGCTCCGGATGTCGGGCCAGAGGGGTTGGAGGTCGGGATCGGCCAGGGCCATGGACTTGACGGCGGCGGGGTGCTTGGTGAGGCGAAGGGCCTGAGCATACCAGTCGGTCGCCTCGGTGATCCGGCCCGATTGGGCGCAGTAGCAGGCCAGGTCGTAGGGGATCTCGAAGGCCCGGGGCCACCGCCGCTGGAGCGGCAGGAGCAGGTCGTGGGCCTCGCCGGTCCGCCCCAGCCAGTGCATGGCCTGGGAGCGGTAGAGCCACCCCCACATCTCATCCTCCGCCACCTCGATCAGGGTCCGGGCGGTCTGCAGGGCGTCGCCGTGCCGCCTGCAGGCGCGGGCCGCGTGGAATCGCAGCTTGAGCACCTCGGGCTGGCGCTGGGCGGGACGGGGCAGCCGGGCGATCTCGGCCTCGGCCTCGGCGGGCAGCCCCAGCTCGAACCAGCCCTGCGCCGCACGGACTCCGTGCTCGACGAGGGGTTCATTGGAAGTGGGTTCGTTCACCGGCCGGGCCCAGTCTGTCAAGCGCCGCTGCGGATTTGAAGCCCCAACCGCGGGAATGGGTGTTGAGACTTGGTCACGGGTGACGGAGGTTGGGGTCCGACCGATGCATCTGATCCTCCCGCTGATCGCAGCGATCGCCTTCGCGGCGGGTTCGCTGGTGTTCAAGCGGGCCTTCCAGGAGGGGGCCACGCTCTCGCATGCGGTGGCTCTGAACAACGTGGCGCTCGGGATGTTGTTCCTGCCGCTGATGGCTCTGGATCCCAGACCGATCCCGTGGGACCTCCTGCACCTGCCCTTCCTGACGGCGGCCACCTTCGTCACGGGCCACCTGTTCAACGTCGCGGCCCTCCGGATCGGGGATGTCTCGGTGGCCACCCCGCTCCTCGGGGTCAAGGTGGTGTTCGTGGCCCTGATCGCCCGCTTCGCCTTCGGATGGCCGCTGTCGGACGGACAGCTGGCCGCGGCCGCCCTGACGAGCCTCGGGGTCGTGGTGACCGGATGGACCGACCTGAAGCCCGGCCGGCGCGCCGGCGCCACGACCCTGCTGGCCCTCGGGTGCGCCGGGGCGTTCGCGGTCACCGATGTGCTGATCCAGACCTGGGCACCGGCGTTCGGGACCCTCAATTTCCTGTCGTTGCTGTTCGCGGCACTGGCGCTCGAGTCGATCCTGGTGCTCCCGCTGCTGGGGTTCCGGGCCCGCCCCGAGACTCGGGACCTGCCGATCGTCCGGCAGGCCCTGGGTTCGCTGGCCGCCCCGCCCGCGGCCTGGCGCTGGATCGGCCTCGCCACGGCTCTGTCGGCCATCCAGGCGTTGCTGATCACGGGAACCATCGCCGCCTGGCGCGACGCCGCCGGGGTCAACGTCGTCTACGGCACCCGGGGGTTGTGGAGCCTGGCTCTGGTCTGGTGGGCCGGATCCTGGTTCGGCAACGCGGAGCGCAAGGAATCCGGTCCGCGGGTCCTGGCGAGCCGCGCCGCCGGGGCGACCCTCATCCTCACGGGCGTGATCCTCGCGTTGGGGTCGACTCCCTCGACCCCGCACTGAAGCCCGGAGAACGTCGGAGACACCTCCAGGCACCCCACCCGGGTCTGCCGGATCACGGAATCAGGGTGAGGCCGGGACGATCTTCCAGACCTCGCCCTTGCCGGGAGTCAGGCCGATGTTGCCGTTGGTCAGCACGTAGAGTTCGCCGTCGTTGTCCTCGCCGAAACCGATGACATAGGAGGCCACCTTCGCGGGGGTGCCCAGCTCCAGGGGTTCGACGGCCCACTGGCCTTTCCCGGACTTGGGCCGGTGGGCGACCAGCAGGGTTCCACCGGGAACCCCCCAGATGCGGCCCCAATCGCCGAAGACGTAGTCGCCCCTCAATGCCGGCAACGCCTTGCCCCGATAGACGAACCCGCCGGTGACACTGATCCCGTAGGCCTCCGGGTCCTTCTTGAACCCGTTGCGGTTCTTGTACACGGCCACCGGAGAGACCAGCGGTTCACCCAGATGGCCCGTCCGGGGGGCTTCGGCCGGGGGCCTGTCGGGCGATTTCGGATTGAAGCCGATGAACCCCTCGCGCAGCCGCCACCCGTGGTTGCCACCCTTCTGGATCACGTTGACCTCCTCCCACATCGTCTGGCCGACATCGGCCGAATACAGGGCATGGTCGCCCCCGCGGTCGAACGACAGGCCCCAGGGATTGCGGATGCCATAGGCCCAGATCTCCGGCCGTGCCTTCTTGCCGTCGGCGAAGGGATTCCCCTTGGGGATGCCATGGCCCTCCGGGGTCTCGACATCGATGCGCAGGATCTTGCCCAGGAGGGTGTCGAGGTTCTGGCCGTGGCCGATGTCGGGTCGCTTGCCCTCGTCGTTGGCGTTCCCGCCGTCACCCACCCCGATGTACAGGTGGCCATCGGGTCCGAAGGCCATGCGGCCTCCGTTGTGGTTGGCATAGGGCTTGTCGATCTCCAGGCGCACCTTCTCGGTGGCCGGGTCGATGGCGAAGGGCTCGGACGGCCCCGCGGTGAATTCGGAGATGCGCAGCGTGCAATCCCAGTCGGCCGGCGCGGAGGCCCTGCGCGGGGCGGTGTAGGCGATGAACACCCGGCGGTTCTTCCGGAACTGCGGATGGAGGGCCAGGCTCAGGACACCCCGCTCGTCGAAGGCCCCGTGGTTCAGGGCGGAGAGCCGGGCGGTGAGGTCGAGGACGGGCGTGTCGCGCAACTGGCCGGGTTGTTCGAGCAATCGCACGAAGCCCGGCTGGTCGACGATGAGAGCCCGCCCGTCGGGGAGGGCCACATACGACAAGGGGGAGGTCAGGCCGCCGGCGACCCGGGTGAGGGAGACGCGGGGAGCCGCATCGGCGGCCGCCGATGCCAGGAGGGCGAGGCCCAAGGCGATACAACGCAACGACATGCCGGGACAGGTAACGCTTTGTCCTGTGGACATCAACCCCGTCTTCGGGAGGCTCCGGGAGGCCCGTCCCTGCCGCTCCATGGGTTGACCCCCGCGGGATCTGGGCGATGGATGGTCCCGTCATGAGTTCGCTTCCACCGCCCGCCGAGGCTCCGCCGCAGTCCCGGGATTCCGGCCCCGGCCTGCTGGACCGCCTGCTGGAGGCGGACATCCTTCCCGATCCCTTGATCCGTTTCGGCATCCGGCGGCTGTTGCAGGAGCGCCTGATCGAGGAGGCCGCCCATGGGGATGTCGAGGCCCAGAGGGCGCACCGGATGCGGCTGATCCGTGAATTGTCCGAGTCCCCCATCGCCATCGAGACGGCCGCGGCCAACGAGCAGCATTACGAGGTGCCGACACGGTTCTACGAACTGTGCCTGGGCCCGCGCTTCAAGTACTCGAGCTGCTACTACCACACCTTCCGGGAGAGCCTCGCCGAGGCCGAGGAGATCATGCTCGGGCTCACCTGCGAGCGTGCGGGCCTGGCCGATGGGCAGGACATCCTGGAACTGGGCTGCGGGTGGGGCTCGCTCTCGCTCTGGATGGCCGCGCGCTACCCGAACTCCCGGATCACCGGGGTCTCGAATTCCCGCACCCAGCGGGAACACATCGAAGGGGTGGCCCGGCGCCGCGGGCTGGGCAACCTGAGGATCATCACCTGCGACATGAACCACTTCGAGCCGCCCGGGGGGGATGGGCAGTTCGACCGGGTGGTGTCGGTGGAGATGTTCGAGCACATGAAGAACTACCGCAGGCTCCTGGCCAACATCGGCCGGTGGCTGCGCCCGGATGGACGCCTGTTCGTCCACATCTTCACCCACAAGGAATACGCCTATCATTTCATCCCCCGCGGTCCAGGGGACTGGATGGCCCGGTACTTCTTCACCGGCGGCATCATGCCGAGCGACGACCTGCTGCTGTACTTCAACGAGGATCTCCGCCTGGAGGACCATTGGGTGGTGAACGGCCGCCACTACGGGCGCACGGCCAACCAGTGGCTGGAGAACATGGACACCCACGAGGGCGAGGTGCGGCGCATCCTGGCCCAGACCTACGGCGCGGACCAGGAGACCCGCTGGTGGGTCTACTGGCGGGTCTTCTTCATGGCCTGCGCCGAACTGTGGAACTACCGCGACGGCAACGAGTGGCATGTCAGCCACTACCGCTTCGCCAAGGCCCGGGCCTCGAGCGGTGCCCGTTGAGCGCCGCCGGGGGCGACGGCCGGGTCGCTACGCGCTGGCGCTGGTGTAATGGCGGAGGGAGAACCGCCAGAAGAGTTCGCTGGCCACGAAGCAGGCGGCGGCCATGACCAGCAGCGACACCCATTCCCAGGGCGAGGCCAGGCGCTGGGCCAGGATCTTGGCGGGGACGTTCGACACCAGGAGCATGGGCAGCACCCAGGTGAAGACCGCCCGATAGGCCCCTTTCGGAAAGGCCTCGGCCGGGAGCCGGGCGATGTTGAAGAGGTTGTAGTAGCCCCAGACGATCCCCTGGGCCCGGACGGTCCAGAAGGAGATGCAGGCCAGGAGGAACATCAGCGAGTAGTGCACGCTCAGGCCCGCCACGCAGACCACCGCGAATCCCACCCATTGGGCCGGGGTGGGCACCCGGTCGAGCCGGGCCAGTGCATAGGCGACGACCGCCAGACCCATCAGCGCATTGGCGATGTTGCCGATCTCGAACTTCTTCACCGAGATGAGGAAGCGGGTGTTCACCGGCTGCAGGAGGAGGAGGTCCAGGGTGCCCTTGCGTATCAGTTCGGACAGATTGGAGAGGTTGGTGACGAAGAACGTGTGGAACAGCTGCTGGATGAACTGGTTGCAGCCCACCAGCAGCACGACCTCCCACCGGGTCCAGCCCGCGATCTGGTCGGTGTGGCCGTAGAGGACTCCCATGAAGGCCAGCTGCAGGCCGAACCACAGGGCCTCGACCACGATCCAGAGCAGGAAGTTCACCTTGAACTGCATCTCGTGGATCAACGAGTAGCGCATCAAGGCGGCCTGGATGCCGAGATGGCGGCGGAGGGTGCTCATGCGGTGGGTCATCGGTCGGCGGGCCGGGCGGTCACCCACCCACGGCGGTGTATTGTCGCAGGCCCCTCGACCAGGTGAACCGAGCGATCAGGAAGGCCGCCACCACCCAGGCCGCCTGCAGGCAGAATCCGCGCCACAGGTCGTCGCCCCGGATGCGTCCCAGGTACACGCCCGCCGGGAAGTGCAGGAGGTAGGGATAGGGGGACCACAGCAGGAGCCGGTGCAGGGTGTCGGGCAGGATGTCGAGCGGGAAGAGGTGACCGCTGGCGAGGTACTCGAAGGCGAACTGGATGAAGATGAAGGTGCTGACATCGAGGACCCAGAACGACAGCAGGGCCACGGTGTAGGCGATGAGGAACTGCAGCAGCCCCGCCAGGAACACCGACAGCGGCACGAGCACCCAGGACCATGGATCCGACGGCCCCACGAGATGCCCGCGCTGGAAGCACAGGAAGAGGGCGACCGGGATCAGGGCCACGCTGGTGTAGACGACCCTTCCGGACAGGTACAGACACAGGCGGTAGGTCAGGTAGTCGAGCGGCTTGAGCAGGAACTGGCTCACCGCGCCGTCCTTGATGTCGGCGGCGATCTGCCAGTCGTCCTCGGCCACGGCCGTGATCGCATCGATGACCGTCACCAGCAGGTAGTAGCTCACCATCTGCGCCAGCGTGTAGGCCCCGATGGCCGAGCCGGCCGGTCGGCCCGAATAGATCGCCTCCCACAGGAAGAGGGTCGCGGTCAGGGGCACCAGCCCGAAGGCCGCGCGGAAGAGGAAGTTGGCCCGGTAGACCAGGGTGTTCTGGATGCCCAGGGAGACCACATGGGCATACTTGGCCCAGGGCCCGGACACCGCGGGGGCGGAGCGGCTCATTCGTCCACCTCACCCGGATCCAACCCACCGGCTTCCGCCTGGTCCACCTCGGCCATCAGGAACACCATCAGTTGCTGGAGCCGCTCCTCCGGGTCGACCGTCTGCAGGATGATCTGCCGGCCCACCGGATTGGGGAGCAGGAGCGCGGCGACCAGATCGGCGAACCGGCCGGGTTCGCGAATCCCGGCAAGGGCGCGGATGCAATCCTCCACGCGGGTCTCGGGGTTCCGCGGACCCCCGGAGGCCAGCTGCCGGATCAGGTCGAGCGGCACCGGTTGATCCTGACGCAGCCGGGCCTCCACGAGTTCGAGGCAGCGTTGCAGAAGCGACTCGATCCCGGGAGAACGGTCCCGGCTCTCCTTCACCGGGGTGATGAGATGCTTCCGGTAGGGCCGGGTCTGGACGATCTTCCCGAGCCGCACCCGGATCAGGCCCTGGAGCACCAGGTTGGAGGTCCCGTTCGGGTTCTGGACCGACGCCCGGACCAGCCCGAGCGTGGCGATCCGGGCCGGGGACTCCCGCACCGCATCCATCCGCTGCATCGCCATGCAGAACATGCGATGGGACTCCAGCGAGTCGGCCAGCATCGCCCGGTACCGCGGTTCGAAGATGAACAGGGGCATCATCGCCTGTGGAAACAGGCTGGCCTCCCCCAGGATCATCACGCCCATGCGGTCGGGTATCAGCATGCACCGACGGTAAAGTGGGCCCCTCCCGAAGCAAGGCGGGCGCTCGGGGATTGAATGTCCGGGCGACTTCGGTGTCTATTGATGCGGCGAAGGGGGGATCCACCCGCCCGTCCCGCCAATCCCGAACATGAAATCGAACCTCGTTCCCGCGGTGCTGGTGCTGGTCTGCCTGGGCCTCGGCGCCGGGTGGTATGTGCAATCGCGCAAGGCCGATGAACAGAGGATCAGCCTCGAGGGTCAGCGGGCCGCCCTGTCGAACGAACTGGTGACCACCACCGGACGCCTCACCGAACAGGTGCGCGTCAACGCCACGCTCGAGACGAACCTGAGCCAGCGGATCGAGGACATCAACCTGGTCTCCAACAAGTGGGTGGCCGTGTCGTCCGAACTCACGCGCACCACGGCCGAGGCGGCCAAGGCGGCCGAGGCGGCCAAGGCCGAGATCGAGCGCCGCGACCGCCAGATCTCCGGGCTCGAGGGCGAGAAGGACGACCTGACGAAGAAGATGGGCGAGCTCACCGGCCAGATCGGCAGCCTCGAGACCCAGATCAAGGTCACCGAACGGAAGCTCGCCGCCAGCGAGGGGGATCGCGAGGCCCTCAAGAAGGAACTGAAGCGGCTCATCGCCGAGAAGGCCGAACTGGAGAAGAAGTTCAACGATCTGGCCATCCTCCGAGAGCAGGTACGCAAGCTGAAGGAGGAGCTGAGCATCGCCCGGCGGCTGGACTTCATCCGTCGCGGCCTCTACGGGTTCGACAAGAAGGGGGCCCAACTGCTGCAGGAGGGCATCCGGCCCAAGGCGTCCGCGAGTTCGGCCACCAACACCTATCCGCTGAAGGTCGAGGTGGGCACCGATGGTTCGTCGAAGGTCGAGGCCGGCACGCCCAAGCCGTAGCCGGGGAACCGACTCTCTGGAACGGATCTCCGTTTTGGCCCCGTCCTCCGTTGCGGCCCCATCCCGCCGGGACCAGAATGCTCCGGTGCATGGAATGCTGCAGGACTCCCACGGGCGGGTGATGCGCGACCTTCGGGTCAGCGTCACCGACCGCTGCAATTTCCGCTGCCTCTACTGCCTGCCCGAGACCGAGGAGGCCGCCGATTTCTACCGCTCGCGACTCGATGGGCTGAAGCGGGCCGACCCGTCGGCCATGAACGCCACGCCGATCCACCGCCAATGGAAACCCCGGTCGGAGATCCTCGACTTCGAGGAGATCACCCGGGTGGTCCGGATCGCCGTCGGACTGGGGATCGAGAAGGTCCGGATCACCGGCGGCGAGCCGCTGCTGCGCAAGGGGGTCGAGCGGTTGGTCGGATCGATCGCCGCCATTCCCGGCGTCCGGGATCTGGCCATGACGACCAACGGAGCGCTCTTCGCGCCGGTCGCCGATGCGCTCCGTCAGGCGGGCCTCCGCCGGGTGAGCTTCAGCATGGATTCCCTCGACCGGGAGAACTTCCGCCGGATGACCGCTCGGGACGGGCTGGCGGGGGTGCTCGACGGCATCCGACGGGCGCGGGAACTCGGCTTCCATCCGGTGAAGGTGAACGCCGTGATCATCCGCGGCATGAACGACCACGAGATCCCCGACCTCGTACGCTTCGCGGTGGACGAGGACCTGAGCCTGCGATTCATCGAGTTCATGCCGCTCGACTCGAGCCGGGCCTGGCAGCGGGAACGGGTGGTGCCCGGCCGGGAGATCCTGCACCGGCTGAGGGAGCGGTTCGAACTCCTGCCGGTGGACGCCTCGGCCAACCCCTCGGAGACGGCCCGGCGCTGGCGCGTGGCGGGCGGCCGGGGCGAGGTGGGGATCATCGCACCGGTCAGCGAACCCTTCTGCGGACACTGCAACCGGCTGCGCCTGACCGCCGACGGCAAGCTGAGGACCTGCCTCTTCAGCCTCGACGAGCACGACCTGCGACCCCTGCTCCGCGGGGGCGGGTCCGACGCCGAACTGGCCTCGCTGCTCCGGGACCGTGTCCGACACAAAGAGGCCGGTCACCGTATCGGTCAGGCCGACTTCGTCCAGCCCCAGCGGTCGATGAGCTGCATCGGCGGCTGATCCCGGAGCGGCGGCGACGACGGCTCAGCCCTTGGTGAGGGTTTCGTCGAGGTTGAGGAGCACATTGGCCACGGTCATCCAGACGGCCAGCCTGCGATCATCGAGGCCGGCCGGCCTCGGGGCGGAACCCACCTGGATCAGCGCGGACGCCGCCTTCGGATCGGAGCGGAAACTCCGCTCCTGCTGCTTCACGAAGTCGAGGAGCCGGCGGTGCTCGGAGGGCGTCGGCGGGCGGCCCACGCAGCGGGCGAAGGCATAGCCGACCCGGGAGGCGTCGTCGGGCCCGCCCTCGGCCAGGATCCGCTGACCGAAGACCCGGGCCGCCTCGAGCAGTGTCGGCTCGTTGAGGCCGGCCAACGCCTGCAACGGCGTGTTGGTGCGGGGCCGCCGCGAGACGCAGACCTCCCGGCTCGGCGCGTCGAAGGTCGCGAAGGTGGGGTAGGTGCAGACCCGCCTCCAGAAGGTGTAGAGGGCCCGGCGGTACAGGTCGGGGCCATCGCTCACCGGCCACTCGTCCATGCCGATCTCCGGACGGAGGAAGCCGATCTCCTTCCAGAGGTTGGGCACCTGGACCGGGTGGACGCTCGGGCCGCCCACCTTGTGGTGGAGCAGGCCGCTGACCGCCAACGCCTGGTCGCGGATCATCTCGGCATCCATGCGGAAGCGCGGACCGCGGGACAGGAGCCGGTTGTAGAAGTCCTTCTCCAGGCGCGTCGCATCGGTCGCCGCGCTCTGGCGGTAGGTCGCCGACATCACGATGAGCTTCTGCATCGCCTTGATGTCCCAGCCGCTGGCCACGAACTCGGTGGCGAGCCAATCGAGCAGCTCCGGGTGGGACGGGGCCTCGCCCTGGCGGCCGAAATCCTCGCTCGTCTTCACCAGCCCGGTGCCGAAGCAGCGCTCCCAGAACCGATTCACGGTGACACGGGCGGTCAGGGGGTTGGCCGGATCGACCAACCACCGGGCCAGCGCCAGCCGGTTGGCGGGTTGACCCTGGGGCAGGGGCGGGAAGACCTCCGGAGTGCCCGGGAGCACCGTCTTGCCCCGGGTGAGGAAATCGCCCCGGACATGGATGTAGGTCTCCCGGGGCTTGGGTTCGGTGCGCTCCTGCATGACCAGCGTGGTGAACTTCTGGCCGGCGCGCTGCTTGCGCTGCTGCTCCAGCACGAAGAGCTGGCGCTCGAGGTTCCGCACCTTCTCGGAGGCGGAACGGTGGCTGGCCGCGAGGAGGGTCGCCTCGGAATCGGAGCGATCACGGGAGGCCTTGGATGCGGCCACCCGGGCCTCGTCGGGCAGGGGCCACAGACGGCTCGGGTCCTTCTCGGTGGTCACCGAGATGCGGAAGCGCCCGATGCAGTGGCTGTTGCCGTGGTAGTGCTCGAAACGGAACGTCAGCCTGCTGCCGCCCGGATACCCGGCCGGATCCTGGAGGCGGGCGATGAGGAAATGCCTCTCGCCGAAGCGGGGGCCGATGGCCCAGCCCGTCTTGGGGTTGCGGTCGACGGCGTGCTCGGCGCGGTAGTACTGCTGCTCCCAATCGGCCGTGGCCCCGGCGAAGAAGAGGTGGGTGTTGGCCGGCGCGGGCCCCCGCTTCGGCGCGGCGGCGAAGGAGAATTCATCGAGGATGAAGTTGCCGGTGGCTCCCCAGCGACCGGGTCCGTTCTTGGGCAGGCTCGGGTCGGGGAGCACCTCCAGCATCACGGCGGTGATGCCGGTGAGGTCGGTGTCGGCCTCGACGGTGATCGTGTCGTAGATCGGGTTCACGCC
>Ga0315904_10009574_pt1 | contig 12635 bp, 7 predicted proteins | sample LakEriMetagenome_6_FD_203529 | JGI IMG/M metagenome (GOLD analysis project Ga0315904, IMG submission 203529) | Freshwater fungal communities from buoy surface, Lake Erie, Ohio, United States - Buoy 12 MA120 | ecosystem: Environmental > Aquatic > Freshwater > Lake | place: USA: Lake Erie, Ohio...
ATCGTAATCCCACATTCCACAGACTGGTGTTTTATACCATGATCAAACAGCGAGGATTGCTGGATAAGTTTATCTACAGTTTCTATGATCGTTGTCCATACCAAGGGCACAAGATCACTGCATATCAGTATCGTGGATTGGAAAATTTGATAGGGCAAGAACTTGCTGAACAGTGCATGGCCAACATACAAGACTTTCCTATCAGCTGGAATAGCGAAACGCTGGGCGACAACGACCACTCAATCACACATCCTGCCTATCAGGATGCTTGGTGCAACATTGTAACAGAAACATCGGCCCTGGTCAGTTTCACCAGCGAGAAGATATGGAAACCCATAGCCGCTGGACAGTTATTCTTAGTGGCCGGTGCACCGGGTACCTGCGCCTGGTTGAGGAAGCTGGGATTCCACACATTCAATGACGACTACGATTTCAAACAAAACTTTTCCAGTAGATTTGAAATGGTAGCAGAACAAGTATCGGCACACGCTGAAAACACACAGGAGTGGTGGCAACAAAATCGATTCCACATTGAACACAACTATCATTGGTTTAGATCAGGCAATGTGGAGAAAACCCTGCTTGACCCCATAGTAAATCAACTTAACCATAAATAAAAATACACAACGTAATAATGCGTTTTATGCGGATACCACCGCGTAGTGGCTAGAACCCACATCGGACTTCTTTAAGGAGAAAACAAATGGGACGTCCTCTCAAAATCCAAAAATACGGTACCGCACAAGGTATCACATATCCAAGCAATACATCGGCCAATACCCCAGCAGCCGCAGTTCCTGTTGATCAAGGTTATCCACAGTTTGGTCAGTTGACCGATCCAGTGTACTATTCATCATTGACAGCCACAAACTTCTATGGTGTAGTTGGCGGAGCAAAAAGTAGTGCGCTGAGCGCGACTTTTCCAATAGTGAAAGTAGAAGTAAACATCACTAACAGCTATTCTGGACAAACCCCTGGTGTGATCCTACGCCAAAAAGGCAGCCACAAATATCTAGTAGCAACCACAGCTTCAATTGATCCAGCCAACGCAGTGGCAGGTGTTGCTCTGCGTATCACCGCAGTTGGTGATACAGACTGGACTGCAATGGGCCTCAATGGTACAGCCGCAATCGGTACAATCTTCACAGCTACCGCTGCCTCTGGCGCTGGTACTTCTGGCACAGCTCAAGAAGTTGGTGTTTGTATATTGACCAGCGACTTGACACCAACAGCAGGTTTGATGAGCATCAGCTATGCAGTGGGTGGTGATTCTACAGAAGTTGCTGTTTCCAAGTTGACCAACAAGTTCTTGCAAAGTTGGACAGGCTTTACCAACGCCGCTGGTACGGCATTGACCACATACGGTGGCACTGGCAACAACGTAGGCGAAGTAAACTACTCAGGTGAGACAACTTACTTGGCTAACTTTTTCACAGACGATGCAGCCGCACAAGCTACCAAGTCTGGTGCTGAAGCAGATACTTTTGCTAACACCACTGGTGACATTGAATTGGCTCAAGTCGAGAAGTATACTTCTTAATCTTAAGCCTCTCAAAATCCTCACAGCTATATACTGTGAGGATTTTTTATGACCATAGCATTTGTACTGGGCAACGGACGTAGCCGACAAGCAGTTGATCCATTGGCGCTAAAACAGCACGGACCTGTCTACGCCTGCAATGCCATCTATCGAGAATTCACACCAGATGTGTTGGTAGCAACAGACATGCCCATAGCCACAGTGATACAAGAATCAGGGTACGCTCAAAAAAATAAATTCTACACTCGCAGACCTTTGCCAAATTCTGGCGCACATCGATTGTGCAAAGAATATCTGGGTTTTAGTTCAGGTCCTAATGCAGTGGGGTTGGCCTGTTTGGATGGATACACTCGTATCTACATGCTGGGATTTGACCTTGGCACAGCCGACGGCAAATTTAACAATCTCTACGCTGATACAGATTTTTACAAAAAAAGCTCTGCGCCCCCTACTTTTTCAGGCAACTGGATACGTCAGATTGCACAGATTTGCAACAAGTATCCTACCAGACAATTTATAAGAGTGCAAGGACCCGAAAGCGCACCGGTGTACGATCTAGCACAGCAAGCACCAAATATGAAATTTATGGAAATTGGTGAATTCAAAGACCTGCTAAATACATCAAAAGGCTTGCTATGACCACTTACAAACGCATCGACGGCGATTTTTATATACAAACCGTTTACCCTCCTGAGCAGAAGGTCTATATTGACACGGACACAACAGTTACCGGCAACTTGACAGTGCAAGGTAACTTGACTTACATCAACGTAACAGAGCTCAATGTCACCGATCCTTTTATCTTGGTCAATGCGTCAAACACAGGAACCTACTCATCAAATTCAGGTTTACTTACCCACAAAACCAGTTCTGACTATGCTGGTATTAGATACAATGACAATTCGGGTACATGGGAACTCAGCGTAAGTACCAGTTCTAGTGGAACCACTGGCACTTGGACTCCTATTGTATCTGGGGGCATTACTGCCGCAGGTGCCAACACAGAAATACAGTACAACGATGGCGGCGTACTTGGTGCCAATGCCGCATTTGCTTTTGACTACGCAACAAGTCGTCTAACTATTGATGGAACCGCCGCATTGGGATACACAAGTGTTCCTCCAACCAGCGTGGCCAACACTGCTACCATGGTAGCAAACATTCCAGGCAGTGGTGGAACTGGTATCTATTTCAACAACAACAGCAATCAAGATGAGTTGATCAGCAAGTCAAAAGCCATCGTGTTTAGTATAATATTCTAAGGAAAATAAAATGACGATTCAAGTAGGAAACGTAACCACATCAGCCGCATCGGTTTATACCAGTGTAGGAAATACAGCCATTACATTTTTAAGTTTGTGTAACTACACAGCAGGCAACGTAGCAGCCAATGTGTTTGTGGTACCCAACGGTGGGTCACCTAGCAACACAAACATAATCATCAACAACATCAATATAACTGTTGGTGATACCTATCAGCTGTACGCTGGCGCAGAAAAATTATTGTTAAACAACGGCGACTCAGTTCAGGTTGATGCCAATACCAACAATGCAATTACCACAGTTACAAGTTACACTTCAATCTAATGGGATACTTTGTCAAAAATCGCAGGCTACAGAGTGGCAGTTCTAGCATTGTAGTTCCGTCAGGAGATTCTGCTGATCGTCCAGAAGCTCCGGTTTTTGGCAGTTTTCGTTACAACACAGACATAGGTACACTGGAATTTTTCAACGGCACAGTGTTCAAACAAGTTGGGCTGGGTGGAGAGCTCAATGTTGATGTATATTCGGCCACAGGTGACGGCTCTACTGTTACTTTTACCATTGGCAACACCACAGCTATTTCGGCCAACGATCAAGTTATAGTATTTGTGGGGTCTATCTATCAAGCACCTACTGCAAACTACACCATTACAGGAGCAGGCTATGACATTACATTTGGATCTGCGCCACCCGATGGTGAACCCATTAACATCATAAGAAACCTGGTAGCTCCCTCCACACCCTAAGCCCATAAATACTAAAAAGGGCGATCAATGGCGATTCAACGAGTTTCTGGCAACATACTGCAGGACAACCTGCAACGTGGCGCTAATCTATCAATACAAGGTAATCTAGCCTATTTTGACGTGACCAACAATCGCGTTGGTATTCTCACAGGCACTCCTCGAGATGAGTTCAATGTCATAGGTGTGGCCAATGCATCCAATGTTCGTATTACGTCAGCCACAGCCAATGGTGTGTTTTATGCTGGCAACACTCTTCTTGCCCTGACAAATTCTGGATTTACCTACGATGGTATCAACGTTAACGTCACTGCTAACTTAACTGCTGGTAATCTCATATCTGAAGGCGCTGTCATAGGCAACGTAGAGATCAGTGGTAACTTGGTAGTGAACAATCTCACTGTGCTTGATACTCTGTCAGGCAACATTATTACAGCCACCGGCAATGTCACAGGTGCTAACTTAGTATCCAATGCTGGCATCTATAGTCAAACAGCCAATGTATCGGGCAACGTAGATGCAGGCAATGTCAATGTGGTATCAGGTGTTTATTCTTCCACAGGATTCTTCACTGGCAACGTGGATGTACTGGGTAACTTAAATGCCACCATTGGTGTGGTGTACGCAAACTCTGGTATATTCTATGGTAACTCTGTCACAGGTAACAATGCGGCATTTGCAGGCATTCCAGGATTCACTCAGTTAGGATCCAATGTTGTGATGCAGTTTGCTGGCAATGTCAATTCATACAGCCAGTTGAACTTCCAAAATATCAACAACGGAACATTGGCATCCACAGATTTTGTGGCCACAGCTGACAATGGCACAGACACTACCAACTATGTCAATCTTGGTATCAACTCTAGCACGTTCAATGATCCTACCAGTTACCCGGGTTATGGCCCAAATGATTCTTACGTCCACAATCACGGTGGCAACCTCATACTCAATCCTGAAACCACTGGCAAAACTATTTTGCTTATGGTTGGTGGAACAGACACAGCCAACGTGGTGGCCAATGTATCAAGCACAGGTGTAGACATATATGGATTGCTAGATGTTTCTGGCAACGCCTCTGTGGGCAACATACTCACTGACGGTTATTACTACGCCAATGGTGCTCCTGTAGACTTCCAACAACCAGCTGGTTCTAATACTCAGATACAATATAACTTCAACAGTGATTTTGGTGCGTCTGCTAACTTAACTTACAATCAAGCAACCAATGTCTTCCAGGTAGGATACGGTACTGGCGGAAACATCCAAACAGACACGCTCACAGTAACCGGTACAGTCACTGGTGACGACATTACAGCTCAAGGTGATCTACAGGTCAACGGTAATGCTATCATAGATGGTAACCTCACAGTTAACGGTGACTTGGTATACAATAACGTAACTAGCCTTAACATTGAAGACCCAATCATATCCATGGGTCGTGGAGCCAACAATACTCCATTGGTATCCAACGACGGCAAAGATCGCGGCGAACAACTTTGGTATTTTTCTTCAACAGAAAAATCTGCATTCGTTGGCTACGACAACTCTGCTGGTAATCTCATAGCCGCGATAGATGTATCGATAGCCAACGAGATAGTCACAGTCAACCAGTATGGTACTTGGCAAATTGGTAACCTATACGGACAGAGTGCGCTGATTACTGGCAACGTTGATGCAGCCAATATCAGCTCAACCGGCAACATTTCAGCAGTTGGTAACGTCATTGCTGGTAACTTGATATCGTCTGGTGCTGTGATTGGCAATGTTGAAATCAGCGGAAACTTGGTAGTGGCCAATCTCACAGTCACAGATTACTTCCTGGGCAACATTGTCAATATCAGCAATACTATCACCGCGTTAGGTAACATCACTGGTGGCAACTTGATATCAAATTCCAGCGTGTCTGCTGGAACCACGGTCAATGCTACAGGCAACGTTACAGGCGGTAACATAGTAAGTAATGCCGCAATCAGTGCCGCAACCACAATCACAGCCACAGGTAATATCACTGGTGGCAATCTGGTAAGCAACGCTAATATATCAGCCTTCAACGCTGTGTTTGCCAATGGTAACATCACGGGTGGCAACATCATATCCAACGGATTTGCCAGCGTCGCAACCACAGTATCGGCTACTGGCAACATCACAGGTGGCAACTTAGTATCTAACGCTGCCATTAGTGCCGCAACTACCATTGATGCTACCGGCAACATCACAGGCGGAAATTTAGTTTCAAATGCTTCTATCAGTGCCGCTACAACTGTCAATGCCACTGGTAACATCACAGGCGGCAATCTTGTAAGCAATGCCAGCGTTTCTGCCGCTACCACAATCAGTGCCACAGGCAACATCACAGGTGGTAACTTAGTAAGCAATGCCAACATATCAGCGGCATCATTTATATTTGCCACTGGCAACATTGTGGGTGGCAACATTATATCCAACGCAAGAATAGTTGGAACCACGCTTGACATCTATGGTGATGGGTTGATTGCAGGTAACTTAACAGTACAAGGCAACCTGACCTACATCAACATTGATGACTTGCGTGTAGAAGATCCTATCATCCAGTTAGGCGGTGGAGCCAATGGTAACGCATTGGTTACCAATGACGGTAAAGATCGAGGCACTTTGCTAACCTACTACACCACTGGTCCAGGCAATGCATTTGTGGGTTGGGACAATCCGTCTGGCAATATGATCATTGCCAATGATGTATCTATAGCCAATGACATAATCACAGTCAACTCGTTTGGCACATTAGAAGCCGGAAACATATACGCTGAATCGGCTGTGATTGTTGGTAACGTTAGTTTTGGTAACATATCGACACCAGGACAAATCAACGCTACTGGCAATGTCACAGGCGGTAACTTAGTAAGCAATGCCAATATATCAGCGGCATCATTTATATTTGCCACAGCCAATGTGGTTGGTGGTAACCTTGTAAGCAATGCCAACATATCAGCAGCCACAGAAATATTTGCCAATGGCAACATCACTGGTGGTAATTTGGTGTCCAATGGTTTTGTCAGTGTAGCAACCACTGTATCCGCCACAGGCAACGTCACAGGTGGAAACTTAGTAAGCAATGCCAACATATCTGCTAGTAACGCAATATTTGCCACTGGCAATATCACGGGTGGTAATGTTGTAAGCAATGCCGCAATCAGTGCTACTACAACTATTTCTGCTACTGGTAACATCACAGGTGGCAACATTGTATCCAATGCTCTAATTACCGGATCCAATGTACAAGTCACATCGCTTACCACCAATCGAGTGGTGTATGTTGGCGCAGATGATTATCTAGTTGATTCAGGTAACTTTACGTTTGATGGTGGCAATGCCAACATCCAGGGTCAGTTAATTGTTGATAACTTTACTATTGATGGTACAGTAATTTCTTCCAACGCCAATGCCACCATCCAAAGTTCTAGCAATGGAAACATTGACATAACTCCCAATGGTACCGGAGTGGTTAATATCAACAACATAGCCATTGCCGACAACACTATCAGTTCTACCACAGGCAATATCATTGTGGATCCAGCTGCCAACATTGTGTTGCCAGATGAATTGGCCAATTCAGTGTTGTATCTCACTGCTGGTAAAGAAATAGAAACTTCCTCAAATTTAACTTTTGATGGAGCCAATCTAATACTTTTAGGCTCAGCCAACATTGACAACATCCGCGTTGATGGTACTACAATAACATCCAATGCCAATCTTTCTATCACAGCAACGTCTGGAAATATATTACTGACTCCAGGATCAACTGGTGTAACGCAGATTAGTTCAACCACAGCACTCACAATGCCTGTGGGCAACACAGCACAACGTCCTGCTTCTCCAGACCAAGGTGCTGTGCGTTTCAACAGCACTAATCTTGTGTTAGAAGTTTGGGACGGCACACAGTGGGACGTAGTCGGACAAGATCTAGCCATACTTACAAGTCAAGTTATCAATGGCGATGGATCTCAAGTAGCGTTTACTCTCAACGAAATCACAACATCTTCGGGTATTCTGGTCAGTATCAACGGTGTGAGCCAGATACCTGATGTGTCATACGGTGTCACCAGCAATGTAATCACATTCTCTGAAGCACCACAAGTATCAGATGCTGTTGAAGTACGTTTCTTGACACAGTTGCAAACTGTAACAGAAATTACCAATACATCAGGCAACGCCGCAGTTGGTGTGTCTGCCACAGCATCTCAGGTCAACATTACGGGTAATTTGTTGCCCACAGCCAATGTCACTTATGATCTTGGCAGTTCTGCTCTGCGCTGGAAAGACGGCTATTTTAGCGGAAACTCTATCACACTGGGCAACATTGTACTCAAAAATACCACCGGAAATACTTTGGCATTCTTTGGTCCAGATGGTACTACTCCGGGTACATTGAGTTCTAACAACGTTGATACTACCAGCATTGCCAACGGTACAAGCAATGTACAAACATTAAGCTCTGGCTCAGTCACAGTCAGCGCCAATGGCAACGCCAATGTTGTAGTTGTTGCCAACGGATCTGTCACAGTCAAAGCAGACATATTGAATGGGCAGGCCAACGGAGTGGGCAATATTGGCTCGTCAAGCACGTATTTTAACACCGTGTTTGCCAAAGCTACATCAGCTCAGTATGCAGACTTAGCAGAACAGTTTGAGTGCGATCAAGTCCACGACACAGGCACCGTAATGGTGTTTGCTGGTGACAACGAAATTACAAAATCAACGCAATATGCAGATCAACGACTGGCAGGTATTATATCCACAGATCCTGCCTATTTAATGAATGCCACACAAGCCAACTCTGTGCCCATTGCCATGGCAGGGCGAGTACCTTGCTGGGTCGTGGGTCCAGTGGCCAAAGGCGATGTACTGACCACTAGTTCCACAGCAGGACACGCTGAAAAACTTAAAAACACAGATTGGCTACCGGGTGTTATAGTGGGCAAAGCCCTGGAATCGGCCCCTGCAGGCAGCCATAAAATCATGGTTGTAGTGGGTGCCTGGTAAAAAACCACACACGAAACTATTTTTTAAATCGCCGCTAAATATAATCATAAAGCGGAGCGACATGATTTATGCCAATTACACGGATTAAAAACAACCAGGTTACTGACTCATCAGCCGGTAATCTTTACTTGGGTATTAACGCGGCAGCCAAACTGCAAGACTACTCAATCACGTCTGGCAAAATTGCCAACAGTCTGGTTTACGGATCAGATCTTACTGTTACGGGCAACTTAACGGTTAACGGTCAAACTACAACCATTGACACAGTCAGTGTTGTTATTGAAGATCCCATACTGTATTTGGCGGCCAATCAAACAGGTTCGCCGAGTCTAGACATTGGTTTTATTGGTGAACGTGGCACAAGCCAAAACATCGCTTTTGTTTGGGACGAATCCGCAGGCGAGTTTGTCACTGTTTATACCAATGACACAACAACTAATACCACAGTCACTATCTCCAGCTACGCTGATTTTCATACCAACAATGCCAACATTGGTGGCAACATCACAATCAACGGCACTACCAGTTTGGTGGGCAATATCACCAGTGCGCTCAATGTCACTGGAAACTTTAGAGCAGGCAACATTGGTACTGCTGGACAGATCGCGGCCACTGGCAATATAACAGGTGGTAATTTAATTTCAAATGCAGCCGTACTAGCCACAGGGTTGATATCATCTGGAACTACCATCAGCGCCACTGGTAATATAACCGGCGGCAACTTGATTAGCAACGCAACTATATCGGGCGTGAATTTTGTTTCATCTGGCAACATAAATGTCACAGGCAATGTTGATGCCAACAACGTCAATGCCGTCAATGATTTAACTGCTGAACATATCTATACCACAGGAAATGCATACATTGGTGGCAACTTGATCGTTTCTGGTAATATTTCTTATCAAAACGTTGAAGACTTGCGGATCGAAGATCCAATCATCATCATGGGCACTGGTGCCAACGGCACACCACCTTCTACTGATGATGGTCAGGACCGTGGTATCTTCATGGAATACTATACCACAGCCTGGGGCAATGCCTTTATGGGCTGGGATCGCAGTTCAGGCAACATGATTGCCGCCGCTAACGTAGCTTTTTCAGGCAACAACATAGTCAACGTTTTGTCCTATGGTACCTTGCAAGCAGGTTTGGTTTATAGCGCCAACATTCTAAACGATGGAACTATAACTACACCAAATGTGACCAGTAACTACAATCTAAACATTACCACTGGCGGTAACGGCAATATCACTCTCAATCCCAATGGCACTGGTGTGATTGTTCTCACTGATGAACTTGCTAACGCCATTATTTACACAGGCTCCAACAAGGAAGTTTCATCTGATGCCAATTTAACTTACAACAGCACCGACGTACAACTACTCAACGGTAATATCAAAGTTGGTGATGCAGTGGCCAATGTGTTCGTGACCAACGAAGGTATCCAAGGCACTGGTCGATTGATCATTAACCAGGACAACAGTGATGTTGACTTTGCTGTCAACGGTGACACAACTGCAAATGTATTCTACATAGATGCTGGAACAGGCACTGCCAGCTTTGGTAACTCAACCCAGGCTACCGGAGTGGGTGTAGCGTTTAACTACACCAATTCAATTCTTGCACCAGTTGGTAACACAGCACAGCGTCCAACGGGTGTTACAGGTATGGTACGTTTCAACACTACCACATCCAGCTTGGAATTCTATGATAGCACACAGTGGGTTTCCACAGGTACTATCTTTACGGTGGTACAGAGCCAGACATTCAACGGTGATGGCTCAACAGTGGCCTTTACCATCAACGCTGGATATACCACAGCCAGCTGTTTGGTTTCTATCAACGGTATCTTGCAGGTACCTGTTACAGCCTATGCAGTGGCAGGAACAACACTGACATTTACAGAAGCTCCGGCTCTAGGCGATTTGATCGAAGTTCGTGAAATTGTTACAACAGTAGCAGTCAAAGGTATTACCAATGCCAACGGCTCAGCAGTGATTGAAGTATCTGATTCAAACGATTACATACAAACCACTGGTAACATCATACCTTCGGGCAACGTACTTTACAATTTAGGTAGTCCATCAGCACTGTGGAACGAATTGTACTTATCAGGTAACTCAATCTACATTGGCGATGTAATCCTCAAAGCCGGTGCAGGTAATTTACAAGTAAGAAACTTTGATGACACAGCAGATGCTGGTATCACTGGTACGTTCTATACAACTAGTACCACATCTGGTAACTTGCAGATTGGATTCAATCACATTGAAGCCACCAACACCAATGGTAACATTGAACTCAGACCCAATGGCACTGGTAAAGTAGTTGTAGGAACCAGTAATGTTACCAGACTGCAAGTTGCCAATATCCAGATTGCAGATGCTGGCTCCAACACAGTGGTGTTCTATCGCGCAGACGGAACCACACCTGCAACCATTAGTAATCAGAACATTGACTCCACACAGATTGCCAGCGGCACATCTAGCATGGCAGTTATCTCGTCAGGTGGCAACATTCGTGCCAACGTGGGTGGTGCTACCATAGCCACATTCTGGTCAGGCGGTATCAACAACGGACAAGCCAACGGAGTGGGTAACATTGGTACATCAAGCAGTTACTTCAATACTGTATTTGCCAAAGCAACATCGGCACAATACGCTGACTTGGCAGAGATGTACGAAGCAGATGCCGCCTACGAGCCAGGTACTGTGGTGTGTTTTGGTGGTGCAAAAGAAATCACAGTATGTGACGTAGCAGATTCAACTCGGGTGGCAGGCGTGATATCAACCAATCCTAGTTATTTGATGAACTCAGGTCAGACCGGCGAACACGTGGCTGCTGTGGCCCTTCAAGGTCGTGTACCATGTAAAGTAACCGGTCAAATACGCAAAGGCGACTTGATTGTGTCAGCTGGTGACGGTCGCGGACGTGTCAACAATGACGCTCGTTCAGGTACTATAATTGGTAAAGCTCTAGCAGACTTTGACGGTCAGGACGGAGTGATTGAGGTCGTTGTAGGACGAGTTTAATCGGTGCTTCTGCATCAAAAAATAGGGCTCTTCGGTGGCCCTATTTTTTTCCATAAATATTCAGTAGATTAAGGTAAAAAATGGGATTAACTAGACCTCGTGCCGCGCAGATATACGACATTGACTATAAACAGTCGGTGCGTGTGATAACCACTAGCAATATTACACTGTCAGGTGGTGCCCCCACAGTGGTCGACGGGGTTACCTTGAGCTTGAATGATCGCATTCTAGTCACAGGACAATCAACAGCCAGTCAAAACGGTATCTATACAGTAAGTGTACTAGGCACCGGAAGCAACGGAACCTGGATCAGATCTACAGATACCAACGCCACAGGTGAGTTAGATTCTGGTACCATTGTCATGGTCACCGAAGGGTCGTCCTATGCTGATACATCCTGGAAACTCACAACCAATGACCCCATAGTCATAGGCACCACAGCACTGACATTTGAAATCAACACTGGCAACGCATTTGGAACTATATCCGCCAACGGCACCAGTGTAATATCCAATTCAGCATCAGGTACAGTTACATTCTCAACTGGCAACAACATTGTCATCACAGGTAATGCTGGAACAGATACCATAACATTTGCAGTCAAAGACAATCCAACTTTTATTGGTAATGTCACAGCTCCTAACTTTATTGGAAATCTTGCAGGCACAGCCAACGTTGCAAACTCTATACTTGTTACAGAATCTTCAGATGACAACGTAACCTACAATGTACCTTATGTAAGTCCAAGTGGCTCAGCTGGTGGTTATAGATCACTGTTAACTGATGATACGGGCCTAACTTTTAATCCCGGCACCAATACGTTGACTGTTCAAATTGCCACACATGGTACGGCAATGTCTGCACCCAACGTGGCAACTACAACTACCACCGGCACCACCAGTCTATTCACCACCATAACCAGTGGCACACTCAATATAATGACCGGCCAGACCAGTGGTCCTTTGACCATTGGTGGCACCTCAGCCACTGGTGCAATTGCCATTGGCCGTAGCACTGCAACTCAAACTATTGCCATTG
>Ga0315904_10009581_pt1 | contig 12632 bp, 10 predicted proteins | sample LakEriMetagenome_6_FD_203529 | JGI IMG/M metagenome (GOLD analysis project Ga0315904, IMG submission 203529) | Freshwater fungal communities from buoy surface, Lake Erie, Ohio, United States - Buoy 12 MA120 | ecosystem: Environmental > Aquatic > Freshwater > Lake | place: USA: Lake Erie, Ohio...
CGAGCACGGTCGGCTCTGCGGGCGTGAGTGTCGGTGTGGGCTCGGCGGATGGAGACTGCTCCTCCGGTGAAGCGCTGGCCGTAGATGGCACAGGGGCAGCCGAAGTCTCCGTCGCCACCGCCGTAGGCAGGGCTTCATTGACCTCGACGTTCGTGATGATGCGCCAGGGCTGGAAGAGGTAGAGACCGATCCCCAGCACGACGATGGCCGCCATGGCAACCGGGATGGCTACCTTCGGCTGCAGCAGACTCTTCACGGCGTGCCCTCCTGAGGTTCGAATGCCCATATCTTCAGGTCAGACTCCCGGAAAAGCGTCTGGTTCCCCCTCACGCGGTCACGAGCACGGACCCTGACCGGAAGGTCACTTCCCCGCTGGGCGATCCGGCAGGCGATCACTACTGGGTCGCCACTCGGTGATGACGTCCGTGGCGTTGGCCGTTTTCGCTTTTCGTCCTCTTTCCGGTACCGTCTTGGTTGTCGCCCGGTTACGGGACCCACTGAGCCCACGGCGACCTCTCATTCATCCAGGATGAACTCATCCGAGTCGTCATCCTGAGCCTCCGGCCCAGTGACCGGGAGCACTGCTCCCGGACCGGTCTGCATCAACTCACCCCACGCCCCACGGCGTGCCGCCCCTGCACTGCGTGCGGGTGGCGAACCACAATCTTCATGAAAGGCATCACCATGAGCTCCACCCGCACTTCCACTCGAACCTCAGCCGACGCATCCTTCGCGAGCGTAGGTGTCCCCAGCCTGCTCATCGAGGCCCTGCGCGATCAGGGCATCACCTCACCCTTCCCCATCCAGACCGTGACGCTGCCGGACTCCCTGACCGGACGCGATGTCCTCGGCCGAGGGCGCACGGGCAGCGGCAAGACGATCGCCTTCGCGCTGCCTCTCATCACCCGCCTCTCCGCAGATCGCCAGCGGACCCGGGCGAATCGTCCACGCGGACTCGTGCTCCTGCCGACTCGCGAACTCGCCGCGCAGGTGGAGTCCACGATCGAGCCACTCGCTCGCGCCGCAGGGCTCTCCACGACGACCATCTACGGCGGCGTCAGCCAGCGCCCGCAGGTCACGGCCCTGAGCCGCGGCGTCGACATCGTCGTGGCATGCCCGGGCCGACTCGAGGACCTCATCACGCAGGGCCATGTGCGCCTCGATGACGTCACCGTCACGGTGATCGACGAGGCCGACCACATGGCAGACCTCGGCTTCCTGCCCGCGGTCAAGCGCATCCTCGATCGCACACCCAAGGGTGGCCAGCGCTTACTCTTCTCCGCCACCCTCGACCGGGGTGTCGACACGCTCGTCAAGAGATACCTGTCAGATCCGATCACCCACTCGGTCGACAGCGACGCGACCACGGAGCCGGATATGGAGCACCATGTCCTGACGGTGCGCGCCACTGACAAGCCCCAGATCGTCCACGAGCTCGCTGCAGGCCAGGGGCGGTCGGTGCTCTTCGTCCGCACCAAGCATCAGGCCAAGAAGTTGGCCCGCGCCCTCACCCAGGCGGGGATCCCCGCCGTCGACCTCCAGGGCAATCTCGCGCAGAAGGCACGGGAAAAGAACATGGAGGCCTTCAGATGCGGCGAGGTCAAGGTGCTCGTGGCCACCGACATCGCCGCACGTGGCATCCACGTCGACGACGTCGCCCTCGTGGTGCACGTCGATCCGCCGACCGAGCACAAGGCCTACCTCCACCGCTCCGGCCGCACAGCGCGGGCCGGTGCCTCGGGTGTGGTGGTCACGCTGCAGACCAGCGACCAGGCTTCCGACGTCGCCGCCATGACCCGCAAGGCCGGTATCTCCGTCACCGCGCAGCGCACCGTGCCCGGTGCACCGCAGCTGCTCGAACTGACCGGGCCGCGAGCGGCGCACGTCGCCCCGACCACCGCAGCAGCCCCCGCTGCGCGACCGCGCACGTCCAAGCCCCATGGTGGCGCGTCGACGCACGGCCGTCGACGTCAGTCATCGGGATCCGCGAGGAAGACAACCGCGGCGGACTTTTCGGCCAGCAGGGCTCGCGGTCGACGCTGACCGACGTCGGCGACCACGTCCTGATCTCAAGCGGCCGGCGGCCTCGCTAGGGAGCGGCGTACCCGTAGGAAGATCTGTGTGTAGGTGCTCTCCGGTGAGCGGGAAGCGAACCGGGTGATCATGCGCTCGATCGCAGTTGGAAGGTAGCCTTCCCGGACGGGGCTTCGCTCGTCGCCCCACCCGTGGGAGGTGCGCAGTGATGACCTCCCCGCTCAACGTCTTGCTCGTGGAAGATCACGGCTTCACCCGGGTGACTGTCCAGGGTGCACTGGCCTCGCGAGGCTTCATCGTTCGCGCGCACGCGAGCCCCCGCGAGGCACTCGCGGACACGACGGACTTCCAGGTGGCCATCCTCGACCTCGATCTCGGTGTCGGCCCCACCGGCATCGACCTCGCCCATGCGCTACGTCGTGATCGCCCGCAGATCGGCCTCATCCTGCTCACGAGCTACGCCGATCCGCGGCTCGCTGTCGCAGGCCTGCCGGCGCTCCCGCCCGGATGCGCCTATATCTGCAAGGAGAACGTCGCCGATCTCTCCAGCCTCATGGAGGCCGCGTTCGCCGTAGCCCGAGCACCCTTCGCCCCACGGTCCACGCCGCTGCGCCTTGCGGAGGGACGCATCCCGCTCACAGACGTGCAGATCGAGGTGCTCGCCGCTGTCGCGACCGGGGCGACCAGTGCTCAGATCGCCAAGGAACGCGGTGTGACGTCGGGCGCGATCGAGCAGACCCTCGCGCGCATCTGCGAGCGGCTCAACATTCCTCGGGATGAAGGCACGAACCAGCGCATCCTCCTAGTGCGTGAATACCACCGCCTGTGCGGCAACACGTGATCCGGCGCTGGCTCGCGAGAGCGTTCGGCCCCGCGTCGGTGTCGGCACCGGCGATGGCGTTGGTGGCCCCTCTCGGCATCGTCCTGGGCGCCACCATCGGACTCCGCGATATCGCAACGACACCTCAGGTCTGGGCGTGGTCCGCGCTGGGGCAGGGCGTCTTTACCGTCGTGGCCCTCAGCCTCCCCCGAGTGCTTCGCACGCGACAACCGCTGGCGCGCGCCGCCTGCGTCGCATTCGCCGGTGCATTGCGCGGCGCCATCCTCACCCTGGGCTTGGTGTCCCTGGACCTCGTAGCGCCCACCGCCGGCGAGTTCGTGCTGCGCACCCTGCATTCCGCCGTCGCCTGCGTCCTGTGGGTGGGCTTCTGCGGCGTCCTCCTGCAGGGCGGTCGCGACTTCCGCACGTCTTACCGTCTCCTCGTCGCGGAAAGCATGACCCTGCAGAGCGCTGCCAGCAACGGCGAGATGCCCCCCGGAGTCCTGCTGCGATGGATCGAGATCTCGCGGATGCTTGCGCAGACATCACAGCGCGCGCAGGCCCTGATCTCCTCGCCACATCCCTCCCGCGAGGACCTGCGGGCCGCGGCCGACGTGATCCATGCCGCCCTCGAAGACGACCTTCGTCCCGAGTCGCGCACGATCTGGCGGTCGTCGACCCTCGATCCGCCGCGGCTACGCTGGAAGGAACTGCTGCTCGCCACCCTTACTCCCTGGAATCCGCCCATCGGCTTGATCATCGCCGTCTACGGCGCTCTCCTCACCTTCGGATCAGTGGCGCGACTGGGCTACGGACTCGGTCTCGGGTTTGCGGCACTCCTCCTTCTCGAGACCTGGGCACTTCTCGTCCTGTCTCGCGAGGTGGCCCGCCGCGCACCCGAGCATCAGGTGCCGGTCAGCCTCGCGACATTGCTGCTCATGCCCGTCGTGGTCTTCGCTGTCTCGACGTTCATCGGCCAGGTCCTCATCAACGCCCCCCTCGACCGCGGGGGGATCGCCCTCGCCGCACTGAGCGGCGCCCTGTGCTGCTGGACGGTGTCGATCTACCAGCGCCTGTCGCACGAGCGCCAAATCCTGCTCGACTCGCTGCGGGCTCGTATCGATGCGCAAGCCCTGAGCATCGTCGGTGATCGGCGACACTACGCACTCCTGCAGGCAGAGTTGGGGACCTTCGTCCACCATTCCCTGTCGTCAGAGATGACGGCGCTCCATGTGCATCTCAGCCAGGCGGCCGATACTTCCGATCAGGAGATCCGCGATGCAGCGCGGATGACAGCACACCAGCGACTCAGGAACCTGGAGACCATCGCTCCACCCTGGGCGAGTCGATCCACCGGGCGTGAGCACATCGCGGAGGTCGCGCTCGCCTGGCAGGGGATCGCCGACGTCTCGGTCGACCTTGCGCCGGAGGGCGCGACGCGGTCCGAACAGTGGAGCCTGGCCGCGCTCGTCGTCGAGGAGGCGGTGGCCGCTTCCGTGCGTGGAGGCGCCCGCAACATCGTCGTCCGCGCGTCCGTGGACGGCACCGCGCTGCATCTGTCCGTCGTCGACGACGGTCACGGCATCCCGGCTGAGGCATCGCCTGGCCTGGGCACGGCGTGGCTGGACCACTACTGCCCGGGCGCCTGGTCCCGGAGCAACCTCCCTCAGGGCGCACGCCTCGACGTGCATATCGCCTAGGGATTCAGCCACCCACCTGTAGGTTTCCTCAGGTTGCAGTCGCTTCAGGCAGTCGTTCTCCCTACCTTCGTCATCAGTACCCGGCCATCTCCCCAGGCCGACTCGATGTCGCGAAACACTCAATGTCTCGAAAGAGGAGAATCCATGAAGCAGCACCACCGTGGCGTCGTAGCCCTGGGCGGCGCGGCCGTAGCGGCCGCAGCCCTGATGGCAAATAGCGCACAGGCGGCTCCGGCCCCGCCGGTTGACGGCACCTACGTCGTCCCGTTCCAGTACACCGGCACGAATCCGCCAGCGGGCACCAGCAATGCCCTCCAGGGCATCAAGGGTGGTGACACCCCGGGCACCTATCTCATTGTCGGCACGAGCTTCCCGAACGGCTTCGTCTACGAGGGCCCCATCGACTCTGCTCCCAGCGGCACAGGCACCTGGACCAACATGAACGTACCGACGAGTTACGGGGCCAAGACAACGAGCATCTACGGCGTCGACAACCTCGACGGAACCGATGTCGCCCTGGTCGGCAGTTACAAGACCGCTACCGGAGCCAATAGCTTCTACTACGAGGGGCCCGTCACCAGCACTCCGGATGCGTCGGACTTCACCTCTGTCGTCGGCACCAAGAATGGCAAGCCGGCCGACTACACCTTCCTTCACAGCGTGAGCGGCGGACTCGTGGTGGGCAATCTCGACATGGCGGGTGACAAGAACCCCGCCGGCTATGCCTTCATCTACGACCCCGCCACAGGTGAGCAGACGCCCATCCGCTACCCGAAGTCCTCCCGCTCGCTGACCCACACCGCCTACGGGATCTGGTGGAATGGCGGCAGCAGCTACACCATCTCCGGTGGCCAGGGACTCTCGAAGCCGGCCGTGACCAGCGGCAGCGACGGTGACCCCATCGGCATCGCCACGCTTATCGACTACAACTCGGCGACGGGGACCTTCAGCAACTTCAAGACCTTCGCCTTCCCCAAGGGCATCCTGCCGAAGAAGGCCACGAGCCCCCTCACCCACTTCGAGGGCATCTGGGGCAACGGGAGCGGCAGCTACCAGTTGCCGGTGACCACGACGTACGGCAAGAACGGCGCGGTCGCGGCAGTCGCCACGGTCGCGCGCACCGGGGGACCGACGAGCGCCTTCGGTGCGCCGACCTGGCAGTTGGTGAGCGTTCCCGGAGCCAAGGGAGTCACCACCAACAACTCCGTCTACGACGGTGCCCTCATCGGCGTTGCCAAGGTGGGCAGCTCCGTCAAGCCGTGGGCCTTCGCACCCGAAACGCCGTAACACCCCTCCTGTCGGGAGAAACACGATGACGCGCCGGGCAGTCATACCCGTCGTGGTTATCGGATCGATGCGGGCAAGGTGGCCTCATGGCCACCTTGCCCGCATCCGTTTCCCCGGTGGATGGGTTCACCGCCATCGACTGGGTGCATGGCAGTTCCGCACCGGTCGGCACTGCCAGAAGTCCTGACCGGGCCATGTGGCGCGCCGAGTACCCAAGCAACAGGATCGGCCGCCTGATCCGGAGTGGTGATTTGGCCCGAACCCGGTCCCTATCGCAGACGTCATTCAACTGTTGGACATTAGTCAGTCACGAAGTAGTGCAGTCACTTCGCACCGACGTACATCAGCCCTGCTAATGACCAATTGACCGGCTAAACACCCCGCAGCCATCCCTAGCCTGTCAACATGTCTCCCCCGGCAAAGATCGTCACTCGACGGCGATTGTCGCTCTTCGTGATGGTGGCGGCAGTAGTGACACTGCTCCTGCTGCCCACAGTGGTGCGCACTTCGCTGGGCATTGGAGTCACGACCGTCCTGACGGGCAGCATGCGCCCCGCGATTGATGCTGGCGATCTCATCATCACCAAGACCTCGGATGCGTCGACGATCCGCGTCGGCGACGTCGTCGTCGTCGAGACCGCAGGCTTATCCGTTGCTCACCGGGTCGTCGAGACCAGGCCCCTGAGCGGCCTGAACCGCCTCACCACCCAGGGCGATGCCAACGCCGAGATCGACAGGGATCCCGTCATCGTGTCGCCCGCGCACCAGGTCCCACGAGTCATCTGGCGCGTCCCCGAGATCGGCTCACCGCTTGCGTTTCTCGCTTCAGCCGACGCCCAGCGCCTGGCCGTGACTCTCCTGGTGGCAGCCAACCTCATCGCGCTCACCCTCTTCGCCGTACGCCGCCGCCCAGTCGGCAATGCCTCTCAAGAAGGGAGTCGAGAAGCAGCTCGCCCCGCCCTCTTGGGCAACTCATCCACAGATGCATAGGAGTTCTGCATGGCCACCATCACGTCACCAGGTCCCACCGCGACCGGCCTCGGTCGCGCCGCCATCCTGCTATTCGCCGCTATTGGCGGACTCGCCCTGATCGTCACCACGGTCTACGCCACTCTCTCGGCGCAGGCCTTCAACACGACACCCACTGCAGCCACGGCTGGCACCCTCAGTCTTATCCAGGCTGACAACGGCAGCGGCTTCACCACGCCCATCGACAAGATGGCTCCGGGTGACACGGTCTACCGCTACGTCAAGTACACGAACAACGGCAATCTCGACGCACAGGATCTCAGGCTGTCACTGTCTGACTCCGTCAACAGCGTGCTCACCACGGATGCCACACGGGGCCTCAGCGTCACAATCTCCCAGTGCAGCGTCTCGTGGACGCCGGGTACGGGAGCCTGCGGAGGCACGACGACGAGCCTCGGCACCTCGACGGCGACAGCCCTCAAGTCGGCTTCCATGTCGCTCGCGGTCGTGCCCACCACCCCTGCCGGCGCCAATATCCTCGCCGGTCAGGAGATCCATCTCCGCTTCGCCATCACGCTCCCGGACACCAATGAGACAACGGTCAACGGCGTGCTGCCGGCCAACACCGTGCAGGGCAAGACCGCTGCCCTGACGTGGACGCTGACGGAGACCATGCGCAGCGCGACCACCGTCACCTCCTAGGCAGTCTCGACGCCATGGAATCTCTCGGACTCCGGTCCCTGCGAGCGCTCGCCGTGGGGGTGGTGGCGGCATCCGCCGTCGCCGCCCCCTTCGGCAGCGCCTGGGGCGCCACCATGGCATCGTCGTCCAACTTCATGCAGCTGTCGATCCTCACGGCCACTTACCGGGTGTCCGCTGTTCTGCCCGAGCAGGTGGCGACCAACACCACAGGGCCCCTCACCGTGACGCTCAACGCCAAGAACTCCTGGGGGCAGATCTTCTACCTCCAGAACATCGGCGATCTTGATGTCGTCACGATCACGCTTAGTCACACCGGCCCTTACGGCAATGGGGCCAACCGTGTGGATCTCGCCTACTGCACGGGTGGCAACGCCCAGGGCGCATTCACCACCGTCGGCGTCTGCGCGGGCGGTGGCACGCTGACAACGGCGCTGCAGGGCAAGGGCTCCACGGTGCTGGCACTCAGGATCCCGACCGGCACCGCCCGGGCATTCCAGGCGACCACGCGCGTCCGTAACAACGGACAGGACACCACGGACACCATCAGCGTGGCGGTGTCGAGCTCGGATCTCCGTGCCGCACGCTGACCGAGCGGTGCCCGATCAATTGACCGTGAGCGGGTTGAAGCGCGCCCCCCGCCACTTACCGTGACGGCATGCGCATTCTCTTTGCTGCCACGGCACTGTCGTCGGCCCTCCTCCTGTCCGCGTGCACCATGACGGTGGGCACCCCCTCACTCTCAGCGACCGAGGTGGAGCAGCAGGCCACCGCCGCACTCGCCGAGGGCCAGGGCGTGCCCCTTGAGGAGATGCCGCCCCTCGAATGCCCGTCCGACCTGCCCGCAGAGGTGGGCGCATCCATCGTCTGCGTCATCGGTGACGCTGCAGTAGGCAATACCTACGACGTCACCATCACGGTCGAGACCGTCGAGGGAGATGACGTCAGCTTCGACATCCAGGTCGCCGACGAGCCCAACGAGTAGACGAGCTAAGCCCGCCCCGGATCAGTGCGCCGCGGCGACAGGCGACGGCGTCATCCGGTCAGCCCAGCGCGGGATCGCCCGCGCGACAACCGCCCCGACCAGGGCCGCGGGCACCAGGGTCCACGTGCCCATGACGAAGCCGATGACAATGCCGAGCACGATGGCGATCGGCCACTTCATCGGCGCGGTCGCGATCACGGCAGCCACCACTCCCACCACCATGGCGGCTTGGATCGAGGGTCCACTCGGCAGAGCGAGTGACACGAGCAGCCCCGCCGTCGCCCCGACAAACATTGCGGGGAAGAAGGGTCCACCGCGGAATCCCGCGCCGAGCGAGACGGCGTAGGCCAATGCCTTGAAGGCGAGGACGAGCGCCACCGTCGACACACTCGTCAGTGTGGGCAGGTCCGTGATCATCTCCTCACCCGAGGTCACGACGAAGAGGACGGACTCGCCGGTGAGGTACTGCACTGCGAGCGCTGAGCCGGCAACGACGAGCGAGGCGCCGACGAGGACACCCAGGTGCGGGCCTGAGCCGGTCACCCGAGCGAGCAGCGAAGCTACGACGCGTGCGAGAGCCACCGCCACCGTCGCGATGATCGCGACCACGATCGCCCACGCCAACTGGTCTACTTCGACGGCGTTGGGTGCGCCATCGAGCGAGAGAGAGCCGGCGAGCACAGGACCGATGAAGAGCGCGAGGATCGCGCCCAGCGCACCCACGCCCACGATCTTCTTCGCGTCCTCGGGGTCGGTGAAGCGCATGCGCTTGGCGATCACGGTGCCGACCACCGATCCCGTGGCGACGAGGGCGACCTCGGGCCCGAGCACGACTCCTCCGAAGAGCGACGCGAGGATCGCGAGGATCACGCCGACGTACTCCCGCGGTGTCAACGGGCTGATGGCGATACCGCCGAGGGGCGCATGGCCCGCGTCGCCCACATGCGTGCGGATCACGTAGACGAGGACGGCGGCAAGGACGAGGACCCCGATGACGTACCACGCCGGCGTCGTGCCCCACGCCTCCGGGATGGTCTCCCACACGAGTGCGATGCCGGCATTGACTATGAGGAGGGCGGCGTAACCGAGGATGAGACCCACGATGCCGGCGACGGCCATCGCCGGGAGGGGTCGACGCTCATGCACGACAGGGGTGTCCGGCGTGGTCATGCACCTACCCAATCATCACCACCCCGGTAGTGTCGGCAGCCGCACCGCCCATCGGGCAGGCTAGGGCCGTGCGCATCGTCGTCATCGGGGCTGGCTTCGCGGGGCTCGCCTGCGCGGATCGCCTCGTCACGCTTGGCCATGACGTCACAGTGCTCGAGGCCCGGGATCGCGTGGGGGGCCGAGTCTGGTCCCAGGAACTGCTCCCCGGCCACCCGGACACCGTCATCGAGCGGGGCGCGGAATTCGTGTTGAGTGGCTACGACGTCCTGCGAGAGATGGCCGAGCGCTTCGACCTCGGCCTCGCACCGTCGGGCATGTCCTACTTCGTCCGCGAGCCACGCAACGCATCGTCACCCGTCACCGCGGAAGTGGTCGCAGACACGGCACGTGCGTTACGACCTGCTGCGGAGGCGACAGACCCGAGCGTGTCCCTGCGCGAATTCCTCGATCAGCACCTGCCCGGGTCTGCTGCAGCCGAGGCGCTGGCTGCACGCGCCGCTATCAGCTGGGCGGCGTCCGAGGATCTGCTCTCATGTCACATCCTGCTGGACGCGGTCGCATCGGTACAGCCTTTGCCCACCGCTCGGGTCGCCGGAGGCAACCAGGGGATCGCGCGTGCGCTCGCCGCTCACCTCGGCGATCGTGTCAGGCTGCGGGCACCGGCATCGGCGGTGCGCACTACGGCCGACGGTGTGCAGGTCGACGTGCAGGGTGCGAGCATCGACGCTGACGCGGTGGTCATCGCCATACCGCTGCCGCTACTCGAGCAGTTCGACCTGCAGCCCGGCATGCCCGATGCCCAGCGCGAGGCGATGTCGCGCATGGTGCGTGGCCACGCGGCCAAGCTCCATGTGCCGCTCAGCAGCCAGCCACCCGCGAGCGCGGTGCTCGATGTCGCTCGACGCTTCTGGTGCTGGACCGCCACCGACGCCAGTGGCAAGGTCCAGCCGGTGGTGCACTGCTTCTCCGGCTCCGCCGCAGCGCTCGCGGGTCTGGACGTCACGCGTGGTGCATCGACGTGGCAGGACGCCGTGGGAGCACTGCGGTCCGACCTCGAGCTCGAAGCAGACGGAGTGCTCCTCAGCACGTGGGACGACGACCCCTGGGCGACATTTGCCTACTCAGGCCTGGGGGCCGCGAGCCGACCCGATGACGCGCAGATCATTGGCGCACCCGTCGGGCGCGTGCACTTCGCGGGCGAGCACACGGCGGGTGAGTGGGCGGGGCTCATGGAAGGTGCTCTCCGCAGCGGTGTGCGCGCAGCCGATGAGGTGCACTCGAGCAGCTAGAGGACCAGCGTCATCAGGTGATCGTGGCGCGCGACGAGCGTGTCGTAGTCGGCCACCGCGGTAGGAGCTCCGGGGATCACCTGGCGCACCTCCGCATGGATCTGCCCATGTGGCTTGCCCGTGCGCGCCGCGAGCACGCTCACCATGCGATGGATGTCCTTGCGCACCTCCTGGGTGTCACGCCAGGTCGCGGGGGTGAAGGCCGTGTCCTCGGTGACCGCCTCGACGTGGCGGCGCAGTCGAGCATCACGAGCCGCGAGCACGGTGGCCATGTCCTCGGGACTCAGCAGCCCGGGCAGGCCCAGATAGTCGGCAGCATCCTCGTCGAGCTCGAGGGACTCGGCCGTGATCGCGCGGCCCGCGGTGAGCACGTGCGCGAACTGCGCATCAGCATCGAGGGCCGTGAAGCCCTCGCCGGCCACGCGCTCGACGTCGGGGTCGAGGTCGTGGTCATCGCGCGCTGTCACCCGCACGACGGCATTGCGCGCCGACTCCATCTCGGCCGCCAGAGCCAGCAGCGGGCGTACGGCGGGGAGGTAGACCGAGGCCGTCTCCTGCGCTCCCCGCGCGCGCACCACGCGCCCCACCGCCTGGGCGAAGAAGAGCGGGGTCCGGGCCGAGCACAGGTATCCGAGGGTCGTGGCGCGCGGGATATCGACGCCCTCGCTGATCATCCGCACGCAGACGACGAGGCGCGTGCGACCTTGCGTGAACGCCGACAACCGCTGTGAGGCGTCGGAGTCCTCCGACAGCACGACCGCCGGCTCCTCGCCGGTGATGCGCGCAGCGACCGCGGCGTAGGCGCGCGCGGTCTCCTGGTCGTTGGCGAGGATGATGCCCGCGGCGTCCTCGATGCCCGCAGCGCGCTGGGCGCGCACGCGCTCGTCCACCGCCGCAATGACATGGGGCACCCATCTCCCGGTCGGCGATAGCGCGGTGCGCCACGCCTTGTCCTCGTCCTTCTTCGTGCCGCTGCCGAGCGTGGCGGCGTAGGCATCGCCCGCGTCGTTCATCCATCGGGAGACACCCGTGTACGCCGCGAAGACGACTGGCCGCACAACTCCGTCAGCGAGCGCATCGCCGTAGGAGTAGGAGAAATCAGCGATCGAGCGCACCTCCTCGCCGTCCTCCTCATAGGAGACGAAGGGGATGCGCTCGTCGGCCTTGGTTCGGAAGGGGGTCCCGCTCAGGCCGAGGCGCCGCTTGGTCGTGTCGAAGGCCTCCCTCAGGCCATCGCCCCAGGTGAGGCCGTCGCCCGCGTGGTGGATCTCGTCCATGATGACCAGGCTCGGCCTGGCCTCCGCGCGATTGCGATGAAGCATCGGCTTGGCGGCCACCTGCGCATACGTCGCGACGTAGCCCTGCGTGCCCTCGCGCACGGGGCCGACCGAGTTGGGTAGGTCGGGGTCGAGCCACAGGCCCAGGCGCGCCGCCGCATCAGCCCACTGACCGCGCAAGTGATCGGTCGGCACGACGATGATGACCCGGTGCACGACGCGCTGCGCGAGCAGGCGCCCCGCAAGGGTGAGCGCGAAGGTGGTCTTGCCTGACCCCGGTGTCGCCGTGACGAGGAAGTCACGCGCATCGGCCTCGGAGTAGCGCTGAAGGGCACGGATCTGCCAGCGGCGCAGGTACGGCGACGCAGGCGTCTGGGCAAGTGCGGTCATGGGAGATATGAC
>Ga0315904_10009582_pt1 | contig 12630 bp, 30 predicted proteins | sample LakEriMetagenome_6_FD_203529 | JGI IMG/M metagenome (GOLD analysis project Ga0315904, IMG submission 203529) | Freshwater fungal communities from buoy surface, Lake Erie, Ohio, United States - Buoy 12 MA120 | ecosystem: Environmental > Aquatic > Freshwater > Lake | place: USA: Lake Erie, Ohio...
GACCAAGCTTCTGTACATTCGTCTGCACATACACCTTGTCAAACTTACGGCCAGTCTCAATCTGGACAGTCTCACCAAAGTCCTGACACCCACGGTCAGCCGCCTGAAACGCTGCACGGAACTTCTCCAGCTTCTCGACATACTCTACTGCTCGGTCCAACCCAACTGCCTTACTCATTGTGTACTCCGTTAAGATGTTTAGTGTTTTTTACTTACTATATGAAGTTTAACTACCTACTGCGTTTTTGTCAAGGGGTCTTCAATATAACCTTATATTTCAATCCTCATCTTCCAACACAAAGTCATCGGTGTAGTAATCCAGAAACAGATGACGAACGGGTTCAGCACCATCACGAACCTGCTCCCACGCATCGGCCTCATCGACCGCCTCAATGACATAGGTTTCCTCGACGATGGCACTGCGGGTAAAGGTATATTTTGGCATTAGAACTCAATCCCCAAGTCTCGAGCGGTCTGCGTCAACTCCTCATCGGGAAGAGTCTCCGCCCACTCTCGTTGCATATCGTAATAGGTGTTCTCCAAATCGTCCTGGCTGACAACCTCTAACAGCTTCTGTGCAATCAGATGTTCGAGGTCAATACGCTTGTCCGAATCCATTTTAGAACTCCAAGTTGATGTAATCAGCCTCACCCACGATTTCCCAAAACTTATTTGCGAAATCATCACGGGTCATTGACTTGTTCGCAATCACCGTATTGTGGTAATCCTCGTACGCTTCCAACATACAATCCAGTGCGAACACATTGCCGATAAGAGTATAGTTTGCGTCACCGTAGGATACGTTGCTCCACGCCTTGTCGGCAATCCACTCCACCTCTTGATTGGTCAACTCCAAATGGTCATAGATGTCGGAAATGTTCACCAGGGACACCGTAAAAGTCTTACTCATTACTTGCAAATCTCCATTGAATAGTTGAGCTGTCGGATGATGTTACGAGCCACCTTTGGGTCAGCCTCACCGAACTGACGAACCCAGGCTGCGAAGTACCCAGCGGTGTAGCTGTCCGTCTTGTATCGGTCGCGCATCTTGATGGTGAACTCCGTGATGACCTGCTCTAACTCCGTCTGCATCTTGTCTCCTTTATTGTTGTGTACTAAATATAACCTTTTATTGAATAGAAGTCAAGGGGGTCAGACTTCGTAATAACGGGCCATATCGGAACGGCGGTCACTCTCCCAGCGGTCCCCATCCTTCCACGCACACTGCTTGTTGCAGTAGTCTTTCCAAAAACCCTTGATGGGAAGGGGCTTCTCGCAATAGACGCAGTGCGTCTCGTCGTGCAGCTTCATCTTCGCCATCTTACTCCTCCTCAGGGGTTACATCATGTGGGGACGGGTCACGATGACCCCAAGCCGCCATATGGTCCTGGTAGTAGTCCGCCTCGTCCTCTGTCCACCCATCGTAGAACTCTTCAGCGGTCACCTTCGTGTCGAAATCGTCGAAACCGTTTGTCGTATTTGTCATATACTGAATATAACCTATTATTGAATAGAAGTCAAGGGGTCAGTACTGCCACTCCGGAATCAGCGTCGAAGGGCCGCCGGGGTAGTTATCCTTCCACCAGTCCGCAACGTCCTCCGCCATGCTCCGCGTAGAGAACCCACCCTCCAACAGCGCGTGGCCCCAGTAGACGCCGTAGTTGGTGGTGATGGTGTCCTGCTTGCGAATGTGGTACTTCATTTCGTTCTCCGTTTGGAAGTTACCCTAAATATAACCTTATATTAGGGGAACACAAGGGCATTTCCGATATTTCTTTATTTTGTTACATATGGACAAGGATAGGAATAGCTGGACAAGGGTTTCGGGGTATCTTCGGTTGTTTTATCACGCCGGCAAAAACTTTAAACCCCCCACACCGGAGTTGGTGCGGAGGGCTCCCGTAACGTGGGGCACGTCGGAGTTTTTTATTTAGCGGAACTCGGCAAGTAAACCGCTGTTAGCGTTAGGTGGTTCGGGTACCCATACCACAACGCCCGTTCTCAATTATACTTAAATCTAACTCAAAGGCTACCGCTTGTCAAGGGGGTGATGGTGACTTCGTAACCTGCCTCGACATAGAATGCCGCCACCCAATGTGCCTTCGTCTCGCTGGATGCCTGCTCGCTGATACGATGGTCACCCTTAACTCCTTCCACTTTATAAATCGGCATCGGTACTCTCCAGTTTATTTGACCTGACCGCATACACCTTTACGCCTTTCTTACCTTTCCGTGATTTGAGCCAGGTCTTATACTCCTCCTCTGCTTCCATCATCGCCACATCATAGAGCATCCCATGCTGCTCGGGGTACAGCGGTCCCTTATACATATTAGATATCATCGTAGCCGAGGTCACGATTGGACGGATTCGCACTCACCCACTCCATCCACTCAATCAGAATCTTGCTCGCCTCACGCTTGGGGAGGTCGAAGGCACATGCGAGGTAGGGACTCGCTCCGTACATATTCGTCTCGCCACTCTCACGAAGCTTGTTGAGATAGATAAACTGCTCCATCTTATACTTGGACACTGCCTGGGTCTTAGACATCTGCATTCTCCATCTCATAAAGGTTGATTTCCTGCGGGTCCAAAGCGTAGCAATTCCACTTCCCATCTTCCCACACATACCCATACTCACACGACATATTGCGGTAATACTCAACCATTTCAGAATGGTACTTGAAGGTCTTGGTGTCTACATCGGTGTCCCCACGCTTCTTATACGACTCACGCTCTGTATCCTCGAACCCATCCCGAAGGCTTGAGATGTCACCAATGTTGACGAGCATCTTTGCCCAGAGGTCCGTGTCGTAGTGGTCACGAAGGGTCACACCGACACCAGACGGATACCCATCCCAATGGCAATAGATGGCGTCATAAAAGTTCGCGTCGGTGTCATACTTAGCGATGAAACTGCGGGTAGCCATTAGCGGTTCTCCTTGGAAAGTTCAACATATCCATCAGCCAGCCCAGCCATCCGGCGAAGCTCACTCTCTGCGACCTGCCGGGACTTGTGGTTGTCCGACTGAAGCAGGGTCAGTAGGGCGGGAAGGATGCCCTGCCAAGTGGGGGTCACATCTACGGTCTTGCTGGTCATTTTCTCTCTCTGAAGTTGTTGAATGTAATATAAGGGGGTCTTACCGAATCCACAAGGGGTTGACCGAATCGTTACAATTCTTTCGGGTCATCTTCGGGATAAGGGTTTCGGTCACAAATGCACCCACAATAAGGAAAAGAAAGAAATAGGTACCAAAGACGAGGACGGCCATTAGACCTGCACCCCACGGCTCACAAGCTCAGCGGTCTGCTGTTCGATATTGTAGAGGATGGTGTCCACATCATCACGACCAAGAAAGGTGTCCTTGGTCAACCTGAGGTGAATCTTATTCGTTTCCAAGAGCCATTGGATATGGTCAGTAGTGAAGTTGCGGTACTCTGTGGTCATCTCTGTCTCTCTGTAAGTGTTGAATGTAATATAACCCTTTGCCAAAGAAACACAAGGGGTGGACACGCATTGTTACAATTGGACAAGAATAGGGGTGACTTTTTAGGGAATGCCATGCCGGGCCGGCAGCGGCAGGGGGGCGGGTGGCCTGTCCGCGGCACGAGCACAATTTTTTCCCCTATAGCTCGCTTTCTTATAAAGTATTTATCTATAAAGTAATATCCCCAAGCCCTATCCTTTATATAGATAAGACTTGGGGAGGTTCCATTACAGACTTTCAGTATTATGGATTATTTAAGATTCTATTACGCTTTTGGATGTATTCTTTTCGTAAGGCTAGTAATTGTTTCTTTTGTTTATCGGTTAATGGTGCCATCTCCAATCGAGTCGGTCTACGGTTTCTGCGGGACATCTCCAATTCTACAGATATTCTATTTCTGCAATTCCAACAGTCATACGGGCGTGGACGAAAGAATGGGTCTACATACACTATTGGGGGTCGGTTACCCATTACAGGGGGTTGTGGTGGACGCTGTGGTTCTACAGGTCTACTGGGTTCTGCCGGCCGTTGGCGTTCTTCTTGGGCTGGGGGGTGTACCCGCACTGGTTCTGGCCGTTCCACTCTATTTGGTTCCCGGCGTTCTTCTCCCCGTTGTGGGGCGCGAACTTCTTGTCCTAATAGTACGGAAGGTAATGCCAATAGATATATTGCTTTCATAGGTTCTCCTTAGTGTGGAGGGTGTATCTATATATACGCAGTGTTCCCCAAGAATGTTAATGGGATTTCCCGCTGGCAGAAATGAAAAGGCTATCCTCACAGGGCGAAAAAAATTCCAGGAAAAAATTTTTACCTATACGAATGAAATTAATAACCTATTTATACTATATACATTTAATAATAGGATGTAGACTTTATGATTTATGGAAACCCAACATATAAGCATGTACTGGCAATAAAGAACAGTATCTTGGTGCGGGAGTGGAGTAGACTTGGGGTATTTGATATGCTCAAGAATGTGCCGTACCCTGATGAGGTGATGACCCAAAAGGAACTACTATATATGGTAGAACTCCAGAAGGGAGTAGACTCTAGCCGACTTGACCGCATCAATGTATATGATGAAACTCTATATGAAGCAATGGTGGACTTCTTAGGGTCGTATGGGGTGACCGCTACAGTAGAAGAAATCAAGCAAAAGTTAGATGTGTACGAGCCCGTGATTGATTATTTAAAGATAATGTATAATCGACCACGACCATTTCAAACCGCAGGGATGTATGGAATTCCATTGTATCCGCTGTTTGAACGTGTGTGCGGAGATGGTGCAAGTTCATACCCAAGCGGTCACACTTTACTCGCATTGTTGTTCCGTCACTTCTATATGAAGAGCCATCCAGAACTGAGTAAGGAGTTGATGCGATTTGCGATGGATGTCAAGAAGTCACGGGAAGAAGGTGGAGTACACTATCCAAGTGATGGCTTGTTTTCAATGAAAGTATATAAACATCTTGCCCCGTGGATTGACGCACGAACCAATATTTATTCCCAAGGACTTGACAAACTCAGCGGTTACTAATATACTACAGTAAACTGTGAGAATTATATGAATAAACTAAACAAATATATTGTACCAGTAAATTTAATTGTTTATGGCGAAACCGAAGCAGATGCATTTGATTATGTACAAACTGCACTCGACCATTCTGATTTGTTGGACCAAGATGGCATCGTCGGTGTCAATTCCGATATCGAACTAGATGACATTGAATTCTACGAGGAGGATTAAAGTATGATTAAAGGTTTCAGAAATTTCGTTCGACCGCTGCAAGTTCCACTGTCTTTAGTAGTTGCTTTTGTTGCACTACTTTGGTATACAGATTACCTAAACACAATAGACAACAAGAATGCAGCACAACGACAGCAAGTTGTCTGTCCGTCTTTTTTGAGTATCGCAAGGTCAGCACGGGATACGCTGATTGTTATGAGAAACGAACCGTTATGTAACAGTTACGTCCTCGATAACTTACAGTAATTGTATTCTGGAGATATTTATGAAGGTGAATTGTACAACCGTTGCATTTATGATGGGTGTCATCATCGGTGCATTGATACACACGGAAAACTCTATCGTTAATGTGGTTAGTTCTATTGCACTAGCAACGGTTGTCTTTCATCTATCGTTTGAAAAAACTTTTAGTTTTAAGTTCATTAAAAAGGGTTCCTAATATACTTTTTTGAGGAACCGAATGCGAACACCAAATTTGTTCGGAGAATTTAATTCAGCAATCATCGCTGCGCTTGGGGCTCTAGTCTTTGGTGCATTGATGAAGTTTGTCTCTAAGTTAGCTGATAAAAGAAAAGATACACTGAACGAACACTTAGAACTTCGTAGAGAACTACGAGAAGAACTTGATGCGGTCAAAGCAGAAATCAGTACTCTCCAAAAAGAATTAGATGAATGGAGAGAAAAGTATTACCATCAAGTTGAAGTCACCACATTGTTACAAGCAGAACTCGCGGCAATGCGTATAGAGATGTCAAACTATACAAGTGGTGAATTTATCGCACCAAAAGACAGAGATGATTAATCCCATAGTCTATACCGTAACGGTTATAGACTTGTATACTGATAAGGTATTGGGGACTCGTAGAACACCAGTAATTTATACACAATTTAAATTTGCTGAACATTCTGTAAAAAATAATACGATGAATTTGTCAGACGGAACTTATCAATATGCCGTCATTGAAGAAAGTGTATTAAATGTTATTCGTCCCACCATAGATTTTATGAAGCCAATCCAATGGTGGTATAAGTATAATTCAGTTACAGATGAGTTTGAAGAATGTCAAGTTCCGCATCAATTAAGAAATCAATCGGGGTTTGGTATAGGTTAAATTATGAATGATTTATATGTTTTTGGTGGTGATTCGTTTACATGGGGAGATGGTTTAGAATTATATCTGGGCACTCCATTTTGGATAGAACAAAGAAAAAAGAAAAGCAACTGGGATGTATTGGGTAGCCTACAAACCGAAGAATCAATAGAATTTAGAAATAATAATAGATTTGCTGGACTGATAGCATCAGAGCTGAATGCGACATCTATCGTAGATAGTATGAACGGTGGGGGATTGTGTAAGGGTGCGCATTTAATTGATTCATATATCAGTGAATCACCGAAAGCGGTGGTATATCAGTTTACATCATTGATGAGAATGACATTTCATTTTTCACGATTTTGTAAATGTAATATATGTACAACGCCTTATGGGGTGATACCGAATGTAGTTAATTATTATTTCGAATGTTTATATAAAAAAGTTCGTAAGGAAAAATTTACTGAAAAGGATTTATTTTTCTTAAATCGATTAAAAGAAGCAGAGGGCATAGTAATAACAGACGAACAAATAGAGTTGTTTCGTAATCCTGCCAATAATATCCTAGAATTATTTTATCCCATGTTCCATAGGAATATGAAATATTTTATAGATACATTTATTAAACCATGGACTAAGACTACGAAAGTTTTACTAATTAATTCTTGGGAAGAGGAAACCGGCAGTCTTGTTCAAAGCAATAATTTTTTTAGAGAGTATCTAGTTCCTTTAAAGGGATATGACGGAAAGTATTACTTAAGTTATATAGAATGGGAAAATACCTTTCCACATAGAACTATCGCAGATGAATTTAAGGGTACAGAAAATCGTCACTCTACATTGTTACAACACAGATATTTAGCAGATAGTATAATCGAAACACTTCAAAGTTGAATTTTACAGTTTTGAATAAAACAGAAGTTTGACACTATGTATTATTAGACCTTATTTAAGGTAGGTTTTTATGAATATGTTTGTATTAGGAGTACTTGCCGGTGTGGTTATATTTGCGGTGATATACTCCGTGTTTATGTTGAACAAGTTGCACTCTGGACTTATTCTGATACACCAGATGATAGAGAATCAAGGAAAAGCTGCACAAATGCTTTTCATGAAAGTAAACAAGATAGAAAAGATTACAGAAAATACTATGAACGCATCTGAAACATTTGTTGATGCGCTCCGTGAATCCGCAGAGCAAATGATGAATCTGCGTCATCCTCGTATAAGAAAAGACGATGACGATGAGCAGTTTGATGACCTTAAGAAGTCATTTGAAGATGGTATTCGTCGTATGGAAGAAGATGACGAAGATGAAGATAGTGAAGAAGGACAGCAAGAGGATTGGAAAAAGTAGTACCTCTTGACAAAATTTGTACCCACTAGTATACTGGGTTTAAGCGCTTAAAATATTTTTACTTCATTAAACTCTGTTTATTGATAACGGAGAAAGTGTGCCGTTTTTATAAATGGCGATAAAAAGAAAAAGAAGCAAAAAGAAAAAGAGAAAAGCATGATAAATAAAGAACAGGTTATAACTAATATAGGTTCAGGTTGGCACAGCTATATCGACATGATATACAGCGTGTTACCTGAACTATCATTTTGCTCAGGTGTTTATTTAATAGAACGAAAGAATGGAATGTTGCGGGTAATTTTTTCTCGTACCAACTTGACAACGCAAGAACAAGAGTTTATACTTAAATCTATAGAGTATAAAATTGAAAGATTGACCGCCAAGGTGTGCGAGGAATGCGGTCAGTATGGGGTCAGACGAACTGAACTACCAGCAGTCAAAACTCTATGTACCAGATGTTATGCATTTGAGTACAGTAAACTAAATCCCGTGCCATCTTTGGTGGCAAATCAACAACCTCAAATAGTTTGAGGCATGTATGTTTTTTACAGAAGAAGATGTAGAACCCGTAGTTCAAGTAGCAAAAGAGATTTTTGGACCTGTTGGTAACCTTATCGAAGGGAAGAATGTAATGAAGAACATTCTTATTGGTACTAACGAATTTGGTAAAATCTGGTATGGTGACATTGAGGGCGACTCCGACTATATTCTCGGACTTTGCCGTGTAATGTCACAGCGTGTCGGCCAGTCCGTCACAGTAGTACACGAATCTTTCTAATAATACAATTTAATTACCAACTTAATTTGTTGGTGTATTGACAAACTAACAAGAAAGATTCATATTTAGTATGTTGACTTGCCCACATCAGGGTAACAACAAGTAAAAAACTCTATTATAGAGAGGTTATTTGTATGGCAAAGCGTAATCGTAGTCGCAACACCCGTTTCGAGGTTCGTTCGTATAACGAGCAGGAGCGCATGAGCACCACTCGTCGTATCACCTCGTACCTTCGTTCACTCGCTAATCGTCGTTCAACCGGCGTTGTGAGTGCTGACGATGTTCACAACTACCTCACCCGTGATGGTGTTCGTGAGCAGCAGACCCGTACCCGCCTTTCGTTCATCAACGCTGTTTTCAGTGGTGAGATGTTCGAGCGGGTTGGCACGATGGCTTCGGCTCGTCCGCAGGCTCGTGGCCGTTCAATCTCTACCTATTCGGTAGCGTAATACGGTTCTCCAAGTAAAGATGGGGAGGGCCTACTAAACATAGGTTCTCCCCATTTTTATTTGACAAATTAGTAAGTTAAATATATATTAATATGGACAGGTGGTAGAGTGGTTTATTGCATCGGTCTTGAAAACCGAAGAGGTGAAAGCCTCCGGGGGTTCGAATCCCTCCCTGTCCGTTTGATGCGCTAATGGCGGAATTGGCAGACGCACCAGCCTTAGGAGCTGGCGCCTCAATGGCGTGGGGGTTCAAGTCCCTCTTGGCGCATTGTTTGCCACGGTAGCTCAGCTGGTAGAGCACCCGATTTGTAATCGGGCGGTCATCGGTTCAAACCCGATTCGTGGCTCTAATGCACCCTTAGCTCAATTGGCAGAGCATGTGACTCTTAATCACCAGGTTGAAGGTTCGATTCCTTCAGGGTGCATAACTCGAATGGAGAATATATGTTAGGGTACATTGTGTTAACGATTGTTTGTGCTGGTATGTTAATCTTCTCCGTAGGTGCTACATTTCTTGCAACAGAAGAAAAACCATATCGGTATAAATTAGACATTACCGACGAACACGAAATTTAAGTAGTACTGCGGGTGTAGCTCAGTGGTAGAGTCCGTGCTTGCCAAGCACGTTGTCGTGGGTTCGAATCCCATCGCCCGCTCTTATAGGAGAACAGTATGAAAGCAGCAGTATTTACATTTTTATTTATTGCGATATCAATTGGATTGTCAACTTGGTATATCGCAAGGTTTTTGGAAAAAGGAGAGTTCTAATGTGTGGATGCGGTCGTAGTCCCCGTGAGGACGGAAAGTGTGTTGGATTCCATAAGTTGTCAGAACAAGAATGGAATGAACAGAAGGAAGTATTAGTAGAAGAGTATTTGAAGGGGCAAGATAGCTCAGTTGGTAGAGCAGCGGACTGAAAATCCGCGTGTCGCCAGTTCGATTCTGGCTCTTGCTATAACATTCCTCGGTAGCTCAGTTGGTTAGAGCGGGTGACTGTTAATCACTAGGTCGGGGGTTCAAGTCCCTCCCGGGGAGCTTTAATTTAGGAGAATGTTATGCCAATTCGTAAGACCAAAGAGTTACTAGAAATGAAACCGATTGAATTGACCGAAACCGCAGAACATCGGATTCATAAACGGAAGTGGTGGGCAATTTTGATTTTGATTATCGGCGGTGTAATGTTAGCAGGAAAACTCCCAGTTCCGTATTCACTTGCATACGCATTGTTACTATTCGGTCATTTGGGAATGTTACATACATTCTATGATAAGCGTGATATTCCAATGATGGTCGTAAACGCAGTCTGGGTATTGATTGACGCGGTTGGAATGTACCGATGGTTCAACTAGGTCCATAGTGTAATTGGCAACACAACAGTCTCCAAAACTGTTTTTCTAGGTTCGAGTCCTAGTGGGCCTGTTTCACTTCAACTAAAAGGGTTATGAAAAAACTAGTATTGTTGTTAGCACTGATTGGCTGTTCTACAAAGTCACCAACTGAAGTTGTTAATGAACCATACATAAGATTTGCTAAAAATGTAGACTCATTATCAATTATCAGAAATGTACAGACATTCAAGCCGTTAGAGCTTCAAACAAACTTACCAGACCACACGAAAGTTATATGGGAATCTGATATTTGGGTGAAGGTTAGAGTTGGAGTGGATTCATCATATATAACAAATCGGTTGACTATTAACTGGCCATGGGTAGATACGGTAACTACGGTAAACTGTTGTTCGTACACATACAAGGGTTATGCAAAAAGTGTATTTGGTGCATTTGAAATCATGCGAGGACAAACTGCAACTATCGTGGCGTCAACAAAGGTGGGAAGAAAAGTGTTAGTTGATACTATAAAAGTTGTAATGTACTAAATTGGGGTGGTGGCGCAATTGGTTAGCGCACCGCACTGTCACTGCGGTGGTTGCGGGTTCGAGTCCCGTCCATCCCGTTCCCCTTGACGAAGGAGTGTATTATGAAGCGTGTATATTTGAGTAGCAACGAAAACAAAATTGCCGGAGTGTGCGGCGGATTTGCAGAGGCACTGGAAATCGACCCAACACTTATCAGATTACTCTTCGTTGCAGCGTTTCTTTCCCCACTTCCTGCTGTAATTTTTTATCTATTGTGCTGGATGGTTATTCCAAGAGATCCAGGTTATACCAAGTAAGACGGCTGGGTAGCTCAGCTGGTTAGAGCACGGCACTCATAATGCCGGGGTCGCCGGTTCAAGTCCGGCCCCAGCTATTGACACAGGAGGAATTATGTATTATATTACTTACAATGGGGTAGTTACCCCACATCCGTATCAAACTCGTGAAGATGCACTTCGTGAGTTAAAAAACACCTTTGGTGACCTTGAACTTGATAAACACGATATTGCATTTTGGCCAAGTGTATCAGCTCGGGGAAACACAAAGATTGAAATTAAACGATACGATGGTGAAATAGAATAAGGGAGTGCTGCAGAGTTGGAGAGCTGCGCCGGACTGTAAATCCGTTGCCATCGGCTGAGTAGGTTCGAATCCTTCCACTCCCATATACACCAGTAGCTCAGTTGGTTAGAGCATTCGTCTGATACACGAAAGGTCGCTAGTTCAACTCTAGCCTGGTGTACTTGCTTCTGTGGCGTAATTGGATAGCGCAATTGATTTCTACTCAATGGGTTGGGGGTTCGAGTCCCTCCAGGAGCGTATGGCGATTGTAGCTCAATCGGTTAGAGCATCGGATTGTGGTTCCGAGGGTTGCGGGTTCGATTCCCGTCATTCGCCCTAACAATAAAAATTTATAATATGAAACTTACTGACGCAAAACTTAACAAAGAGATTACAGTTATAAGTGTAGATAGTTGCGAGTACCAACATAAGTTGTCAGTATTGGGATTTGTTAGTGGATGTAAAGTGTGTCCATTAGATAATACAAATGATACTGTACTAGTGGATATAAAGGGGTGTCGATATGCTATGAGTAAAGAAATAGTGGACCACATCAATGTTGAAGAGTAAAAATTGCTGACATAGCTCAGTTGGTAGAGCACCACTTTGGTAAAGTGGAGGTCACCAGTTCAATCCTGGTTGTCAGCTCTTTCGGAGGTTATTATGATAACGATTCATCATGTAAAAGATTATACAGAATTATCTAAGACAGTTGCAAGTCTTGTCGCTATTCCTATTTCTAGTGGCAGACCATGTAATCTGGGAACACCGACCGGCGGTACTCCCGTAGGAATGTATAAAGAGTTGGTCGGTAAGAATCTCAACTGGGCAGCGGTACATACATTTAATTTAGATGAGTATGTAGGGATTTCTCACGACCACCCACAAAGTTATCATTATTTCATGCGAGAGAACCTACACTCTCATATTAGATTTAACGATGACCATATCCACTTCCCGCATGAAAAGTACGATGAAGAAATAAACGCACATGGGTCGTTAGACATCACAATATTGGGTATTGGTACAAATGGTCACATAGCATTTAATGAGCCGCACTCCAGTTTTGATTCTGTTACAAGAATAGTAAATCTTACGGAACAAACCATTAAAGATAATAGTAGATTTTTTGATACCGTAGAAGAAGTACCCACCCAAGCAATCACAATGGGACTTACTACGATTATGAATTCTCGTCAAATTATTTTAATCGCAAGTGGTAAATCAAAGTGGAATATTTTATGTGAAGCAATGTGGGGTGAAGTAACAGAACGAGTTCCTG
>Ga0315904_10009584_pt1 | contig 12629 bp, 9 predicted proteins | sample LakEriMetagenome_6_FD_203529 | JGI IMG/M metagenome (GOLD analysis project Ga0315904, IMG submission 203529) | Freshwater fungal communities from buoy surface, Lake Erie, Ohio, United States - Buoy 12 MA120 | ecosystem: Environmental > Aquatic > Freshwater > Lake | place: USA: Lake Erie, Ohio...
CTCTATGGGCCACTCAATACAATCGAGCGAAATATCTTAACTGCTCAACTTAAGCACAAGCGTTGGGATCTTACGCTTGGGCAATTAAATTCAATTCAGCATTTCTTCTCTTATGGTCGAGGTTTTAGTGTTTTGTACCGCTTATCATCTGACTATCAACTGGGAGCACAAGTTATTCTGCCTACTGTTCCGGGGGCCTTTACTAATAAGACCTATAGTGTTTGGTTGCAGCGTCGTGTGGCTGATGCTTCTTCGGTATTTCGGGTAGTTGCGAATAGAGATGTTAAAAAGGGTTTACAGGAATATCTACTCTCGTACGAGACTGCTTGGCAGCCTTCTAAAAATATGCAAGTAAAGCTATCTGTTGCCGCAGGGCAAGAGCATTTTTCTCGTGTGCCGGTATTATCGAATGGGGCACTCTCTCTAGGGGGAGGATATAGTATTCAGCGTCATGGAAAAATGCTGGAGTGGACTTCTTCGTGGCAGCGCTTCTCAGCATTATTTCCGGGGGTTGATAAAGGATTGCATACTCATTTGCATCAGTTGAGATGGCTTCGAAAGCAGGGCTATCTCGATCTATTCTATTCTTATAATAGTATTGTTAGCACGCTGTTGACCGATACTATTTATTTAACGGATGTGTTTCGTTTTAACAGTGAAAAAATGGGTATTAGGGTCGGGTATAGAAAAAAGATGCTTGATTTTTCGTTTAGTACAGGCTGGTTTCAGCAAACGGGTGTCTCGACCGCCTTATTACCACGTTACCAATATGGAGAGATCTTTTTTTCTTCCCTGTCGGCGTTGGGTCATACCTTTTCTGTAAAGTCGCTGCTAGGATATGCTAATGATCGACTGATTAGCAAACCGGTTTTTATTTATAATACCACATTCAATTATCGATTTAAAAGCAGCGGCATACGTGCCTACTTTTTGCAACAGCCTGTACTTAAGGATAGTTCTATAAAAGTGGTCGTGCGCCTTAATCAAGCTCTCTCTGTGAGTCCTTATGTGGGGCTTCGCTTATGGAAACGGATTGGTTTGCAGTTTCGTTATAATCTCTCTAAAACAAGGTTTGATGAGCGTGTCAATACCTCGGTTGGGCTAACGGCTTCTTGGCAACAGCCGCAGAAAGGGTGGCAGCTATCATTTTCGGGAACATTTCCATTTTCGCGATCAGTAGCGCCCGGGCTTTTGGGAACCAGTTTTCCTTTCTTTAATTTCTCACTTAAGAAAGCGCTTCGTCTTCCCTTACCGCTCAAGCGTCGCTATTATGACTTAACCGTCATTACCTATGCCGATCAGAATGGAAATAAGCGTTTTGACAGCACAGATCGGTTGCTGCCTGGCATAGGTGTTACAGTCGGAAAAGATAACTTTATTACATCAAAAGAGGGTTCGTTTAGTTGGAAGAATATCGATACAGGGCTATACCGAATTTCAATTACCGCTACTGGGGCTCACCGTGGTTGGTTGCCTCCTTCTAGTAGTGATCTTTTTCTTAATATGCGATCCAGTCAAACAGTGATGATCGCATTTTCTAAAAGCTGCATAATTGCAGGATCTGTCAGCATTGAGTTAGATACGCACAGCACACTATCTGTTCAACCCGATCATATTTTAGTTAAAGCTACCGATAGTAGTGGAAAAGAATATTCGACTCTTACTGATAATGACGGTTTGTATTTTATCAATGTACCCGCTGGAGTCTATACCGTTTCTTTAAATCCAGAAGCGTTTACCGGATCAATAAGGCCTACTGTACTTTATCAATCAGTCGATCTTCGTACTACACAAGAGGCTGCAGTCAACTTTGTATTACAGGAAAAGAGACGCCCCATACGCATACTAAAGCAGTAGGCATTTAATTGATCTCTATGGTTACTTGTCCGGCTTCTAGTGCTACATCATTGCCGGCATCTATGATTCCTGTAAGTGTATATTTGCCTTTAGCGATTTGCTCCGGTAGGCTAAAATCTAAATAACGTATCTGCTCCGGAAAAAGAGGAAACTCCTGGCTGGGTATCCTGATCTTGCTGCCATCTTGCAGTGAGAATAATTCTATATATCCTGAGCATTGTAGTTGTGTTTTACCTGTATTTTGACAAACAACCCGGTAGCGATTTGCCGCATTTGCTAGTGGTTCAATCTTAACTAATCGAATTTCTTTCTCTGTTACCCCAGGAGGTGTTTGATAAACGTGAACTCCTACACGATATCGGTTGGCAATAGTTGTTTTAAATCCGTTAGCCGCCCCCAGTTTCTTTTCTTTTACTGTTTCTATAAAAAGCATACACCAGTTCATTTGTAAATCGCTTAGGGTATCTAAAGGCTCTTGTAAGGTTACTGTTAACTCTTGTCGCTCGCCCGGTTCTAACTCAAAGAATGGCTTATCTACAGATACGCGTAGCGCACAAGAGCGGGGGTCTTTACCCGGTTCAGTAAATACATGACTGCCAATGGTATCTCTTCGCCAGTCATTAACATAGACCGTAAACTGTGTTTTCTCACTAAGTGCGTTGGTAACAAATATCTTTCTGGCGCTACTGCTTCCAGGGGTCACCGCAAAGTCTAGTGTTACAGGTCTTACTTCTATGCCCAGTTGTTCGCTTTTTTGTTGTGCTTCGGTGCCTCCCCAAAGAAAGATAGCAAGGGTAATCAAGATGATCTTTTTCATTTTTTTTCGGCAAGCTATCTAGCTAGTGTCAGTATGCCTATGATTAATATCATGCCTAAAATGATTTGGGTAATACAGAAAAGATCGTATTTCTACTAGATAAACGTTGTTTTACTCCGTATTAGTACGGAAAATTAGTGTAAAGATTTTCACATGCTTTTTTTCTGGCAAATTTTGCGAAAACAAGCATCGATTTTTATGTTTTAAAACGTGCTTTCCTTTATTTAAATAAATAATTTTATGAAAACTATTTTAGTTGTGTTGATTGCCTCAGCGCTAATAACTCTATCGGGATGTGTGCGTCAAAAAGATCTTCCTGCCGCCGAGTTGACAGGGGCCGAGAAAGTTGTATTGGCAGACCGCTATCCGACTACACCCGAAGAGATCAAGTTGGTGGAGCAGCTTTCGAAGATTACAGAGATTTTTAAGGTGCTCTATAAGAATAACGCTAATGTGAGATTAGTAAACGCCTCAATATATGCTCGGGTGTTTTCTGATGAGAGCGTCTTATTAGCCGATCTTATTTTTCCTTCTCAAAGCCGGCTTTCGCAGTATCCGCGTTTTGACTCATTGACCCGCGTTTGGCGGGCTGATCTTTCTTCTTTTGCTAACCATTTTTGGAATGAGGTTGATAAACGAAACGACAATGAGCTTGAACATTTTTTACAGACTTTAATACCACTTACTTCTACCGGCACTCAGTATTCTCTCGAAGATGAGGCCGCCCCGCCCGTATCAGTTTATTATCCTTATTCCGAGACGTTCTTGTCCTCGTCTGTAGGTAATTATTTGCCAACGGTTTCGTTGCTTACTGCTACGGCAGATACTGATCAAGCCCCCGGTAGTGAGCCGGTTTATGAGAATGGGTCTTTAACAGGGTATGTCCCCGTGTTGATCGACGATGACTATGCTTCATCTCATTCAACTCATATTATTGGTGTAAATGGTCCTGAGCAACCCGTCGGTAATCCTGGTGGCGGTTTGGTAGTTACTGTTGGCGGAGTCTGTTTTACGCCAGGCTGTAACGGGCCGGTCAATCCTCAGCCAATTGTTCCTACTGAACTTAAGCGTTCTGTGCTAATCGATAATTACATTTTAAAAATTCAGTACGATAACTTGATTAGTTTTACAGGAAACGGGGGTGGCTCTGAACTACGAATTAATCGCATCTCTGCTCATTTGCAACCAACCGTTGGTGCTGCGGTCTCTGCTTTCTCGCCCTTGCCAGTACCTCCTAATTATCCCGCTGGATATACCATCGATCAAGGGTTAGCTTCATTTACTCGTCAGGAAATCCGTGATAAAGTATGGAAAGAGACCGCTACTTTGCCAGAATCTCGATGGGACATGAATTGGGCCCAGAGTAATCACGAGCAGGCCTTAGCTGTTTGGGAATATGACAATACAAGTCAGCGAGCTCATTTTAATGGCGAGTTATATACTTCTTTAATGACTACATCTCCAACTACATCGGTCAATGGCTTTAAGTCTTACGCTATAGAAGTTCCTTCTCATCATCCTCCCATCAAGCATCTTCGTATTTTACGAGCCACTTATTTTGGAGAGGCTAGAAATGATTTTGGATTTGGATTTCGGGCGCCTTATTGTGTAGATCCATACTCTCCTTGGACTTGTAGTAATTGGAGTGATTATGCAGGCTTATCTTCTAACCCCAACCATTTTGTAGGAGTTCCTCCTGTTGCCAATCAGGTTATGCGTTGGCCCGCGCGAGACGTTCATTGGGATACAAAAGTCGGTGCTGCATTTGGCTGGGTGTGGCCCTATAGGGTTTATTATGTGTTAGGAGGATATCCAAGCTGGGTATTTTAAAAAAAATAATATGAGAAACGCACTTATTTTGTCATTGTTCTTACTGGCTGCCTGCAAAAGAGATGTGCTGCCTACTCAGCCACCTGATATAAACTTGTTGTATGATAAGCAGTGGAATTTAAAGGCCAGCATCAAGAGTGGTATTATTTCTGATCATCAAGGAGTCTGGCTTCGATTCTCTCGAGTCAATACCCCTTCTTATTGCGGGCCAGTATGGGAAGATAGCTACGGAAACGTTTGGGCTGCCTTTGTCGATCGTTGGTCTGTCTCTAATCCTTTTTATGAGTACTATATAGACTATTTAAAAAAGGATAGTATGGTTCTTATGAGGACTGATAGTTCGTTTACCTATAGATTTAGTACAAGGTAGTCAATTGCCGGACTTTCGCTCTATCTTGCATCTAGTGAGTAAGCTGGTCCGCCATATTGTTCTTTACGATGGAGTTTGCAATCTTTGTACTCGTACCGTTCGCTTTATTATTCAACGTGATCCAGCTGGTCATTTTTGCTTTGCTTCGCTTCAGTCACCTATCGGGCAGACTTTTTTACGTCAATACCTTGATTCGGCCAGCGAGGCTGGTTCTGTAGTATTAATTATTAATGGAAAAGCTTACGTTAGATCCGATGCAGTGCTACTCATTATGCGCCATTTATCTGGTGGTTGGCGGGCAGTAGGTTATTTGAAGATGCTGCCTCGTCCGCTGAGAGACTTTTTTTATAGGTTGATAGCTCGTTATCGCTTTCGACTATTTGGTAAGCAGGCTACCTGTTTGGTTGCTTTACCGGGCTGGGAGAGCAGATTTTTACAGTAATTCTATTCGCTGCGCTGGTAGTTTCGTTTTGTAAGGACGTGCCCAAAGTCTTACCCAAAGCCCCACAAGGCTTCGCCGTGGCGGGCCTTTTACTTGTCTGCTTAGCAAAGCAAGCTTTGCACGCATTCAATTAAAAAAGCCCTCAACACTTCGTGTTGGGGGCTTTGTGCCCGAGATCGGAATCGAACCGATACACCCTTGCGGGCGGCAGATTTTGAGTCTGCTGCGTCTACCAGTTTCGCCACCCGGGCGGGAGGAGGGCAAAGGTACAAAAATCATCGATAGGGGCAAAGCGAATGGTTGGTTATGTAGTAATTGGGGCCTGGGATAATCATCGATTGCTATTGGGAGTTAAGGCTCTCCTTAATACGCTCTAGATATTTATTTTGAAAGTAGTATTCTTTTACCTTTAGAAGATCGGCTTGCGAGGTAGTATCATCCCTAAAATTTTCTATAATGGCACGTACGGGCGCATAGATTTGCTCTTGAAGGTGCTGTAAGCGCTCTGTTAGAGAAGACAGTTGACCCGCATCTTGTTCTGTAAGTGCTTCGTTGATCTCCATCATCTCCATCAAAAAATCGGCATCCAATTGGTACTTTTCGTTTTCGACCAGTAATCCCTTTAGGTGTAATACATAGGCTATGGTCTCTTCGGGTTGTTGAAATGTCTTCCAAGCGTTATTGACTAATGCAATTTTTTCTAGGGCCTCTTCTTGTGCATCTGGGGTATCATTGGTATAAAAGTCGGGGTGATAGCGGCGACTTAATTCCATGAATTTGCTTCTTAGGGTGGCGCTGTCCACGCGTAGCTGAACTGGTATCTCAAAGAGTTCAAAATAGTTCATATCTAAAACCGCTTAAATCGGGTTAATTTCGCGGCTGATTGCAAAGGTATGCCTATGATCAGGATCGGATTGTTGCGGGAGGGTAAAAATCCGCCCGATAGTCGGGTAGCGTTAACCCCGGCTCAGTGCAAGTGGCTTCAAAAGAATTTTCAGCAAGTACGAATAGTCGTACAACCCTCCTCTGCCCGCTGTTATAGCGATCAGGAGTATCTTCGGGCTGGAGTAGCTGTACAAGAGGATCTCTCTGACTGCGAATACATTTTCGGGATCAAAGAGGTGCCCATCGCCCAGTTGATCGATCGTAAGACCTATTTGTTTTTCTCACATACCAAAAAGCTGCAGCCCTATAATCAGGATCTTTTTCGGGCAGTGCTAAAGAAGCGTATCCGGCTTATCGATTACGAGTGCCTGGAGCACGAGGACGGCCAACGAATTATCGGATTTGGGTTTTTTGCCGGGGTGGTAGGAGCTCATAATGGAATGATGGCTTATGGTAAAAGAACCGGAACCTTTACCTTAAATAGAGTTTACAAGCAGCGAAGCTTCAGAGAGTTAATTCATACTTATTTTGGGCTAAAAGTTCCTCCTGTCAAAATTGCGGTCACCGGATCTGGCCGGGTGGCTCATGGCATTTTAGAGGTGATGAACTTAATGGGCATCCATGAGGTAGAACCCGGTGATTATCTGAAAAGGCAATATACCTATCCTGTTTATACCCATCTAAAGGGTGCCGATCTCTTTCAGAACAAAGTCACGGGCGGTTACGATAGAGAAGAGTTTCACGCCCACCACGATCGTTATTTGACCCGATTTAAGCCTTATGCCCAGGTTACCGATATTTTGATGAATGGTATTTATTGGGAGCAGGGTATGGAGAGACTCTTCGAAAAAGAAGATGTGACTGACCCCCGATTCAAGATCGTAACCATCGCCGATATCAGCGATGATGCCAATGGATCTGTTCCCATCAATCTGGGAGATCAGAGTATCGAGGATCCGCTCTATGGGGTAGATCGAACAACCTTTGTTAAAACAGCCCCATACTTACCCGGATCTATCGATGTGATGGCAGTCGGTAATTTGCCCAATGAGCTTCCACGCGATGCCAGTCGCTATTTTGGAGAGCAGCTTATCAAGTATATTCTAGAGGATCTTTTTAAAGGGGGCTCCCCCCTTATTGAAAAAGCTACGCTTACCGAAGATGGACTGCTATCTCCAGATTATGCATACATGCGCAGCTATGCCGGTTTGGAATAGAATTAAAGGGCAAGGTAATATTCTTTAAGGAGGGCCTTACATGCACTGCTGTACTGGCCGTTTTGGTCGGTAATGCAAATTTCTCGCCCCTCCATGGGTTGATCTAATAAGGTAGTCTCCGTTTGAACTCGTCGGCCGGCTAGTAAGAGCCGGTGAGGTGATTGTTGCGGTGAGGTTTTTACATAAACTTTTTCGCTCAAATGCAGCTGCATAGCGTACAGTAGTCTTTCGATCTCTTTTTCTCGCCGGAAGGGCAGTAGTAAGTAAAAGTATCCGCTGCTGCTAAGGTTGCTTTTGATAAAATTCAGTAGTTGCGGCAGCGTCAGTGTTTCCTCATGAAAAGCCAAGCTTCTTCTCCGTTCAGCCGCTTTAAGATCGTCTTGGTAAAAAGGAGGATTACTAATTATACTATCGTACGGCATTGCCGGTGAGAAGTTCGTGGCATCTGTAGTATGAATGTTTATCTGTGTATCAGCATTTGCGCTCGCAATATTTTGTCGGGCCTGCTCGGCGGCGAGCGGGTCTATCTCCAGTGCCTCAATTGTAAGAGTAGGGTTTTTTTGATGGATCATCAGCGAGAGCAGGCCGGTGCCGGCTCCGACATCGGCTACTCGTGTTGGAGTGGTCAACCCACGTCCTTGCGTAGCATGCAATCGAATGTGTTCGCTTACCCAGGCGCCGAATAAACAGGCATCGGTGGTTACTTTCATCGCAGCCTGGTCTTGCCAAATGGTAAACTGCTTAAACGAAAAATAAGTATTGGCCATAAACAGGTTACCAGGTAGCTTTAGCACTGGAGCGTATATCGAGCGAAGCGAATTGTTTATCTAGGTATTTGTGATAACCTGTTATGGCTATCATAGCTGCATTGTCTGTGCAGTACGGCAGCGAAGGGATCGTACAGGTATAGTGGTTTAGCTTAGCCATTTCGGTGATGCCTGTTCTTAATCCACTGTTGGCTGATACGCCACCGGCAAGAGCAATATTTTTGATACCGGTCAGTACCACGGCTTTTTTTAGTTTATGTAGTAAGATCGATACGATGCGCTGTTGTATAGAGGCGCATAGATCTGGCAAATTCGTTTCTATAAAACTGCGTTGTTCCTCGGGCGTGGCGATCAGTTCAGGGTGATAGGCATGACTTTTACCAGCATTTTGTAAAAAATACAGAATGGATGTTTTAAGACCACTAAAACTAAAATCAAGGCCAGCGATCTGAGGTTCGGGAAATGCAAAACGATCGCCACGTCCTCTTTTAGCGTATTGGTCGATTAGTGGTCCCCCAGGGTAAGGCAATCCAAGTAGCTTGGCGCTTTTGTCAAAAGCCTCCCCGGCTGCATCATCGATGGTCTCTCCAATCACCTCCATGCGCGTAGGGCTATCGCATTTGACCAACTGGGTATGCCCACCGCTAACCGTTAGGCATAAAAACGGAAAAGAAAGCTGTGGATGCTCTATGAGGTTGGCTAGCACATGGGCTTGCATATGATGTACGGCGATCAGCGGTTTGCCTAGCGAGAGTGCCAGTGACTTCGCGAATTGACCACCCACTAAAAGCGACCCGATCAGTCCCGGGCTCTGTGTGTAAGCAATGGCATCGACTGCGTCTAGCGAAACGCCAGATTTTTGAAGCGCTAACGCTACCACCGGTACTATATGCTGCAGATGCGCTCGAGAGGCCAGCTCTGGAACCACGCCTCCAAAATTGGCATGTGCTACTTGAGTAGCTATTTCGTTTGATAGAATTTTTCCATCGACACAAACGGCAGCAGCAGTTTCGTCACAAGAGGATTCTATAGCAAGGATACATACGGGCACAGGCGCAAAAATAGCAAAGTTCTGGGGTCTCTATTTATTTGCTGCGTATGGCTACTACGGGGTCCATGCGTGCCGCTTGTCGCGCAGGAATAAATCCGGCAATGATACCCACTACAATACAAATTCCGATGGCCAGTAGCATGTTGCTAGTAGAGATAAAGACCGGAAAGTTTAGTGCACTGGTCAGGATCTGCGTTAGTAAAAAGACAAGGCTTAGCCCAATCAATCCGCCAATGATGCATAGAAAAGAGGATTCTAATAGAAATTCGGTTAGAATGATGCTGCTTTTGGCACCGATGGCTTTTTTGAGACCTATTTGGCTGGTACGCTCGCGAACAGAAACAAACATGATATTAGCTACGCCGAACATTCCCACGATAAGAGAAAGCATGGCAATGGCCCAGCCGCCGATATTGACATTCACAAAAAGATCGCTGACCACTTTGCTAAAGTCGTTGATGTCATTTAGCGAAAAATTATCTTCTTGGGTAGGTGTGAGTTTTCTAACGGCTCGCATGCTGCCGGTCAACTCTTCTTTTAAGGTAGAAGAAGCTACGCCCTCTTTTCCTTGCACCATTATGAGGGGATCCGCCTTGAGTTCGTTCATTAGCATTCTTCCAAATCGGTAGGGGATAAAGACACTCTTATCAAATTCCCAACCTCCGCCGGATAAAAAGCCCTTACCTTGTTTTTTGATGATACCGATAACGAGTAGCTGTTTGCCCCTTACTTCAATAATTTTATCTACACCTAACTCGGCTTGTCCGAATAATTGTTCGGCAATTTCGCTGCCAATGATGCCCACATGTGCTCCGTCTTCGTATTCTCTATCAGAAATAGATCTGCCAAATGCGATTTCGGTGGGTTGAATGTGTTGAAAGTCTTCGTTGACGCTGTGCGTGGTTACACCGCTGAGTTGTCGACCGGCAAATTCTATCGGATCGTTGATGCTATTGTGAAAGGCCACGTATCGGGCCATGGGGGTTCTTTCTCTGATCTCTTGTACTTCTTGATAACGCGGCGAGGGGCGATTTACGAATTTCCACCAGGGATAATCAGGGCCACCCCCGCTGTATTCCCATTTGTCGATGTAGATGGTATTGTTGCCAAGCGATTTGATCTCGTTTTGAATATTCTGTTCTAAACTATTGACGGTGGCAAGCACTCCAATGATGCAAAATATGCCGATTGTAATTCCAAAAAGCGACAAAAAGGTGCGGAGCTTGTTTTTCCATAACTCCTGTATGGCCATTTTAAAGCTACTGACAACTATTTCTATTGTGCCCTTGATCATGGTGCAAATGTACTGTCAATCGGGGGCTTGTACACTAATTTTTGACAGACGGCCTGGCAGGGCTGCGACCGGCCAAACGGCAAGTGCCGCCGCACCCTTACCTTTGCGGCGCTTCTATGAAATATCAGCTAGAAATCGCTAAGCGACGCAGTTTTGCAATTATCTCTCACCCCGATGCCGGAAAGACCACACTTACCGAGAAGTTTCTGCTTTTTGGGGGTGCTATTCAGGTAGCGGGAGCGGTTAAGAGTAACAAGATAAAAAAGCATGCTACCAGCGACTTTATGGAGATCGAACGGCAACGGGGTATTTCGGTGGCAACCTCGGTGATGAGTTTTGAATACAAGGGCACACTTATTAATTTACTGGATACGCCCGGGCACAAAGATTTTGCAGAGGACACGTATCGAACACTTACTGCGGTTGATAGTGTGATCTTGGTCGTCGATAGCGTCAACGGGGTAGAGGAGCAAACTCGCCGTCTTATGGAGGTCTGTCGCATGCGGGATACACCCGTGATCGTTTTTATCAATAAGATGGATCGGGACGGAAAAAATCGTTTCGATCTGTTAGAAGAGATCGAAAAAGAATTAACGATCCGGCTACATCCCATGACTTGGCCCATCAACAGCGGTAAGGATTTTAAGGGAGTTTATAATATGGCCGATCAGAGCTTGCTGCTCTTTAGGGCCGGTACCCGTGCCGATGAAGACACGTTGCAGATCGCATCGTTGGCCGATCCGGTACTTGAACATAAACTGGGCGAAAAGGATGCACAGCAATTACGCGAAGATGCCGAATTAGTCGAGGGCGTATACGGAGCTCTTAATGTGGAGGAATACCTACAAGCCAAAGTGGCGCCTGTTTTTTTTGGCAGTGCCATCAACAATTTTGGGGTAAAGGAAATGCTCGATACGTTCATTCGAATAGCTCCCACACCGCGTAGTCGGATGTCTACTACCCGCCCTGTAGGCGTGCAAGAAGATAAGATGAGTGGGTTTGTGTTTAAAATTCATGCTAACCTAGATCCTAAGCACCGAGATCGAATTGCATTTTTTAGAATTTGTGCGGGAAAGTTTGAGCGCAATAAGTATTACCACCATGTTCGCTTAGATAAGGACGTGCGCTTTAGCAATCCTTACTCATTTATGGCCAGAGATAAAAGTATCATAGAAGATGCATATGCAGGCGATGTGGTAGGGCTTTTCGATACCGGTAATTTCAAGATTGGTGATACTCTCACCGAGGGTGAGGATTTTTACTTTACGGGTATTCCTTCTTTCTCTCCCGAGATTTTCAAAGAAGTAGTTAACAAGGATCCGCTCAAGACCAAGCAGCTCGAAAAAGGATTGCTGCAATTAACAGATGAGGGCGTAGCTCAGTTGTTTACCCAGTTCGGCGGCAATAAGAAGATCATCGGTTGTGTGGGCGAACTACAATTCGAAGTTATCCAGTACCGCCTTTTGCACGAATATGGAGCCTCTGTGGTATTTAATACGATGCCTTTTTACAAGGCTTGCTGGCTTACCGCTACCGATCCGGCTAAACTTATAGATTTTCTGCGCTTTAAACAGGCCAATGCGGCTGAGGACAAAGACGGTCATCCCGTTTACCTAGCCCAAAGTGAGTGGTTTCTTAATACGGAAATCACCAACAATCCGGACATCCAGTTTCACTTTACCAGCGAAATTCACAAGTAGGCACTGCAAAATGCATGGAATTATGCTGGCGGATATAGCTTGTCAATGCCGGTCAGTTCCGATTAACTATAGTAGCCAATTACTAAAAGGGTGCATGTAGCCCCGTATAATTATGTGGGGTGATGCTTTTGAGTTCCTTTTTTACAGAGGCCTTTACGGCTAGTCCGTCAATGAACTTGTGTAATACTTGTTTGGTAATACGCTGTTGACCACGGGTAAGGTCTTTGAGCGCTTCATACGGCTCGGGATAGTTTTCGCGGCGAAGTATTGTTTGAATGGCTTCTGCCACTACAGCCCAATTTTGATCAAGATCGTCGTAGATCTTAGCATCATTAAGTACCAACTTGGATATTCCTTTCTCCAGCGAACGTAAGGCCACAATTGTATGCGCTACGGGAA
>Ga0315904_10009587_pt1 | contig 12628 bp, 26 predicted proteins | sample LakEriMetagenome_6_FD_203529 | JGI IMG/M metagenome (GOLD analysis project Ga0315904, IMG submission 203529) | Freshwater fungal communities from buoy surface, Lake Erie, Ohio, United States - Buoy 12 MA120 | ecosystem: Environmental > Aquatic > Freshwater > Lake | place: USA: Lake Erie, Ohio...
GTTGATGTAATTCTGGCTGCACTGTTTGCTGTTGCCGCGACAGTAAGTCGCTCTCCCGGCGTAGCCGTACCAATCCCCAGCCGGTCGTTGGTGTTGTCCCAGAACAGGTTAGCGTTGTCCTGCGTATATACGCCAGACGCGCCTGCAAAGACAACCGAGCCAGCGGTGAAGGCAGTGGCTGTGCCTGTGCCGCCATTAGCTACGCCAAGCGTGCCAGCAAGCGTGACTACACCAGTTGTCGCTGTGGAAGGCGTGAAGCCTGTCGTGCCCGCGCTGAACGAAGTGACGCCAATACTAGTGAGGGTGGCCCATGAAGGTGCGCCACCTGTGTTGCCGACGAGAACCTGACCCGTGGTGCCTGCCGCTGTCGCGAGCAGAGCAGACGTAGTATTGCCGTAAATGACGCCGTTAGCAGTGAATGTTGAAGCGCCTGTACCACCGTCCGAGACCGCAAGGTCTGTGCCAAGCGTAAGCGAAGAGAGGTGCGTAACTGCGTCTACGACGTTAGTGGCGTCCGAATATACCCACATAGTCTTGCCTGTAGGTACGGTGATGCCGGTACCTGCTGCGGTCTTGACGACAACGCTATCTGCGCAGTCGTTTCTTACAATGTAGGGTTTTTCAATCGAAGGGACGACGAGGTTCCGAGTAGAGCCACCGGTTGTACCGGTGCAGCGCAAGCGCATGTTACGCGCAGTCTGAGAAGCGTTCGTGTCTGTAAGGGTAAGGGTAACATCGGCGCTAGCAAACGTCACATCTGCCGAACCCACAATGGCTTCTTCTAAAGCAGTCCCGAGGTTTAAGTTAGTGACGTCACCCCACGTGGTGTTGTTCTCACCAGTGGCCATGAGTTGGATTTTGAGGGGGCTAAAAGTACTAGGCATCTCTGTTCCTTACGTCGGTATTTGCGTCCAAATTACTGCGCTGCCATCTGCTATTTGCACCCAGCCATCCGCTTGTGCGTCGTCTACAGTCTGCCAGTTCGGGGTTTGATTGTCGTTCACTGCTGTCCATACCCCCGCCTGCGCATCGTCTACAGCCTGCCAGTTTGGTGTTTGGTTGTCATTAATCTGGCTCCAAACCAAGGGGGTTGTGACTATTCCCGTGGCTTGTACACCAATGGGGAATACTTTACAACCAGCTACTGTAGTAGCTGTGCCTACGGAGCCAGTAGCGCTAACCCCCGATACGGGTACGCGTATAGAGTTAAGCACGTTAATAGTGCCAAGCGTTGCGACTCCCGCCACACCGGACAAGAAGACTGTACCCTTGGTTGTTATTGCGGCTGTACCAATAGCACCGGTAGCAGACACCCCTATGGGGACAACATTAGAAGATGAGCTGGTTGTGACAGAGCCAACGGAGGCTACAGCTTCTTCACCCGTCTCTATTACGACACCGGCACCGATAACCGTTACGGCGCTGACTTGGCCTGCACCCTGCACACCTGTGGGAGAAATTATAGCTTTGCCGGTCGTAGTAACTACGCCGATATCACCAGTAGCCGACACCCCTGTGGGGGCGGCATTAGCAGATGCGCGGGCTTGCGCAGTCCCGATAGCGCCTATGGCTTCTACACCAGTTACTACTACATTGTTCTTGGCCACCACCGATACGGTGCCAACTTGACCCACACCCTCCACGCTGGAGGGGACTACATTAGCTTTGGCGGTGGTGGTAACTGTGCCAATTGCGCCTGCGGCAGATACCCCAGTAACAGACACATTTGTTTGGAGCACAAAGGTGCAGGGGTTTACAGACGAACCCCAATCTCCACGCCCCCAGACTCCCCACCCCCAACCAAAACCGTTAGAAGTTTCAGCATAGACGCCCGTAACTGTTACGGAGACGCCTGCCATGGCTAGCTGCTAAGATACTGCGACAGAACAGTGGCCAGTGTACCTATAATAGCAAGCGCGGCAGCGAGTCTGGCTTTCCAACCAAGAGCAGGCTTCGACGCGTCTTCCATAGGCAGAATTTTACCTGCGGCTTTCTTAAGGAGTGCCTTCTCGACTTCCTTCTTCAGTGTGCTTTTCAAATCCATCATTCTTCTCCTTACAACCAAGCAGCGTACTTCTTGGTCTTCAGTGTACGGTCATCGAGACCGTGGGTTCCGCCATTGATCCGCTTTGTCAATGCAAGGATCGCAGCGTCGTTGATGCCTCGGTCACAGATCGACCAAAGCTTGTTTGCGTCAAAGAACCACAAGGCGCTTTCGAAGCCGAGTTCGGTGGCAACGATGTCTGGATTGTCCATGATATCTGGACGCTTCATGTAGTTGGCGAAGGCTTGGTAGTTGTTCTTGCCAGTGAGTTGGAGCGGGCCTCTTCCGCGAAAAGCGAAACCTTCACCTGACGCTTCGTCGCCGTTACCCATGCGATTGGCGTAAGCACGGTTGGCGATGCGCTGCGGCTGGCGCTCATAGTTTCTGGCGATACCTTCAGTCTGAAAGTATTTACCGAAGGTTGTTCGCAAACCTTTCCAACCGTAGTTCAGGTTTTCGCTAAACGCTTTGAAATTGCCACTCTCGTGCGCGCACTGAGCAAAGAAATGCGCAGCGCGAGCAGGTGATAATTTATAGAAAGCCGCAGCTTTTTTAAACGTACCCGGACCGAACGCACCATCTGCATGACATCCACATTTATTTTGAAGGTTTATAAGGCTCATTTATCATCCTTCCGACTATTCCATAGCTCAAAGAGCGTCTTGATTTTCTCTTCTACCATGCCCAGACGCACATCCATTTTGGCAAGGATGATTGTCAAAGTGATAAATGCAAGAACGATAGGCCAAAGCTGGCCTATCATCTCAACGGTGGAGAGTTCGCCTGCCATTACCGACCCGCAGAGCGCCAATCAGGGAAATCATCTTCGTCAACCACGCCGTCGCCATTGGCGTCATAACGCAGGTCGTTGCGGTACTTTTCCCAAGGCTCCATCTCGTCGTCATCTTCGTCTACTTCAGGTTCGTCGATAAAGACTGTGCCGTTCGGGTCGTTGTATGGCTTGGGTGCTTCTGGTTCTGGCGCAGGTGTGTCCAGTTCAAGCGGCTCTTCCGGTGGCGTTCCCTTGTCCCGCGCATTGGCGTTTAGGCTCAGGCCACCAAGCAGACCGACAAACGCACCGATGATTGTCTGGAACGCAGGATTAATCGTCTCAAGGATAGCTGCGCTGTCCACAACGTCGTTCGACACAAACAGGCCAACAGCAAGCGCCAGTACAACGACAAGGATAACTGCCGACAGCGTGACGATTGCCACGCGGATGACGAACTCAACGGTGTCGTTAACACCGTCTTGCTTGCTTTCAAAACTATTAAGGAAGCTCATCTTCTTTATCCTTCTTCTTCTGCATAGCGCCGCTACCCTGTCCGGCCATAAGTCCTGCTAACGCACCTACGATAAACGTAGCAATCGGGTTAATCAGCTTAAAAAACTCAGCGTCGTTGGGGGACTGCCCCTCCATCGGCTGCGATACAAACACCAGTGAGTATAACACAGTTGCCACAATGAACGTAAGCGTCAGCGACAACACGATGCCGACGATGAACCGCAGCAATTCCTCTGGCGTCCATTCACTTCTCGGTTTCATCTTCTTCGCCCGTATTTATCAACCACTCGGTGCAGTAGCCCATAGCTACGCATTTGGGCTTCTTGCAGATTTCCTCCTGCCAGTTCGCAGGGTCTTGGCAGTCATAGCGGTATCGGTCTTCACAGCCTGTAAGCGCCACTAGTACCAGTAATAAAATACTTACCCGCACAGTTTAACTCCCGACTTAAGCTATTACGCAATCCGAATGATTGCGGTGGTGTTCGTAGCCGTAGGAAATACGATGGTGAAGTCGCCGTCTGTCGATGTTTTATCCGAACCAAAATCCAGCGCACACACAGCAGCGTTCGTCAGCGTAGTGTTAGCGTTAGAGTTAGCCGAAGGCGTGTTGTTATAAATCAGCGCGCCACGTGCAGTGATTGTCGCATTGGCAAAGGTTAAGTCGGAAAAGTCCGTGAAACCTACACCAGTAGACGCGGTATTGTTTGAAGTTACGACTCCAAGGCGCGTCAACGTGCCGCCACCAGCGGTGTAGTTGGTGCCAGTTACTTCGTTAGACGTAGTGTATGCAGTGGTATTAGCGTTCAAGTCAGCCGACGAAGTGTACAGCGCGAGCTTGAAAGTGTCACCACCGGTTGCACGGAAATCGTGTACAGCGAGCATAAGCTCGGCTTTGAAACTAGTACACATCGCTTGGGTTATAGGCAAAATAGGTCTCCTTTTAAGTATTTAACTGCACGTTCCATGCGGTCCGTGTCATCGTTGAACAAACCAAGCCCACGATTGCACTTGGTACAAAGCAAGCCACGAACAACCCCCGTAGCATGGCAGTGGTCTACAGCAAAGTACGTTGTTCTATTGCTAGGTTTTGTTGCTGCGCAAATTGCGCAGCCTCCGTTTTGTGTTTCCAACATACGGGCGTAGTCTTCGAGGGATATACCATACTGCTGTTTAAATCTACTCTTACGCTCTATCTCAAGAACACGCTCTCGGTTTTTTATCCTGTAACGCCGATTACGATTAACCTTGCAAGGAGTGCATTCAGACACAAGCTTGCCCGGACGATGAGTACGACGCCGGGTAAAAGCCTCCGCAGACTTTGTTTCGTTACAAGAAGAGCAAGCCCGCGCCTCCATACCTATGCATCCAAAATAGCGGTTAACTCTGGATACCCCGCCTGTTTGAACTTGCTAACCAGAGTTACGTTATGTGACCGCACAGCCTCGTGCATATAGTGCACAAGTACCTGACGGATGCTGTTTTTGAAGGCTTCAGCTTGGTCACGAATAGCAGGGTGCGCTTCACTACCCACGTAGATAATCTTATCTAGCGCACGCTCGGCAATTTCCTCTGGCGTGAAACCACGGCCTTCGGTTGTCATAACCATGACGTTGCCAATAGTAGTTGAAACTGCGTCGAACATCTAATTCTCTCCTACTGTACCGGGTAGCGGGCTTGGCCGCTACGGTACATATCCTGACGGTTTTTGCCTTCGCCAAGCTGCTTGAGTAGCGCCATCGCGTCGTCATAGCGTTTTTGATATCCTGCAATGATATCAGCTTCACCCTTCATGAAGGTATACGCCTCAATGAGCGCGCCATAGAGCAACACGCTGTCAAAGTTATCGCCCAACCAGCTTGTACCTGCCGTCACAATCGAAGGCGGGTAGTAAAAGTAATGCAGTTCGACTGCATAGTTCGAGTCTGGCGTCGGGCCAAGGATGTACGAGTTCTCGTCAAAATAGGCGTAGTGCGTGGGTATGCCCGTCGTGTTTGGGTTTGGAAACGACTGCCGGATAAAGTTGACGTCCTTGTTGAGCAGATACTCATACCGTCCGGTCGCGTCGATAACAGCCATGGAGAAGTTGGCCAGCCAGTCTGAGGGTACAGAAAGATATTTATTGCCGGACGTCATATTACCCGTCACATTCTTACGCAGGTCAAGCAACTGCACCGTGTTAAAGATGCGCTGCTCAGCCTGTTCGATGAACGTGTTAATCTGTTCGGTAGACGTCAAAGTCACCGTGCTGGAGCCGTCAGAGCCGGTCCATGAGGTGTTGGGGAAGTCGTTTTCGACGTACCCTTTGATTGTCTCGAACAGTTCAGCGTAATTCATTAGCCCAACTTCTTGCTGCTATGCGTGCCCTTAGTCGCCGCACCGGTTCCGCGTGTTTTCACGGTCTGGGTGTTAGCTACGTTGTTAGGGTATCCGTTGTTACCCATATCGACCGTATAGTTCATTGGCTGCTTCGCACGCGAAGGAAGCGGGTTTTCACCCGCACCAAGAAACGGCCAGCCTGTGTTATCCTTAGCCATATTATTTACCCCGCGAAGATTTCTTCTGGTTGGCGATTTTGGCTAGGTTACGGCCCATTGCACCCATTTGTGCGTTGGTCTTGCCGCCCTTGGCCATCTTAGTCAGAGGCTTACCCTTGTGCATTGCGCGCTCGTGCTTGTGCACGGCCTTCGCTGCAGTGGCCTTATCCTGCTTCATGTCTTTCTTATCCATCACTAATTCTCCGTCTCGATTGTTACGGTCCCTACTTGACCATTGCCTAATAGCGTATTTGGAAGACCAAATAAACCCAAAGGATTATTTAACCCTACAGGGTCCCACCCCCACTGAATTACGCGGCTACCGTCAGTAGGGTTATTGTTCACGTTCAGACCCGCTTGGTTATAGCTGTTGTCTGGGCGTGGGTCGCGTAGCGCCTGCGGGTCATCCACTGGATACATACCCAACTGGAGCTGCGGCTGGTCCGGCTCCCAGCATGTGGGGCACACAAGAATATTGATGTTCTTGGTCTTGATGACGAGCCGCTTGAGTTCCTTCAGCTTATAGCGAAAGTTACAGCGGTCGCACTGGGCGATTGCCCATTTACCAGATGCAAACCGATTAGGCACAAATCACCGGAAATACTGACGAGGCGCGATGCGCAATGGCGCTTTCTCGCGGTCCTCATCAGCAGCCTGCTGCCAAAGTTCTTCGTACTGCGCTTTTAGGCTCATGGAACGCTCAAGCGCGCCGGGTATCTTCAAGGATAAGTGATACGCGAGACCAGCCACCATACAAGGGAGGAACCTAAACGGTATATCTTGCGTAGTAACGCCATCGCCAGCATCCTGTAAGCGGCGCAAGCGCCAGTAGACAAAGGTATAGTAATTGCTCTGGTCCGGGGCTGGCCACACATTAATCTGTGGTTCTTTAACACCAGTAGTCGGATAATCTGCACCTGACTGGCGGTTAATCCACACTTGGATAGGCCGACCCTGCGCGTTCTTGTTCGGGATGGTCGAATATGTGTCGATGCTGATACGGTTAATGGTGATATCAGTTTGCTGCTGCCCAGTCTGGGTACGCACGACGTGCTCAAGCAAGTCTATGGTATCGACGGGCAAGTCGTAAACAATCTGTCCCTGCACGAGTGGTATCGAGCCCTGCTCGATGGTCCACAGGTTAATACCACGGTTAGCCCACTCGATGGTGAGCAGGTTCAAGCTACGGCGCGCAGTGCGCAAGTCATAACCCGTGCGAAGCTCAGCCCCACAACGCTCAAAAGCCTCTTCGACTAGGTCGTTGAGGTTGAGGTTAAATGCTGTGGTGCCGCTAGTGACCATTACTTACCTTTCTTGAAGCCCTTCAACAACTGCGCGAACCGCGCACGCTGTCCAAGTTTACCGGGGGCTTTAGCTGCTTTAGCAAGTTTTCCTGCTGGGATTTTCTTTCCCTTAGGAGTGCCAAGCTCCGCACGGAGTGCGCCCGGTTTCCTAATCGCTTTGGAGATGTCAAGCTTACCACCCTTCTTAGCATAACCCATTTTGTTGCGCACGGCTGTAGGCAGCTTGGCCAATCCGGGCTTAGATTTTTTGTCTACTGGTTTAAGTGCCATTACCTGAACCCCTTCGTCTTCTTCGCAATAGTTTTTGGCTGCTTCACAAACTGCTTACCCTTAGCCTTACCAGCCCGTTTGGCCTTTGTCGTCGCTGCATATTCGGCAGAAGATAAAGACTTTATTGCGCTCTCAGGTAGATACCGCTCACCTGTCGCCTTGGACCCTTGCGTAGATGGCTTACCACTCTTAGTCCGCCACTTCTGCTTGGTCCAATTCTTCAGGCTCTGCTGTGATTTAGCGAGTCCGCTCACTTGTAACCGCCACCCTTCTTCTTGTACTGCATTGCCAGCATTTGTGCCTTACGGGCTGACCACTGGCCCGGAGCGCCGCCTTTACCACCCGCTTTGATTGAGTTAAATAAAGACTTGCGCATACCGGGCTTCGTGTAGTTTCCAGCCTCGTTAACCTTGGACTCACCGCCCTTAGCATAGACCTTCACCTCGTCGGGGTTATCCTTACGACGAATAGTCTTCGCCCCCGGCATTTTAGAAGGGTTTATGGCCCCCATACCCCGACAAGCGCGCATTAGCAGGTTTTCCCACCACGCTTGTAACCAGCCATACCACCCATGGCCAGCATCTTACCCTTGGTCTTGCCCTTCTTGGCAATACCGTCAGCCGACTTGTGTCCAGCAACAAGACCGCCCGAAGCGTAGCACTTGCCACCACCGGCCTTCTTCATCATTGCACGACCCTTAGTGTCTGCCGATTTCTTCTTCATAGCAGCGCCAAACTTAGTTGCCATTTTTCCACCTTTCGCCATACCTGTAGAACGATTTCCACGCCCGATAGCCGCAGCATTTTCTGGCGTAACCTTGAGTTTCTTGAGTTCAGCCAAGTGCTTCTTACTGCGAGCGCGGTCAGCGGCAGAAGGCTGTGGAGGTGTTGACTTCTTATTCATCATGACTTTATCCTTCTCTTTAACTGCGCCACCCTTGGCTTTACCGTATTTAGCTTCCTGTGACTTTCTAAAAGCATCAGATGTTTTGAATAAGTTGCCACGTGCTATCATACCAGCAATGGAGTTGGGGTTTAGACCCGTTTTTGTGGACGGGCCTGTTACTTTAGCCGCAGCATCTTGTTTCGCTTTGGCAGCGGCTTTGGCAGCGGCATCCTGTTTAGCTTTAGCGGCGGCATCTTGTTTGGCTTTAGCGGCGGCTGCGGCACTTGCGGCTGCATTGTTATTTGTGCTTGAACCAGCCGTGCCTGCGCCTGTACCAGTTCCTGTACCAGTTCCTGTACCACCCGACGTGGACGCCTTACGGCCTTCACCAGCCATCTTGGTAGAGAATTTTTCACCGTTGAAAGTAAAAGTACCACGCTTCATGGCTGCTGGGTCTTTGCGTGCTGCACGGAACGCTGCATTAAAAGCTTCGCGTGTAGTTTGCGGTTTAGCCTTTGGTGCTTCAGCTGCAGGTGTAGGTGCGGGTGCGGGTGCAGGTGATTTAGCAGGCTCGACTGCGGCTGCGGGTTTGTCTGCGCCGAACTTACGTGTCCTGCTTAAACGCTGTTCTGCTTCATACTCTGCTTTGCGTGTAGCAGTGCGGTCAGCGCCAGTGCGCTTAGCACGGTCATCTTCTGCATCAGCGGTACGCTGAGCACGCTTAGCTTCAAGTACTTCAAGAGCCTTACCGCTCTTACCCTTTGAGTCTTTCTCAAAATCTTTTTTGATGTCCGCCATACGTCGCTCGTATTTGCCTTGAGCACCGCCAGCCGAGAACTTACGCATTTTACGTGCCATGATTATACCTTCCTCATCTCATCAACTTTGGCCTCAAGCCGTTCAAAGGCCCGGTCAAACCGGTCCCCTAACTTATCGACCATCGTGTTCATCTCAGCGCGAGTCACGTGGTCGCGGGCGACTTCTTCGCGGGTTTTGTTAAGTAGGATACCAAGACGGTCCAACTCGTCAATCTTGCCCTTAAATAAGAAGCCCATAACCGCCACCGTTGCGCTCAGTATGATGTTCCATATCATCATTTCCATGTTAGCAGTCCCACTTACGTAACGATAGGGCTTTACGAGTGGGGCGACCCTTCTCGTCTTTCATAGGACCGGGCATACCTGACATACGTGCACAAAAGCTTTTACGTCGTGCTGCGGACTTAGGCGACTTCTTTGCCTGCTTAGCCGATACTGGAGGTTTGAGGTTCATGCCCTGCGCTTTTGCAGACGCACGACCCTTAGCGTTCAGCCCGCCAGACTTCGCTTTGCCTTCTTTACGTTGCCATGCTGGAGTTTTAGCCATGGTGGACCTCCATTACTGAACGGCACATCGTGATAAAGTCTGCCTGTGTAAGATTGCTCTTAGCCACATTAGCTGCCCGACACACCAACTGAACATTACCGACTTCGTACCCACAACTGGAGTCTATCCGGTCAAGGCTGCAATTTGTAGGTACAGAACCACGTCCTAGTTCCATAGTCATATACCAACCTGTTAGTGCGCACTTTCCGCCTTGCGTATTCCACAGAAGCTCTAGCGCATCAGCGCTAATAACTTCCCCCTTGCCGCGTTGAATGGCTTTGCCGCGCAAGTATACAAGAAATGCACGCACCGACTTCGTTCGCTTAAACGCAGTATGCTGCAACCTATCTGGCCCCCACGTGCGCTTATGGTAGGATGCCTGCTTTTCAGACACACACGCTTTACACCACGAATTATACTTCGGTTCGCCCGAAACCTTCTTACCGGTGGTATAAAACTGCTCGAGCGCAAATGTACTCCCGCACTTTGTACAGGCTTTGGCCTTCACGGGTGCAGGTGTCTTGGCCATTAGACAAACTTTCCTTTTGTCTTGCCCTTGGTAGCGCAGCCATCGCCACGCTTGGAGGCAGAGCCGCCCTTGGCCATCTTCTTAACCTTGCCGCCGCGCTTCATGCCTTCACCGGCTTCCATAACCGTTATTTCTTCAACGCCACCGGGCTTACCCGCTGCACCTTTTTTCTTTTTAAGTGCCTTATCACGCTGCTTCATAGCAACGTAGCCGACAGGAGAAAGTGGCCCCATTGCGCGGCCCAACTCGGAAAATCCTTTACCGAATAGACCCTTACCGCTTACCACACCTGCAAGTGGTGAAATGTCACCTAGCTTAATACCCATTATGCTGCTTCCTTCTGTACGGGGGTAATCATCGGGTAGAGGATGTCTTCACCGTAGTTGCCGACATATTCCTGTACGCCCATGTGGCCCAATGTGATTGTGGGGTCTATCCACACTTCAAAACCAAGTTCCCGTGCACGGTCGCAGAAGAGAAAATCTTCTCCGATATAGCCTTCATCGGTAACAAGGAAATCAAACATAGCGTTTAGCATGCGGTCAGACCGCGTGTCGTAGTAGCTCCACTCTGGGTGGGCTGCAGACATTTGCTCAAACACTTCGCGGCGTACCAGCATAAATGCTGTAGCTACACGCTTCGCACGGACCAGACCCATGCCGTTCATGGAAAGCTGGTTGTTCTCATCATGGTCGAGAGTAGCGATATAAGTTTTGGTTTCGCTGCGCGTACGGGGGACTGCAGCTACAATGCCCTTCTTAGGGTCGGTGCCCCACGCCATAAGGCGGAACACATCTTCAGGCTCGAAGTTAATATCCGAGTCGATGAACATTAGGTAGTCGCACTTGGACTCCAGCAAGTCTTGCGCCAGCAGGTTGCGCGCACGAGAAACAACCGAACATCCGCATATGCTGCCGATGTGGATTTCAACTCCGTGCTGCGCAGCCTGCTGAGCAAACCGTGCAAGAGAAACAGCTAGCTTCAAGGACACCTTGAAGTCATACGCTGGAAGAGCGATGAAGACGCTCTTACCAGCTAAGTCGTAGCTCTGTTCCTGTTGCATATATCACCCGTAGAAAAGAGTAATAGACGCGGTGTTAGCCACCGTGCCATGCAAACCATCTTGGGCGAGTATGCCTTGGTCAGGCATAATGATATACACAGTGCCTGCATCAGCTACAGTGGGGGTGTTAACGGTGATTAGTATCGGACCACCATCACCATCGCGTATAACTACTGAACCCGCTGCCGCGCCGCACGTAGCGTAAATTGCTTTAATACGCGCACGGAAACCGCAGTCTGCATCGGTCTGAGTTTTAAACACACCTGTAGCCGTCAGCGGCTTGGTGGTTTTAATATCACTTTGCATTGCCATCAGTATTCTCCTTCTTAGAGGTTGTTACCGATTACGATGCAGTAGTTACGGCAATCCAAGTGGTGCTGCCGTCCGAAACGTACAAGCGGGTCGAAGCAGACGAACCGTCGCTGCGCAGGTAGATTGAACCCTTAGCAGCGGCAACAGTCGGAGCACCTGAACCGATATATACACCCATACCGACAGCAGTGTTGGTTGCGATGAATGCAGAAGCACCGCCAGCGACAAGCGCGACATTGCTGTCAGCGGTGACGTTGCCAGTTGCCGATACCGAAGCTGCCGTGACAGCGCCAGTTGCCGCTACCGTAGTCGCTGCCAAGGAAGTAACCGATGTGGCTGCACCGAAGGTGGCGGTCGTGGTTACAGTGCCGGTTGTGGCGTTGATTGAAATTGTTTGGAAGCCGTTCTCAGAACGAACTGGACCGTTAAATGTGGTATTAGCCATAATATTTCTCCGTGTAGTAGCACTCGTACGTACCGTCTCTACTAAGTCCGCTGGGCCGGTCGGTACGAATATTGTTCCCTAGTAGCGTAGATATAGCACAAATAAAAAAGAAGGGAAGAGATTTCTCTCCTCCCTTCCCCCCGTTCCCTTGAGCTACGCTCTCGGGGAAACTTATTAGGCTGCGCCTTCGCTGCCGTACATACCCAGAGGGTCTGACCAGCCGAACGAATAACGCTCACGAGCCTTGTAACGTACGTTACCAGTATCGAAGTCACCGTCCATGCCCGTGCTCATTGGAGTACGAACAAAGTGCTTCAGACCGTTTGGCACGTCGGTGGTCAAGAACCACGCGTCAGTGTCGGTCAAGAAGTGGTTTACAGCGTATCCTTCTGGGATCGAGCCGTTCGACTTGATTGCGTTGATGTCGTTGTCTGCAGTCGAAACGCGAAGTTCGGTTTCGAGCAAGCGAGTTGCAACGAACATCAGGCTTGGTGGTACGATGAGCTTACGCGGTTTAGCCGCGATGAGCAGGCCACGTTCATCCGTCCACGCTGCAATCTGAATTACAGCCGCTTCAAGCGACGTTTCGTTC
>Ga0315904_10009589_pt1 | contig 12626 bp, 9 predicted proteins | sample LakEriMetagenome_6_FD_203529 | JGI IMG/M metagenome (GOLD analysis project Ga0315904, IMG submission 203529) | Freshwater fungal communities from buoy surface, Lake Erie, Ohio, United States - Buoy 12 MA120 | ecosystem: Environmental > Aquatic > Freshwater > Lake | place: USA: Lake Erie, Ohio...
AGCAGCTTCGAGACGCGAAACACCGGTTCGCTCAGAAGCTTGGCTTCCTGTGCCGAGGGGGTAGCTTGAGCCGCGTTGGCCTGACTCGCTGCGTCCTGCTGGGCCGCGAGAGGCGAGCAACAGCCCGCCAATAGGGCGACGGTGAAAAGGTGTTGAAAAGGTTTGCGCAAGACCATGCTTCCTCCTTGAAACGCACTGCCTGGGGTGAGAGAGGCAGTGCCCAAGCGTGGACCATCCCGGCCACGCCGTTTTTTGCCGCTGAATCGATTGCTGCCGCGTAAAGCGTTCGCTTGCCAGTTCAGCAGAGAGCAGTTCAAACCTTCCGGAAGCCTCGGCTCCCGTCGTGGGGGCGGGGACTCCAAGCGGAAATCCTAGCCCGAATCGCCCCGCAACGACAACCTCAATCCGCGGTTTGAACCTGGTCGCTAGCTGTCCTCTGCTGACAGTAAGGAACACTCTGGTTATCGATTAAGCTCCCCCGTTTTCCGCAGCCGTTTTGCTTGCGCCCGATTTACAATCGTTTCAACCCGCAGGGCTTGCCAGGAGCCTCCCAACAATTGGCCCGAAAACCGCTTCTGCAGAAAAAGTTATTTTTAAAAAAAGCGGTTAATCCCCAACGCGTCAGGAATTCGATGGGCCGTTGGGATGAACTCCCGTTGAAACGCTCGCCCTGCTCAGGCCATCTCCGCCGTGCAACCGCATATATTATCCGCAGGTGGCGCGCGGCTACTGACGGACTTTACAGGAAAGCAATCCTCTTGAACGCCGGACTTCCCACCGCTCCCGAACTCTCAACCAAGCCGCCGTGTGTGCCAGCCCTTCGCCGCATGGGTATTCGCCTGCTCACGGTCGCCACGCTCAGCTACCTCACTCTGCTCGGCCTCCTCGTCTGGAGCGAACCGAATCTGGTTTACCCCGGAGCGGTCCCCCACGAGCAGGATTATGTCCGTCGTCCTCTCGACACCGAGGAGGTTTGGATTCCAGCCGCGGATGGGTTGAAACTGCACGCCTGGCTGCTGCGCTCGCCGAACCCCAGCCGAACGATTCTCTTCTGTCACGGCAATGCTGAAAACGTCGCCCGCGTCGCCAATGGAACCGGCCGCAAGCTGCGCGACGAACTGCAGGCCAATGTCCTAATCGTCGACTATCGCGGCTTTGGAAAAACCGGTGGCGCTCCGCACGAGACCGCGGTCGTCGAGGACTGCGCCGCGGCGCTGCAGTGGCTGGCGGACATGAGCGGCAAGTCGACTCCGGAGCTCACCATCTACGGCCGTTCCCTCGGTGGCGGCATTGCGGTCCAACTGGCCAGCCGTTACGGTGCCCGCGAACTGATCCTCGACCGCACCTTCGACTCCCTGGTCAGCCCCGCCACCCGGAAGTTCCCCTGGATTCCGGTCAGCCTGCTGCTGCGGAACCGTTTTGAAAGCGACCGGGTGATCGAGCGCTGCCAGATGCCGGTCTTCCAGTCGCACTTCGCCGCCGATGAGGTGATTCCGCTGGAATGCGCCCGAGCCCTGTTCGCGCAGGTTCAAAATCCGCGTTCCGAATTTCTGGAGTTTCCGGGTGGGACCCATTTAACGCCGCTACCCGATTCCTACTGGCCCGCCTTGCGAAAGTTTTTGGAGGCAAGCGATTCAGAGCAGCACAGAGAGGCGGAGAGACGGACGCAGAGTACGCCGAGTGAAGAATAAGGTGTTGAGGGTAACCGGGGGTGGCTGATCCTGCTGCCTCAGCCCGAACAGGTCAGAATAATGCAAACTCGCTCTCAACATCAGCTCTCTCTGCGTCCAAACGACTTCCTGCTTTCCCCCGGCGGCTGATTACAATCGAAGCCGAACTTGTTCCTCCCAGTTGAACGATGCTCCCGATCACCAGCTCACAAAATCCGAAATTCAAGGCCGCGCTCAAGCTCCAGTCGAGTCGCGGGCGGAAGGAGCAGGAGCGGTTTCTGATCCATGGCCAGCGGGAGACCAGTCGCGCCTGCCAGTCGCGCGTGACGCTGGCTGAACTGCTGATCTGCTCGGCGGCGATGACCTCCGAGCAGCTTCAGGAGGCCCAGGCCTTGGCCGAGTCGGCGCGGGTCACGCTGCTCGACCTGACTCCCGACCTGTTTGCCAAGCTGGCCTATGGCGAGCGGGTCGAGCCCTTTCTGGCGGTGGCCTACCAGCCGAGGCTCGAGCTGGCGGCGCTCGAGCTGGCCGCCGAGCCGCTGGTGCTGGTCGTCGAGGCGATCGAAAAGCCGGGGAATCTCGGGGCGCTGTACCGCAGCGCCGATGGTGCCGGGGTCGACGCGATCATCCTCGCCAGTCCACAGACGACCCCATTTCATCCCAATGCGATTCGGGCCAGCATGGGAACGGTCTTCAGCGTCCCGACCGCCTGCGCCGATTCGGAGGATGTCGTCCGTTGGCTGCGCGAGCGCCAGATCGCGACTTTCCAGGCGAGCCCCGCTGCGGCCCAGTCCTACACGGCGATCGATTTTCGCCGGGCGACAGCGGTGGTCTTTGGCAGCGAGGCGTTTGGGCTCTCGGCGGCCTGGCAAGGCTTTCCCGGAGTGTCGCTGCCGATGCGGGGCATTGCCGACAGCCTCAATATCTCGGTCTCCGCCGCCGTCATCGCTTACGAAGCCCGCCGCCAACGAGACGCTTAACTCGGAACGTAACGCGGCCTCAGTCGCCCTTTACTTTTCGGAGCTTTTTTCAGCTTTGGCCTTGCTGTCAGTCGGCAGCCAGACGAGTTCAATGAGCTTTTGGCTTTGGGACTCGAAGTTGAGCAGAACCCTGCGGGCAAATTGGGAGTTCGTTAGGGAGTATGAGGCGCGTTGCGGTAGTACGATCGCGTTGGCCTTGGACAGATCCGGGAGCGTATTTTCTTCTTCGAGTGCAATGTCCAAGCCGTTCCAAGCGACATTGATTTTTTGGTAGGCGCCCGTCGCCACTCCAGTGGTTGGCTGGTTGGGAGTGTTGGTTGCCGTAAAGATCCCAGTGGGCCGCAAATCCAGCGTACTCAGCGGCAGGATCACTGGAGTTTGCGGGGCAATCCCGGGAATGTCTGCGCCGGGGGCAGAACGCCATGAGTTCCAGACGAGATAGTACTCGCTACCGTGAGGAAGATAGACGACTCGCCCTGAGAGGTCCTGAAGAAATCCCGGTGAGTAACTCGCAAAACAAGCATTCAATTCCAGCAGTGATGTTGGGTAGCCGCCATGCTCAAGGTAATGGGTGAGAAGGGCCAACCGCAGCATCAACCAATGGCGAATGTGCAGCCCGGATAAGAGTTCTGCGCATTCTTCCCCCAAGGTGAATTTCACCGCAGTAGTATCCCCCATTTCTGTCGTTTTACTCAGAAAATAGTCGAAACCCCACCAACTGATTTTCTGCAGCGATCTCGGCTTTTGAGCGGCACCCAAATAGCGTTGAACAAAAGCTCTTCGCAGGAATTCTGCTTGCCGACGGAGGAGTTGAGCGCTCCGGGTCCGTTCCCAAGGGAGTGCCAGGCTCAGCCAATATCCCCATTCACTACGCGAGCTGGCCGCGGAGATTCGCGACTCGGCCGGGGATGAAAGGCTCCAAGACCGGGAGAGGCGGCTCGCGATTCGTTCCGCGTAGACCGCTCGGAGGTCGACTGGTTTTGAGTCGAAACTCCGAAGTTCCTCAAGGAACGACTGCAGCAGCTGCGGTGTCTGCCCCGCCGCCACCGCCCAAGCATTGATGGACTTGCTTGTCTGCATATCCAAATGGTTGCTGTTGGGAAACGCGGTATAGATTGCGTCCAGCCAGAGCAGCAGCCGCAAATTCTCTTGGGCTGCCTCGAGTTCCCCCTTGGCAATCCGCTCGTTCAGGTCGCGAGCCACCCAGTTTCGCAATTTGTTATCCGGCGATTCGAGCGAAAGTGGGTCAAAGTCGTACCCAAAGAATCGCTCCCATAACGCTTCCGCACTCCACTCACGACTTTGCTCGCGAAATGGCGCGAGAAACTCCACCAGCTCGCGAGCCGTCTCAATCTGCTCGGCTCGGTATCGGATCGAGTCGACGATGGGCGTCGGCGTGAAATTTGTGACAGTCGAAGGTTGAGAGCTTGGCCGTGGAGAGGAATTGTCATTCAAGACCATCGTCGTTGGGGGCACGAACAGCGAATCGATTTCGCTTGTCCGCCAGCCGGCCAGCAGGCCCAGACTGCAAATCCCGGCCACCATGAGACCGGCGGCGACTCCCAGTTGCGAGGTCCAGGTGACACGCTGATTGAGCCACCGCGGGGCGAACCACCATCCGGCCCAGAGCAGGCCAAACGCAACGGGGGCCAAGCACCAGATCAGGTTGCCGCCCAGCCATGTGAGGTAGTTTGCTACCAGAACCATTCCTGCCTGGCCCACCACGGCGGCAAAGCAGGCCACAATTCCGCTACGGAAGGCGAGCGAGCAATAGGCTCCGACGGCAGCAGCCAACCCGAACATCAGCAGTCCCGCCGAGGGAGATTGCAGAAACAGCCCGAGCAGCCAGTTTCCCTCTCGCGATGAAAAATCGTTCAAGTAAATCGAGTCAGTCCGTTGCAGCAGTTCGGAGGCAACGATCGTCTGAATCGTCAGTTGAAACACGACGCCGACAACCATCGCAACCGCCAACCACGGCAGGACGCGAGTCGCCCAGAGTGTTCGGGCCGAAGTTGGATGTTGGTGAAAGAAGCGGTACCGTCCCAGCCGCTGGTCATTCCAAAAGGCGGTCGAAGCCAGAGCGGCAAACAGCGCAGGTGGAAGCCAGGCAATGAACGGCTCGACCAATCGCCCAAGCACGATCCCGCCTAAAACCGACACGACTGGCAGGGCTAATCCCGCCAGCAGGATGGGCGCGTTGAGCCGCAGCGATTGCCAGAGCAAGCGACCGAATTGACGGCCAAAAGCAGAAGGGAGCCAACGCTCAGTCGCAGTCAGTGGCCGCGCTGCGGAAAAGGGGAAAACACGCAGCGGCTGGTCGCGAACCCACGCCGGACTGAGCCAGGAAACGATCGCCGCCAGCGAGCCGAGACTCAGCAGTAACAGGCCCGCCAGTCTTCCCCAGAAAAAGGCGGGGCTGGAGTTCTGCGACCAAGTGTTTCCGAACAGGCCGTTGACCGCCAGCAGTGCAAGCAGCCCGGCGCAAAGTGCCAGAACCGACTGCCGCAGGAGCAGCGAGCAGCATGCGCCCAAGGCAAAAGCCGCGAGACCGAGCAGTAGCAGGTGCGGCACGAAAAAGATGGAATCGTCGACGAGTTGGCCAGGGTAACTGTCTCGGAACAGCCGGCCAAGTCCCAGTTGCAAGACCGAACCACCGCAGAGGAGCGAACCCACAAACGCGAGGAACACCGGCAGGGCCGTCCCTGCAAGCTTGGCCAGCGCCAGTTGGCCGGGCGGCAGCGGAAGGGTGCGCAGGAACCGGAGCGTTTGCTGGTCATTCTCCGGCGCAAACGTCAGCGCGCCGTTGACCAGCGCCAGCAGCACCAGGCTCGAAGCCCACGCCAGACCCCACAGCTGGAGACCGAACGACTGCTGTTCGAGGCCCCCAAACATTGCGAGCATCCGAAAAAGGACTGTTCCGGCTAGAAGCAAAGCCAGATTCAGCGGCCAGAGCAGCCGGCCTTCTTTCCAGGCAAAGCGATAGAGCAGTGCAGCGTTCATGTGCGGTGGCTCCCTGATTTAGCGTGAACCGGTGCGATCGTGAGCCGGGCGGTCGGCGACTTGCCCGGCGGGCTTAATCAAGGCGACAAACAGCTCTTCCAGACTCGGCGTGTGGACCTCGACTTCCAGCACGCCCGGATGGTCGCGCAGCCGCCAGAGCTCTTCCGGACCGGGACGCTGGACGAGCATCTGCTGTCGCCGCGAGCCAAGTCCTTCATGGGACACGATCCGGGCGGTGAGTTCGGGCAGCGACGCCTCGTGGCTGGCGAAAGTGATCACCCAGCGTTCATGCTGGCTCTTCAGATTCTCGAGTGTGTCGCAGGCGAGCAGTTTGCCGGCGTGCAAGACTGCGATGTAGTCGGCGACTCGCTCGACTTCGCCGATCTGGTGACTGGAAAGGAGTACGGTTCGCCCTGTCGCCGCCACGTCGACCATACTCTCGAGGAATTGCCGACGGACGAGCGTGTCGAGCCCCGAAGTCGGCTCGTCGAGAATCAGCAGCTGGGGTTCGTGAGCCATCGCCAGCGAGAGGGCGACCTTGGCCCGCCCACCTTTGGAAAGGGCGCCGATCTTTTTCTCCAGTGGCAGCTCGAACGATGCGGCCAGCTGGTGAAAGCGCGGCAGAAACTGGTCGTCGTAAAATCCGGCGGTGAACCAGCCGATCTCGCCGACCTTCATCCAGTCGTAGAGCACCGGAAGTTCGGGCAGGTAGCCGCAGCGGCGTCGAATCTCGGCGCCTTGCCTGGCGCTGTCCAGTCCGAGGACCGTCGACTTGCCGCGGGTCGGTTGCTCCAGGCCCATCAGCATCCGGAGCGTGGTCGACTTGCCGGCGCCGTTTTCGCCGAGGAGAGCAAAGACCACACCTGGCGGAACTTCAAGCGAAAGTTGATCGACCGCCAGTGTTCGCCCGTACTGTTTGCTGACATCGTCGAGTTTGACCAAGGGAGTCATGGCTTGGTTCCTGTGTGAAGCGGTGGAATGGTTGCGGCTGGATTGCAGGGTGAATCTCAAGTCGGAAAGGCTATTTCGTTTTGGCTTCGCGGCGGGCGAGTTCCTGCTCGACAATTTGCCGGATATCGTCGGCCGAGAGTTGGCTTTGGAAAGCTTCGTCGAGGACGTCGATGATCCGCTGGCGGACGAGCTTGCCTCGTTCGGTTCGGCAGAGTGCCCGGGCCCCGGAGCTGACGGCCAACCCGGAGCCTCGGACCGGTTCGACGACCTGGTCGCCTTGCAGGTCGCGGTAGGCGCGGGCCACTGTATTGGGGTTGATCGCCAGTTGCCGGGCCAACTCGCGGACGCTGGGGATCATCTGGCCCGTTTCGAATACGCCGCTGGCGATCGCAAACTTGATCTGCCGCGTGATTTGTTCGTAAACCGGGAGGCCATTGCTGGGGTTGATTTCGAACATGGTGCTGGAGAGCATTTTGGGGTTTCGAAAGGAGTCGTCATCCGCTTTCGCCACGCTTCTTTGGGCGTAGCCACCGTCGCGCAGACGGTGGGGCAGCTCAAACGAGGCCTCTTCGTCAATTCACTGTACTAACGTTATAGTACGGTAGTTCGCTGGGCAATCCGGGTTTGCTCCTCCGCCGGAAATTTTTCCGGAAATTTCCAAGATTGGTTTGAGGCTCGCGAATGCTCCCCCATGCATTGGCGTTGACTTTCACTGCGAAGGCCACCAAACGACACATCTTATTTGCCCAGGAGACTGAGAAATGTTGAAGAAAGCGACCTTTATGGGGTTGGGCTTGTTGCTGGTCGGGGGCCTGCTGTTTGGCAGCCGAATCGGCCCTTACGCCCAAACTGCCGTCAAGAAGATCCGGAACACGGCCGAACAGAGCGTCCCGCTGACGTTCCAGATCGATGCCGCCCGCGATCAGCTCAAGAAGATTGAGCCCGAAATCAAGAACATGGTCTGGCAGATCGCCAAGGAAAAGGCCGAGATCAAGCGGCTGGAGCGGGAAGTCGAAACCCAAAACGCCAGCCTGACTAAGAAGCACGAGGAGCTGCTGACTCTGCGGAATCACCTCAAGTCAGGTGAGACCGTCTACGTCGCCACCAACGGCAAGGCTTACACCAACGCCCGCGTGGAAGAGGACCTCCGCCATCGCTTCTCGATGTATCAGACCGCCGAGAAGACCGTGGACAAGTCCGAGCAGATTCTTGACCTCCGCCGCAAGTCGCTGGAGCAGGCGCTGGCCAAGCTCGAGCAAGCCCAGGTGCATCAGCGCGAACTGGAGATCGAACTGGAAAACCTGAACGCTCGCCAGCGGATGGTCGACGTGGCCAAAACCGCCAGCAGCATCAACATCGACGATAGCCAGTTGGCTCGGACCAAGTCGTTGATCGATGAAATCTCGGCCAAGATTGACGCTGAGGAAGAGATGCTGAATCTCGCTCCGAAGTACCTGGGAGAAATCCCCGTGAGCGAAGGTGACGTCTCGGCTGATGGTGACATCGCCGCCGAAATCGACGCCTACTTCAGCGAAGGTGCCGAAGCCAATCTGGCTGATGGCAATCTCGCCCGCAACGACAAGTAACGTCGAGGGTTAGCGTTCCAATTCTCCTTCAGGCTCGAGTCGCTTGTTCGACTCGAGCCTTTTTTGGGATATCCGGCGAGTCTGACGAGTCCCAGCTGTTCAGCCGTTTCCTGGTCCGAGTCAATTTCAGCCTTTGATCCATGTCTCCCAAACGTTCCCAATTTTGGACTGCGACGCACAGCGCCATCGCCTGCCTTTGGCGGGGAGATTGCCAAGGCGCCGCGGAGATTCTGGGTGAGCCCGGCGTGCGAGAGCGCTGGCCCGGCCGGTGGTTGGCCAGTTGGCTCTCGCGGCGGCTGGTCAAGAACGCCTTTGGGCACTGGACACAAAAGGAGTATTCCCGGGCGTGGGCCGAGTTCACTACGGCTGAGCGGATTACTTCGCCGGCCCGCAGGGACTGGCTGTTGGCTCAGAAAAATCTGCTCGTCCAGGAGTCGCTCTCTGTTGCTGAGCAGTTGCGGGCCGAGGGCCCGGTGGAAACTGTCCGATCGGCGATCGGGAGTTTTCTGGTCTGGATCGATGGCGTGGGCGGGTACCTGGTTTGTCCCGGCCCGTCGGTCACGGCGGGGAGTTATGTCGACCAGCCAGGAATCGAACTTCCGCTCCAGGCCGACCTGCGGCGGCGGCATCTCCGCTTGGAGCTCCGCGAAGATCGATTTCTCGCGACGCCTCTGGGGCCGACCCAAGTCAACGGCCAGCGACTGACTCAGCCCGCCCTGCTCGAAGACGGGGCAGTGTTGGCCTTGACCGGTCAGGTGCGTTGGCGGTTCACTCAGCCACATCCGCTGAGTCACTCAGCCCGGCTGGATTACCTCAGTCCCCACCGTTCGATTCCCTGGAGCGACGCGATTTTGTTAATGGCTGAGACGTTGGTCTTTGGTCCGGCCCGCTGCAGTCATGTGATTTGTCCGGGCTGGGCCCAGGATCTGATTCTGTTTCATCGCCAAGGGCAACTTTACGCGCGGAGTGATGCGCCCCTTTTTGTTGACGGCCGCCCGGCTGGCAACGTGGCTCAATTGAGGTTGGACTCCTCGATCCGCGGAGGGGATGGTGAGTTTTCCGTGAAGCTGGAACCGGTGCTGAGTCTGGGGCTGGTCTCCTGATGTAGTGATTCTGCGGCTCGGAGGGACGCAGAACGGAATACTCTCCCGGGCGAATTTGGGCTTTTTAGTTTTGCAAACCGGATAAAATGAAACTTGTGGGCGACCCCGGGCGTATCGACCGGCAGTTGCCCGCGCCATATCACCTACCTACCCTACCTACCAATTCGAGTTCGGTGCCTTTGAATAATCCTCGTGACGAACAACCTGCTGGTCGCTTGCCGCTGGCTGATTCGCCGGAAGCCAAAAATCGAACCACGGCGTTCGATCGGCTGGGGCCGGAGGGCGAGCCCGTTGCCCTCGAGCCCGCTCCGCGTCGGCGCCCGTTGCGGTTTACGCACCCGAGCGGTTCGCGCCCCCTCGACGGGTACACGATTAAACGGGGTATCGGGATTGGCGGATTTGGCGAGGTCTATTTCGCCCTCAGCGATGCCGGCAAGGAAGTGGCGCTCAAGCGGATTCAGCGGAATCTCGACATCGAGCTGCGGGGCGTGCGCCAATGCCTCAATCTCAAGCATGTCAACCTGATCGCCCTCTGGGACATTCGCACGACCCACGAGGGGGAGAGCTGGGTGGTCATGGAGTATGTCCCTGGCCAGAGCCTCCGCGACATTCTCGAGCAGGCCCCCCAGGGGTTGCCCGAGGAAGCAGTGAAGCGCTGGTTCACTTCGATCGCCGCCGGGGTCAGCTACCTCCACGACCACGGAATCGTGCACCGCGATCTCAAGCCAGGCAATGTCTTCTACGACGCCGACGAGCAAGTGATCAAGATTGGTGATTACGGCCTCTCGAAGTTTATCTCCTGCAGTAAACGCAGCGGGCAAACGGAAAGTGTCGGCACGTTTCACTACATGGCTCCCGAGATTGGCAAGGGCGTCTATGGCAAGGAAATCGACATCTACGCACTCGGCGTGATGCTTTATGAAATGCTTTCCGGGCAATTGCCTTTTGACGGCGAAAGCTCGCAGGAGATCATCATGAAGCACCTCACGGCTGACCCTGATTTGCGCGTCATCCCCGAGCCGTTCCGCGAAGTTCTCGAGCGGGCGCTCGCCAAGGACCCGGAATGGCGATATTCAGATGTTTCCGAGTTCTGCGCGGACCTGCCCTGGCAGGATGTTGCCGCCAGCGCGCGGGAGATTGTGACGCGACACAACATTGGACCTTTCGGAGCCCCGTTGGCCGGTGCGGATGCGCCGACTCAACGAGGTCAGGAGAGAAATCTGCCAGTTCGTCCAGTTGGAGCGCAGGCGCAGACTGGCAACCTGGACGAGTTGGTCTTTCTCGACCGGGCTGCCACCGGTAGTGGTCAGCCCGAGATTTCGTTCGGACCGTTGCAGTCCCATGTCGAATCATCCACCAATCCCGCGCGTGGCGGCCAGAGGACTCTGCTCAATCAGCGTCAGCCGTTGCTTCGGCAAACTGCCGGGGCGGCGAAAGTTGCCTCGGGGAAAGGGACGAAGTCGGAGCCAATCGCCGCAGCCATGCGGGGGCGCATGACCGAGATTCTCGGTTGGTGGAACAACCCCGAATTGGCCACGCCGCTCAAGGTGTTTGCCGCTGCTGCGGCGACGATTGTCCTCGTCCTCAATAGTGCCTGGTTAATTCCTCTGGCCCTCGTTCTGGCCCTGCTTTATCTGCTCTACTACTGCGTCCGGAGCCTGTTCGTGCCGGCCGATCACGAAGTGGCTCCCAAGCTGTCGAAGCGAGACTCGCGATTGCGCGAACTCTGGGTGGCCCGTCAATGGCTGGGCGCCCGGCCGCTTAATGACCGGCTGATGGACCTCAGCGGCTCGCTCTTGGTCGCAGCCGCGTCGGGGGGATTGCTCAGCTTGTTCGGCTTGGCAGTCGGACAAGGTGGCTTCAGTGCTCCCGAGTTGGAGTCAAGCGCCCTCTATGCCTGGCTGGCCGTGACCTCGGTGGTGGCTGCTTGGGGTGTGCTTATCGCCAGCAAGTGTTGGGAACATGGAACGGGCGATTTCTGGATCCGGCGAATCACGCAGGCAGGCATTGGCGCCTCCGTCGGCGTGGTCAGCATCAGCTTGGCGCGACTGCTCGGAGTGCGGCTGATGGAGTCGGTCGATGCCGAAGTCAGTGCTGGCCCACTCGCGGCCGGTGGCCTCGATGACGTTCTGGGTTACCTGATTTTCTTCATGCTGATGTTCGCCTTGCCCAATTGGTCGGCTCTGGCTGATCCGCTGCGAAGAACACGTCTGAGTCTGTTTCAGGTCGGGCTCTGTCTGGTCTGTGCGATCTTCGCCGCCAGCCTGCAGCAAATCGAACCGACCTGGCACGGAGTCCTCGCAGCCGTGGCTGCCATCTCCACGCAGCTGGCCGCCCCATGGCTGGCACCCAATCAGCGCGAGCATCTGGTCCGAGAGCGGGGGTTTGAGTGATCTGGGCTAACAGGTTTTCGCTAGTCTGTTTCTGGATGATTGCCGGTGGGTTCGGTCTGGCCGATGGTTTTTCCCAAACGAACGGAGCCGACTCGCAGGCCGACCGGACAGCGCAAGAGCCAGCCGACAGTTCGGTCTCAACCCGGGTCAGGGAAGAGCAACCGGAGTGGTTCGAGGAAGGCTGCCGCACGCTGGGTGAAGTTGAGCAAATTGGCGTCAGTGTTGAAGGGCAAGCGACCGAGGCGCTTGCCGAGCGCGAGTTGCTGGAAAAACTGCGGCGGGCAATTCTCGAACAGTTGGGCTTTGAGCGGCCCGAAGATCCACAGGTCTTGCCCGAGTTGAGCCGACGTTTCATTCGTGAGCAGTTACTCGTGAGCGATCATTTATCGCTGTTTCCCTATCAGGATGAACTGACTGCGGAGGCAGCCCGGATCGAGGGCAAGAAGCCTTGGCCCTACTATCGCGGATACGCCGAAGCGCAATTGACGCCACAACTGCGGGAGTTGGTTGAACGTTGGAAACAGCTCCCCGCCCTTCGCGATTCCCTGCGCTGGGTTGGAGTCGGATCGTTTGGCATCCTCGGGGCTGTCGCCATCCTGTTTGGCTATCTCAAGGCGGACCATCTCACACAAAGCCACTATACCCGCCGAATGCAGACCGCTGCGCTGCTCGCACTGGCGGTCCTGTTTGGGTTGGTCGCTTGGCTGATTTAACCCTCTCACGTGATTGCTCGGGCGCCAGGCAATGAAAAACCCCGGAGTTTTCGCTCCGGGGTAACGCAGTTGTTTTGTTGAGCCCGCAACTCGTGGTCACAAGGCAGTGAGTTTGTCCTCGATGGGACGACTGGCCATCAACTGCGACGCCGCCGGAAAGCAAGTCCTGCCAAGCCGAGAGTCAGGATACTCAAAGTCGAGGGTTCGGGAACACCAACGATCGGAGCATT
>Ga0315904_10009592_pt1 | contig 12624 bp, 19 predicted proteins | sample LakEriMetagenome_6_FD_203529 | JGI IMG/M metagenome (GOLD analysis project Ga0315904, IMG submission 203529) | Freshwater fungal communities from buoy surface, Lake Erie, Ohio, United States - Buoy 12 MA120 | ecosystem: Environmental > Aquatic > Freshwater > Lake | place: USA: Lake Erie, Ohio...
TTCTCCGTTCCCGTAGTCGGTTATCTCTATACTACTCACGCCTGGTAAGAGGTGAGTGTCTTAAAGAGACACCGCAAAAAGGCCCCAATATTTTGGGGCCTTTTTTAATGTCCAGGTGAGCATCTCCTTAACGAAGAGTTTCCAAGGATAGTCCATTTACATGTTACTCGGAGTAGCTCTTTTTCGTAATCTTTAGAAAGCTCATTTATTCAATCACTTATACACCGGTCAAACACATGCTCTAGAAAAGGCAGTGAGAAATGAGCTGGCTTACTTCCTCTTACTTGAGCCATTCTTAGCAACAAGGAGAATTACAAGTATGGATACTGCCACAATAACAAGTTCCATAACCCAATTATCACCTAGATAAGTCAAATTAATTGAAATGTGGAGCAATTTAGAGTTGGTGGCCTAGAGCTAATCTGAGTTGAGCAAAGCTACAGTGTTATCGACTAATGATCACAATGAATTTTCATGATCAATTCCGATTTCTCTATAGCCCTTTAAAATTTGCACAGAGGGTTTTAGCCACTATTGGAATGGCATTACTCCATTCACCTAATCTAGCCTTGCGCTAAGGCCGTAATGGTCCCTTGAAACCCTGACCTACAGATTCTCAAATGCCGTTTATATAGAGAGTATTCCGCAAAAACTTACAGAGGCTTTGATTTTGAGCACAAAGACCTTGATTTTTCTTGGATGCTGCCTTAAGGTCTTCTTGAACAAAGGATAGAAACCATGACGGTCTGTGCCTATTGCAAAGGCGATTTGGACAACGAACGTAGTCCAAGATGTCCAACCTGTAGCGCTAGACATCACTTGCTCTGTTGGGAAGAGTACGGTGGATGTGCTCAGTTTGCTTGTGTTGCTGGCCCTGGAACTGAGGGATAAATGAACCCCAGACAAAAGCGACTTGAATCAGATTATCGAGAAATCAAATCAACTTATTTAAAAGATCCAAACATAGAAGTAATTGCACTAGGCCCTGAGCCATCTGATAAGTATCGAGTTGTTTTCAAGGTTCCCGCATTTCACTTTGACTCAAAAGGTGATCCTGTATTAGTTACGACAACAGTCGTTGATATAGAACTACCTATTGGATATCCAAAAGTTTCTCCGGTGGCTAAAACTGTCAATGGAGATTCTGTCTTTCATCCAAATTTTAATGAAGGAAAAATCTGTTTAATGGATAATTGGTTTCCTACGACACAAATCACAGATTTAATTCGGGAAATTGGGGACATGTTGCAATGGAAGAAGTACAACATACGTTCACCACTAAATGCCTTAGCAGCAGAGTGGAGCCAGAAGAATCAAAACAAAATACCCCTTGGCAGTATAGAAGTAGGCGCAAAGTGAATGCGCGGACACGGAGATTGGAAGCCGATTATCGACAGCTTCGACTTATGTACGACAGTGACCCAAGAGTTGAGATTCAACCGGTTGGCCCAGTGCCATCAGATAAGTACCGAATTGTTTACAGAGTCCCATCTTTACGACTTGATAAGAGTGGTAAGCCAATCCGAGTTGATGTAACGACTGTAGAACTGGAGTTACCGATGGGGTATCCCAAGGTGGGTCCCGTAGCACGGACAATGTCAGGCGACGTTGTCTTTCATCCAAACTTTAGTGCGCAAAAGATTTGTTTAATGGATTTTTGGGCCCCTTCGACTCAACTTTCTGATATCGTAAAAGATATTGGAGAAATGTTGCAGTGGCAAAAACTTAATATTCGTTCTCCACTCAATGCGCAAGCTGCGGATTGGAGTCAAAACAACAAAGGTCACTATCCATTAGCTGATTTTCAGCTTGGTTCTAAGCAAGTCAAGATAATACTGAAGTAAACCCACGAGCCATAGGAGAAATAATGTCTGAAGACAATAAGCGGATCAGGATTACAAATGATGATCTCCAAAGTCCTACCGTTAGGCAGAACGTCGAAGGCATGAAAGAAGCTCAAAAAATTGCCTTAGTTCGCCCCGTTGGTAATCCAGATGAATTGAGGAAGTCTTCATCAGGCCTCATGTCAATTTTGATTTTATCTAGCGCTGGATTGCTCGGAGGTTTTTTGGCTTTTCTAGGTACCAAATTAGCATTAGATGTAATTCTAGTTGATTCAGAAAGTGCAACAGTCTCAAACCTATCATTTACATTTATCTTGGCATTCATGATCGGGCTAACTGTTTCAATGATAGATGCCGCCACATCTCGTATTGGCTCAAAAATTGCAATTGCTGCTGGACTGGCCGTTCCTACTGCTATCGTTTTAGGTTTAGCATTGGGTGCAATTGCAAATGCTTACTACTCCTCAGCAAGCCAACGTATATATGAGGAAGCTTTTCTAAGGTTAGACCGCGGAGAATCAGCCGAGACCGTTCAGGCCTTTATCCAAGCAAGTAACCACTTCCCTCGCGGTTTAGCCTGGCTTTTTGTGGGCTTAGCAGCTGGGTTAACAGTAGGAATTGCTTCTAAGAACTTGAAGAGAACTGCATTAACCGCAACAGGAGGTGCTGTGGGTGGATTCTTAGGAGGATTCATTTTTGACTTCATGCCACAGGACTTGGAGTGGGTAGCTCAGTTAGTTGGTATTTGCTTAACAGGACTATTAATTGGCTCATCTATGGCTTTGCTCGAGCAAGCAGCTAGAACACAGTGGATAGATATAGTCGCTGGAGGTATGGCAGGAAAGCAATTTATACTTTACAAGTCCGAAATTATTATTGGCTCATCGCCTCAAGCAGACATCACTTTAATCAAGGATTCAGCTATAGCTCCAAGTCACGCACGAATATTTACTCAGGGTGGTAGAACGATTCTGGAAAGCCTAAACCCTGGAATGCCATGTGCTGTTGATGGTCAGTCTGATATGAGATTCTACTTACAAGATACGAATACCATAACTATTGGGTCGACATCAATTAGATTTAGAGAAAAGAAGAGTCAGAAGCAGATCCAGTCAGGAGTAGGCCGACTATCCTAAAAAGATTATGTGTATGGATGACAATAATGCTGGGCCTAATAGCTCCATCTACTGCTGCTCAAGAGAGTAATTATATTGACCTTGGCGTGCAAATCGTCTGTGCCAATTCTCGGGGGGCTGGGTTTTACCTTAAAGAGAAAATTGTTGTCACGGCGAGGCATGTGGTCGAAGACTGCTTAGCTCCACAAATCATTAATAACAAAGGCACTCGGACGAGAACAATCTCAATCGACTTCAGTAAAAATAAGGATATAGCATACCTAGGGGTAGAAGAAGCCGTCGCGCCAGTAGTCACAATCGCCGAAACACCTTCTCTCAATTCTGAAGTTTTTACAGTTGGGTCCCCAATTGACGGGTTATTACTTTCAAAAGGCACCTTGAAAGAAGTATTTAGGGACTTAACAGAAGAGTGGCTCGTGTTGGATATCCCGGCAGATCAGGGCAGCTCTGGAGGGCCAGTCTTTTCATCAGGCGCGCTAATTGGACTTGTTATCAGCAAGGACAAGAGAAATGGCGATATTTATGCGTATAGAGCCCTGGACATGAAAGATGATTACGATTATGTTTCTCAAGATGATGAGTCGGGGCAAAGGTATGAGCGCCCAGTTGGCAGTAGTGGAAGAGAACTACTACTCCCTATCTTCATTTCTGGCGCGATAACATTCCTTTTAGGACTTGGGATTGGAGTAACGATTTCAAAACGAAAAGTAAGAACAAACAAACCTAGGATTCGCATAGAAGTTTAGTTGTACTTAGACCAACGAGAGGAAATGTAATGGCAGAGATAGATGTAACAGTTACTGACATGGCGGGTGCACGAAGGGAAGAAGTAACCCTCCCTGACGATGCAGAGGCACTACATATCATTGCAAAGTTGGTGGAAGTAATGGAGTTACCTCTCAATAGTCCAGACGGCGCTCCTATGTCATACGTTTTCCATCACCAACAGACTGGTAGACAGATAAACGATAATTCCACACTTTCACAAGTAGGTGTGCAAAATGGAGACACCCTTCGATTGCTTGCTCAAATAGTTGCAGGATAGAGATTTGTCTTGTGGCTATAGATTTAACGAAGAAAGATAAATACAATCGTCAAAAAGGCATCACCTGGTGGGATCAGAGCGCTTTGCGCGCTAGTCATGTCTTAGTTGTTGGTGCTGGAGCATTAGGTAATGAAATAGTAAAAAACCTTGCCTTGGTTGGCGTAGGGAAGATCTCCATAGTGGATATGGATCAGATTGAACACACAAATTTAGCTAGATGTGTTTTTTTTCGTGAGGGAGATGAAGGAAAGTACAAGTCACAGGTTTTAGCTCAAGCAGCAAGTGCCTTAAATCCAGATGTTGAAACAACTTTTTATACTTGTTCAGTACAAACTTTGGGGGATGCATTTCTAAGGAATTTTGATTTAGTTGTAGCAGGGCTTGATAATCGTGAGGCGCGAATCTGGTTAGGAGCTGCTATGCGGCGGCTTGCGAGATATTGGATTGATGGGGCAATTGAGGGCTTAATGGGCAAAGCCCAGACTTTTACTCCGACAGGACCATGTTATGCATGCTCGATGACTTCACGTGAATGGGAGATAGTTGCCAAAAGGAAGTCGTGTGCATTACTCGGAAAAGAGGAAATACTCGCCGGGCATACCCCAACTAATGCGACAACAAGTTCAATTATTGCTGGTGTACAAACCCAAGAGGCAATTAAACATTTGGCTGGACGAGAAGATATGAGTGCCCTAAAAGACAAAATTTGGCGATTTTTAGGTGATCAAATGGAAACCTTCAATTCCTTAGTTGATGTAGATCCTGAGTGCATTTATCATGATGATCCCGTTCAAATTAGTAGAGATTTACTAATACCCGAAACGATTGAAGATCTTCTCCGTGATGAGAGTGTCTCTCCAAATGGTTACTTGAGTTTCTACAATGATTTCGTTTATATAAGTGCATGCGAGACATGTTCAACTTCTGCAAAAGCAGGTTTTGCTGATCTAATGAAAGGGCAAGGAAGCTGTGCCAGTTGTGGAGCGGAGCTCGAAGTTACATCTTTTAATCGAGTAATGATCGATGATGTTGTGGCTAAAGTTCCTTTGAGAGGGCAGTATTGGCCTTTTAGTGCACTTGCTCAAATAATTGATGAAACGGTTTATACAGTAGCGATTAGGAGAGAGTAATGGCTGACCAAAAAAAGTTTGAAATTGTTTGCACTGATGAACTGATGAGCAAAATAGAAGAGCAGTGTTTTAGCTCTACGAAGACCGAAGTTGGTGGTTTTCTAGTTGGGACTATAGTTGATGGAAAATCCACTGTCACACATGTCCTAAAAGCAAAGCACACTGCGAATACTCAGTCACAATTGACATTCACCAATAAAACTTGGGAAACGGCACATGCTGAGATGGGCGAGATTGGCTCAGATGCTGAATTAATTGGCTGGTTTCACTCTCATCCAAATTTTGGAATATTTCTCTCTGACTATGACAAGTTTATACAAAATGAATTTTTTTATAGAGATGGAATGATAACAATCGTTGTCGATCCGATAAACGGAAAACGCGGATGGTTTATTTCAATCAATAAGGATGTACGTCCCTATGCAGACGAAGAAGACACTACCTTGGAAAAATTAAGTGGGACTAAGGGCAAGCCTTCTTCTCCAGATGAAGGAATTAAGATTAAAAGTGCTTCACAAAGCAATGGAATTTCTATTGGTCGGACAATTGCAATCGCAGGTATTTTTTCCATTTTTTCCATTTTAGGTAGTTTTGTAATTTCAGGTGGGCAAAGTGGCTCGATTGATCAAAAAGGCCTACAGAGCCAAATCGACAATCTTCGGGTACAGGTTGCCATTTTGCAGCAGCAGTTGTCTCCTGAAGATGTCAGCGAGGAAGTTGCTCCCGAAGTAGAACCAACTGTAGTGAATTCGCAACCTGCACCCAAGAAGTCAGTTTCAACACCGAAACCTCCCACCAACACGGCCTCTTTAGCGGGAACTAAGTGTCCAAAGGTGGGAGACTCAAAGGTACAAAAAGGAAAAAAATATATATGCGTAAAATCGGATGACAAGTTGGTTTGGAAGCTCACAGCAACTCCCACAACTCCAAAACCAACTCCAACACCTACGAAAACAGGCGCAACGGGAGACGCTGAACCAAAGGGAGAAACTGAACCAAAGGGAGAAACTGAACCAAAGGGAGAAACTGAACCAACCACGCCTGCAGGATCAAAGAAAGACCAATAATGGCATTTTGCACAGAGTGCGGGAGTCGGTTATCGGCTGCAGACAAGTTCTGTTCTTCATGTGGGTCGCGCGTTAGCGAGTCTGCAAAGTCAAACGAGATTAGCGAGCTCCGAGATGCTGGAACAGTATTGCCTGCGGAACCAAGCGTTGGCGCAGTGCGGAGGGCAGCAACAACTGCGCGCGTAGCACCTATTTATGGCCCTGGGTTTAAATCCAATATTCACTGCGCTAATTGCGGATCCAAGCCGGGAAATGGAAAACTCTGTACTGTTTGTCAAGCGGATTTGTAGGAGGTTTACATGGGCTTTCGACACGGGGATGGCAACGAAAAACTATTGAATTGTGCGAATTGCAACATGCCTATGGAAGTAGATGCTCAATTTTGTGTCGAGTGCGGGGTTAGAAGAACTCAAGCTATTGGCGTAAAGCCGGCTCTTGTCCCCCCAGTAACGCCAGAGATCAATCCTCCTGAGTTGGTGGAGCCTATTAAGATAAAGAAATCTCGAGATCCTAAAGTCCGAATAGCTCTTTTAGGTTTCTCAGAAAAAGCCACTAGTGGTTTGCGAAAACGGGCTAAGGTTGTCTACTCAATAGCATCCGTAATTGTTGTTATTGGTGTTTATGGAATCATTCAATCGTTTATTTTTTCCTCATCTTCACCTGAGGAGTTCGCAAAAGAATACATCGAAGCTGTTATTGACCGAGAAGAATCAAAAGTGACATCAGATTCAGATTATTTCCCTAATCCAGAAAAACTTCCATTGCTTCCCAAAAAGTACCAAAAGTGGGATGAAGTCGATGGTTTATCCTGGAAGACAAATTCAGAATGGAATGGTTGGCTGGGTGATGGTTTTGTTAAATTCGTACCGATGGATGGCAATCAAATAAAAGAAGAATCCGGTTTCACTCTCAGAATTAAAGCAAAGTACACCCAAAAGTTTGGGATTTTCCGCAGCGCAAAGTGGGTTTCAGCTAATCCGATGTCTGACATTGAATTTGCATTTAGGAATGAGGAAAATATTGGAATTCAGATCAATCAAGTGCCAGCTGGGTCAAGTAAATCTCCTGAACTATCTAAAAAACGCTATGTTGCCTTCCCGGGTCCCTTGAAAACAGAACTGACAGGCGCAGGATTTACAAAAGAGCGAGAAAATAACATTTTAATTGGCTCAGAGGAGAGCTTTTCAATAGATTTCCCTGACATTGAATACGCCCTGAATACTTCACACGTGTCAAGTGCGCGGATACAACTGGAATCAGCATTGACTTCTTGCCTTAAGAGAGAGTGCTCGGATTTACCCAGACTATCTCAATTTGATTTTTCTTTCTTTAACCAGCCAGACGACTATCTCTACACAGATTACTTCTATACGGATTGGGGTACCAGCCCTGACTGTTCCGTGTCCTCCTTTAGAGCTACTTCTGCAGACGAGGGCTATGTTTCCTTAGACTGTACAGCTTACGCTTCGGCTTCGATCAAATGGATTCTCTATCGAATCTTTTTAACAACTTATTATGATACAGGATATGACAGTACATCCATATCTTTGAGGGTATCGGCAAATGTATCTCGTACTTCCAATCCATATTCAGTGAAGTTAAGCAACATTCAAATATCAAACTAACAATTAGCCAAGGGTCAGCCTTATATTTATCTTCTTGTAAGGTGGCTCAGAACCGACATCTACCAAGAAAGTGTTGCTATTTCCAAAGGGAAAACTAACAAAGACATTTAGTTTTGTCCCCGAAAAAATAGGAACAGGTTGAAGCTGTAATTCATATAGACAGGTAGAGTTTGATTTAGAAGAAGCTTGTTCGACCTTTATTGACCCAATTTGCTTATTATCAATATCATTTACAATGACAGTAGCATCATCAATATCAGGAAAGTTTCGAGTTCCTTTGCAAATGTCAAGCGACCCAGAAGCACTTCCCTCTGTTGCAAAGTCAGCCGTGGTTATACTTAGATAAATCCTCAAAGATTCATTAGTTTTTGGAGCAACTATTGAAGAAGAGACCGGCCTGTAAAAAACAGAAAAAACAAGAGCAGCAATCATCATTAAAGCAAGGGTTAGTGCAAAAGGAGCAAACGAGCCCCGATCTGAGGCCTTAACAGCCTTAGTGCTTGTTTTGGGCTCTTTTTTAGTCTTTATGGAATCTTTTGATTTGCCTTGTGAAACAGTATCATCACTTTGTGGGCTACTTCTCTCAACAGAATTCTCAACTTTTTCCAACTTCTTTTTCCGCGCCATTACAAACCCCCTCTCTGCATATGTACAATTCTAAGTCGCACTATACATGCAACAACGTGAGTTTCATAGAGGCTCGTTTTAGGGAGATGGGATGTAGATGATTAAGTTAGACTCTTCATTTTTACAAGATTTCACTGGTAATGAGAGTTCTGCATCAAGCTTACTCGCTGCGCAAAGTAGTTTAGACAATGAAAGTAGATCCAATTTAAGATGACTAAAAAATTTAATTTCAATGTATTTATTCGCTCACTTGGGCTTTTGTTTGCTTACTTACTTACCGTCATAACTTTACCGAGCCTAAGCCTGATCAATTCAGCGCAATCATCTCAAAAGACATTTTCTCTAATGTCCCCATTGGACACTTCTAACTCTACTGGCTTATCCGCTCAATATGATTTGGAGTTTGTTGAGGTTGGACTTTTTGACAATAACTCTGATCTCCTACACATATGGCTTCATTATAAAAGTCCAGTATCGCGAACTATGTTCACAAGCAATAGTGCTTGGGCGATGGCAGCCATTTGGACCTCAGAGTCAAGAGCTACTCTTGGGGGCAACGATCAAGACTTTAGAATTTTACCGAGTCAGAGTCAGGCATATCCTCTAGACAATACATCAATTAGCGCACGCGCACTTGTGCCAGTGGGAGGGAATTCCGGTAGCACAAAAACTGACTTTAGCAGGTGTAATCCCACTACTTGGACTGACGTGAGCAAGAATGTAAAGTGGATTGGCTTAAAGATTTCTAGATCTTGCGCTGGAATTCCTGAAAAATTCTGGGTTGCCGGATACACCTCTGCCTCAAACAACTGGGATTGGGCGCCGGACAAAGCTATGTATGTAGATCTGAGTGTAAAAACTACTGTCACACCAGGAGTAAGTCCTACACCTGTTGTTTCTGCAAGTCCAGTTGTTAAGAGAGTCCAAAATTTCTATTTTGATCCAGTATCCTCGCAATCCATGATAGAAAGGCAAGTCAACGTTACTACACGTTCTGACGGAGGCTTTAGAAGTGTACGTTCAACCACTCCTATTGTTTGTCAAGCGAACGATACAAGCTCTGCATCGACATCATCATCCTTATCTGTGACATTCATTAGTGAAGGTACGTGCACTCTAGAGGGATTTGCTCCGTCTACCACCCTATATCTTGAAAGTTCGAAAAGTTATCTAAGTTTTTCGGTATTTAGGTCTGAGCAGGCGATAGATGTAATAATTCCAGATAAACCGCGTGCAGGAAAAACTATCGACTTAGAGGTTCTATCATTTACTGCCACAGATTTGGATTTAACAATTACGACTCCTAAAATTTGCACTCAACCATTAAATAGAAACCAATATCGAATAAAACTGATCAGGGCCGGAACTTGCAGATTTGATTTATCAGATGGAGGCTCAAACGACTATCTTCCTTATGAAGAACGATGGGAATTTGATGTACTGAGTAGTGCAAACCCAAAACCATCGCCAAGCCCCAAAAAGACTATAGGTGGGTCCGCGACTACAACCAAAAACCCTTCTGGCACCCCATCGAACAAGCCGACCACCTCAACGAAAATTGGTGGAACCGCGGATACAAAGAAGCCATGAAAATAAATCTGAACTGCAGGGTACTTAAGTATGACTTGTAATCTTGATCATTCTTCACAAAGAGGAAAATTCTGCAAGGGATGCGGTGTGAAATTAGGGCAACAATTCGAAACGTGCTCGAGTGGCCATGAAATTAAGAAAGGGGCGAGATTTTGTTCAATTTGTGGCGAACAGGCAAAAAAAGAGTTGCCCGAACCCAAAACAGTAAACCAACTCTCTAGCCCGGTAACTTTCAACGTAAGTTATCCAACCATTCCCATTCCCCCAATTCGCGCCAAAACTAATTCATTGGCTATAACGTCGTTTGTATTATCGATAATTTGTTGCTCCCCTCTAGGGGTTATTTTAGGCAGTGTTGCACTCAGCCAAATTAACAAAGATCCCAGTCAGACAGGTCGGGGTTTAGCGATTGCAGCAATAATCCTAGGTTCAATTGGAACGATTTTCTTATTATTCAATTTCACAACGTCTTTTTGGTATTTTTGATGCAAGAAAATCTTCTCAAAGTAACATCGCCGATTTTTCGAACCTTGATTTTGCTCCCAATCGGAGTAGCTTTCTATTACATAGGTAATTTAAGTCTGGGCTTTCAGAACGGGCCATCTCTATGTCTCTTTAATAAACTCGCTGGCTTCCCATGCCCAACATGTGGTTTAACCCGTTCACTTTATTCTCTTGCAACAGGCAATCTTTCTCAGTCAGTCAGGTTTAATCCATTAGGACTCCCTCTTGCCTGTTTCATTACTCTATGGACTTTAGGTAGAGTTAATTTAGTTTCTCTCTTGAAGAGGCTTGACACAACGAAACTGGAGGGAAGAACCATCTATATTATTTTCACACTTCTTCTATTGTCTTGGAGTTTTAATGTCATTAGAGTTGTCTCAGGAGTATATCCAGGGTAGTAAAGCCAAAAGAGGAGAGGGTCTAAAAATGAGTTTCCAGAATAGCGGATTCAATACAGGAAGTAATTGGGTTGTACAAATGCCGGGCCATGCAGAAACCCCGGTAGATTTAATGACACTAACCATGTGGGCAAAGTCTAGAAATCTTCGCTCAGACACCATGGTAAAAGATTTACATTCAGGTCAGTTGTATCAAGCAAAGCAAATTCCTGGAGTTTTTTCTGAAAAAGAGTACATAGTTGCCCTTTTATTTGCGATTTTTTTAGGATGGCTAGGTGTTGATCGTTTCTATCTTGGACAAGTAGGACTTGGTTTGGGCAAGTTGTTTACACTCGGGGGGTGTGGAATTTGGCAGTTGGTGGATATTATTCTAATTGCAGTACGAAATGTCACAGACTCTAATGGTCGCCCCCTCGCCTAAGTGAATGTCGTTGAAATCATCGATTACGGTGTAGGACGCTGCTAGCATTGTTGATTGAATCACACACATGAGTGATTCAAATACCGAAAGGGATTGTTATGGCACAAATTGGAAATAAACCACAAAAGAGTTATGTGACGGCGTTGCTGCTGTCATTATTTTTAGGTGGCCTCGGAGTCGACCGCTTTTATCTAGGTTATACCGGCCTAGGAATTTTCAAGCTTCTCACATTTGGAGGACTAGGCATCTGGGCCTTAATTGATTTCATCATGATCGCCATGCGAAAAGTGACATCTGCAGATGGTCAACCCCTGGCATAAAAGAAATGAAACAAAAGAGTAAAGTTCTGGTTTTATTCTCAGTTGTACTTTTACTATTGGGTGTGCAATCTTGTTCGAGTGGTTCGGCAAATGCAAAGTGTAAAACGCTATCCCCATTGGCTGACCAACTAATCTCATATATGGCTACAGGAAACTATGAAATGGCATTTCCTACAGTTACTAGTATCTACTACGAGATTAAAGATGAACCTGCGGTTGAAGCCGATGACAGCCTTGAGGGCAGAATCGAAAATACCAAAGGTATGGCAGCCTTAATAGTTAACGGAGGAGCTGAATCTTTTGGTGTTGCTCGAGTAATGTCAACAATCGAGTCAAATATGCGACAAATTAGAGCGATGTGTGCCTGAAGAGAGTTGGGAACCTCTCTAATCTTTTGGTACACCGAGCCTTTTGAATCACTAAATAAGTCAAGGGAGCCCCACTTATGCTCGTAAGTGGGGCTTTACAAAAGCAGAGCTGGTGGATCTGTGTTTATTGGCTAAGGGATGAACTCACAGAATGTGCCACCTACCTCTAATAAGAATAGGCCTAGCCTTTGCCCTCTCACCTTTGTTAATAGCCTTTATCGCCTCGCTCTTTCAAGGAGGATCAATCTGGAATGAGACAAGAGCAGGTTCCTTTCTCTGGTATTTCTTTTTTACACTACCAGTAGGTTTTCTTATCATCTTAATTGGATTAATTGCCCTGATTATTAGAAGGGTAAGAAAGAGAGATATCACTTGAGCTATGCCGTGATCTTTCGCTCCATTAGAACTAATGAGCATATCGAGCTCTATGAGAGCCACTCTCAAAAGATGGAGGAATTAGTAAAGGCCACCCCTGGCTATATCTCTCACTACAGCCATAGAGATCCAGTATCTAGATCTGGAGTAACAATCTCTTATTTTGAAAGCCTT
>Ga0315904_10009594_pt1 | contig 12622 bp, 6 predicted proteins | sample LakEriMetagenome_6_FD_203529 | JGI IMG/M metagenome (GOLD analysis project Ga0315904, IMG submission 203529) | Freshwater fungal communities from buoy surface, Lake Erie, Ohio, United States - Buoy 12 MA120 | ecosystem: Environmental > Aquatic > Freshwater > Lake | place: USA: Lake Erie, Ohio...
TCACGCAGACGATTCGGATTGCCGCACCCGGTTTCACCACCCTGCCCTTGCCCTGCTCGGGGAACCTGCTTTCATCGCGCCCCCTGACGAATTTCCACCGCATGCAGCATCACCTCGAAACCATCGCCCGCGAAACCGGCATCTCGCTTTCCTCCGTCACCGCCACCTCCAAGCTCATCGCCGAGGGCGGCACCGTCCCCTTCATTTCCCGCTACCGCAAGGAGCAGACCGGGTCGCTTGACGAAGTGCAGATCACCACCATCCGCGACCGCATGATCCAGCTCGCGGAACTCGACACCCGTCGCTCCGCCATCCTCAAGTCGCTTGAAGAGCGCAATCTCCTCACGCCCGAACTGAAGAAGAAGGTCGATGCCGCGCTGACGATGAACGCGCTGGAAGACGTCTTCGCCCCGTTCCGCCCGAAGCGCCAGACGCGCGCCACCAAGGCCATCGAACGCGGCCTCACTCCGCTCGCCGACTGGTTGTTAGAGAATCAGGGCGCCGATCCCGCCGACGAGGCCGTCAAGTTCATTGACGCCGAGAAGGAAGTGCCCACCGCGGCCGAAGCACTGGCCGGTGCCCGCGACATCATCGCCGAACGCGTCGCCGACGATGCCGCGCTGCGTGGCCGTGTGCGAAAAATCTACGAAGAGGAATCCACCGTTTCCTCCAAGGTCATGTATGGCAAGGAGGAGGATGCCGAGGCACAGAAATTCCGCGACTACTTCGAGTGGAGCGAGCCGTTCAAATCGATCCCGTCCCACCGCATGCTCGCCATCCGCCGTGGCGAAAAGGAGGGTTTCCTGCTCATGCGCGTCGAGGTGCCGCTCGACCGCGTGGTCCAGCAGGCGCTGCCGGATTGGGTGAAATCCAATGGCGAATCCGGCAAACAGGTCGCCCTTGCCGTGGAGGACGGTTGCAAGCGCCTGCTCATGCCCTCGATGGAAACCGAAGCCCGGCTTTCCGCCAAGAAACGCGCCGATGAAACCGCCATCGGCGTCTTCGCAGAAAACCTGCGCGAACTTCTGTTAGCCTCGCCGCTCGGCGAGAAACGCCTGCTTGCCATCGACCCCGGCTTCCGCACCGGGTGCAAGACCGTTGTGCTCGACCGGTCCGGCAAGCTGCTCCACCACACCGTGCTCTACTGCACGGCCGGCTCTAACACCCAGCTTTACGAGGCCGCCGTGGAACTCACCACGCTGCTCAAGAAATACGAGATCGAGGCCATCGCCATCGGCAACGGCACCGCCTCCCGCGAGACCGAGGCCTTCGTGAAGAAACTCAAGGTCACCCTGCCGATCATCGTCGTCAACGAATCCGGCGCATCGATCTACTCCGCCTCGGACGTCGCCCGCGAGGAGTTCCCGAACGAGGATGTGACGGTTCGAGGCGCGGTCTCCATCGGCCGCCGCCTGATGGACCCTCTCGCCGAGTTGGTGAAGATCGATCCCAAGTCCATCGGCGTCGGCCAATACCAGCACGACGTCGAACAGCGCGCGCTCAAGACCTCGCTCGACGACACGGTCATCTCCTGCGTGAACGCCGTGGGCGTGGAACTCAACACCGCTTCCAAACAGCTCCTCTCCTACGTCTCCGGACTCAATTCGTCCCTGGCGGAAAACATCGTCGCCTTCCGCAATGAAAACGGCGCGTTCCAATCCCGCGAGCAGTTGAAGAAAGTCCCGCGCCTCGGCGAGAAGGCCTTCGAACAGGCCGCCGGATTCCTCCGCGTCCGCGGCGGCGCCCATCCGCTCGACGCCTCCGCCGTCCACCCGGAACGTTACGCGCTTGTCGAACAAATGGCCGCCGACGTCGGCTGCAAGGTGGAGGAACTCCTCAACAACGAAGCCGCCCGCAAGAAGATCGACCTGAAAAAATACGTCAGCGCCGACGTCGGCCTGCCGACGCTCCAGGACATTCTAACAGAACTCGCCAAGCCCGGCCGCGACCCGCGCAAGCAGTTTGAACTCTTCTCCTTCCAGGAGGGCGTGGAAAAGCCTTCCGACCTCAAGGTCGGCATGAAGCTCCCCGGTATCGTCACCAACGTCACCGCCTTCGGCGCATTTGTCGATGTCGGCGTCCACCAGGACGGACTTGTCCACGTGTCCCAACTCTCCGACCAGTTTGTGAGAGACGCCTCGGAAGTCGTCAAAGTCGGCCAGAAGGTGCAGGTCACCGTCATGGAAGTCGATCTCCCGCGCAACCGCATCGCGCTCTCCATGAAATCCAAACCCGACCTTGACGGCCAGCGCCGCTCCGCGCCCGGTGATCGTGACAACCGTCAGGGCGGCCGCCCCCAAGGAGGCCAGCGCCCCTCCGCCGCGCCGAACAACGACTGGTTCTCGCAGGCGATGAACAACGCGAAGCGGAAGTAGCTCATGCGGATTTATTCCGAGCGGTTGGAAAACCGCCCTCGTCATGGCTGCCGCTCCGTCAAGTGCGCCAGGTGAGGCGCAGGGCATCGAGGCGGAGGCGGGATTCGGATAGCTTCGCGAGGGCTTCGTCGCGGAAGTCCCGCTGCCTGGTGATTTCCGCCGGGGAGACGCGGGGATTGCGGGTGGCGAGGTCTTCCAGGCGGGCGAGTTCGGCGTTGAGGGTGTCGGTGGCCTGTTGGCGGGCGGCGCCGATGATGGTTGGCACGGATTCGGTGGCGTTGCGCCTGGCGGCATCGAGCAGCTTGGGAAACAAGTCGCGGCGAAAGGTTTCCTGACCGACGAGCGCGCGGGGATCTCCGGCTTGCAGCATCGCGAAGGGTGGCTGGTCCGCAGGACGGCCGTGATGATCGACGCAAACCCGCAGCACGGTGGGCGGCAGGAAACGGTCGAGACGCAGGCGTCCGGGGGCGAGGGTTTCGAGCACAAAGGCGCACTCGAGCAGGACGGCCTTGCCCTTGCCGGATTTCCAGACGGCGAAGCCGGCATTGCCGGATTGGCCGTCGATGACATGCTCGAGCGCGCCGCGGACGAGCGGATGATCGGCTGTTAGAAACGCGAGGTCCTCGCGTGCAAGGGCGATGGCGCGGTCAAAGGTGGCTGAAAGGCCTTCCGTCGGCAGATCGGCGAAGGCCTCGCTGTGGCGCTGGCCGCGGTGGAAATGATAAGTGCGCGGTGACAGGTCCGAGACATCCAGTCCCTCTTGATCGAAGAGCCTGATGACGAACCGTTCGAAGCGCGGATCGCGGTCGGCGGCGTGGATCGCATCCGCCATGGATGCCGCGAGATCCGGTGCGGGTGCGCCCAGCTCGATGAGCCGGTCATGGCCGCAGGCGAGTTCCCGGGCGACGTTTTGCTTGAACGTGCGGCTTCGTTCGAGGAAGGAGTCGAGGTTTTCCAGGTCGGTGGCATCGAGTTCGGGCAGCAAGGCGGCGGCGATGGCGGTGGCTCCCTTGAGCGGGCGGGAAAACGCGTCGAGCCCCTCATGCAGCCAGCGGGCGTGGATCTCCGAGCGGCTGCCCACGCCGTAGGGCACATGGATGTGGACCGTGCCGGTCTGGCCGATCCGGTCGAGGCGGCCGATCCGTTGTTCTAACAATTCCGGATCGCGTGGCAGGCCGAAAAGCACCAGATGGCGGGCGAACTGGAAATTGCGCCCTTCGCTGCCGATTTCCGAGCAGAGGAGGATGCGTGCGCCTTCGGGATCGGCGAACCATGCGGCGTTGCGGTCGCGCTGGAGCAGGCCGAGGTCCTCGTGGAAGAGCGCGGCCTCGACCTGGACTTCATCTAACAGCTTATCCCTCGCGGAGATGGCGGCTTCCGGCGTACCGGTGATGAGCAGGACTTTGTGGTCCTCAGGCAGCGAGCGCAGCAGTCCGGCCAGCCAGGCATAGGGCGATTGGCCGTCGCGCAGCGGATGAAGGATCGGGCGGCGCTCGGGAAAACCGGCGAGGCGTTCGCGGGTGTTGCGGAACAGGACACGGCCGGTGCCGAAGGAATCGATCAACTCGGAAACCAGCGGCTGGCGGGCGCTTTCGTCGCCGGCGCGGAGTTGTGCCAGATGTCTTGTGGCGCGGGGCGAGCGTGCGGCGAAGTTTTCAATCTCCGCCGGGATGCCGCCGGCCTTCAATGTTTCCACTGCGGCGGCGAGTGGGGCGTAGGCACGGGTTTCCACCGTAAAAGCGTCAAGATCCGGGTAACGTTCCGGGTCCAATAGGCGCAGACGCGCGAAGTGCCCGGCCGGGCCGAGTTGTTGCGGCGTGGCGGTGAGCAGCAGCAGCGCGGGGATCACGCGGGCGAGTGACTCGACCATGGCATAGGCGTCCGACGGAGCGCCCGGCGTCCATTCGAGGTGATGCGCCTCATCGACAATGAGCAAATCGAATCCCGCCTCGCGGGCCTGCTCCGCGCGCTCGGGAGAATCGGTTAGAAACTCCGTGGCGGCGAGTATGAGTTGGGAGTCGAGAAACGGGTTTCCGTTTTCATCATTCGCGGTGATGGCCTCGCAGCGTTCCTCATCGAAAATGGCGAAGAGCAGGTTGAAACGGCGGAGCAGTTCGATGAACCACTGGTGTACGAGCGGCTCGGGCACCACGATCAGGATACGTGAGGCGGCACCGGAAAGATGAAGACGGTGGAGGATCAGGCAGGCCTCGATGGTTTTGCCAAGCCCGACCTCATCGGCCAGGAGGACGCGTGGATGCAGCCTGCCCGCGGTCTCGGCGACGATGGCAAGTTGGTGGGGGATCAGGTCGATGCGCGCACCGGTGAATCCACGTGCCGGAGATCGGCGCAGGCGGGTGTTCCAATCGAGCGCCTCCAGCCGCTGCTCGAACTCGCGGGGATGATCTGCCAGTCCGGCGAGCAGGCGTTTTTCCGGATGGATGAAGTGGAGCGTGTCGCACAGATCGGCTTCGGCGATCAGCAACCCACCGCAGGCGTAGCTGAGTAGTCCGCCATTCTCGGAAACATCTTCCACCGGCAGTTCGCGCCCGTCGTGGTGGCGGATCACATCCCCGGGAACGAAGCGCACCCGGACGATTGGCGCGGATTCAAGCGCATAGGCCCGGGTTTGTTCGGCGGCGGAAAACCGGATCTCGACGATGCCGTTCTTCACCGACAACACCCGGCCGAGACCCAGAGCGGGCTCGGAAGTGGAGATCCATCGTTGTCCGGAAACGGGCGGCGACATGCTCGGCGCGGTCTAGGAGCCCGGGCAGGATGGGTCGAGGGCAATGGATGGTGAAGTGGTGGCTTCCGGCGGAATGAAGTCCGAGTCGCCGGAAAAGCTCACTCCTCCGCGCCGCTTTCCTCGCCGTAGAAGCTCTTGATGTATCCGTATTCGACGAGGGTATCCTGCCAGGGGGCGAGGATGTTGGGGTCCTGGAAGATCCGGCCGGCGATGGCCAGCCACTCCTCGGCCTTCAACTGGTCGTTCGCCTCGTAGGCGAGAGCGGCTTTGGCGTAGTAGTGGAACGGCGAATCGTCGAGGAAGTCATATTTCTCGGCGAGGATGGTCACTTCGTTGTCACGGCCGAGTTTCTTCTTGCAGAGCAGGATCTTGAATTCGACGAGCCGGCTGAGGGCGGTGGTGTTTTGCTGCGCGGCATTGAGGGCGGTTAGCACCTTTTCGAAGACATCGAGCGCCTTCTGCCATTCCTTGGTGACGAAGTAAACCTCGCCGATGTTGAACTCGATGCTCGGGTTGTCCTTGGAAAGAGCGGACGCCTTCTTGAATTCGGCGAGCGCCTTGTCGAAGGAGCGCATCTCGACATAACAACTGCCGCGGAGGTTGTGGATCTCGGGGCTGTCCGCGAAGATCTTCGTTGCCTTGTCGAGTTCCTCCATGGTTTCGAAGATGCGCTTCTGCTGGAAGATGCGGTTGGCTTCGCCGAGGTGCTTGATGAACTCCTTGCGGCTTTCCTCGGGCAGGTTCAGGAAGGCCTTCTGGTTCGGTGCGAGCGCCTGTTCCGCGGCGGCAGGTGCCTGTTCGGCGGGCGCGGATTCGTTCTGGGCTGCGAGGGGGGCGGCGAGCGCCACGATGACGAAGAGGACTTTGGCTTTCATGGGACGGTGTGCATGCCGAAGCTAAGCGGCTTTTCCGGCCACGGCAAGCAGCGTGTGGTTTTTCCGGCTTTGCGGTTTTCTGGATTGCGGCGGCGGACGCTTGCCCTAACCTGCAGCGAGATTTTCCATGGCCAACCCCACCGCCCGCCCTCTTAGCAAACGCGTGCTCCTCATGGGCACCTGCCTTTGTGATGCCTTTTACGACGACGTCGCCCGTGCCACCGTCGAGGTGCTGGAGCATCTGGGATACTCGGTGGATTTCCCGGAAAACCAAACCTGCTGCGGCCAGCCCGCGTTCAATTCCGGCGACTGGCCGGCCTCGCGCAAGGTGGCGAAACACACCGCCGGGGTCTTCGCCGGGGATCTTCCTGTGATCGTGCCCTCCGGTTCCTGTGCCGCGATGAACCGTCATGGCAACCTGCTCCAGTTCGAGGAGAACCCGGATGCCGCCGTCACCTCGCTGGCCAACCGGACCTGGGAGGCGATCGATTTCATCTTCAACGGCATCGGCATCAAGTCCTGGCCCGGGAAGTTTGAGAAGCCCACCCGCATCGCCTTCCACCGCTCCTGCCACAGCCGCGGCACCGAGACCGGCATGGCCGTCCGCACCCTGCTTTCCTCGATCGGAAACGCCGAGGTCATCCCCTTCGGCCAGGCGGAGCAATGCTGCGGCTTCGGCGGCACGTTTTCCGTCACCTTCCCGCATATCTCGGGGCAGATGGGCAGTCTGAAACTCGACAACATCCTCGACACCAAGCCCGACATGCTCGTCGGCATCGACATGTCCTGCCTCATGCACCTCACCGGCCTCGCCACCACCCAGGGCCGGCCGGTGCCGCACAGGCATGTGATCCAGGTTCTCAGAGACACCTTGAAGTCATGATCGGCAACCAACTCATCGACGAATACGCGCGGACGATCTCCGATGAAAAGCAGCACTCGGTGCTCGATGGCGCCTCCTCCGGCACCGACAAGCGCTACAAGGTGCTCCATCACGATTACGAGGATCCCGACGCGTTGCGAAAACTCGCCGCTTCCATCAAGGACCACACGCTCCACCACCTCGATGAATACCTCGCGAAGGCGGACGAGGCCCTGACCTCGCGCGGCGTGAACGTCCACTACGCCGCCACCGGCGATGACGCGAAGCAAACCATCCTCGACATCCTCCGCTCCCACGGCGTCACGCAACTCACCAAGGCCAAGTCGATGGCCGCCGAGGAAATCCACCTCAATCCGTTCCTCATCGAAAACGGCATCGAGTGCCTGGAGTCCGACCTAGGCGAGTTCATCATCCAGCTCGATGACGACGAGCCCTCGCACATCGTCAAGCCGATCATCCACAAGAACCGCCGCGAAATCGCCCGCACCTTCCAGCGCGAGGGCATCGCCGCCGATTACAACGACGATCCGGAAACCATCACCCGCCGCGCGCGGGTCTATCTGCGGGAGAAGTACATGCGGGCTCAGGCCGGCATCACCGGCGCGAACTTCGTCTGCGCGGACAGCGGGCGCATCCTGCTCGTCACCAACGAGGGCAATTCGCGCTTCGGCATGGCTCCCGTGCCGGTGCACATCGCGCTCGTCGGCATCGAGAAGATCATTCCTCGCGAGCAGGACCTCGCGGTTTTCCTAAACCTGTTAGGCCGCTCCGCCACGGGCCAGCAGCTCACGGTTTACACCGAGTTCATCAACGGCCCGAAGTCCGCGAACCAGCCCGACGGCCCCGAGCACATGCACGTCGTCTTCATGGACAACGGCCGCACCGATGTGCTCGCGTCCAACTGCCGGGAAATCCTCCGCTGCATCCGTTGTGGTGCCTGCCAGAACGTCTGCCCGGTCTATCGCCAGGCCTCCGGCCATGCCTACCGCTCCACCTACGGCGGACCCGTCGGCGCGGTGCTCTCGCCCTTGCTCTTCGGTGACCGTTTCCCTGAACTCGCCGATCTCCCGAAAGCCTCATCGCTCTGCGGCGCGTGCAATGAGGTCTGCCCGGTGGACATCCCGATCCCCGATTTGCTGTTGCGCCTGCGCGACAAGGCGAAACGCGAGCACGTCCACTCGCCCGCCGCCATTCCCATGTCGCCCTTTGCCACCCTCGCCACCTCGCCCTCGCTGTGGCGCACCGCGATGACGATGAGCAAGGCGATGAACCATCTCCCCATCCAGGTAGCCCCGATCAAGCCCCTTCAGGACTGGCTCGGCCAACGGACGTTGCCGGAATCCAAAGGCGGTGAGTTCCGCAGGTGGTTCAAGGAGCACAAGAGGTGAGTCAAAGACAAGTTCCCCCGTGCGGCAGCGGCAGGCGGACGCGGAGGAAATTCGTGCGTTTCTCGACCGGCATCGCGAGGCGGCGGCGGATGAGTTCGACGAGTTCGCGGTCCGACTCGCGCTTGAGCGCGGCCAACTGTTGGCGGCGAGACGGCTCAGCGGCTTTTGTTTTCCGGCTTGGAGGATTTTTTCTCATGCAGGGTCATTTCTAGTGATGCCACGAAGATAGGGGCGAGGCCGCCCGGTGCCAAGGCGCCAAACCACCAGCTTGCGGATGGTTGAACCCGAATTCGGAAGTTGAATCAGAGGAACTTGCCGGGAAACCACTGAAACACTGAGCACCACTGAGGCCACTGATGAAGATTCAGACAGCACGGAAAAGTGTTCTCACCATGTCCGTCTTCCTATTCAGTTCCTTCAGTGGTTCCCAGTGTTTCAGTGGTTCCAAATGCCCGGACCGAGAATTGAACTTCGGATTTCAGGTTGAAACGAATGTTCGCGTGGCCACGTTGTCATCCGTCCGAAGTATGACGATGAAATCCGCCGACCGCTCCTGTGCCGCATCACCCCCTTGGCTGGTGGTGCTTGTTGCGGCATGGTTTCTCCATCAGCCGCTTGCGGCGTTCTCACCGGTCCTGGCGAAAGTCGATCCGCCCGGTGGCCAGAGGGGGACGGAGGTGGAGGTCACGCTCCGGGGCGAACGCCTTGGCGATGCGAATGGCATCCTGTTTTACCAACCGGGCATCACGATGAAGGGCATGCAGGTGAAGGATGGGAAAACCTGCACCGCCACGTTGGCCATCGCGCCCGACGCTCCGCTCGGCGAGCACTCGTTGCGGCTCACCGGACCCGGCGGCATCTCGGAACTGCGCACGTTCTGGGTCGGCCAGTTTCCCACGGTCAACGAAGCGGAACCCAACCCGCCGGACAAGGCCCAGCGCGTCGAGCTGAACCACACCGTCCACGGCGTCGCCGGAAACGAGGATGATGACGCCTTCGTCGTCACGTTGAAAAAGGGCCAACGCGTGTCCGCGGAAGTCGAGGCCATGCGACTCGGTCGCGTGATGTTCGATGCCTCGCTGGCGATCATGGATGCCAAGGGTTTTGAAATCGCGACCTGTGACGACGCGCCTCTGCTGCGCACCGACGCTTTCGTTTCCATCATCGCGCCGGAGGATGGCGATTATCGGGTGGTGGTGCGCGAGGCCGCCTATGAAGGCAGCGAGGAATGCCAATACCGCCTGCACATCGGCACTTTTCCACGACCGAAGGCGGTGTTTCCCACCGGCGGAAAACCGGGCGAAACCATCGAGTTCACCTTCATCGGCGATCCGGTCGGGCCCATCACACAAACCTTCACCCTGCCCGCGGAAGCACGCGCGGGTTTCGAGTTGTTTCCGGTTCATGACGGACTCTCCGTTCCGTCTCCGCAGCGCGTGAAGGTCTCCCCGCTGGAATCGGTTAGAGAAGCCGGTGCCGCGAAGGACGCCAAGAGCGCCGCAGCCATGCCGCCGCTGCCATCCGCGGCGATGGGCGTGCTCGGCGAGGGAACTCCGGTCGCGTGGTTCCGCTTCACCGCCACCAAGGGCCGCAATCTGGTGCTGCGCGCCATCGCCCGCGATCTCCGCTCGCCGCTCGATCCCACGCTTTCGATTCATGCGGCGGACGGGAAATACATCATCAACAACGACGACCAGGGCGGTCCGGATTCGGTGATCGCATGGACCTGCCCGGCCGATGGCGATTACTTCGCGGTGATCCGCGACCAACTGCGCCGCACCGGGCCGGACTTCACCTATCGAATCGAAATCACCGATCGCGCGCCCACGCTCTCCGCCAGCCTGCCGACCGTCGAGCGCGTGAACACCCAGAAGTGGAAGACCTTCCCCATCCCGCGCGGTAACCGTTATGCGGCGGTGATCAACGTCGCGCGTGAAAACACCGGTTGCGATGCCGTGTTCGAAGCCGTTTCCCTGCCGCCCGGGGTGACGATGAAGGCCGCGCCCGTTCCGAAGGCGGTCACCGGTTTTCCAGTGGTCTTCGAAGCCGCGGCGGACGCTCCGGAGGGCACGGGTTTGCACGCGTTCCGCATCCGCTCGGAGGGTGTGGAGCCGCCTCTGACAGGATCGCTCATCGATACCATCCACCATGTGGACGTGAACAACCAGGGTGCCTATCATTCCGCCTCCTTCGACCGCATCGCCACCGGCGTCATCCGCGAGGCTCCGTTCCGCGTCGAGTTGGACGCGCCGCCGGTGCCCATCGTGAAAAACGGCACGCTGCATCTCAAGGTCCGGGTTGTTAGAAAACCGGACTACAAGGAGAAGATCACCACGCGATTCCTGTGGAGTCCTCCCGGCATCAGCGGACCGGTGACGGTGGACATCCCCGGCGACAAGAGCGAGGCGGACTACGAACTGCACGCATCGGCCGAGGCGGCGGTGGGCGATTGGCAGGTTTGCGTGCTCGCCGAGGCCAACACGCCGGATGGACCGGTGCTCGTTTCCTCGGCACTCACGCCGCTGAAGATCGCGGAACCTTACGTTTCGCTCACGCTCGATCTCGCCGCCGCCGAGCAGGGGAAACCGGCGGCCATGCTCGCGAAGATCGAGGTGCTGCGCCCCTTCACCGGTGAGGCGAAGGTGGAACTCAGTGGCGTTCCCCACGGCGTGAAGGCCGCACCGCAATCGTTCACGGCGGACAAGAACGAGGTCACTTTCCCGCTTGAAATCGCGGCGGACGCGCGCACGGGAAAACACAGCGGCATGTTCTGCGTGGTCACCGTGCCGGAGAACGGTGCGGGCGTCCATCACCAGACGGCGATGGGCGGCACGCTGCGCATTGACGCGCCATCGAAGACCGCGGCGGAGAAACCCGCCGCAGCCTCACCCGCGCCGGTGGCGGGCGATGCTCCCGCGCCGCCGAAACCGCTCTCGCGCCTTGAACAACTGAGGCGACAGCGGAAGTGACCGGGGAGGAAGGAAGCGGAGTCCGTCGGTTGTTCTAACAGACAATCCGTTCCCTGCGGCGGCGCAGGAGCATGAGCATTCAGCACTTCACGGGAGCGATGCTTGTCACGATGTTACTTGCGGGTGACGGTGATGACTCTGGGGATGCTTTGATCGCCCCAGGGATCTTGGGCGAAGATGGTGATCTTGTTTTTGCCCTTCTTGAGCTTGCGCGTGAACTGCCAGGTGGTCGTGCCGGCGGCGTTGCTCCATGCGCCATTACCGGTTCGATGGAGGATTCTGGAAACTCCGTTTGGATCCGAGGCGGTGCCCCTGATGGTGATGGTGGCTCTTTTGGTCTTCGCCGGAAACCTGCCGTTTACCCGGACGAGCGGCTTGCTGGCGGTGGCGGGGAAACGAAGGACCCGGTTGTTGCCGTAGTCCGTCACCCACAGGCTGCCGGCGGCGTCCACCAGCATGCCGCCTTCGGGAATGGAGAGGCCTTGCGCCGTGGTGTTTGAAGTGCCGCTGACGAAATCGGGCTGGCCGATGACTCCATCCGCAATGGCTCCGCTGGCGCGGGTGGAGGCTTTGTCGTATCGCAGGATGCGGTTGTTTGTTTGGTCGCAAACCCAGAGTGTCTCGTCTTTGGCGATGGCGAGTCCGTTGGGCGAATCCATGCCGCCGGCGCTGAGACCGGTAGCGGTGTCATCGAAATTCGACTGGCCTAAAACGGCTGAGGCGGCCGCTCCATTGGGCAATGTGGCGGCCCTGTCAAAACGCAGCACGCGGTTTCCCCGCTGGCAGGCGACAAACAGCGAACCGCCGGGAGTGATGGCGATGCCCGTGGGACGCTGCAAGCCGGACGCTCCGGAACCCTCGGAGCCGATGGTGAAACTGGTCTGCCCGAGCACACCGTCCGCAGCGGCTCCATTCGCCTTGTTGGTGATCCCGTCGAAGCGCAGCACACGGCAGCTTGCCTCGTCGGAAACCCACAGGCGGTCCGCGCCATCCACCCATACTCCGGTGGGGTTGATCATGCCACTTGCGGTGACGTTGAAGGTGTTAGAAACGAAGTCCGGCTGACCGTAAACCCGGTCTGCGGAGGTGTGGCTGGCGATGGTGCTGGCATTGGAGAAACGCAGCACGCGGGCGTTGTTGCGGTCTGACACCCAGAGTCGTCCGAGGTGATCGACGAAGACGGCGTTCGGACGGTTCATGCTTTTGTCCGTGGGCGGGGACGCCGCAGTGCCGGTGGTGAAATCCGCCTGGCCGAGCACCGCCTCCGCGGCGGCGCCGCTGGCGAGGGTCGAAGCGGAGGCGTAGCGCAGCACCCGGTGGTTGCGGTAGTCCGCCACGAAGATCTTGCCGGTGACGCGGTCCATGGTGATGCCGGACGGGGTG
>Ga0315904_10009595_pt1 | contig 12621 bp, 12 predicted proteins | sample LakEriMetagenome_6_FD_203529 | JGI IMG/M metagenome (GOLD analysis project Ga0315904, IMG submission 203529) | Freshwater fungal communities from buoy surface, Lake Erie, Ohio, United States - Buoy 12 MA120 | ecosystem: Environmental > Aquatic > Freshwater > Lake | place: USA: Lake Erie, Ohio...
GTCCTATGAGTCCTATGGGTCCTATGAGTCCTATGGGTCCTATGAGTCCTATGGGTCCTATAGTTCTGATTTACCCGAAAACCGGCTACCATCCGCCAGGAGATGACCCATGAGTGGTTTCATTCCGCCGCACGGTTTCATTCCGCCGCATGGGGGTTACGAGGATCTACTTTCCTTCCGCAAGGCCCGTATCGTGTATGACGGCACGGTGCGATTCTGTGATCGCTTCCTCGACAAACGGGATCGCACCGTGGACCAAATGGTCCAGGCCGCTCGGTCCGGCAAACAGAACATCCTGGAAGGCTGTATGGCCAGCGGCACCTCCAAAGAAACTGAAATCAAACTAGTCAATGTGGCCCGCGCCAGCCTGGAGGAATTGCTGGAAGATTACCGTGACTTTCTCCGCACCCGCAACTATCCACTCTGGGAGAAAGATTCTCGTGAAGCTTTGTATGTTCGAAAAATCGGATCGAAGTCCGATGTGTCTTATGAGTCCTATCGGACCTACATCGAGACTCGTCCGCCCGATATTGTGGCCAATATTCTCATCTGCCTGATCCACCAGACCAACTACCTGTTGGACCAACAATTGCGAGCCCTAGAAAAAGCCTTCTTGGTAGAAGGCGGCCTGCGCGAACGGATGACCCGCGCTCGCCTGGACACACGTCGCCAACAACATCGAGGCGAGCGTTGAGCCCGGAGGGCGACTCTTCTCTGCCGTCGTGCGTAAGCCGACGGCCTTCACGGATGTCCTGATTCGGACCAGTCGTTGACCTGCGAGCGTCGGTCAACGAAAATTGCGACAACGAGGAAAAAAAGGCCGACAGCCCGAACATAGCTCCCAGCCAGCCCGATGTTCCCCGAGAGCTGGGCAAACCTTTCGGAGTCACCTCCGTAGGCCTGGCGGCTGTCAAACAACGATGCCTGCATCACGGCAATCCCAAGCGTGGTGATAACCAGAATTCCAACGCCGACCATGGTCAGGATGCACGGCATCGAGGCCCGGCGCATGTAAATCAATGCCAGGACGAATGCAACCAGATACACAAGCAGCGCGGGTGCCTGGTAGCCGAGTTGCGTCAGAAGATAAGACGTGCCAACTTTGCCCATTAGAGCAACCTCCGAGGATCGATAAAACTGCCTGGACCGAGGGTGAGGAGTGATATCAACGCAAGTCAAGGCCGAACGATCGAGCCCCTCGGTCCAATGCTACTCGATGTGCGATTAATATAGCAATCCGAACCATTGGTCCGCAAGTTACCGCGAACCGTGTCGATCAACGATCGCCGCATTTCAAACAGCCATCGAGTACGAGTACCGTTTCACTGAGTACCGTCCGCCGCAGCGGACTGAGTACGAGTACGACGAAATCCGATGCGAGGCACGATCGACTTCCATTGACCGTGTGCGAGGAGGAGACTTTACACAAGTCAAAAACGCTCGATCGAGCACTTCGGTCCAATGCTTTGTTCGTGCTTCTTTGCCGTGCTCGTGCTCAGTCCGCCGCGGCGGACGGTGCTCGTGCTCGTAATCGATTCGATCTAAACTAGCAATTCGGCTCATTGGTCTGCAAGTTACCGAAAACCGCCTCGGTCAGGATTTCCTATTACCGGCGCGATATGTAGGTGGCATATTCCTTGATGTCGATCTTGCCATCTTGATTGGTATCTACATCCGAGAAAGATGTACCGCTGGCGTTGAATTCGTCCGGAGTCAAAACCCCATTTTTATCCGTGTCCTTACGCTGTATAGCTCTTTCGGCAAACTGGAGCATCCTTTCCTCAATCTGAGGTTTATCAGCCTGGGGCTTTTCGACCTGGGGCTTATCAATCTGGGGTTTATCGGATTGCCTCAAGCCGCTGGCGATCTTTTCAACCATCGCGCGCAGCTCTCGGTTTTCAGCTCGCACTTGGTCGAGTTGCTCTTGCAAGCGATGGATGAAACCGTCTGGGCCGCCGTTCTGGGGGCCTCTTGATTCAGCTCTTGGTCGTTCGGGTTGATCCTTACGGTTAGGCTCTCGTTGGGGTTGGTCGCGAGGTGGCTCTTTGTCGCCTCGGTCTGGTCGGTCTGCTCGCATTTGCTGCGCCATTTTCTCTTTCGCGTTTCGCAGATCTTGCTCGATGTCCTCGACACGGCGCATGAGATCCCCGGCCATGTCATGCATGCCAGCTAACTTGAGGTGTTCCGAAGCGATCCGCAGGTGATGGACCTGCTCGGCGGCTTTGTGAAATTTCTCCATCTGCTCTGGGCTTGGACCGCGTCCCTCGAAGCGTCCTTGGGAGTTCATGCCCTCGAGTGTTTTCAGCAACTCTTCTTGCTCGCGGAGCAATCCTGCGACTTTGTCCTTGCGACCTTCTTTGAGAAGCTGTGCGGCTTGCTTCTCGATCTGGACGATCCGAAGCTTGATCTCTTCGCGTTCGTCGCCGAAGGTTGAGTAGCCAGTTGCAAGGCTAGTGCAGATCGCAAAAAGGGAAACACGCAAAGCGAGTCGTGTGAGCATCAGGTGAGATTCCTAGAGATAAAGGTAAAGATAAACAGGGCGTGGATTACCAAACGGCATAACCACTCAAAGATAACCAGTGCAAGCACCGACCACCCATGGAACTGATGATAGTTTACCGCGATGCATTGTCCATGAGCCTTGCCTCGAGTCCGACGGGTTTAGAACAGGCCGACAATCGGGCCCCCAGGTGGCCTTGAGCCACCGGAGCCCAGGATTCGTCAGCTAGCAGGCTTGCTCTAGGGCTGCGAGCAGGACCCTCGGAACCTAGAGAACGTCCTACAGTGGGCCAACGGACAGCGAGCAGCAAAGGGATTACCCTTGCTGGGATTAGTGCACTCCTTGCCTTCGATTCTGGTGAGGATGCGATAAATCCAAACGCTAGGATCTTGACGATCTCAAAACAAATTGGTGACTGGTAACCATCTACAAAGAAAACCGATCAGACAGAAATCCATTCCAAGCGGAACCAAGACACTCACGGCTGTTCGGCTGTTTGTCTTACTAGTTGCGGTGCCTTCAGGCTCCGATCGATTAGGGACAATCGATCTACCAAAAAGCCCAACAGTGTAGAGCCATTGTCCCCAATGGCTCTACACGACGCGCAAGCGTCGGCGTCTTACGGCTGTTCGGTTTTAGCCCGGAGGGCGACACTTCTCTGCCATTAGTGCGTAAGCCACCGGACCCTGGCGTGGAAACCTTTCCACCTAATGACACGATGTCCATTTCGAAGGCGAATTCAATGGACTGTAACCCCGGGGTCCGATTAGCCTCTTCATCACCCGCCTCCGGCGACTTGGGGATTCCAGATGGACTCAGGGCAACGCGGAAGCCGATGTAGTAGCGCCGTGACGACGGGTCGAGCCTGCGGCGGTACGCCGACCGACAAAACGGGGCCTCGAGGTCCCAGCCGCCGCCACGGATCACGCGGAACGAGCCCTCTCGTGGTCCAACGGGATCGCTCACCGCACCCTTAGGGTATTCACCGAACCAGTCGCTACACCACTCCTCAACATTCCCATTCATGTCGTATAACCCCCAGGCGTTTGCCTTCTTCTCACCGACAGGGTGCGTCTGACCGTTGCTGTTTCCATCAAACCAAGCATAGTCGCCCAGTGAATTTGAACTCTCTCCAAAACTAAAGGCCGTCTTACTACCTGCCCGGCAAGCGTATTCCCATTCCGCCTCGGTCGGCAGACGGTATACGCGACCCGCCTTCTTCTCTTCCTCAAAGTCCGAGAGCTTTTTGCAGAATTCGATTGCATCCTCCCACGATACGTTATCGACCGGATACCGCGAATTGTCGCTTCCCTGGACCCTTGATTTCTGGAACCAACTCGGGTTGGTTCCCATCACCTTCTCGTATTGCCCTTGGGTGACTTCCGTCACGCTAAGGCAATAGTCTTTGCTGATAGTGACCTGATGCTGGGTCTCGTCCTTCTTGCGTATTTCCTCGCTCTCAGGCGAGCCCATCATGAATGTCCCCTTGGGGATCAGCACCAGCTTCATCCCGATGCTGTTGGTGATCTCTTTGGGGGATTGTGCGAGTACCTGACAATCCAGTTGGATCATCCCCAAAATCACCAACGATGACAAGAGTATCGATATCAGACGTGGCATGTGTTCCTATCTCCTGATTCGGTGGCTCGGTCGACATTCCTCAAATGCCATGGAATTGTATCAGGCCAAGCACTGCCGCTCAAAAACAGGACGGATTTCTATCGCCCCTTCCATTCGTGCTTCAGGTCGAATTTACTCGTGTACCTGGAAAGGGAGCAGAATACCGAACACATCTTTGACCAAGACCACTCGGGGGGGATCGATCAAGTACGACTGGGAGCACGGCGATGCGGAGCCAAGAGTACGCAGAAGAGCTAGGAGCACTAATCGACCGAACTGGGGCCCCCGGGTGGCCTTGAGCCACCGGAGCCCAAGATTCGTCAGCTAGCTGGCTCGAAGTGGCAAGTCGGCCATCTGGATTTTCAGAGACGTTACTTGCTGCCACTCAACGAATGGTGTCGGTAGTCCTACAAGTGACCGAAGAGCATTGGACTAGGGCTGCGAATTTGTCCTCCAAAGCGTCCCCCATCGATAGCGATCTTTCGGAGATCCTTACTCTATGGAACAACCTCGATGAGTCGGCCCGGCGCGATCTACTGGGGGGGGCTCGGCGGCTGAACAACGCGGCGACCGAGCCGTCGAGCTGAAAATCTCTTTTCCCGAAGTCCTCCTGTGACGTGAGACACAACGGAACCGGATCGACTACGATGTCGTCGGCCCGTTGGCAGGAAACGCAGGTGACACGGCCAAGCAGTACGCTCACCGAGGCGAGTGTGACCCTCGGAACCTGTAGGATCTCCTAAAGTGAGTCAACGGTCGGCGAGCAGCAAAAGGGTTGTCCTTGATCGGAGCACCCCCCAAGAACGCTCACGATGCCGTGGGGATGACCTGACGAATCGAACGTGAGTTTCCCCGATGCACCGTCACTGCCGAGTCAGACAGGCGGTTACGAACCTTTGCTTAGCGGTTACCAGACCGATACTGCGTTTAGGCGGTCGATCCCGCAGCGGGGGAGTAAGAGAATCCATGTAAGTCGTGGGTCGGGTAGCCGAACGCTGAGTTCGGTAGGATATTGATATAAACCCGTTTCAATTCCCTGCTGCCTGGAGACTCACGACCATGAAGTCAATTCTCTTACGATCACCGGGCCGCCGGAGTGATCGTTCCATAATCTACCGGCGCAGTCGGCGATTCCGTGTGCATCGATTTGTCGTTTGTTGATTCAGGGTTAGGTTTAAACACGACAATAGTTGCGCCGAAGATAATAGCAGCGATGAGCGGGATTAGCCACCGGAGGAATATAAGCGAACACAATTGTCGATGTATTGCATGGCTAATGCGAGAAGAAAACAAAAACGTTGTTACAGCAGCTAGTATCGCCGCTAAATCGAGAGTGTCGTCGTAGCCGACGAATTTGCGAAGTAGCAGTGCGAGGCAAAAAACGATTACCGAGAAACTACAAGCAAAGATCCAACTAAGATGAGAGGGGAGCTGAAGACTGCTTGGTGGCTGCCACGAATTGGCTGCGTCATAAAGGAACTGATCAGGAGGCAAGGAGGATTCGCCGTACGGGAGATCCCAGTTGTATACATGGCGGCCAATTGTCCCACGTGTTGAGTGGAGTCTTTTGGTCAAATTGTCAAACAACTCCGATTCGTCCTGCCACCATACTACATGCGCAGACACGATTCCGTGATAAGGGTGCCGACGAGGATCGTGTGAAACAGGTATAACGTCTTTACCAAAGGCCGTCGCTAGACCGATCTCGTGTGCCCGGCTGGGATTATCAAAATCTGGGTTCTCAGCGGTCAAGGACATTTCAGCAACGACAAATTCGCTATGCTTGATTAGTAGCTTGACTCTCTCGATCGTGTCGTCGATGTTAGTCGTATAGTTTGGTGCGTCAATCCAGAGGCAGGGAAGGCCTGTCGATTGAGCAACGGCAGCTACGCACGCTTTCCTCGGCAAGGAAAAGTCAGGCTGTAGTCGTGTGATTAAAAAGCCATACTTTGGGACCTTGCCGGCAGTGCGGTTTAGGCCATCGATGAAATCGGCGAGTTCAATTAGCTTGATGCTTTCCGAGCGTTCCACGCCATAATCGTATGCAACTACCAGTTTCTGTAGAGCTTGTGGGACGCTTACGGTCGTACCATCAACAAACTTATAAACAGTCTCGCAATTGGACTCCTCTTGCTTCACACCAATCCGTTTGTCGCAGAAGACCGCAACTGGCAGCCCAAATTCAACTGCTGTTTTTAGCTCGTCGATCATGTAAGACGAGGTAAGCGTGGGCTTTTCAGGGCGGTACGGTAGCACACAGACACATCCATCGCATCCATCCATGACTCGACGGAGGCGAGCGGGATCCATGTCGCCGAACCCTTTTGGGTCGCCGACCATCAGGACTCGTCGTTCATCCAGCTGCTTTACGAGCTTGTATCCGAAGTCCTTTCCCGCATCAGGCTGCCACGATATCGACAGATAGAGTGTGGCCTTCGGAGAAGCATCGATTTTCAGCGTGAGATTCTTCGACATGATTAAACGAATAACCTGTTTTTATAAGGATCAGCCTAGACCTTGTAGACCGCACCGAGGCATCCTATCACGCACGCTAACCTCGGTCCGAAGCCCAATGATATCAAGTACTTGACAGCCGATCAACTTTTTCATTGGTTGATCGGCTGTTCCATCGAAATTCCACGCACATTCGAAGAAAAGCACGTCGACATCTTCGAATCAGGCCGCAGATATACGACTCATTTCCACGCTTCCACCACCACCCGAAACCCCAGGTAGGGTCCATCCGGCATTATCGTGGGTCGAGATCTAATCCACCGCGGTAAAACAATACAGCAGTTTTGAAGTTTTCGATGTTGCGATGGCCTACCGCTCGAGCCAGACTCTGGCCGGGAGAAGAAGCCGGGAGAAGAAACAGAAGAGGAGATCGAGGCCGCCCTGGAGCAGATTTCATGACGCTGCGGGCTAACGACCTTATCTCGCTCGACACGAATGTGCTTGTCCATTGGATTCGCCAAAACGAAACAGGTATTCAACTGGCCGATCTAATCGACTATTGTGGAAGGTGAGTTACGAGCGTTGGTGAGGGTTTGGAATTGGGGTAAAGGCAACCTGGAATTGCTGGAGGAAATTCTGGCAGAGCTGGTCCGTGTCGATGCCGGATTGCCAGACGTGGTGAAGGGATACGGGGAGATTTATGCGGCCGATCAGGCCGGTGGTCATAACACCGGGCAGAACGACATGTGGATCGAGGTACCGGGGCCTAAAAGGCCCCGGCAGAGGTTATGCCAGCCCTCCGGGCCTAAAACAGATTGTGTTGTTGAAAGGTGCTTACCTACAATAACTGGCTCGAATCCGAACGGCAACGCCGACGGTATCCAAAACTAATCGATACGATCACCCGCGGCTTGCAACATCAGTAGTTATCCATGAACGAATCCGAGACCCGAGCCGAGTTGATCGATCCTGCCTTGCAAGCGGCCGGATGGGGTGTCGTCGAGGGGAGTCGTATCCGCCGGGAGTATACGATCACCTTGGGTCGTATCCACGGACACGGCACGCGGGGCAAAGCCCTGACGGCAGACTATGTGCTCGAATATCGCAACACCAAGCTCGCCGTGGTCGAAGCGAAATCGGCTGCGTCACCGCTGACTCTCGGCGTCGGCCAAGCCAAGGATTATGCTGCCAAGCTCGCCATCCGATACACCTACTCCACCAACGGCCACGGCATCTACGCCATCGACATGGAGACGGGGCACGAGCAAGAGATCGCCGCTTATCCGTCCCCGGAAGAACTTTGGAACAAGACCTTTGCCAAGGTCAACGCATGGCGGGATCGCTTCGCGACCGTGCCCTTCGAGGACAAAGGGGGGTACTTTCAAGGCCGCTACTATCAGGACATCGCGATCGAACGGGTATTGGAAGCCGTCGCAACGGGAAAACAGCGGATACTGCTGACTTTGGCTACGGGTACTGGGAAGACGTTTATTGCTTTTCAGATCGCTTGGAAGATGTTTCAAAGCCGCTGGAACTTGAGCCGTGAACCATCCCGTCGTCCGCGAATTCTGTTTCTAGCCGATCGCAATAACCTCGCCAACCAAGCTTTCAACGCTTTTTCAGCGTTCCCCGAAGATGCGATGGTGCGTATCGAGCCGGGTGACATCAAGAAGAAAGGCAAGGTCCCCAAGAACGGCAGCTTGTTCTTCACCATTTTTCAGACCTTCATGTGCGGACCGACCAAAGACGGAAAGCCGTCTCCGTACTTCGGCGAGTATCCTCCCGATTTCTTCGACATCATCATTATCGACGAATGCCATCGAGGTGGTGCGAACGACGAGAGCACTTGGCGAGGCATCCTCGAATACTTTGCTCCCGCCGTGCAGCTTGGATTAACCGCCACTCCCAAACGCAAAGACAATATCGATACCTATGCCTACTTTGGCGAGCCCGTGTTCACCTACTCGCTCAAAGACGGCATCAACGACGGCTTTCTGACGCCATTTAAGATCAAGCAGATCTCGACCACGCTCGACGAGTATGTCTTCACACCCGACGACACGCTTGTCGAGGGAGAAATTGAAACCGGTAAGCGGTACGAAGAAGCGGACTTCAACAAGATCATAGAGATCAAAGAACGCGAAGGGCATCGTGTGAAGTTGTTCATGGAGCAGATCGACCAAAGGGAAAAGACGATCGTCTTTTGCGCGACGCAGCTTCATGCGCTGGTTGTTCGAGATCTAGTCAATCACAACAAGACCAGCCAAGACCCGATCTACTGCGTTCGGGTTACCGCCGATGACGGGGAGCTTGGCGAGCAGTACCTGCGAGCGTTTCAGGACAACGAAAAGACGATCCCAACGATTCTCACCAGCTCCCAGAAGCTTTCGACCGGAGTCGATGCCCGGAATGTGCGCAACATTGTGCTGATGCGACCGGTCAACTCCATGATCGAGTTCAAGCAGATCATCGGGCGAGGCACGCGCCTTTACGAGGGTAAGGATTACTTCACGATCTACGACTTTGTGAAGGCCCACCATCACTTCAGCGACCCTGAGTGGGACGGCGAACCGATCGATCCTTTGCCCAAAGAGCCGCGATTGCCTGGGGAACCCAAAGCGGTCAGCGAAAAGCCTAAGGAGTTCCTTCCCCCTCGCCAAAAAGCCAAAGTGAAGCTGGCCGATGGCAAGGAGCGAACGATCCAGCACATGATGGTCACCAGCTTCTGGCATCCCGACGGAACGCCCATGTCGGCGCATCAGTTCATGGAGTTGCTGTTTGGCAAACTGCCTGAGTTCTTCAAAGACGAAGCCGAGTTGCGAGCCATCTGGAGCGTCCCAGGAACGCGGTCGAAGCTCTTGGAGCGGCTTGCCGAGAATGGGTTCGGGGGGGAGCAAATGGCCGAAATGCAGCGGATCGTCGACGCCCAGAACAGCGATTTGTTCGATGTGCTGTCTTATGTGGCTTATGCGGCACCGACCAAAACCCGCGAGGAACGTGCAACGCAGGCGATGGTGAGCATCAGTGCTTCCTTCAATGCCAAGCAGCAGGCGTTCCTCGACTTTGTGCTCGCCCATTATGTGGCCCAAGGAGTGCGGGAGTTGGATCAGGAAAAGCTGACACCGCTTCTGAGGCTCAGGTACAACAACTCGATCTCCGATGCCATTGCGGATCTTGGGCGACCGGACGAGATTGGGGAGATGTTTTCCGGTTTCCAGCAGTATCTCTACCAGGTACCGGTTCCCATATCACAGAGCATTCAGAGCCCATCACGAAAGCTTGGGGCATAAAAAAACCCAGCGATTTGCTGGGTTGTGGTGGGGGGAGAGTCCCCCCGATGGCATACCTAGTGACCCCGACGGGAGTCGAACCCGTGTTACCGCCGTGAAAGGGCGATGTCCTAGGCCTCTAGACGACGGGGCCTTGCGCTGCAATTTCCCTCAAACGACCGAATTTCGACCGTCAAAGGACGCGAAAGTGTAAGCCACAGACCGAATCTGTCAAGCCAAAAAACCTAGCAAAACCAAGCTCTCAACCACCCCCCATTCCCACCAACTCCCCCTAACCAACGAAAAATCACTGTTGAATAGTTAGCGATATTCCGATATGTTGTAGTGTAAGTGGCCCGGCCGCGCCGTGCTTGGCCACTCCCAAAGCCCCTAAACGCCGACGAAGCGATCCTTACTCACCCCCCCAGACCCATGCCGACTACGACCCCAGCCCATCTGACGAGCCTCGAGGCGCTCGGACAAGCCGCCGAGTGCCTTAAGGTTCTGGCCCATCCCCACCGACTTCGCATGCTCCAAATGCTCGAGTCGCAACCGTTTACGGTCACCCAATTGGCAGAGGCTTGCCAAATCCCAACCCCCATGGCCTCCGAGCACCTCCGACTCATGCAACGTTGCGGGTTCCTCTCAAGCCGTCGCGAAGGGCGAAATGTCTTCTACCAAATCATCGAGCCCCACCTGAAAAATATCCTTCAATGCATCGAAGCCCGCTTCGGCGAAAAACCCAATCCAACCCACTCGTCCGGGTTGGTCACTTGATCTCTCTCCCCTAAAAGCACCATGTCGACTCAAACCATCACCCCAAAATCCCTCTACGATCTGATCTCCAAGGGCAACTCGGTCCATCTGGTCGATGTCCGTACCCCGGCCGAGTTCCAAGAGATCCACGTCGATGTCGCGAAGAATGTCCCTCTGGATCGACTCGACCCGGCCACCTTGGGACTCGATCCCCAATCGAAAGAGCCCCTCTACGTGATCTGCCGTTCGGGCGCTCGAGGCTCTCAAGCTTGTCAAAGCCTCCTGCGCTCGGGTCTGTCGAACGTGGTCAATGTCGAAGGTGGTACGATGGCCTGGGCCCAAGCCGGCTTGCCCGTGATCCGTGGCAAAAAATCGGTCTCGATCGATCGCCAAGTGCGGATGATCGCCGGCTCCTTGGTCTTGCTCGCCTCGATCCTGGCCGTCACGCTCGATGCTCGCTGGGGAATCCTCTCTGGATTGATCGGCGCAGGATTGCTCCACGCCGGACTCTTCGATAGCTGCATGATGGGAATGTGGCTTGCCAAGATGCCTTGGAATCAAGCCAAAGCCTAACCACCTTGAAAACCAACACCGGTGGCGACTTCGGCGCACGATTTTGTTTGTGCTGTTTCTCGTACTCGAAGCGATTAACGAGAACCGCTTCGATCAACGATCGGTATCGCGGTAGGTTCAACAGCCATCGAGTACGAGTACGAGTACCGCTTCGCTGAGTACGAGTACGAGCAGGAGTACGAGCAGGAGTACGAGCAGGAGCACGAGCACGATGAAATGCGATGGGGTGCACGGATCCCTTTCAATCACTTCGAAGTTTACTCACTACGAAATCTATTCACTACGAAATGATGCAAGCGATGAATAACCGACTGGCTGGTTTGCTGGCTCTGATGCGCGAATTGCGATCCTGGCTTTTCATTCTCGTTGGCTTTGCGGCCGTCGGCTGGATGCTCCTGTGGGCCGCCGGGGTTTTCCACCCCAAGGTCCATTCCTCGGCTGAGCATGCACCTGTGGCCATCCCACCGGGTGCTGTGCTCGAGACGCTCAAGCCCGTTGCGATCCCGCGTTACGAGACGGCCGTAGGGACAATCCAAGCGGTGCATGAAGCCGCTGTGGCTTCGAAAATCCTCGCTCGTATCGAAGAGGTCAACGTCACGGCAGGACAGAAAGTCCGCGCCGGGGATGTCCTCGTCAAACTTCAGGATCAAGACCTGCGAGCTCGGCTCGGCCAAGTCGACTCGAACCTGGTGGCCGCCCAAGCTCGCCAAAGCCAAGCCCAGTCGGAGTTCCAACGCGCCAACTCCTTGTTGGCCCAGTCGGCGATCTCGCAGAGCGAATACCAATCGCGCGAGGCGGACCTGCGATCGGCCAACGCCGAGGTCGAACGGGCCAAGCAATCGATCGAGGAGGGACGGATCCAGCTCTCGTTTGCGACCATCGCTGCACCCTTTGAAGGGGTGATCGTCGACAAGCAGGTCAAAGCGGGCGATACCGCGGTGCCCGGCCAAGTCCTCTTCCGTATCTACGATCCGACCGAGATGCAACTCGTTGCCCAGGTCCGCGAATCGCTTGCGCTCTCGCTCAAGCCCGGACAAGCGATCACCGCGAGCCTCGATGCCTTGAACTTGGAAACCCAAGGGACCATCACCGAGGTGGTCCCCCAGGCCAACTCGGCGACGCACTCGTTTGAGGTCAAGGTTCAATGCCAGTTGCCCGAGGGAATTTACAGCGGGATGTTCGGGCGATTGAAACTGCCGCTGGGAACCGAGGAGGCGATCCTGGTTCCTCAAACGGCCATCGCTCGCATCGGCCAATTGGCCATGGTCACGGTCGTCCACGAGGGGCACATCCGCCGACGCAATATCCAGCTCGGTCGCCGATACGGTGACCAAATTCAGGTCTTAGCTGGCTTGCAATCGGGTGAGACGATCCTGCTGAGCAAAGAACTCGCGGAGGGTCGATAATGACAAGTTCCTCGAAGAATGACCACGGCCCGAACGATTTCCT
>Ga0315904_10009597_pt1 | contig 12620 bp, 11 predicted proteins | sample LakEriMetagenome_6_FD_203529 | JGI IMG/M metagenome (GOLD analysis project Ga0315904, IMG submission 203529) | Freshwater fungal communities from buoy surface, Lake Erie, Ohio, United States - Buoy 12 MA120 | ecosystem: Environmental > Aquatic > Freshwater > Lake | place: USA: Lake Erie, Ohio...
GTCGTGCGCGACGACCACCGCGCGCTGGCCGACCTCATCGTGGCCGGCGGTGCCACACCGGTCGAGGAGCACGGCGTGCTCGTCGGCGAGGTGGACGGGCTCGAGGTCTGCCGCGTGGTGGACGTTCCCGAGACCGGCGAGGTGCGGCTCGAGGTCGGCGTCGGTGCCCACGACCGGGAGACGTTCCAGCTGCTGCACGGCGACCGGCCGACCGTGGAGGCGCTCGCCGACGTCGTCCGCGCCGTCACGCAGCACCGCCGCACCGACGCGGCGCCGCACCCGCTGAAGCAACTCGCCGCCAGCCGTCTGCTGCGGTCGCGGATCGTGGCCGAGCCGTCGCTCGTGGGGCTCGACGCGCTCGTCGCGGTCGACCCGCCGCTGGCCCGGCCGAACCTGAAGGACCAGCTGCCGTGCGCAGCCGTGGAGCACGCGTCGCACACGCTCGTCGTGTGCAGCACGGGCATCGATCTCGAGGTGGTGCCCTGGGCCGGGGACGCCGCGGCGATGCACGCCGCGCGGCGCTGCGTGGTCGCCGTCCCCGAGCGAGACGCGATCGACCTGCAGCACCGCCTGGCGGCACTGCTGCGCGTGCCCACGACCGTGGTGGGGATCGCGGGCTGATCGCGCCCTGATCGCGTGCGCGGTGCGCGTCCGGACGCCCCGGCGTCGCTCCCGCGGCCACCGTCCCCGACGTGTTCGGTCGCGGGCGCCTCTAGCCTCGTGACACCGTGATCGAACGCCTGGCCGCCGTGGAGGACGAGTACGCCCTCATCGAGACCAGCCTCGGCGACCCCGAGGTGCTGGCCGATCCGGTGCGCCTGCGGTCGGTCTCGAAGCGGTACAAGGACCTCACCCCGCTGGTCGAGGCGCTCCGCGCGCACCGCACCCGCGCCGCCGACGCCGACACCGCGCGCGAGCTCGTCGGGGCGTCGAGCGGCGACGAGCGCGAGCAGTGGCGGGCCGAACTCGTCCAGGCCGAGACCGACCTCGCCCGGCTCGAGGACGAGATCCGCACCCTGATGCTGCCCAAGGACCCCAACGACGGTCGGGCCGTCATCGTCGAGATCCGCGGCGCAGAGGGCGGCGAGGAGGCCAACCTGTTCGCCCGCGACCTGTACGAGATGTACCGGGGGTTCGCGGCCCGGCACGGCTGGCAGGTGGAGGTGCTCTCGTCGGACCCGAGCGACCTCGGCGGGCTCAACCAGGTGACGTTCGTGGTCCGCGGCGACACGGCCTGGAGCCACCTCAAGTTCGAAGGCGGGCCGCACCGAGTACAGCGCGTGCCCGTCACCGAGAGCCAGGGGCGCATCCACACCTCGTCGGCCACGGTGATGGTGCTGCCCGAGGCCGACGAGATCGACGTCGAGCTCGACGAGCGCGACCTCGACGTCGATGTGTACCGCAGCAGCGGCGCCGGCGGCCAGAGCGTCAACACGACCGACTCGGCGGTCCGGCTGACCCACCGCCCGACCGGACTCGTGGTCACGATGCAGGACGAGCGCAGCCAGCTGCAGAACAAGGCACGAGCGCTCCAGGTGCTCCGTGCCCGGCTGTTGCAGCTGAAGCAGGACGAGCAGGACGCGGCCATGTCGGCCGAACGCCGGTCGCAGGTCGGCGGCGGCGGCCGCAGCGAGAAGATCCGCACGTACAACTTCAAGGAGAACCGCGTCACCGATCACCGGATCGGCTTCACGATCTACCGGTTGGCCGACGTGCTCGCCGGCGACCTCGACGACGTGGTGAACGCGCTGCAGGCCGACGAGCGCGGTCGCCAGCTCGACGACGGCGGGGTCGGCCGGTCGTGAGCCCCGACGGCGGCGGCGATCCCGACGCGGAGGGCACGGTCAGCTGGCGCGAGCTCTGGCGCGAGACCGAGCGCCGCGTGGGCGATCGCCGGGTGGCGCGCTGGATCTGCGAGGTCGCGAGCGGCGCCGACGGCGACGAGTTCGTCGACGCGCTCGACGACCCGGCGACCGAGCGGATGGTCGCCCACCTCGATGCGATGGTGGCCCGGTACGCCGACGGCGAACCGCTGCAGTACGTGCTCGGCCGGTGGGCGTTCCGCCACCTCGACGTGCTCGTCGACCGCCGGGTGCTGATCCCGCGTCCCGAGACGGAGTTGCTCGTCGACCACGCGCTGACGGCGCTGCCGGCGCACCCGCGCCCGTGGCGGGTGGCCGACCTGGGCACGGGCAGTGGCGTGATCGGCCTCTCGATCGCCCACGAGCGGTGGCACGACGGCATGGAGGTGTGGCTCACCGACGTGTCGCCCGACGCCCTCGACGTCGCCAGCGCGAATGCTGCGGGCCTCGGGCGTGCGGCGGTCGCCGTGCGGGCCGCGCAGGGCTCGTGGTACGAGGCCCTGCCGGCGTCGCACCGGGCGTCGTTCCACGCGATCGTCGCCAACCCCCCCTACATCGCACCCGACGACCCGGACGTCGAGCCGATCGTGCGCGACCACGAACCGCACCTCGCGCTGTTCGCCGCGGACGCCGGGCTCGCGCACCTCGCCCGGATCGTGGCGGGCGCCGGCGGCTGGCTCGTCCCCGGCGGCACGCTGCTGCTCGAGATCGGCTCGGGTCAGGGCGACGCCGTGACTGCGCTGGCCCGCGACGCCGGTCTGGTGGAGGTCGAGGTGCACCTCGACCTCGCCGGGCTGCCCCGCGTGGTTCAGGCGAAGCGCGCCGCCACCTGAGCCAGGAGGCTCTCCTCGCCCGGCACGATCGCGTCGTCCACGCCGGCCACGTCGCGCGCGGCGGAGAACAGCGAGTGCCGGAGCACCGTGCTCGTGATGCGGTGGTCGATGTCGTCGAGCAGCGCGTCCACCGCGTGGTCGGCGATCGCACTGCGCACCCTGGCCATCGCCTGGCCGAGGTACTGGTCGAACGAGAAGGTGTCCGACTCGAACCCCTGGTCCTCGCTGATCGTGCGGATCTCGTCGATCTCGGCGCTGCCGATGTGGTGGTCGGCCACCATCACGAGCAGCAGCAGCTCGATCGCGGCCTCGTGCTCGCGGTCGGCGGTCGCGTGCACCGAGATGCCGTCGTACAGGTCCTTCAGCTGCAGGCTCATGGGCCGATCATGGCAGATCGCGCGGCCGGCTCAGCGGGCCAGTGCGCGGCGCAGGAAGTCGAGCTGGTGGAGCAGCAGGTTCTCCGCCACGACCTCCTGGGGCGTCATGTGCGACACACCGACCAGCGGCAGCACCTCGTGCGGTCGCCCGGCGGCGAGCAGGGCCGACGACAGCTGCAGCGTGTGGGCGGCGACCACGTTGTCGTCGGCGAGGCCGTGCACGAGCAGCAGCGGTCGGGTGAGCTGCTGCGCGAGCGGCAGGAGGCTGGTGCGCGCGTACGGGGCGGCGTCGACGGTGGGATCGCCGAGGTAGCGCTCGGTGTAGTGCGTGTCGTACAGGCGCCACTCGGTCACCGGGGCGCCGGCCACGGCGGCGTGGAACACGTCTGGACGCTGCAGCACGGCGAGTGCGGCGAGGTAGCCACCGAAGCTCCAGCCCCGGATCGCGACGCGGGACAGGTCGAGCTCGGGGTGCTCGCTCGCTGCGCCGTGGAGCGCGGTCACCTGGTCGTCGAGCACCGCGGTCGCGAGGTCGAGGTGCACGGCGCGCTCGAACGCGGTGCCGCGTCCCGGGGTGCCCCGCCCGTCGGCCACCACCACCGCGAAGCCCTGGTCGGCGAACCACTGCGGGGTGAGGAACGCGTTGCACGACTGCACCACGCGCTGCGCGTGCGGGCCGCCGTAGGGGTCGAGCAGCACCGGCAGCTTCGAGCCGTCGTGGTCGTGGGGGAGCACCACCGCGGTCGCGATGCGGTGCTCGCCGTACTCGTGGAGCGTGACGTTCGGACGGACGAGCGGGGTCTCGGCGACGGAGCGGAGCGTGATCCCGCTCGCGCCCGTCCACTCGGCACCCCGCCACTCGGCACCCGGCCGGTCGAGCCGGGCCACGCGCACCAGCGCCGGCCGCCCGTCGCTGACGGCGTGGACTCCGTCGTCGTGGGTGACCTGGGTGACCGACACGCCGTCCCAGTGGTACACGTGCAGCACCGTGGCGTCGCCGAGCGGGTTGCCGAGGAAGGTGAGGTCGTGGCCGACGTGGGCGATGGAGCGCACCTGCACCTCCGGCGGGGTGACATCGACACCGTCGACGAGCAGGCAGCGGCGCCCCTCGCGGTCGGCCGCGACGACGAGCCGTCCGTCGTCGAGCACCGCCGGGCTGCCCGGCACCAGCTCCACCCAGGCGTCGTCGACGTCGGTGAACAGCGGCGCGGTGTCGCCCGTGACCGGGTCGGCCTCGAGCACCACGGACGTGCGCTGGTCGCGCGACTGCACGCCGAGGAGCAGGCGATCTGGTGTGACCCACGAGACCGTGGCCAGGTAGGGGAGCGCGTCGCGATCCCACATCACCTCGACCGAGCCACCGTCGAGCGCGAGCACGTGGAGGGTGACGTCGGGGTTGGGTGTGCCCGCCGCCGGATAGCGCACCGCCTGGGGCTCACGACGCGGATCCGCGGGGTCACCGATCCACCACTGCTGCACCGGCGAGTTGTCGACGCGGCAGGCGGCGACGGCCGTGCCGTCGGGGCTCCACCAGTACCCGCGGAACCGGTGCATCTCCTCGGCCGCCACGAAGTCCGCGCTGCCCCACGTGACGTCGGGGTCCGCCTCGCCGGCGAGCTCCCAGCTGCTGCCGTCGAGTTCGGCGATGCGCAGCCGGCTGCCGCTCACGTACGCGAGCCGTCGGGCCGTGGGATCGGGGCGCGGGTCGAACACCGGGCCCTCCACCGGGAGCTCGCGGGCGCGGGCGCTGAGGAGCCCCGCCACGAACAACCGCCCCGCCAGGGTGAACGCGGCGACGGTGCCGGCGCGGTCGGTGGCGTACGAGGTGATGCCGCCGGCCCCCTCGCGCATGCGCTCGCGTCGGGCGCGCTCCTCGGGCGGCAGGTCCTCGCCGGCGGCTGCGTCGGCGGACGCGAGCAGTGCGACCGGATCGGCCACGAGCACGTCGTCGGTGGGGATGCCGGCGTCCGCGGTGCCCTCGCCCGCAGTGCCGTCGGCGGGAAGCAGGTGGCGCACCCACAGGCAGTTCACCGGGTCGTCACCGGCCCGGCTGCGCAGGAACATCGCGCGTGTGCCGTCGGCGGACACCGAGACGTTGCGCGGTTCGCCGAGCGTGAGGCGCTGCGTGCGTGCGTACTGCCGCGGGAAGGTGTCGCTCATCGACGCGACACGGTACCCGCTCGCCGGCGGAGCACCGGCGGCGGCACCACGGTGTCAGGTGCCCGGCCGCACCAGGATCTTGGCGTGGGCCTCGGGGTTGCCGAGGTCGTGGAACGCCTGCGGCACGCCGTCGATGTCCACCGTGCCGGTGAGCCACGGCGACAGGTCGACCTCACCCTCGGCGATGGCCCGCAGCGCGCGGGCGAACTCGTCGGGCTGGTACCCGAGGACGAACTGGATGCTCAGCTCGCGCCCGATGCCGAGCATCGGGTGGATGCGGTCCTCCTGCATGCAGGCACCGACGACCAGGATCCGGGCGTCCTTCGGCGCCATGCGCATCGCCTGCTCGATCATGCCCGGCACGCCGACCGCCTCGAAGATCACGAGCGGGCGCACCCCGTCGATGCGTCGCCACGCGTCGATCGCCGGCGTGTCGCGCGGGTCGACCACCACGTCCGCGCCGAGCGCCTCGGCGAGTTGGCGGCGCTTCGGCGAGAAGTCCGCGCCGACGATCGGCCCGATGCCGCGCATGCGCAGCTCGGCGATGCACGCGAGGCCCACCGGGCCCAGGCCGAGCACGATCGCGGCGTCGCCGGCGGCGATGCGGCTCTTGGCCACCGCGTGCACCCCGACCGCCAACGGCTCGGTGAGGGCCGCGAGCTCGGGTGGCAACCCGGCGGGCACCTTGATGCCGAGCAGCTCGTTGAGCACCATCAGCTCGGCGTAGCCGCCGTTGTAGCGGTTGGAGAAGCCGATGCCGTGCAGGCCCTGGGCGTCGAACGCGACGGGCAGGCTCACGATCACGTCGCCGACGGCGAGGTTCTCGCACCCCGGCCCGAGGTCCACCACCTCGCAGCAGAACTCGTGGCCCATCACGGTGTCGCGGCCCGGGTCGAACATCACCGGCGAGGTGGGATCGGGCGGGCGTCCCTCGTTCAGCTCGTCGGACAGGCGCCGGCTCTCCTCGCCGTGCACCAGCAGGTGCAGGTCGCTGCCGCAGATCCCGCACGCGAGCACCTTCGTGAGCACCTGGCCCGGGCCGGGCGCGGGATCGGGCAGGTCGTCGACCCGCAGTTGCCAGTCACGCATCACCGCAGCACGCATGGCGACGACCGTAGCCAGGTGGCCGTCCGGCGGCGTCAGCCGACGTCAGCCGACGTCAGCCGGCGCGCACCGCGTGGGCGATGGCCTCCTCGACGACTGCGAACCCGGCGTCGGCGTCGATCCGGTCGAGCACGCGGCAGGTGGGCGCCGGGCGGCCGCGTGACGTGCGGCGGTCGATCACGGTCTCCCCGCGGGTGTGCACGCCATGGGTCTCCACCACCACGTGCGCGTCGTACGACTCGAACAGGTGGGGGTGGGTGATCGCCATCACCGCGCACGGGTCGTGCACGGGGGCCCCCGCCAGGTCGTGGTGGAGGCGGACGTAGGTGTCGCTGAAGAAGTCGAGGAGATCGGCCAGCACGGCGGGCAGGCGACCCGGCACGTCGCGGACGCGCCGGATCCGATCGGGCGTCGCGAGGAACCCGTGGGTCACGTGCAGGCCGCACATGATCAGCGGACCCCCGTACTCGAACACCACGGCGGCCGCCTCGGGATCGCACCAGATGTTGAACTCCGCGGCGGCGGTGCGGTTGCCGAAGGTGCCTCCGCCCATCAGCGAGATGCCCGCGATCCGGTGGGCGAGGTCCGGTGCGGCCCGCAGCGCGAGCGCGACGTTCGTGAGCGGACCGGTCGGGACGAGCCACGTCCCCTCGTGCTCGCGGCACGCGTCGATGATGAACCCGACCGCGTCGTCGCCGTCGACCGGGCCGGAGGGCTCGGGGAGGTCGGCGCCGTCCATGCCGCTCTCGCCGTGCACGTAGGCGGCGTGCACCGGTTCGGCCACGATCGGCCGCGCCGCGCCGGACACGACCGGAACGCCCGGCGCGGCGAGGTCGCGCACGATCAGGGCGTTGCGGGTGGTGCGGTCGAGCGGCGCGTTGCCGGCGACGGTGGTGATGCCCACCAGCTCGGTGTGCCGGGCGGCGACGACGATCGCAATCGCGTCGTCGTGGCCGGGGTCGCAGTCGAGCACGACGCGAGGTCGCTGCTCGCCGCCGGCGGACGGTTCGGCGGACGGTGTGGTGGACATGGTCGCGAGTATGGCCCCGCGACACGGCCGGATCGGGGGAGGCAGCCGGGTGGGCGGCGATCAGGCCGGGTGGAGCGCGCCGTCGGCGTCGAGTTCGACCGAGCGACCCACCCACTCGCCCTCGCACATCGCCGCGGCGATCGCTGGGTCGGTGGAGTCGCCCCACGCGCGGCGACCGTCGGCCAGCAGGCAGCTCGCGATCGCCCGCTCGGGCACACCCTCACGGGAGAACATCACCGTGTACGCCTCGATCGTGGCCGGACCGGCCGCCTCGGCGGGCAGGGCCAGCTCGCGCCGCGGCATCGCGTCGATCCGGTCCTGCGGGTACTCGTGCCGGAACGGCTGATCCGGCGGCGTGGTGCCGTACACGCCGAACGCGTGCTTGGTGGTGTAGCCGCCGTTGGCCCACACGAGCCCCGTGGCGCCGGGGCGCTCGCGCAGGCGCTGCATCATCGTGGCGATCGCGTGCATCACGTAGTTGTTCCACGGGCCACCCGCGAACGGCAGACCACCGGTCAGCGTGAGCTGGCGGTCGAGGTCGAGCCCGAGGCTCTGCGCGCCGAGCTGCACGGCGGAGGGGAAGCACGAGTAGAGGTCGACGAGGTCGATGTCGTCGATGGTGCGCCCGGCGAGCTCGAGCGCGAGCCGGCCGCCGAGTTCGATCGCGGGTGTCTCGTGGAACGACCAGCGGTTGCTCACGAACTGGTGCTCGTGGCAGTCGGTGCCCGAGTACGGGAACACCCAGCGGTCCTCGGGGATGCCGAGCCGCTGCGCCGCCTCGACCGAGGTCATGATCAGCGCGGCGCCCATGTCGACGTCGTTGTTGGAGTTCATGTACTTCGCGTACGGCAGGCCGACCATGCGGTTGTCCGGACCGACGGTGCGGATCTGCTCGGGCGTCATCGCGGTGCGGATCCAGGCCTTCGGGTTCGCCGCGGCGACCTCGCTGAAGCGCGACCACAGCTCGCTGATGCGCACGAGCTGCTCCTCCGGCGACCGGCCCGCGGCCGCCCGGATCGCGGTCTCGAACATCGGGTACACCTGCACGGGCATCACGATCTGCCGGGCGATCTCGTCGGGGTGGTTCATCACCAGGTCCTCCCCGAGCGGCACCGGCACCGACCCCTCCGGCGCCTTCTCCCACTCGAGTTCCACCCCGAGCTTGCGGGCGCGCATGCGGGTGCGCCACGCCTCGCCACCGGCGAGCAGGGCCACGTCGATCTCGCCGCGCTGGATGGCCAGCGCCGTGGCGTTGACGAGCGTCTGGGGGCTGTTGCCGCCCATCGTGGTGTAGGCGTGCTCGCGGCTCGCGATCCCGGTGCGGGTGCCGAGCACGAGCGGTGCGTTGCCGTACCGCCAGCTGAGCAGGCCCACCACCCGGATCGAGTCGACCTCGGTCAGCGACGCGAGACCGGCGTCGGCCACCGCCTCGTCGACGGCGAGCGCCATCAGCCCGACGGGGTCGAGTGCGTCGTCGATGCCGGTGGCGCGGTGCAGCGACTGGCCGGCGCCGACGAGGACGGGGGTGCGGGGATCGAGGGTGGTCACGGCCCCGGAGGCTACGGAACCGGGCCGGTCGCGGCAGAACCGACCGGCCCGCGCCGCTTGCCTGTCGCATCGGACGTGTCGCGTGAGACGTGTCGCGTGACACTCGTGCGGGTGGGCAGCCCCTCCGTCCGGCGACCCCGTGCGTACACTCGACGGCCGTGTCCCGCATCGCCATCGGATCCGACCACGCCGGCTACGAGCTGAAGCAGCACCTCGTCGAGCTGCTGCGCGGTCAGGGCCACGACGTCGACGACCTGGGCACCGATTCCGCCGAGAGCGTCGACTACGTGGAGTACTGCGCCAACGTCGGCCGGGCCGTGCGCGACGGCCGCGCGGAGCTGGGCATCGTCCTCGGCGGCAGCGGCCAGGGCGAGCAGCTCGCCGCGAACAAGGTGCGCGGTGTGCGCGCCGCGCTCTGCAACGACCTCTACACGGCGCGCATGGCTCGCGCCCACAACGACGCGAACGTCCTCAGCATCGGCGCGCGCGTGGTGGGCGAGGGGCTCGCCGACGAGATCGTCACCCTCTTCCTGACCACCCCCTTCGAAGGTGGTCGCCACCTCCGCCGTGTGCAGCAGCTCATGGCGCTCGAGCAGGAGTTCTGACCCATGCCGTTCCCCAGCGACACCGCCCCCGACACCGAGGTGTTCGACCTCATCGACCGTGAGGTCGAACGCCAGTGCACGGGTCTGCAGCTGATCGCCAGCGAGAACTTCACCTCGCCGGCCGTCATGCGCGCCGTCGGCAGCGCCCTCACCAACAAGTACGCCGAGGGCTATCCGGGCAAGCGCTACTACGGCGGCAACGCGATCGTCGACGACATCGAGTCCATCGCGATCGAGCGGGTGAAGGCGCTGTTCGGGGCCGACCACGCCAACGTCCAGCCGCACAGCGGCGCCAACGCGAACATGTGCGCCTACCAGGCGGTGCTGGACGCGGGCGACACGGTGCTCGGCCTCAGCCTCGACCACGGCGGCCACCTCACCCACGGCTCGCCCGTCAACGCGAGCGGCAAGCTGTACCACTTCGTGGCCTACAAGGTGACGCCCGGTGATGAGCGCGTCGACATGGACCAGGTGCGCGACCTGGCGCTCGAGCACCGCCCGAAGCTGATCGTGGCCGGCACCACCAGCTACCCCCGCCGGCTCGAGCCCGAGGCGTTCAAGGCGATCGCCGACGAGGTCGGTGCGCTGTTCATGTTCGACGCCGCCCACATCGCGGGTCTCATCGCCGGTGGGGCGCACCCCAACCCGGTGCCCTACGCGGACATCGTCACCTTCACCACGCACAAGACGCTGCGCGGCCCGCGCGGCGGCTGCATCCTGTCCACGGCCCAGCACGCGGCCGCGATCGACAAGGCGGTGTTCCCCGGCTGGCAGGGCGGCCCGCTCGAGCACGTGATCGCCGGCAAGGCGGTCGCGTTCCACGAGGCCGCGCAGCCGAGCTTCCGCGACTACGCCCAGCAGATCGTCCGCAACGCGAGCGCGCTCGCCGACGCCCTGGTGCAGCGGGGCTTCCGGCTGGTGAGCGGCGGCACCGACATCCACCTGATGGTGGTCGACCTGCGCCCCTTCGACGCCGACCTCACCGGCAAGGAGGCCCAGACGGTGCTCGACGTCGCCGGCATCACGCTCAACAAGAACAGCATCCCCGACGATCCGCGCAGCCCGTTCGTCACGAGCGGCGTTCGCATCGGCACCCCGTCGGTCACCACCCAGGGCATGAAGGAGCCCGAGATGGTGCGGATCGCCGAACTGATCTCTCGCGCCCTGCGCCACCGCACCGACGCCGCCGAGCTGGCCGCCGTGAAGGCCGACGTCGCGTCGCTCTGCGCCGCCTTCCCGGCCTACTGATCCCGGCCGCCCGGTCGCGCCAGGACCACGCACGTGCCCACGATCGGTACCTACCTCCTCGTCGGAGCGGTCGCCGCCGTGGTCACGTTCGCGGTCACGCCGCTGGTGCGTCGCCTCGCGATGCGGATCGGCTGGGTGTACGAACCCAACGAGCGCACGGTGCACACCAAGCCGTTGCCCGACGTCGGTGGCATCGCGCTGTTCATCGGCTTCGTCACCGCGTTCGGGCTGTCGCGGCTGATGGACAGCTTCGACACCATCTACGCCCGCAACTCCGAGCAGTGGGGCGTGCTGATCGCCGCGGCGATCATGGTCCTGGTCGGCCTCGTCGACGACGTGCGTGACATCTCGGCGCCGGCGAAGGTCGCCGGCACCGTGCTTGCGGGTGCCGTGCTCGTCGGCTTCGGCGTCACGATGTTCCTCTTCCGGTTGCCGTTCCTCGGGGTCACCTACCTGAGCGACGACTGGGTCCCGCTCGTCACGGTGCTCTGGGTCCTGGGCATGAGCCAGGCGATCAACCTGATCGACGGCCTCGACGGCCTCGCCGCAGGCATCGTCGCGATCGGCGCGTTCTCGTTCTTCCTCTACAGCCAGCACCTGAGCGGCGAGGGGCTGCTGTTCGAGCCGAACCTCGGCCCGCTGATCGCGATCATCACGGTGGGGGTGTGCGTCGGGTTCCTGCCGCACAACTTCAACCCGGCGAAGATCTTCATGGGCGACTCGGGCGCCCTGCTGCTCGGTCTGCTCATGGCGGTGAGCACCAGCGTGGTGGGAGGTCGCGAGCAGGCCGACGCGGTCGGCGACTCCGCGGGCCAGGCCTTCTTCTTCCTGGCGCCGCTGTTCATCCCGCTGGTCATCCTCGGCGTGCCGATCCTCGACACGCTCTGGGCGATCGTGCGCCGGGCACGCAGCGGCAAGGGGCTCGCGACGGCCGACAAGGGACACCTCCACCACCGGCTGATGGAGATGGGCCACGGCCAGCGCCGCAGCGTGCTCATCCTGTGGGGCTGGACCGCGCTGCTCAGCGCGTTCGTGCTGTATCCGGTGATCACGAACAGTGGGGTGTCCTACATCCCGGTGGGCGCGGCGATGCTCGCCCTGGCGCTGTACACCGTGCTGCACCCGCAGATCCGCCGCCAGCGCGGTGCGTGACCGGGTACCACCGGCCGCGGTGGCCCTCGGGGTCGGGTGACGCCCGGTCGGCCGGGTTCGCGCCACCGTCGCGCACCCGGGTGACGCGCTGGGGGAGCACGGGGTACGGTTTGGCGAGTCCGGTTCGGCGGGGCTAGATTGTGTTCGCGTTCACAAGCTCCGCCGCAACGACGCAGCGGGCGCGTGGACGACTGGAGTCCGCACCCGCCGTGAAGAACCTGACGCGCACGATCATGAGAACGGACGACGCGCTCGGCCGCGGCATGGAGTTCGCCATCGTCACGCTCCTGTTCCTGGGTGTCGGGTTCGGCCTCGATCGCTGGATCGGCACGACGCCGCTGTTCATGATCGTGCTCGTCGTGATCGGCCTGGTCGGACAGTTCGCCCGCCTGTGGTACGGCTACGAGGCCGCCATGCGCGAACTCGAGGCCGAGCGCGCCGAGCAGTCCCGTGCCCGGACCACCGCTGCGGCGCCCGCCGTCGAGCGCGTGAGCGGCGAAGAGGTGGACGCGTGAGCACCACCCCGACCAACCACACCGGCTCGGCGTTCGCCACCCGCCTCGACGGCCCGGCGCCCGAGGTCGACGTCTCGCTCGACCTCGTGAAGCGCGGTCTCATGGCCGCTCCCGTGCTGATCGCGCTGTGCGCGGTCATCTGGGGTGGCGACGGTGCGTTCTCGTCGCTCTACGGCGTCGGCCTCA
>Ga0315904_10009598_pt1 | contig 12619 bp, 18 predicted proteins | sample LakEriMetagenome_6_FD_203529 | JGI IMG/M metagenome (GOLD analysis project Ga0315904, IMG submission 203529) | Freshwater fungal communities from buoy surface, Lake Erie, Ohio, United States - Buoy 12 MA120 | ecosystem: Environmental > Aquatic > Freshwater > Lake | place: USA: Lake Erie, Ohio...
ACAACAACTCTGGTCACTTGACTATCTCCTGATTGACCATGACAGCTCCATGAGTCAGAGAATAAACTTCCCCAGTGCTGTCATTGTAAATTTCTAATCCATAGACATAATTAGATTCTTTGAGAAGCTCAGTTTGCTCTGCTGTCCAGGTCATAGTGATTACCCAAGTTTCCTCGTCAATCACTGGAATTGAGGCAAAGACCAGCTCTCTGAATGTTGACTTGCGAACTTGCGCCCTAGCCTGAAAGCTGCTGATGTCAATTGGAGTTCCCTCATCGGTTAGATATTCAAACTCTCGGACAAAGGTGCTTCCTGCATCCACTGTGAAATCATCTCTCACGCTCATCATATTCCCCTAACTATAAATGCAACAATTGCTGCTGTAATGCCTGCAGTCATGATTGACTGAACTAGCGCATTGCTCCAATGAGCTTTCTCAAGCGCTCTAATTCTTGTCTCGAAGTCATCGAGTTTCTTTTCAATCTCAGTCACAATGCGAAGAATAACAGCCGTATTGCTAGGGGGTCGCTGGTCACTCATGATTAAGCGCTCAGAGCCTGAATCTCTGCCTCGGTTAGACCCAGAGCTGCTAGCTTCTCTTTTGCTGATTGGCGAGCTGCTTCCTTAGCTGCTTCCTCTTTTGCTCGAGCTGCTTCTGCTTTTTTAGCTGCTGCTGCATCTGCTTGATTTTGAGCAATTTCTTCCTCTGTCAAAGCAACAATTTGTTCACGCTCGCCCTCTGGCTTTGACAGGTCGACAACAATTTTCACTGGGATATCGGTCATGGTTTCCTAACTTATCAGGTAGAGGGATGCAGTTGAGTTTTGGGCAAAGGTAAAGTCAGAAAGTCTGAGGTCGGTAATAGCAGCAGTGCCAGTCCAACCCCAAGCAGCAATTCTCATGTTAGGAGTTGAGGAGGCATCAGTACTAACACACTCAATCAAAGCTCGCTTGAGGAAACTGCTTGTGTAATTTGGCACAATAATTGTGGTCACGCCAAAGCTATTGGCAACCATAGAGCTGCTATTCATTACACCCGCAAGCGCATTATTAGCAACTGCAGTAGTTATTGCGCTAGCCCCATTGAAGAAGACATTATTGTAATTGGTCGCTGTGAAGTCAGCATTGGCAAACAAACTGAAATTTGTATTTGTAGTAGTTGACCTGAGCGACAACATTAGCATCAAATCTTTTGCCGTTTGAGGAATGTTATTGAAGTTGATTTGAGCAACTCCGCCCGCACCAACTGTTGTTGTTTGAAATAAAGTAATCATGCAGCTGTCACCCCATACAAAGTAAATGTCGAATTGGCCGCCATGTTACCAGTGTCTAATTTGAATTGCAGGCTGTTGATTGCAGCAGTCATTGGTAAATTACCATAACCATGAAGAACTATTGGTGCTGCTGTGGTCGGGTGTCCTGCTCTTGTCATGACTTGTTTTCTTTTCGATTCTGTGTAATCCATTACCTGAATGTAAGCAGCGGTATTAGAGGTTGTGCTTATCGCCTGAGCCATAACTACGAAACCAGTTCTCAAGCTTTCGCTGCCAGTTGAAGTAGTGCCATTAGCAGAAGCAAAGCCGTCAAAATAGGTTGAGGCTGTGTCTGCATTTGCTATGAGATAGAGAGACCTGCCCGAACCTGATGCTGAATTTATGTTGGAGCAAACGACAATCAAATCTTCATAGGTTGCTGGAATTGAAGAAAATGTCACGCTTGCAGCAGCAGCCCCAAGAGTAGTTGACTGAATCAAAGTCCAAGTGCTGCTTGGCATTACGCTTTCACCCCATAAAGTCCAAACCTCGATGAGGCTACAAATTCATTAGTGGGAGTGCTGAGTTCAATTGTGCTAATTGCTGTAGTAGCACTCCAAAGACCCGAACCGATAGCCATTCTACCATCGGGCAAAGTCGAATCATAACCAGCAGTCGCAATAGCTTTCCAAGATTTTCTTTTCGCTGTTGAGCTGAAATCGAGAATGTCAATCACGAAAGTTCCCCAAAGGTTGCTCGTAGAAGTAGCAGCAGGCAGCCCATTAGGTATCAGCATAATGTTCTGTGCGGTGTTGGCTGTAGTTTGTGAAGTCGCTGCTCCGAGGTTGAAGAAATTGCCATCGTTTGAAGTAGCGGTGATATCGTAATTGAATCTCATTCTTAGGTTGGCAGCCAAAGCAGCTGGGGTTGTTGCTCTTGCACTAATTCTCAATTGCAAGTGCTTGTATCCAGTCAAAGATTCAATGCCTGTAAAAGTTACAGTTTGAACTGGGTTTGCCAAAGAAATGTTTTGAATCAAATCATAAGCGCTGCCAAGCCCAGACCCCGATGAGGCTAGAATTCCCCAATGCCAAGCCATTTACGCTAGGTCTCCAATTAGCGCATAAACACCAGAAGCCATGCATTGAACAGTTGCTCCAGTGTATTGAGCGTTGGTCTTAACCTTTGAATCCTTAGATTGTAGCGTGACTCCAGCACCAGCTGCAAAAGTAATTTGACCAGAGCCAGCCTGATAGAAGTCTATCTTTTGACCAGGGGTCATGACATTATCCAGAGTAATGGTTATTGCTGACCCAGTTGACCGAATCATAGACCCAACATCTCCAGCAACAATTGCATAATTGGCAGACTTGTCGCTAATTGTTTGAACTGCTCCTGGTATTAGGTCAGCCCATGCAGAGCCTGTATAGTATTGAAATTTATTGACATCCTGTAGCCAAGAAATCATTCCTTCTACTGGGTCGGTAAGTTGAGAGCTTCTGTCTCCAGACGAGGCAAAGACTAAAACAGTTTGCCTCATGAAAAAGTTATTCAAATCGCTTGCTGGGAGTGGAAACCCATTAGCAAAAACCTTGTAAGCCATTTACGCCTCTTTCCAGACCTCTAGTGTAGTGAGCCAGTTGTCTGGGTCAATGTAGTGACTCACCTTTGTAGTAGTGAAGTAGTCATCTATGTCGATGATTCCCTCGCTGTATTTGACTCCAACCAGTTGACCTGGAGTGAAGAAAGCTGCCTCAGTCAAATTGCCTAGTCGGTCTAGGGTCAATGTTTCAACCTCTTGAACTAGCGCTGTCGCCGATTGCTGAAAGACTGCATCTGCCCAGCGGTTTAGTTCATCGAGGTCTGTAGTGTTTAGGGTAACATCCTGAGCATACTTACCATAAAGCTGGATGCTGTCGGTGTTCTCCCTAAGTGTGTCAATTGTATCATCCGACTGCAGTATCACCTTGAGCGAGTTATAGACAGTATTCTCAGAAGCGTTGGCTCGAATGTCTGTCATGCAAAGATGATTAGCCTCACCATGATTGTTACCAATGACTGGGGTGCTGCCAGTTGCTGTCACTGTCGTTGGTCTTGGGATAATCACAAATTCACCAGTTGCTGGGTCTAACCAAAACAAACCCAGTCCAACCTGGATTGCATCATAAACCAATCGACTCGGGATGACATCGGTTAGGATTGTGCTTGGGATTTCTCCACCTGGGTCAAGCGATGCTGCATTCATTTGAGTTCCAAAAGCTGTTGCCACTAGCTCGAGCTGCTCATATGGGGTCACATAACCAGGGAAGCCAGTGGTGCTGTCGAAACTTTCAATTCTGGTGTTCATAAGGCGCTTGAAGCTGTCGAAAGCTGTCAGCCTCATTATGTTGTTGCCATCTTGGTCAAAGGTAGTGTCTATGCTGTCAATCACGCCTGACCAAATAATCTCATCGACAGTTGACTTATTTAGTCTGACCCTAACTGGAACACCTGGTCTGAAACTGCTGTTGTAAGTAGGGTCGTATTCGAGTGATTGCAAAATCAACTGAGCGGATGCTGGCTCTGGTTGAAAATACAGCTGGTCTTGAACTGAGCCTCCAATTGAAAGCTGTGCCTGTGAAGTGATGCAACCGAGGTCTTGCCAGGTGAATGCAACAAATTCATTGTCTCCCAGCAGGTCATCTCCACCAATCAGCGATGCTCCAATTGTGAACAACCCAGCACCAGCCAAAACATCATCTCCACCAATTTTGCTGATACCGATGATAAATAGATTGCTGGCTTCATCGGGCAAATAAAATTCAACCTTGAGGTCATTGGCTATATCAAAGTTGGAAATCGTTGTCACTTAAGTGCCTTTGCAGTCAACCCTCTATCTTTGAGAGCCTTGTTTATTTCATCAACTATTTGACCTCCGTTGACTTGTGCTCTGTTTATGTTTATGTTGATAGTTCCTGGCTTGGCTGGAACTGGGGCTGGAATTATTTGCTGGGGGGTTGGAGCTTGAACTTTGCCAATAATTCCAACCTTGCCACCTGCAGCACTAATTGGCGAGCCAGCACCAAGAGAAACAGTTCCACCAGTTGCACCTGGAGCGCCTCGCTTGAACTCATTTTGCTTGTCAATGACTTCCTGAATGTCGCTGCCCAGTAGTGAGTAAGCACCCGCAACTAATGCAATACCAGCGACAACTGCAGCAATAAAAGGGTTGCCAAGTGTCATGAATGTCATGGCAATCTTTAGCAGACCCAGACCAATAACTAGGTTAGTGACTGCAGTTATTAGAGCCCCAATACCCTTTTCTCCAGTTATTGCCTCAAGCCCTGGCATCACTTTGGTGTCAACATATTCCACAAACTTTGTGAACTCTCCAACCATGTCAACAATGCCGTCAACAATTTCTTGCAGCTTTTCCTGACCCTCAGGGGTGCTCAACCATTCAGAGAATTCCTCCAAGACTGGCAGTAGTGCAGTGCCAATTTGTTCCTGCATTTCGCCAAAGATAATTTGCATCCTGGCATAAGGGTCAGTATCGGCAGCAGCCTCGGCAGCACCCCTGAAAAGCCTCTCCAGTTCTGCAATTGGGTCGGCTGCACCTTTTACGCTTGGCACAAGTCTATTCAAGGCAGTGTCGCTGCCAGCAAGCGAGCGAGCCATTGCCTGGACTACAACATCAAGATTCTTGCCAGTTCCTGCAGCAACATCCGTGGCAATTGACATCAAACGCATTGCCCTGTCGGTATCTTTAGTTGCAATTGCTAACTTAGCAAAGGCTGGTCTTAGCTGGTCATCTGTGATTGAGGTTGCGATTTGTGTCTTGCCAATATATTGCTCAATTGAGTCCACCTGGGCATCGCTGACAGCCAGGTTGTCTTTGAGCGCTTTGGTGAGAAGCACTTTTGACTTCTCATCCTCGATGGCAGCTTTGGTTGAATCCTTGAACTCGTTGACAAGGAAGTTGAGTGAGAAGCCAACTCCGATTGCACCTAGTGCAGTGTTGATTCCTCTTGAAATCTTGGCAGCATTCTTCTCAAGACCAGTTAGGGATTTCTGTGAGCCAAGTGTTGCATCAGCAAGTTTCTTGAACTCACCAATAATTTCAACACCGAGAACCAGGCTACCTGCCATTGTTCCGCTCCTCTACTAGCTTTGCAAAAGCTTTATATTCTGCAGCAGTCAGAGCCCTTGCCTCGCTGGGTTGGACTCCAGTTGCTAAACAAAAAGCTGCTAGCCTCTCGGCGCTCAGCTCAATTATTCTTTTTTTGAATCATCCCCAGTCAGGAACTTTAGAGCTTCTGCCTGAGTTAGTTTCTCTGTTTCTTCAAATTTGAATCCTGGCACTTCACGCTTTTTGGCAACAAAATAAAGCACTCTAAGCGCTCTACCTTTTGGCTTGCCATCTGCAAAAGCCTGGTCAATTGAGGTGTTGAGCATAAGCTCGACCTCTTCAATTTCTCCAAGTGTTAGCTCTTCAAACTTAATCATTATCACTCCTGAATCTTGTCCATTGCGTTATGAGCTTGTCCATGTTCCTGAAATAGGTGTCGAGGACTTGCTGTCTTGTATAGCCTAACGCTTTATTGAAGAATGGATTAGGTTTGATATTCTTTTTTATGAAGTTGTTGCGGTCATAGAACCAACCCCAGTGAATTGGGTTAGCGTATGGAATTCCGCTTTTGCCAGTTCTGTTGTTACCAGCTTCAACCCGAACAGACCCATTGGGGTTTGGTTTGACTCGGATTGAGTCTCTTAGTTTTCCAGACCTAACAGGGGCAAGACCTTTAGCGGTGTTAGCGACAATGTCTCCAGCCTCTTTTCCAGCTTGCTTGACTTCCTCTTTTGGAGCGCCAATTGCTTTCAAGGCTCTTGAAACTTGCTTTAGACCAACTACCTTGACCCCGTTAGGTTGGACAGCCATGCTAGGCGGTTACAATCTCCACTCCATACCAAACATCATTGGCAGGGTCGTGAGGAGTGTTGACAACTGTTAGAGCAACCGAGAATGTTGAGGTCTCATTGCTGGTCAGTGATAATGGAGGCAGTGCATCAAACTTCACTGTTCCAGTGTAGTGAGGCTCATCGGCAGTTGCAGTTGCGTTGCCGTTTGGAGCAATTGTGAACACTGCAGTTGAGCCGAAGTTAGCCCACAGCACTCGGTAAAGAGAAGTGTCATCGCCAGAGGTAATTCCCTCTAGGGTTAGAGTCCACTCCTGACCGACTGTCATTTCACAAAAAGTCTGCACATCGCCAGGGGCATCCTGGGAAGCGAGCTCAATGTTTGTTGCATCACAAGCATATTCAGTTGCTCCAATTAGGAACTTGATATCTTGTGCCTTGATTCTAGTTGAGGTTGCCATTTGTATTCTTTCTAAATAGTGATTTCTAGTTCCACGCTGATTGAGGCGGTGAGATAGCTTGCATTGTTTGTCTGCATCTCATATGGCTCATTTACCTGCAAGACTCTTGCATATCTTGGCATTGCCTTGAGAGCATTCTCAATTGCTTGGTCAAGATTCTCAGAGGCTTGCTTATTTGTTGCAGTCGAAGCAACCAGAACCAATTCGAGATTTAGGAGGTATTCAGTTCCTAGCCTGCTCGGAGTGAGATAGGGAGTCCGATTGTTGATTATCACAATAGGCGGAACAATGCGCTCTGGAATGTAGTCCAGAACAGTTAGTCCAGCCTCTTCAAGGTCGAGTTTGAACTCAGCCTTAGAAAGTGTGATTTCGTTTGTCATACACCATACCCACAGAATGGGAGCAGCAATGGGTAGACAGCAGCCAGAGGGTCTCTACCAACTCTGACTGGCTGTCCATCCATGCTTGCAAATTGAGCAATGCCATTAGGAGCACTACGGCGGTGAAACAACTCGCTTGCAGCAATCAGTTCAGCCTGGAAGTGAATGTGACTAGGAACTTCTGCATCACCAACATAGTTGTTGACCAGAGCTTTCCCAGCATCCAAACACTCCTCAATGAATGTGCCTGTCTCATCAGTGCCAATATAAGCCTGTAAGTCAGCGAGCGTAACATGTGCCATTTATTCTCCTAATTAGGCAGCAACATCCAGCTTGACAATTGCAGCAACTCTTGGAGTAGCAATTGCCATATATCCGTAAACAGAAACGCTGTCTTCTAGGGTAGTAATGTCACCCGAGGTCAAGCGAACTGGAGCGCCTGCAGACTCCCAGCTGATAACAGCAGCGGAGTTAGCTAGGAATACATTGTCACCAGCGATTGCTGGGTCAACGATGATTGGTAGACCGAACACTGAGCCAGAAAGACCTGGAATGTTAGCAGAGCCAACAGTGTTCATGCCATCGCCGTTAGCCGATAGAGCAAGTCTGCCATCGGTAGCTGCAACCTTTACCATCTTCACATAACCAGAAGTTCCAGTCAGAATGAATTCTGGACGGAGACCAGTGTTGGTGAAAATGTAAGCAGAAGCGTTAGCAATACCCTCAGCAAGTGAGCTTGGGGTCTGTCCGTCTGCATCGAAAGTCTTTCCAGTGTAGTCAAGACCCTCAACAACATCAACAACAGCCTTGTTGGTTGCGTTTGCATAAGCAATGGTTAGACCCTGGAAGACCTGGTTTAGAGTGTCAACAGTTGCTCGCTCAACATACTGGCGTGAGAAGCTGGTGTATCCACCATAGGTCTTGACATCTGCAGAAACAGTCTCAAATGATAGGTTGCCGAACTCAAGAGCGGTGTTCTCAGTTGCCTGCACATCTACTGCAAGGGTGTTGCTGTCAATCTTGACATATTCAACCGATAGACCAGAACCTGGAAGAGCTCCTCGAGAGAATGCGCTTGCAGTTGGTCGGTTGTTGTTGATTAGGGTGTCAACATATCCAACGAATGGAGGGAGGATTGCTGCATCTGCAGAAGTAGAAGCTGCTCGAGCAAGTGCCTTTGCATCCTCGTCACCCTTTAGAAGAGCCTTTGCATATTCACCCTGAGAGCGAATCTGTGAGCCAATTACGGCTGGGGTTGATGGAGTTAGTCCTGCCTCAACGACTCGGCGCAATTCTGCAACCTCATCTTGAACAGAGCGAACATCCAATTCAATGTTTTCAGACATGGATTTTCTTTCTTGTTCTTGAGGCAGAGCTGCAGGCTCATCTTGAACTTGCTGTTCTCTTACCTCGGTTATGTTTGCACCTGCAAAAGCAGGAATCGCAACAACGCTGACCTCTCTAAGGTCCACCTTTTTGCGAATTATTGTCGAGCCATCACGCTCGGAATCTACTGGGAAGAAACCGACAGAAAACTTATTCAGAACTCCGTCTCTCATTAGAGTCAAGACTTCATCGCCCTTTGGGGTCTCAGAAACTCGAGCTCGAATCTCAAATCCAGCCTCGGTGTCTTTGCCCTCTAGCACTTTGCCGATTGGGTCTTCATGACCATAAAAAAGCTTTACATCCTCGACAGACTCAATTGCTCCTGGCTCAAAGCGCTCTTTCACGCCTCCGCCGAGGTCAGCAAATTGGTCATAAGGAACTGCAATGCCAATGATTTCTCTTTCTTCGATATTGGCTCTCGCCTCGAAGTGTCTAATTTCTAGTTCAGGCATTGAGCCCCTCTTTCTCTCTTACTTCCTCAATAGTCAGGAAGCCTGCAGCAATTCCTGTTGCATAGTAGCTGTAGCGAGCAGCGACATCTGCTCTGAATAAATGTTGCCAGTCGAACTCAACTCTTGTGCCTCGAGGCAGGCAGTTGCTTAGTGCATCGCTGATTGCATCGGTGTAGGCAGACAGAGTTGTCTGATAAAAAACTTTTGCTTCATCCTGAACATTGGAATAAGTGTCAGAGCCACCAGGGATGGAGCTGATTAGCATTCTTGCTGGAATTCCAAATAGGCGAGCGATGGCAACAATATTCTGTTCTACAATGTCAGTGAACAGTGCCTCTCGAGGTGACAGCGCAATTGGCTGGTAATCAAAGCCATTGCCCAAAACTGCAACCTGCCTGTTCTGTTGCTTATTGTGCCAGTTAGCGGTGACAGCTTCTGCCTGCTCAAGGTTTAGTGATTGAGCTGTCTTTAGAATTCCAGTTGGAACTCCAGCAGAGCTAAACCAATTCTTGGCATAGTCTCTCAGGTCAAGCGCTGCAGAAACATCTGCTCGAGCTGCCTCGATTGGAGCAATGCCTCGGAGGTTTCCTGGCTTTGTGAAAAGCTTTAGGTGCTCAATCTCATTCTGGGTGTAAGTAGTGCCCAGGTAGTCGTAGACAACGCCTTTGGTTATGTCATTCTGGTCTTTGTAGCGAACACCAACTGCCGATGCTGGCAGGATGGTTAGGTTGTTGACCTGTCCACTTGAGCCATAGCTCTTGAACCAAAATGCATTGCCCTCAAGCGCCAAGCTAACAACTGTTTGATAGAAAAAGTCTCGGCGGTTGCTGTTGATATCTGGTTTATTGACCAGAACAGGATTTTCAATCTTTAGCTCAACACCAGTTGCATAGCGATAGGTGTTGATTGGCATTTTGCTAATTGGGGTTGCAATGATTTGAACTGCTCGATATACAGCAGTTAGGGTCAGCGCTGTGTCGGGAGTGACAACTGCAGCAGTCCTGGTTGGAATGGTTGGCTGTGCTGCTCGCTTTTCGATTTCTGTGCCGAATAGTCTTTGCCAAATAGAAGCCATGAAGTCCTAATTTCGAGTCTTACTAGAATACACCAATTGCACCATTTTCCGCTCGTGTCGAAACATAAAGAGCGAAGACTGTAGCAAGCAGTGCATCTATTTCGCCTAGTGATTCTTTCCTGCTAATGAGCCAGGTCTCTCCAGTATATTTTGCAATTCCGTTTGGAGACTGAGCAATTAGCAATGGGTCGTTATTGTGCTTACCCTTGCCAGTGCTTAGAAGAGCATAGACAACTGAGCAGGCAGCGCTTACCTCTTTAGTCCACAATTGCCAGGTCGGAATGCCTGCCATCTTGAGTCGCTTGCCCAATCCTGGGAGCTGTCGGTCATCCAGGGCAATCGCTCTTGGGGCGTGTTTGCTGTAAAGCTCGACTAGGCGATTGAATAGCTGAGTCTCATTGGTGTTGACAAAGGTTTGCACTAGCTCGGAATGATGCTCATCGCCAACTTGGTTAGCATAAGCGATTGTTGCGTGTTCCCAATTCTTGGCAATGTCGACTGCAAAGACTCCGCCTGCTTGCTCCGCCTCACATCGAGTTCCAGCCTTTCTGAACACATCGGATGGAATCCAGGATTGCACTGAGCCTGAAATAAATTGGTTCAGGGTATAGCGCCTGACCTCATGTTCTGGCAGTCCTCGAATGTCAGTCAGAACCCTGTCGATTGGGATTCTGCCAGAGGCAACTGCAGGATTGGCTTGCTTGATTGCTTGTGGGTCATCGGTCTTTGCGTGTTGAGGCGCTTCCCAAAGGAAGAATCCAAAGCGCTCCTCCTCGGGGTCTCCCGCTGCAGCCTTTTGACCCTGCTTATAGAGGTCGAGCAGTGTCTGGGAGGTTTGGTCTCCAGCGGTAGTGATGCCAATAACAATTCCATCATCGAAGCTTCTAGTTGCTGTCTTGGCTGCCGTCCACATTCCCTCTTTTGCCAGGTGCAGCTCATCGAACAGACAGAGAGTCATCGGGATTCCCTGCAGCGCTCCCTCTTTGGCTGGTTTGACATCGTAACGACCAGAACCATCGGCGGTCACTATGCCTCGAGACTCTGAGGCTTTCTTGAATCGCTTTGAGAGGAATGGGTTGTTTTGGACAACATAAAGTGTCCGATTGTAAATAATGCGAGCCTGGTCAATGCTGGAGGCGAGAGAGACAACGCTTGAGCCAGTCGGATATTGCATTAGCAATCCCCAGAGGCTGAGGCAGGCTGAAATGAGGCTTTTTCCATTCTGCCTGCCCATGCTGACAACAACCGCTCGATACCTGAGCCGACCTGCAAGCTCATGTGCATCGGGGTAACGCTCGAGAATGTGATTGAGCAACCAGCGCTGCCATTCATCAAGCTCAATGCCATTTGGATTCTCAGGAGTCTTCCAAGCAACCCTGACCAACTCCGCTAGCTTCTCCCCATCGGTAGGGAAGTTATCTGAAAGCGGTTTGGTCCAGACTGTTGGAAGCTGGAGGGTCATCGCTTGAGCAGTTCCTCAATTGGGTCGAAGTCAACCTGGCTGGCTGTTAGTTGTCGCTGAATCTCGAGAACTGTCTTTCTAAGCTCGGCAGCAGTTGAGGTCAATGGATTTAGGTCAAACTCATGCGCCAATTTCAGGGCAATGCCTGCTAGCACTTTCAATTCAAGATTTAGCTCGACTGTTTCAAGCCAATTCTCAATCGTTTCCTTTAGTTTCAAAGCCAACCTCCAAATAATTTAGACCTAGTGCAAAACTCCTGCGGCTTGCGCGGGGTGAAACAGTGACCCAGAAAAAAACTGGGTCACGCTTTTTATTTATTTAGTTTTGTTTTTTTTATTTCTTTTTGTTTTCTTCAAGTCCTCAGCCCAGTAGAGCACTGGCTCACCAACGGCTGGACCTCCACGCTGTGCGGACGAGTGTTCTATCCGCCTTGCGCCCATTGCATTGTCTACATAACGATTGTAAGTTGCTAATGTCATGGTTGGGTGCTCCCTCTCCTGGGGGGATGATATGGTCGATAGTCCAATCCGCCCCCTCCAGATGCTTGCCACAGATAGAGCAAACGGGGTCAAGAATAGTCTTGGCATACGCCCTAGCTTTTTGCCACTCTGTGGATGAATGCCACTCTGCCATTTATTTTCTGAGCTTGGATAGGTCATACTCAATCACACCCAATCCTGACAGCACTTGCAATACCAATACAAACATGAGCACTATCGCCATGCTAACTGGTAGCAATGGCATCAGCAGGAATATGAACTCGAGGATATTAGCCAGGGCAACTAGCCCAATGGCAATCAGTAATACTGTGAAGAAGTTTCTCATCTCTTTCGCTTTCTGTGATTTCTTTGATTCATACATTGAAGACCGACCCTGTGAAGTGTTTGCCTTTCTCTAACTCAAAGCAGGTGATGCCCGCCTGAGAGTCTGTTCCACTGTTTAGCCTATACCAGTTAGAGCCATTGTCCATTGTCTTGCCTTGTATCCAAAACCTAGACCCTTTGTTATGAGAAGCTCCAAGCTCTTTCACAATGAGGTGATGAAAATGCCCAGTCATCAGGATTGTTGCAGCGGAGACAGGCTGCTGTCCAAACGCTTGGGCACTCCACCAGCTTGGGATTCCCTCGGGTCTCGAGGCTTGATGACCATGCGCCAAACCAAGAACATGGAACTGGTCATCGAAGACATCTAGTGCCAGGGATTCATCCATCGGCTCAGGGATTAGCACCTTGAGCTGAGTGTCTGTTTCATTAG
>Ga0315904_10009600_pt1 | contig 12616 bp, 9 predicted proteins | sample LakEriMetagenome_6_FD_203529 | JGI IMG/M metagenome (GOLD analysis project Ga0315904, IMG submission 203529) | Freshwater fungal communities from buoy surface, Lake Erie, Ohio, United States - Buoy 12 MA120 | ecosystem: Environmental > Aquatic > Freshwater > Lake | place: USA: Lake Erie, Ohio...
GCATTGATCGTTTGGCAATGCTAAAATATGGAATAAATGATTTAAGATCTTTCTTTGAAACAGATGTTAGATGGCTTGAGCATTATGGATTTGATCCATTAGATATTCCTGCAAATTATAGAGGTTATAGCAGATGAAAGTAACTTCTTCATGGTTAAAAGATCATTTAAAAACAAATGTGAACCTTGAAAAAATTGTTTCAACTTTAAACAATATAGGACTTGAAGTTGAGAGTGTTGGAACGGAGGATAAAAGTAATTTTTTTTTAGTAGCAAAAATTATTAAAGCAGAAAAGCATCCAAATGCAGACAAATTAAAATTATGTGATGTAGATATTGGATCTGGAAAAATACAAAAAGTAGTTTGTGGAGCGTCAAATGCCAGAGATGGTTTATTAACTGTCTATGCTGGACCAGGGGCTATTATTCCAAAAAATCAACTTAAGATTAAAGTTACAAATATTAGAGGAGTCGATTCTTACGGAATGCTTTGTTCAGAATCTGAATTAGGTTTATCAAATGAAAGCGAAGGTATTATTGAGTTAAATTCAAAAAAATTTAATGTTGGAAATAGTTATTTTAAAAATAACAGTGAGCCAGCTATTGATATATCTATAACCCCAAATAGATCTGACTGTTTAGGTGTAAGAGGGATTGCAAGAGATTTGTCAGCGGCAGGTCTTGGAAAATTAATTGATTTAGAAGAAATTAAATTAAAAACTAATATCAAAAATCCATTCAAAGTTATTATTCAACCCAATTCTGGATGTTCTTCATTTGCACATTGCTACATTGAAGGAATTAAAAATTCTGAAAGTCCAAAATGGTTAAAAGATAAATTAATTTCTGTTGGAATGAATCCAATCTCAACTGTTGTTGATATTACAAATTATATTATGCTCGATCTAAATAGACCTCTGCATGCGTACGATGCTGATAAAATTGATAAAAAAGTTATTGTACGCTTATCAAAAAAGGGAGCAAAATTTTTTGCACTTGATAAAAATAATTACCCGCTTGATGATGGTGCGTGTCTAATTACTAACGAGAAAGAAATTCTTGGCTTAGGAGGTATAATTGGTGGAGCTAGTTCTTCAATTTCTTTAGAATCCAAAAATATTTTTTTAGAGTCAGCTTTGTTTGATCCTATAAAAATATCAAAAATTGCAAAAAAATTAGGAATTAATTCTGATGCTAAATTTAGATTTGAACGAGGAGTTGATCCAAATATTATGGAATATGGATTAAAACTTGCAGCAAAAATTATTCAAAAGTTATGTGGGGGTAGAATAAGTAATTTTGTTATTACTGGAGAAAGTAATTTTAAAAATAGACAGATTAAATTTAATCCAGAAAAATTTAAGAAAATTATAGGAAGTAAAATTTCATCAGCAGATATTAAAAAGATTTTAAATAATTTAGGATTTAATTTTAAAGAAATTAAAAATACATATTTAATAAAAGTCCCTACCTGGCGTCCTGATATTACTGAGGAAGTTGATGTTGTAGAGGAATTAATAAGAATCTTAGGATATGATAAAATTCAACTCATTAAGCCAGAAGTAGATAGTCCAAAAAATATTTTAACAGTAAAACAAAAATTATATCGATTTGCACAAAGATCTATAGCTAACAAAGGCTACATGGAGACAATTACCTATTCTTTTACAAATTCAAAAATTGATACTTTATTTGGTCTTCATAATAATAATTTATTAATTACCAATCCAATTTCAAATGACTTAGATACTCTAAGATCTTCTATTTTTTCCAATCTTTTAATTCATATTAAAAATAATATTCATAGAAATTTTGAAGATCAAAAAATATTTGAATGTGGACCTGTTTTCTTTGGTTCAAAACCAGGAGAGCAAATCTCCGTTATTGGTGGAATTCAAATAGGAAAAATTTATAGAAAAAATTGGTTAGAAAAAGATAAAGATGTCGATGTTTTTGAAATTAAAGACTGTGTTTATAAAACATTAATTGAGCTTGGAATAGATGAACAGGAATTATCAATTATTCAACAAGCTGAATCATATTATCATCCAGGAAGATCAGGAAAATTTTATTTAAATTCAAATAAAGAATTACCACTCGCTAATTTTGGAGAAATAAACCCAAAAATAATTAAGGATATTGATATTAAAAATGGACTAATTTTTGGTTTTCAAATTTTCTTAAATAATATTCCAGTTATTGATAAGAAAAATACAACAAAGAAGATTAAATATTTAGTTTCTAATTTTCAGAAAATTGAAAGAGATTTTGCATTTATCATTGATAAAAAATTTGAAGCAGAAAAGATTATTAACATTTTACTTAACGTTGATAGAAAATTAATTAAAAAAATAAGAATATTTGATGTTTTTCAAGGGGGGAATATTGAAAAGAATAAAAGGTCAATAGCTTTAAATTTATTAATTCAATCTCAAGATAAAACGTTGAATGATGAAGAGATTGAGGAATTAAGTAAAAAAATAATTCAAACCATGCAAAAGTCTTTTGATGCAACATTAAGATCTTAAATGTCTGCACAAGAAAATATAAGAAATTTTGCAATTATCGCTCATATAGATCACGGTAAATCTACCTTTGCTGATAGGTTAATTCAAAAATGTGGCGGTCTTACCGAACGTGAGATGACAACTCAAGTCCTAGACTCAATGGATTTAGAGAAAGAAAGGGGAATTACTATAAAGGCTCAAACAGTGAGATTAAATTATAAATCAAAAAAAGATGGAAAAAATTACATATTAAATATTATTGATACACCAGGCCATGTTGATTTTAGTTATGAAGTAAATAGGTCGCTTGCCTCATGTGAAGGATCATTACTTATTGTAGATAGCACTCAAGGAGTGGAAGCTCAAACTTTAGCAAATGTTTATCAGGCAATGGATAATCATCATGAAATTATAACAGTTTTAAATAAAATAGATTTACCAGCATCAGACGTTGATAGAGTAAAAAAACAAATCGAGGATGTTATAGGAATTGACACGTCAGACGCTTTGACAGCTTCTGGAAAAACAGGAGAAGGAGTAGATGAAATATTAGAAGCAATCGTTGAAAAGCTACCTGCTCCGAAAGGAAATAAAGATTTATCTTTAAAAGCATTATTAGTTGATAGTTGGTATGATAGTTATTTAGGGGTAGTTATCTTAGTTAGAGTACTAGATGGTGTAATCAAAAAAGGAATGGAAATCCTCTTGATGTCTACAAATACAAGACATCCTGTCGAAAGAGTTGGGGTGTTTACTCCAAAAGTTGAAAATAAAGAGTATTTAGGATCTGGTGAAATTGGTTTTATTGTAACAGGTATAAAAGACCTCTCTGATACAAAAATTGGAGATACGATAACTGATTATTCAAATCCTATAAAAGAGCCATTACCAGGATTTAAGCCGAGTAAGCCAGTGGTTTTTTGCGGGTTATTTCCGGTTGATAGCACAGAATATAATCTTTTAAGAGACAGTCTTGCAAAATTAAAACTAAACGACTCAAGCTTTGTCTATGAGCCTGAAAATTCTGCCGCCTTAGGATTAGGTTTTAGGTGTGGTTTTTTGGGACTTCTTCATCTAGAAATTATTGTTCAAAGATTAGATCGTGAATATAATCTAAATTTAATTACCACAACGCCGGGTGTTGTTTATAAAATCTACAAACATGATGGCACGGTTATGGATCTTCAAAACCCAGCTAATATGCCAGAACCAAATTTTATTAAGTCTATTAATGAACCTTGGATAAATGCAACAATAATTCTTCCAGATGAATATCTGGGCTCAATTATGAAATTATGTGAAGAAAAAAGAGGAAAGCAAAAAAGCTTAAGTTATTCAGGAAATCGGGCAGTGCTATCTTATGAATTACCATTAAACGAAGTTGTTTTTGATTTTTACGATAAGATCAAATCTATTTCTAGCGGCTATGCAAGTTTTGATTATGAATTGAATGATTATAGAGAAGGCAATCTAATTAAATTGTCAATATTGGTAAACGAAGAAATGGTCGATGCACTGTCTATGATTATTCATAAAGACTTTGCAGTAAGACAAGGAAGATTAATGTGCGAAAGATTAAAGGACTTGATACCAAGACATCAATTTCAGATTCCAATTCAAGCTGCAATTGGCGGAAAAGTTATAGCAAGAGAAACAATATCTGGTTATAGAAAAGATGTTATTAGCAGAATTCATGGTGGAGGAGCTAGAGATAGAAAGAAAAAACTTTTAGAAAAGCAAAAGAAAGGAAAAGCTAGAATGAGACAATTTGGAAGTGTTGATATTCCTCAGGAGGCTTTTATTGAAGTTTTAAAGATTAATAAAAATGAATAAAACTGCATTAAAATTAAAATATTATATTTTTAAAATATTTTAGTTATTAAAAAAAAATTTAATAAAATTCAATTATATTTAATTATGGAATATGGATCTTTAAATAACCTTGATAAAAAAATATCCAAATTAATCCTTGGAAACGATAATCAAAGCAATATTAATTTAGCATATAAACTTTGGGATGCCTTTATAAGTGAAGGAGGCAATGCTTTCGACAATGCATTTATTTATGGAAATGGAACTCAAGAAAAATTATTAGGTAAGTGGATAAAAGATAGAAATTTATATAAAAAAATTGTTATTATTTCTAAGGCAGTTTTAGTTAGTAAAGATTTAGAAAAATTATCGGAATATATAGACATTTCATTAGATAGGTTAAATACGAACCACATTGATATTTTTTTACTGCATAGGGATTTTAATGCCATTCCGGTTGATGAAATTATTTCTTTGCTGAATTATCAAAAAAACTTAGGAAAAATTAAAGTTTTTGGTGTTTCTAATTGGACAATTAGTCGATTTTTAGAAGCAAATTCGTATGCAGAAAAAAATAAATTAAACAAATTATCCGTTTTAAGTAATAATTTTTCTTTAGCAAAAATGATAAAGTCGCCCTGGACTGGTTGTATATCTTTAGAGGGAGAAAATATTTTTAATATTTTATCAGATAATAATATTTCGCATTTTTCGTGGTCTAGTCAGTCTAGAGGTTTTTTCTATAAAAAAAAGTTTAATTTAATATCTTACCTTTGTCAAAAAAAATATAGAGAAAATTTTAAAATCAAATCTTATTTTAAAAGTGCTGAAAATTTTAACAGACTTAAAAAAGTAGAGATATTAGCAAAAAAATATGGAGTTACAAATAATGACATAAATTTGTCATATATTTTACAACAAAAATTTCCCTCTTATGCTATATTTGGTTCTCGAAACACAGAACAGCTAAAATCTACCCTGAGATGTTTGAATGTAAAATTAAATTCACAAGAAATTGAATATTTAAACAATGATTTATTAAATAAAAAATCTTAATTAATATAGTTTTTATATGTCACGTAGATTATTTGATTGTATTACTTTTTTTAGAGAAAACTTTATAACAAATATAAGATTTGAAATATTGCATAACTATGTTGATTATTTTGTTATCTGCGAGTCAATTTATGATCATAATGGAAATCAAAAAAATCTTAATTTCAAATTAGAAAATAAAAATATTGAAAAAAAAGTAATTTATATAACATTAGATTTTCCGTTTCCAAAAAATGTTGATAATGGATGGAAAAGACAAGCATTCCAGAGAGATTTTATATTAAAAAAACTTAAAAATATCGACAAAGATGATTACATTATGTTTTCAGATCCGGATGAAATACCTAACCCTAAAATGTTAGTCAATCTTCAACTAAAAAAAAAATATGGAATATTTATGCAAAAACATTTTGTTTATAAATTTAATTTATATAATAATTACGATAGTCCTTGGGAAGGAACTCGAGTCTGTAAATTTAGCGACCTATTATCAATTGATTATTTGAGACAAAAAGTTTTATCCAAAAATTTAAAAAAGTGGTGGCGTCCCGATAAAGAAAAAAATATTGAATTGATAAATAATGGGGGTTGGCATTTTAAAGATATTTTTACACCTGAGGAATTATCTATAAAATTAAAAACTTTTGCTCATAAAGAGTTTGAGTCGGATAAATTTTCAAGTGTTGAAATAATTAGAGAAAAAATAAGTTTAAAGAGGGATTTGTACAACAAAAATCAGGTTTTTAGCAAAGTAGAATTAAACGATGAATTTCCTGAATATATTTTAAATAATATGAATAAATTTTATGAATTTATTGAAAAATAATCTTAAAAGGAGAGATGGCCGAGTGGTTGAAGGCGCCCGCTTGGAAAGCGTGTATACTGTTAAAGGTATCAAGGGTTCGAATCCCTTTCTCTCCGCCAATTATATTAAAATACACTTACAGCGTTTTTTTTTGAAGATTTAAAGTATTTAACATATACCGGATAACTATGTTTTAAAATAATAATTTTCAAATAAAAATTTAAAAATAAATTTATGCATAAAAAGATTTTTGATTATGTTACAATTGTTTTGTGCGCCTACTATTCGTCAAAAAAATTAAGGTTATCGATTCCTAAAATAAATAAGAAATTTAAAATTTTTATTATTGATAATTCAAAACAGTATAATCAAAAAATCTTTTATGAAAAATTTTATAAAAATGTTACGTATTATATTCCACCAAAAGATTTGGGACTTTCAGTTTCTTATAATTTTGCACTTAAAAAAGTAACTACTCCATATATTTTCATTACTCAGCCAGATGTAGAATTCTCAAATCAAACTATAAATCATTTATTTGATGCTGCTTTAAAATATCCAAAAGCTGCAATATTATCATCAACTGTCTTTAATAAAAAAAAAATATGCGAGAGTTTTAAGTCATTAAAAGTAAATCAAAAAAAATTAATTAATAAAGATGAAAATAACAAATTTATTTACTCTACAGGAAAAAAAATTATTTGGGGAGATTTTTGTCCCGAAGCTGTAAATTGTACAACAATGTTTATCAATAAAAAATTTATTTCAAAAATTAATGGTTGGGATAATAATTTTTTTATGTATTGTGAAGATATAGATTTGTGTCTTCGAGCCAGATTAGCTGGGTTCGAAATTATAAAAGTTTTTAAATCACAAGTTAACCACACAGGGTTTAATTCTCATGATCAAAATAATAATACTTCAATTGAAGATAAAAGAAATTGGCACTGGTCTTGGTCGCAAATTTATTTTAATAAAAAATATAATAATAAATTTGGTTTTATTTTGTTAATCGGTAAATTAATTATTTTAAGTTTGATAAAATTTTTTTTCTATTTAATTATTCTTAATAAAAAATACAGATTATATTATTTTAGAGTGTATGGGGGTCTTATGTCCTTTTTAGGATTTTCTGCTTTTTTTAGATCAAAAAAAGGTTAAATTAATTATTTTACAAGCTTTTTTAAATATTTGGAATAATCACAGTCACCATAAAAATTTATTCGGTTCTTGATTTGTTTTTTAGATATCCAGTTATTATTTAGAGAAATTTCTTCCAAGCACGCAATTTTTAGTCCTTGTCTTTTCTCAATATTTGAAATGAATTGCGAAGTCTCGAATAAATTTTCAATAGTGCCTGTATCTAGCCAGGAGCTTCCCCTTCCTAAATATTCAATGTTTATTTTTCTTATTTTTAGATATTGTTTTAATAAATCAACAATTTCTAACTCCTTTCTTTTAGAAGGTTTAAGTCTTTTTGAAAAATTTGTGACGTTTTTATCAAAAAAATATAGACCGGTAATTGCTAAATTTGATTTACTTTTTTTTGGTTTTTCAACAATATTAATAATTTTTTTATTTTTTATTTCTATGGTGCCATACTTCTCAGGATTATTTACTTGATACGTAAAAATTGTCACTCCTGAATTGTGTTTTGATCTTTTTCTAAGGGTTTCCCCAAATCCTTGACCATAAAAAAAGTTATCTCCTAGTATTAAAGCCACTTCTGAATTATTTATAAATTTTTCACCAATTATAAAAGCTTCAGGTAAACCATTTGGTTTTTTTTGTTCTACATAACTTATTTTAATTCCTAAATCTTGACCGTCACGAAATACTTTTTTAAATTGAGTATCTTCATTTGGATTCGTAATAATAAGAATATCCCTGATTCCGGCTAACATTAAAACAGATAATGGATAAAAAATCATAGGTTTATCGTACAGTGGTAGAAGTTGTTTATTAAAAATTTTTGTTAACGGGCTTAGTCTTGAGCCTTTGCCACCAGCTAAAATAATTCCTTTTTTTATCATATTCTAATCCCTAATCTTTTTGTGAATTTTTTATTTTTAAAAAAATTATTTTCAAATTTGCTCAAATACCATTCTATAGTTCTTTTAATACCATCATTAAAACTAGTTTTGCATTTCCAATTTAATTCTTTTTTAATTTTATTTGAATTTAGGCAATATTTAATATCATGACCAGGTCTATCTTTTACAAATTTTATTTTTCCTGTGTATTGATATTTATTTTTAAATTCAGAAAATATTTTTATAATTATTTTAGCTACTTCAATATTGCTAAAACTTTTGCCACTGCCAATATTATAATTTTCTCCTATCAATCCTTTTTCGCCAATTTTTATTAAAGCATCACAATGGTCTTCGACATAAACCCATTCTCTAATATTTTTACCAGAGCCATAAATAGGAACTTCTTTTTTTTTAAAAATATTATAAATGATAGTTGGTATGAATTTTTCAGGATATTGATTTGGTCCATAGTTATTGCAACAATTTGTTATAATTGATGAAATTTTATAGGTTCTAATATATGATTTAATTAATAAATCTCCACACGCTTTGGAAGCTGCATAGGGAGAGCTCGGATTATAAGCGTCTGTTTCTTTAGAATTTCTCTTGTTTTTTATATCACCGTAAACCTCATCTGTAGAAACTTGTACAAATTTTACGGTTTTTTTTAAATTTTTTATTACTTCTAATAGGTTATAAATTCCCAATATATTACTATTAATAAAATTTTTTGGATTATCTATCGATCTATCAACATGAGTTTCAGCCGCTAAATTAAATATTATTTTTGGATTATATTTATTAATTATATTTTTAATTGAAGATCTATTATTTATATCCTCTTTATAAAATTTATAATTCTTAATATTTTTAGGAATATTTTGTAAATTTGATGAATAACTTATTTTATCAATGTTTATAACGTGATAATTTTTTTTATTTAAGATTTTTATTAAATTACTTCCTATAAAACCTAATCCTCCTGTTATAATTATAGTATCCATCAACAGTTTACTTATATTAAAATTGATAAAGTTAATATATTTTCGTTATACAATCTCATAAAATTTTTTTAATAAATTTATAATTCTTTGATCTGAAACCATCGTAGAATTAATTTTATTTGTAGCATAAGCAAAACCCATTCCTAAAATTGGGTCAGCAAAACCTAAAGATCCACCCCAACCATTGTGACCAAAAGACTCTTTATTTTTTCCAAATAACCATCCACCACGAAGTATTAAACCTATGTCAGACCATCTAATTGGCATCATTAAAGATTTATCAATTCTATTTACGCTCTCGGTTAGACATTTACTAATTGATGACTTTGATAATAAGATATTTTTTTCTAAAATTAAGTCATTTACGAAAACATCGTAAATTTTTGCAATTGCTCTTGCATTTCCGTGACCATTCATAGAAGGAACCTCTGCGATCTGCCAATCTTGGTTATTATAAAAATTTATCTCATGTTCAGGATTATTAAATGCATTAAATTCAGATACCATTTTATTTTCAATCTTATTTTCATAAAGAGTAGCAATATTTGGTAGCTGGTCCTTTGGCGTCCCGATAAAAAAGTCTACTTTAAGTTTCTTAGAAAGTAATTCAAAAACTAACTCGCCTATACTTTTTGTTGTTATTTTTTTAATAATTTCACCAATTAAATAACCATGTGTTTTCGCATGATAATATGTTTGTTTACCGCATGGATGATCTGGATCTTGATTCTCTAAAATATTTATTATTTTATCCCAATCCAAAAGATCTTGTTGTATGATTTTTTTTTTAAATCTATAGAGTCCAGATTGATGAGATAAAATATGTTTTATTGTGATTTCTCTTTTATTACTTTGTTTAAAAGCATCCCAATAATAAGAAACAGATTTTTCTAGATCTAAAATATTTTGATCAATTAGAATGGAAGTAATAATTTCATAAATACCTTTTGTAGCAGAAAATACATTTACAATAGTATTTTCCTCCCAATTTTTATTATTTTTATTTTTAAAGCCATTCCATAAATCTATTAATGGCTTTCCCTCTTTATAAATTGCAAAAGAGGCTCCAATTTCCTCTTGTTCTAAGAAATAATTTTCAAATATTTTTTTTACGGGAATATATTTTTCTTCGCAATAACCACTTATCATTATTAAAATGATAAATTGAAAGCAAAGTTTTTACCAAGACTAAGTTTTAAATCTTGACAAAATCTTGCAGCCTCCGCTCCATCAATTATTCTATGATCATAAGATAAAGAAACTGGCATCATTGCTCTTGCAATGAATTTTCCATCAATAAATATTTGTTTTGTTTCTGTTTTTCCTATTCCTATTATTGCAACTTCAGGACTGTTTATAATTGGGGTAAAAAAACTTCCTCCAATTCCGCCAAGACTAGATATGGTCATCGATCCACCAAAAAACTCTTTTTTATCGATTTTAAGCTCCTTACTTAATTTACTAATTTTTCTAAGTTCATTGCTTAAGGTAAGTAGATCTTTTTGATCAACGTTTCTAATTTTTGGGACCATTAGACCATGCGGAGTATCAACAGCAATTCCAATGTGATAATATTTTTTATAAATAATATTCTCACCAGTAGGCTCAAGTGAGCAATTAAAATTAGGATACTTTTTCATCCCATTAACTAGTGCTTTCATAATAAAAGCAAGAGGGGTAATAGTAATTTTCTCTTTTGTATTAAGATCAATTAAATTTTTTCTAAAGTGCTCCATATCCGTTACATCAATTTCATCAAATTGAGTAACATGCGGGATTTCATTCCAGGCCTTTACTAAATGTGGTCCTGAAAGCCTTTTAATTCTTGGTATTTTTTGTATATCAATTTCACCAAATTCCCCATGTTCATAAGGAAGTTTTTCTTGTTTTATCTCTATTTTTTTTACTACATCTTCTTTAATATTTTTATTACTTAAAGATCCTTTAATAAATTTTTTAATATCTTCCTCAAGAATTCTTCCTTTTCTTGCGCTACCCTCAACTAACTGAATATCCACACCTAGTTCTCTTGCAAATTTTCTAATTTTTGGACTTGCGCTTTTTATGCTTTGATATTGATTATTATTTGAAATAATATTTTCAATAATAGGTTTAGTTTTTATTTCTGTTTTTAAATTCTGATTGAGAATTTCTGCAATTGAGTCGCCAATTTTAATTTTATCTCCTTTTTTAAGCGTTATATTCTTTACAATTCCTGATATTGGTGATGGTATTTCGTAAGCGTTTTCATCATCTTCAATGAGTAATACAATGTCATCAATTTTAATAAACTGATCTTTTTTAATAAGAATTTCAGAAACAAATAAGTCTTTTCCAGAGCCAAGATTTGGAATTTTTAAAAAAGAGGTATCCTTGTCTTTCTGGGATTTATTTTCTTCTTGTACTTTAATTTCTTTACTTACAGATTTCTGTTCATGAATCACTTCATCAGAAGTTATTTCTATCTCCCCAATTTTATCTCCTTCAGAAATTTTATCTCCAATTTTAACTTTGATGGTTTTAATTTTACCTGAAAACTGAGAGGGAACTTCAACACTTGATTTGTCACTCTCCAAAGTAATGATTCCATCATTTTTTTTTATATTTTGGTTTTCTGATATAAGAATTTCTATAATTTCTACATTTTTAAAATCACCAATATTAGGAACTACTAAATCAACAATTTTAGCCATTTTGAACTATAGTTTTGTTGGGATAGGTTTTTTTGGATCTATGTTATATTTTTTCATCGCATCAGTGGCCACTTTTGATGCAATTTTTTGTTCTTTTACTAAAGTGCTTAATGTTGAATAAACAATAAATTCTTTATTTACCTCAAAAAATTTTCTTAAATTTTTTCTTGTATCGCTTCGTCCAAACCCGTCTGTTCCCAAGGTCACATAGGTTCCTGGAATATAGTTTCTAATTCCCTCTGATAATGTTCTAATATAGTCTGTTGCTGCTATAAAAGGTCCCGTTCTCTTTTCAAAACATTTTTCTATATAAGTTTTTTCTGGTTTTTTATCTGGGTTTAGTAAATTTTTTCTTTCAATTTCTATTGCATCTTTTCTTAATTCATTAAAACTAGTTACACTCCAAATATCCGAGTCAATTCCAAAATCAGAACTTAATATTTCCGCTGCTTTTATTACCTCATTTAATATTGCTCCAGATCCAAGTAATTGAACTTTAGTTTTTCCTTTATTATTAATCTCCTTAAATAAATACATACCTTTTAAGATGTCCTCTTTTTTCACACCTTTTGGCATGGCCGGATGTTTATAATTTTCATTTAAAGTTGTTATGTAATAAAAAACATTTTCTTGTTTCTCATGCATTCTTTTCAATCCATCTTCAAATATAACTGCTAATTCGTAAGAAAAAGTTGGATCATAAC
>Ga0315904_10009603_pt1 | contig 12614 bp, 31 predicted proteins | sample LakEriMetagenome_6_FD_203529 | JGI IMG/M metagenome (GOLD analysis project Ga0315904, IMG submission 203529) | Freshwater fungal communities from buoy surface, Lake Erie, Ohio, United States - Buoy 12 MA120 | ecosystem: Environmental > Aquatic > Freshwater > Lake | place: USA: Lake Erie, Ohio...
AAACCAGCAATAGTTCAACCCGAGAAAATAGAAAAGAAGGAATAAATGGCACACTTAGTTGCAAACCTACCACCTATACATTGTTATGTTCGTAAAGAATTTCTTTATGACTTTCAAAAAGGTCATGGAGAATATGAACCATGTATCTGGATTTCAATCAAAAGCATCCGTGGACAAGCATTTAGAATAGAATCCTACTTACCCAACTATGGTGCTGCTTATGACAAACTACCTCTTCATGCGTTTGTATCACGCACAACGAATCTTGAACCTGAGAAGTTTTTACCTTTAGATGTACTACAAATTTGGGATTGTTTTAGTTATGATTTTTCTGTAATTCAAAAATCATTCTTGAGAAATCTGTCGGCTAAGTTTTATGCCAAAGACAAACAATTTTATCAAGGTAATTATTTGTTTACAGTAGATCACTCTGCTCCCGATTTAAATATTATAGATACAAGTTATGCAGAGTGGCCAGAGGATCACAAGAGTTTTAATTTTATAGAACTAGATAACGGTCAGTATGCAGCACAACCAAACAATCGTTGTCTATTTTTGGATGCAGCAAGTAATCCAAAGCAACTAAAGTTTCCCGATTTTAAAGTCTGCACTAAGAAATATGTCGTTGAACAAAATCCAAAATGGGCATTAGGTGATACCACCACAGTAATGTATGAAGATTAACAAAAAACAATAACAACTATAAGAGCAAACAGAATGATTAAAAAACAGCAAGTAAGATTAACCGATGAACGAACAGCATTCAAACCATTTGCCTATCCTTGGGCATACAACTCATGGTTACAACATGAACAGTCACACTGGATTCACACTGAAGTACCGATGCTTGAGGATGTTAAGGATTGGAAAAATAAACTATCGAAAGACGAAAAGAATTTTCTCACTCATGTATTCAGATTTTTTACTCAGGGTGACATTGATGTTGCAGGTGGTTATGTTAATAATTATCTACCTTATTTCCCGCAACCTGAAGTAAGAATGATGTTGCTTGGTTTTGCGGCACGTGAGGCATTACACATTGCAGCATATTCACACTTGATCGAAACACTAGGTATGCCAGATACCACATACTCAGAATTTCTAGCATATCAGGAGATGAAAGACAAACATGATTATGTTCTTGATCTTAGCACACAGAGTGGCGATAGGGCTACTACTGCTACTCACATTGCAGTATTCTCTGCTTTCACCGAAGGGATGCAACTATTCAGTTCCTTTATCATGCTACTTAACTTCCCTAGACAAGGCAAGATGAAGGGTATGGGACAAATTATTACTTGGTCAATCGTTGATGAAACACAACACGCCGAGTCAATGATTAAACTGTTCCGTACATACATTGAAGAGAACAAAGAAATATGGAATGATGACCTCAAATCGAGAATCTATTCTATCGCAGAAAGAATGGTAGAACTAGAAGATAACTTCATTGATTTGGCATTTGCTACAGGCGGTATTGAAGGTCTATCTGCGGCAGATGTGAAGCAATACATTCGATACATTGCAGACCGTAGATTGATCAGTCTTGGACTCAAAGGTATATTCAAAGTGAAGAAGAACCCACTGCCTTGGGTAGAAGAAATGATTAATGCACCAACACATACAAACTTTTTTGAGAATCGAGCAACCGATTATTCAAAGGGCGCATTGTCCGGTACATGGGAAAACGTATGGGGTAAAGCAGCGTAATTGTGACAGTTGTGTTTAAAAACTCTGTTTCAATAGATATGTTATCTAAACGAACAAATCGGTCACGGGATATGGTGACTCTGGATCCGTAACCAGAAACTATAATGGATAAAACCTACCGCAGTATCTTTATCTCAGATGTTCACCTTGGATCAAAAGACTGCAAGGCAGGGCATCTGAATAATTTTCTCAAGCACAATACATGCGAATCATTGTATCTTATTGGCGATATAATCGATGCATGGAAAATCAAAGAAAACAAATGGCGTTGGAAGCAATCACATACTAATGTGGTACGCAACGTTCTTGGTCATGCCAAACGTGGAACAAAAATTGTTTATGTTCTAGGCAATCATGATGAATTTCTCAGACCATACCTGCACTATGGACTAGGATTTGGATTATTAGAAGTTACAAATCAATGTGAACACATTGGTGCAGATGGTAAAAGATATCTTATAACTCATGGTGATCTATTTGATGGTATCACAAGACTGGCACCATGGCTATCCATATTAGGAGATAAAGCATATGATTTCGTTCTTGCTCTCAACTCTAGATTCAATTGGTTCCGTCATAGACTTGGTTTTGGCTATTGGTCTCTTAGCCTTTATCTTAAACAACGTGTAAAACGTGCTATAGATTTTATGTTTCAGTTTGAGAAGAATCTTGCTGGTTACTGTAAGAAAAAAGGTTATGATGGTGTGATCTGTGGTCACATACACAAAGCAGAGATAAAAGAAATTGATGGTGTAGTTTATATGAATGACGGTGATTGGGTTGAATCATGCACAGCATTAGTTGAACATCATGATGGACGATGGGAAATAATCTCATGGACACAGGAGAACGACAATGTGGTTAATGATACTAATAGCAGTACACCTAAACGATCCAACGGACATTCCAGCACGAATGACGATGGAGTTTCCTGATCAACAATCTTGTGAACAGGCTAAATCTAGTTTATCATACTGGGTAAAATTTAAGAATTTTAAGATAGAAGTAAATTGTAAACAACTTAAACAATAGTGAGGATATTTTTATGAAGCACTTGTTTTTAATTTCATTCTTTATTTTAGTTACATCAAATGCTGCTGGACAAGCTCTTGTAATTAAATCAATTGTTGGTGAACAAGTTCGTGGCAATGTTGAGTCAATCAAGCAACAAGAGTTGAGAGCTGAGTCAATCAAGCAACAAGAGTTGAAAGATGATGTTGTCAAGTTATATATTAACGGATTGCCTTTTGCAAAACAACCTCACGACTACACAATGATTCCTCCTTTTGATTATAATGAAACTGTATCAAATCTTCAGAGGTTTCACGGAGAGGATTTGGATATGTCATTTGAAAAGTATATTGACAGAAATAAAAATTATCTAGAATTTTAAAGTTGAGTCATCATGTCTAAAAAAATCTTAATAATAACAGACAATGTTCCAGATCAAATTAACGGTGTTGTGGTCACTTTCAAAAGTATGGAAGAACATGCGATTTTGGATGGTTATACTATTGTATACCTTACTCCCCTTCAGTTCTTACATGTTAGTTGCCCAGGCTACTCTGAAGTTAAACTTGCCTTTCCGTGGCAAATTGGCAAAAAAATTGAAGAGATATCTCCAGATTATATACACATCGCCACAGAAGGTCCTCTTGGTTTGTGTGCTAGACTTTATCTTGACAAGCGGGGCTATAGGTACAACACTTCTTATCATACTAAATTCCCTGAATTCCTAAAAGCAATCTATGGCATACCCATGCCAATGACATGGAGTTATCTTCGTTGGTTTCATAAGCATTCAGGTAAACTGTTGGTCAACACAAAATCAATGAAGAGAGAGTTGGAAGGTAAAGGATTCACTGGTCCAATGGTTACATGGACTAGAGGTGTAGATAGAAATAAATTAAAACCAACAAAAGGATATAATTACGGTAAAAAACCTATTGTATTGTATGTTGGTCGTGTATCAAAAGAAAAGAACCTAGATGCATTATGCGTAATGCAAGACACATATGATATTGAAATTGTTGGTGATGGACCATACAGGAAAAAATTAGAAGAGAAATATCCTAGAGTAAAGTTTTTGGGATATCAACAAGATTCAGAGTTAGCTAACAGTTATGCACGTGCTGATGTCTTTTGCTTTCCAAGCAAGTCTGATACGTTTGGTATTGTGATGATTGAAGCAATGAGTTTAGGCACACCAGTTGCAGCATACCCAGTAGATGGTCCATTAGATGTGATTGATGAATACACTGGTTGTATGGATAAGAATCTACACAAAGCAATTATGGTTTGTTTAGAGATGGATCGTGATATAGTCAAGCAACGATCTGATATGTGGACATGGGAACAGTGTTGGACTATCTTTAAGGATAACCTTGTAGATATCTACTAAATAAAAGTTTCGGGAGTAATTCCATGAAACGCATATTTTTCATTGTGGTTGCATCACTTATAGCAGTCGCAGCACATGCATCAGAATCATATCGTTTACCTTTTGTAGAAATACAAAACGGCACAACTAAAATTCCTTTTATAGAGCAAGAATGGGTTCTCGGATCAGAGAGGGCCGATTGGTTGTTATACCTAGAAAAAGGAATGCTCAAAGATCAGAAACAACCAATGTATGAGTTTCATGCGGTTACTGCATACAAGAAACCGTCCTATAATGACGTAATCAAGACGGAAGTAAGCAAGATATATACTTATGGAGTTCTGAATTGTAATGAAGCAAATCTGTATATACTGATTGAGTGGTATGTTGATGTGAATGAAAATGTAGTGTTCAAATCATCACATGAATTCGGTACGTATGTAGTTGAAATGCTCACACCATCCAGTGCAAGAAATGATATATACAACCAAATATGTAAGGAAACGATATGAAAAAAATATATGCCCTAGTAGGATTTTTATTTCTCTGTTTATTTCTACCAGCACAAGCAGCAAAAACACCAGAAGGTGTGACGTATGAAGCAGTTATTGTCCGTGTAAGTGATGGTGATACTGTAGTCATTGCTGCACCATTCTTACCACCACCACTCAAACAAGAATTGGCCGTTCGTATCTATGGAGTTGACACACCAGAAAAAGGTCATCGTGCTCAATGTCCAAGTGAAGATCAACGTGGTCAAGCAGCATCAGCATTCACCAAAAATCTAGTTAATAAATCAGTTAAACGCCAAGCAACACTTTACGGATGGGATAAGTTTGGTGGCCGTGTACTAGGTGATATTATACTTGATGGCCAAAGTCTCCGTGCTCAATTAATCGCAAATGGTTTTGCCCGTGAATACTTCGGTGAGGCCAAACAATCATGGTGTAACTAATGATTAGACTTCAACACCAATGTTCCGCATGTAGTACCGAATTTGTTATTCAGTATGATGAAATGAATACAGAGTCAGATCCTGCACATTGTCCATTTTGTGGTGAATTCTTAGTATTGGATCCAGATGATTTTGGTGATGATGATGAGGATGATGAATAGTTATGAAATGGTTATTATGTGATAGTGAATATATTGATGATGGATTGAATTTTGGTTTTGTCTACATGATAGAGAACACAATTACAGGACGAAAATATATTGGACGCAAATACTTTACTGCTGCTGGTTACAAGCAAATCAAAGGTAAAAGAAAAAAGATCCGAAAGCCTTCTGACTGGCAAACATATTATGGTTCCAATGAAACACTCAAAGAGGATGTCTCAATCTTAGGTGAGGATAAGTTCGTAAGAACGATCCTTCACCTATGTAAGACTAAATCGGAATGTGCGTACTTAGAAACAAAAGAAATATTTGCCAGAGATGCACTACTATCTTCTACCTATTATAATGACTGGTGCCAATGCAAAATACGCCGTGCCCATTTGACCAACCTTCAAATACCAGATATCACTAAATAAAATACTGCAAAGCAACATTTCTCTACTATATAATAGCATAGGAGGGTTGCACAATGTTAAAAAAACTGATAGAATGGTTCACAAGACCACAAATAAGCGAAATAGAACAATATATTTCGGCACATAATCCAAAGACCCCTGCGGACGTGGATATGTTACTCAATGAATTCAACTACAAAAGGAAACTACAATGTTTTTAAATCAACCACAATTTCCAGTATTTTATACTTTTAATGATCTTAACCGCAAAGCCGAGGAAGCAGCCGTGAAAACTATTGACTTTAACAAGCAATTCGTAGATAATACTCTAGCGTACTTTGATTCCATCACAGATAATCAGTTTACTACATACACAAAGAAGATGGTAACTTTTAATCAGAATACGGCAGAAGATGCAAAGAAAATCCTCAAAAGTGAATCAACCAAAACTAAGGCTGGAAATTGAGTCTAAGACTAAATTTTGGTATCCAGTGAGTCGCAATGGGTGGTGGATTAAGTTCTCCACCTATCGTGACCACTACATTTTATTAATGATAGTTTCCAAATATACCGCACAAACCATTATTAGATATTATGAGAATGAGGATGAAGCTGTAGCATTTATTAACTTCATCATCACATGTAACGCACAAGACGCACTTGAATCAATTTAGGAGTTATTATGAATTTTGTGGACAAACTGGTCAACACCCAGCGAATGCTATCCGATTTGTTTATGAACAAAGAAGAGAATTTCGCATCAAACAATATACCTGCACCAATTACAGAATTAAAGAGAGCATCAGAGGCATGTGTTACTGCACTCCGCAATGGCAATAAAATATTCTTTATGGGTAATGGTGGTTCAGCAGCAGAAGCACAACACTTGTCAGCAGAATTGATTGGCCACTTTATGAGTCAAAGCAAACCATATGCTGCCATCGCATTAAACACCGATACTTCAGCACTCACTGCCATTGGTAATGATTACAACTTCAACGAAATATTTTCCCGTCAACTATCAGCACTTGCAAAATCTGGTGACATAGCAATCTATTTGTCTACCTCTGGTAAATCAGAAAATATACTTGAAGCAATGAAGATTGGTCGTACACTTGGACTGGTCAATATTGCATTCACTGGTTTGAAAACAACTTGGATGAAGCAATTTTCAGATTATTATATTGCAGTGCCATCATCACGCACACCGCAAATTCAAGAAGGTCATTTGATATTGGGTCATTTACTATGCGAATACATAGAGAATGAAATGGAATCTACAACCGTGAATGATAACTTCTAATGTATGCCTGTTCAAAAAACCTGCCCAACATGTAACATAACACACACTAAACGTGGACCATATTGTTCACGTTCGTGTGGTAACATTCGTGTTCACAGTGAAGAAGATAAAGCAATACGTTCACAAAAACTCACCGAGTATCATCAAACACCAGAAGGTGCAGCAACACGTGAAAAGTCCTCTAGAATATCTACCGCAATAAAAAAAGGCCTAGATTGGGAAGAAGTGGGTGTAGATGAATTTGCAGTAAATATTCCTGATGTTACCGATTATGCGGCAGACTATGACGATACATGGCAACGTGCCGAAAAATGGTGACTTGACAATTCAACCATTCTATCATATAATAAAATGACAGACGATTCAGAAGATGAACTTAGCATCATTGAAAAGATTGATGTTACAATAGAGTTTTTTACCCATGTAAAACAATTCAAGACCTTGTGTTACATACTTAAAGAAATAAGGCAAGAACTTTTAGAGTCATATAGTGAAACTGAATACTACGAAGAACTATGTGAAGGTTATGAAGAGATGATTACAAAACTAATGAAATAACATGAATATAAAAAACAAACTATTGGACATTCAATACGCCATAGAAAATTGGTACAATGCAAGACAAATGACCGTTGTTGAGATGCTGGTCTTTGTTTTTCTATTGTGCGTATTAGTTGTTGGGTCAGTAGAAGCCAAAACAACAAAGCATAAACGAATTGTTCCGACAAACACCATGTCTATCATTCACATTGATTTGAAACATGATTCTATTATCAAAGGTCAAAACATTGAGCAAGTTCGTGCATTGGCCAGTATTACCAAACTAATGACCGCAATTGTGGCACTAGATCATAATACAGATATGGACAAAATGCTGACACTGAGTAAATTAACTCACAGTAAACTACCACGCCGTGAGTATACCCGTGGTGAGTTATTTCACGCCATGTTAATCAAATCAGATAACGCTGCAGCAGAAACGATTGCGGCAGATTATCCAGGTGGTCGTGAGAAGTTCATAACTAATATGAATATTCGTGCTACACTGATGGGACTAAAGAATACGCACTTCAATGATCCTACTGGACTGAATATTGGTAATGTATCCACTGCCGATGATGTGGCACATTTAGTAGTTGGTGCAGCATTCTATCCAATGATACGTGATATTTCTACCAAAAAAGAAACGACTATCTTGGTTCAAGTTAAACGCAAAGATAGACCGGTTGTACTGAGTAACACTAACAAAGTCCTGCTTCATGAGTTTGATTCTATATTGTTGAGCAAAACTGGTTTCACTAATCCTGCAGGATTTTGTGTTGCTATATTGATTGAACAGCAGGTGAAGAATGAGGCACACCATCAGGTAATAGTGGTGATGGGTGCAAAAAATACCGCTCAAAGAGTTGACACAGTGAAACGAATGATGTATCATGAAATGTATGGTGAGAGAGAATATGATTACCGCATCTAATACTAAACCATGGATGTCCGATGAATACGATATACCAGTGCTTGAGAATGAAGAGGTCTGGTCGCAACGGGCGATTGATGAAACAGCAGTATACTTATGGTTAGATATTGAAAGAGAAGAAAATGTCAATAAAAAAGAAAAAAACTGAAACATTAATTGATACAGTTGAACAGATAAAAAAAAGTACCATTACAATGTATCCTGAACCAATTATTAATCAGGTATTTCCTACGCCAGTAGCTTTCAGTAAACTACACCGTAAATTTACTGATGAGGAAGTTGCATTCGTTCAGAACTGTTCAAAAAATATAACCAAAAATACAGGTAATACCACAAGTGTAGATCGGTACGTATTGGATGATCCTGCAATGTCTGGGATAAAATCATTCATTCAATTCTATGTAAATCATTATATGGTCAACATAGAATCACCATATAATCCTGTTGAGGCATACATTACACAATCATGGTTAAACTTTACAAAACCAGGTGAATATCATCATAAACATGAGCACCCGAATAGTTATTTGTCAGGTGTATTGTATATTAATGCTGATCCAGAAAAAGATAAAATCTATTTTTACAAGAGTGGATATAAACGCATTTCATTACCTACAAATAATTATAATCCATTCAATTCAGAATCATGGTGGTTCAATGTAGGTACATGTGACATGGTAATATTTCCATCATACCTAACACATATGGTAGAACAAACAGAAAGTAAAGACACCCGTATTAGTCTATCGTTTAATACATTTCTCAAAGGTTATATTGGTGAAGAAGATAGTTTAACATCATTACATATTGGTGATCCCGTTGACACTGCACAGTGGCGTAAAACAAAAGTTGAAAACAAAGATGGACCAGGCGGTTCAGTTTAACTGGCGTTAGTTCAATGGATAGAACAGTAGCCTTCTAAGCTATAAATGCAGGTTCGATTCCTGCACGCCGGACCAAATATATTATGGAGTTATAATGGCTAAAAATTTAACATTTCAAGTGCAAGAAAAACAACGTAAATCACTGTGGAGGAAGCGAAAGTTTCCAAATAGATAACAGAAAACGACACTCCGGTGTCGTTTTTTTACAACAATGCCACTATTTCTTGACAATCTTGCCGATATCTGTCATAATAAGAACATAGAAGATTAGATAGAAAGTAAGTTTGATATGAGAATAAGAACAGATTTTGATTTGACCGAATTGTGCGGTTGGATCGGTATGGTGTTGATACATGCAGCAACCTTACCAACAAGTATTGGTGTGATTCTAGGTTATAACGATAGACTTCCACCTGTTAGCATGGTGTTGATGGTCTGGGCAGGTTTGTTTCTGTTTTTGATTCGTGCATTAGGTAGGAATGACAGACTGTATATTATAAGTAATGCAGTTGGATTTTTCTTTAATAGTGTACTGTTAGCATTGATAGTTTTTAGATAGGAGTTTATATGAGTGATTTAAATTGGGAGTTGCAGGCATACGGTGCCTCAAAGGCTGATATTTTAGAATCAATAAAAGATTCAACTACGTTTAGGTTGTCTGGTCCAGGTATGGTAGTTGCAAGTTATCTGTCCGACGCACAGGAGATGATTGAGTATGATTCAAAAGAGTCGGCTCGTCAATTTATTAATATCGCTAAAATGCTGATGATGGAATTTGAACTAGGATTTAAAGGAGTTGAGCAATGAGTTTAAGAAAATGGGATGAGATGTCCCTTTTGGAGCAGTATGCATGTATCTATTCCGATAGGTTCAAAGATGCCTACGGTTTTCGTCCACGTGGTAATGAAACACAGGATTGGAATGAGATACAGTACCTTGCCGAGTTTGCAAGGTTGAATGAAATAGTTGCCAGACAGATTGCAGAGGAATTCTGATGTCAAGATTGAAACTTTTTGTTGTTGCTGGCAACTATCAAGAGTTCCAAGACTTTGTTATCAGAAAGAGAATAAAAGGTTTTAGTTATGATTTTGTATACATTTCCAACCGTGATATGCTACGTGGATTGAGTACCATACGGGGATTCTATATCGGTACGTACAGGAACCGTCCAGACTGGCCAGAGATACGGGATGCTATAGCCATTATCAAACTGAATGAGAACCACATGGCAGAAGTTCTGGATGATTAACAATTTGACAATGGTTGACAAACCGGACGGGTTAGACTACAATCCGTATTGTGATGATTTTATTGGAGATGTTCAAATGACAACTGTTAGCGAAGATGAAATTAATGCATTGGCTGCCGATTTGGCAGCCATGAGTATTGAAGAAGAAATTGATGATGAATATGAAGCTTTGATGGATGCATTGTATGCTGAACATGAGGCAAGAATGCACGCCGCCAATAGTTATGATGAAGATGCAATTGCATATGGAGAGATGATATGAACGTGAGCAATGAGTTGGCTACGGCCTTGATTGGTTTGAAAGATGTAATCGTGGCAGACTATGCCAAGTTCCTTACAGAATTGGATTGCTTGGAAAAAGACAAGTTTGGCATTGAGTTTGAAACCGGTAGCAAGTATGTAAAGGTTGTCAGTATTTCTGGTGGTGGTAGCCGCTCGGTACACTGCTTTGTTGAAAAAGCAAGCGGTAATATATTGAGAGCCGCAAGTTGGAAATCACCTGCCCGTAATTTTATACGTGGTAATGTGTTTGACCAAGCCTCCTATATTAACCGTGTTCGTTGGACAGGTGTATCATGAAATTATGTAAGGACTGTTCCTTTTTTGCACCAGAGGGTGAGGAATGTGGTAGTTCCTCATCCATTAGAGTGTATGACCTATTGTATGGTAATCATATCAAGTTAGGTGCCAAGGCAATGCGTGATGATGAAAACCGGTGCGGTTTTGGTGGTAAACTATTTGTAGAAAAAATGCAAATGAAGAGCCGAACTAACTTTGTTGAAGGTGGGTATATACTATGAAAATCATATTAGCAATGATGCTGTTATTATTGGCAGCGTGTAACACAACCTCTGGCATACTGACGGGTGCAGGTAAAGACCTACAAGGTGCAGGAGAATGGATTCGTCCACAGCAATCGGTACCGTTGAAATAAATAAGGCACTATGACCGATGATGCTGACGACCTCAAAGCAAAACTAGAAGCCCACAAGCCCAAGAAAAAAAAACTGGACATTGCGGAAGGTTTACTTGAGGGTGCCAAGAGTTATGAGGGTAAACTGTTAGCCGTTAAAATCATTGCAGAACGGGAAAAGAACCGTACCTTGTTATTGATTAAAGGTCTGATCGCCAAGGCTGATGAAGATCGTGCTAAACTTGAGGTGATGCGCCAAAAAGAAAAGAGAGAAAAAGAAGAAAAAGATGCCTTGGCACGTGCTGCTGAGATAGCAAAGAATAAGTTAGCCAAGAAGAAAAAATGAAAGAATTGCTAAACATATTACCGAAGTTATTGGAGATGATGCCAGGGGTTGTGAAATTCCTGAAGTATATTCCAATTTTGATGGTACTAGCAGGCATAGGTTACGGTGCATTCTATTGGTCACAAAATTATAAAGATCCATTCAAATGCGTTGACAATCAAATTTATGAGCAAGTCCGTGTGGATTCTAATGTATATCAATTTGTTGGTGGTTATTGTGTAGAAGGTAAAAAATGAGTGAAAAACAAATAATGATAAGTTTATGGGCAGGGTTAATCTGCCTTGTTCCTATTCTGGTGTTTGGTTTATATCATGAACAAACTGAACATGCCAAACAATGCACCGAGGCCAACGGTACACTTATCTCCACCAAGACCGATTATATTTGCATCAAAACAAAGGCAATAATTCCCCTCAAATGACATGGTTTTTAGTTGTCATTTTTCAAATAACCTTCATCCTTCTAGGTATTGTCATTACTGCAATGTCCTACGAACTATCTTTTGTCATTCCGACAACGTTGCCTCCTAACAACACTCCTCCCATACCTCTTGACAATCTGCCCGAAATCAGCGATAATAGACCTATTGATGATGAAGATTGGGAGTAATTAAATGAGTAACAAAGTCCGAGTAATTGTGAATGGCGTGTCATTTTTCACGACCAAGGCACAAATCAAGCGTGGCGTTGGTGACAATGCATCCATCAACCTGTTCGTCCAGTTGGCACTAGAAGAGTGTATCCGTGACGGCATCAAAGGTCTAGGTCGTACCTATCGCCAGTATGATGCGAAGATGAAGTTCACACCGATTAACCTGCAAATTAACCTATAATTCTGGAGT
>Ga0315904_10009606_pt1 | contig 12612 bp, 18 predicted proteins | sample LakEriMetagenome_6_FD_203529 | JGI IMG/M metagenome (GOLD analysis project Ga0315904, IMG submission 203529) | Freshwater fungal communities from buoy surface, Lake Erie, Ohio, United States - Buoy 12 MA120 | ecosystem: Environmental > Aquatic > Freshwater > Lake | place: USA: Lake Erie, Ohio...
GAATTGGACGAAGTGAGAAATCAACTAATGAGCGCCGTTCGCTAACCGCGTTGCTATATGTCATTGAAGTAGTCTCGGCGCTCAAGAAGTAAGCCGGGATTCCACAAGCTCGAGCCAATTCTAGCGCTACATATTGACGAGCTTCAGTTAATTGTAAAGACTTAGGGTCGAAACCAATTTCTTTAATATCTACATCAGCATTTAGGAAAGCGGTTGCTCGAGATTGTCGAGCTGTGCGCCAAGCGCTAAGAAGTGAGTTAATTCTTTCGGCTGGAAGATTTGTGCCAGTTGATTTAAGAGCAATAGTTGGCAATGGGTCTTTTGCGTAAGTAACTGCCGAGTTTTCTAAATAAACTGCCGCTTGGATTGTTTTACCTGCGCGATTTAATAAACCTTCATCGCCGCCATCGAATCTGATTAGCGAACCAATTCCAAAATTAGGAACGCGCTTACCATCAACGGCATATCCGGTAATTGTGTTATTTAGTGGGTCGGTATCAACTGTCACTCGATCCGGAGATATACGAGTCCAAGAACGAACGCGACCGCCATCGGTTGCCGAATACATTTCAAGAACTTGTCCATAACCTACGCCGTGAAGGAATATGTCTTCTGCTAACCAAGTGTAAATGACAAAGCCAGCCACTCTAGGGTCAGGCTGATTAATTACTCTGTGCGGATCTACGAATTCGCCAGTTATGCGATTGAAAGTTGTTAAAGGTAATGAGCCAATAGTTCCGCAGATTATGTTTCGAGCTCTAGCAACTGCTGGAACTGACATTGCTACTGGACGAGTTGTTGTAGTCCGTCCACCTAGGATTTGATAAACATTATCCTGAATCTGAATTGGAGTTAAACTAGCTTCAACATCAGATACTTTAATCGGAGTTGAAGCCGGAAAGAAGAAATCGCGAATCGCACCCATTAAGCCTAAATTGTAAGGGATATGTGCTACGCGACAATGATATCGACACCATCATTTGACTGAGTGGCGTAATGACTTGCCATAGCCGCCGCGACTGCTCCGGTGATTACTGCGGCTGAGACTTTACGGCCGAAGATCCAACCGCCATCGCCAAAGTTAAGCCTTACCGCTGACAAGCAATGAGAAGTTAATTCTTCTTGGTTGCCGTGGGCTAATCTCTGAGCTGAGATAGCCGAGACGAACTCATCGCAAGACGTCGCATATAACTGTCCATCGATTGCCTCACAAGGTAACCCGGCTGGGACTAATCGAGCAGCCACAGCTGAAGCAGTCCTAGCCGAATATGCGATTTTAAGAACATTAAACTTCCGATACCACTCGGCAATATCGTTGGCAATTACTTTGTCGGATAGATAGCCGGGGTTAGTCCAAGTCTGAAGAAGCTGAACTTGAAATCTATCCCCGTCTATCCGTTGAGAGGCGACTAACGCGGCTTGTCGCCTATCAGGTGATAAATCAATCGCAAGCCAAGTATCAACGGACTTGTCTAAGCGCAGACCCTCGACCGCGCAAGCTTGCCATTGAGACGGATGGATGACTGGATTGATTGTGGAAACCCATTGACATAAGACTTCGGTTCTAACTATGTCTTCCGGATCATTTAATACAGCTCGGATATTGTCGGGGTGAATTGTGTGGCCGAGAGATGGATTGGCTTGTGCTACGCCTTCCCAAAAGGCCGCCGAGCCATCGAACTTAATCTCAGGTGGCGCAGACCATTCCCACCAGCCCAAAGATAAATCGTTTGTAAGTATTGAGGCTAAAGACCGCTCTCGCATTTTATTTAAGACAACTGAATGGCTATCTCCGGCGTTAGATAGTAAGAAGGCTTGTGGGTTTTGTGAAGCCATCTGGGTAAATCGAAGGGAAGACCAAACATCCTCGTCGTGATATTCGCGAGCCTCATCCATCCAAATTGTGTCCGGTGAAGCTATTCCTCTAGTGGCCGAGTTAGAAGCTCTGACTATGTATCGACGGCCACCGCTGAACTGTAACTCTTGAAATCCTCGGGCTTCTAGCTTCTTTACTAATTGGCTTTCGAGTTCAGGATGTTCAGTAATGATTCCGTAAATCTTATAAAAGACTTCAGCTGAGGTAGTTAATTTGTGAGCTGTGTGAACTTGAAGTTTTTGTTCTAATCCAAAGATTCGCCAAAGAATCTGCCAAGCCATCCAAGTTGATTTACCATTTTGACGGGCTAATAAGATTCCGTGAACTGGGGTCTGCCATCGGCCGTCCGGCTGGACTTTTAGCGTTTGTTCACTAAGCCATTCTTGCCAAGGTAACATCTCTTGGCCGTATTTAGCGCAAAATTCGATGAACTCTAAGCCTTTTGATGGGTTATCAGTGATTTTAGTGTGAATTCGCGGTTTTACCACACCTCGGTAAGCCGAACCAGCCCGAAGGCTAACGATCTCAGCCGGGTCGGGTTTGTTGTTTACCAGTTCAAGCATAATGCCGCTTGGTCGAGCCAGTTCCCGGTATAAAAATCCCAATGGGGGTCGTGGGTTTCCTCGCGTCTCTCAAAAAAGACCCGGGGGCTATGCGATCTCGCTTTCCGCTGTTACATCGATGACAAGCCGCAATCATATTGTCTTCAGAACTGATTCCACCTTTACTGATTGGAATTATATGATCGACTGTATTGGCTTCTTGTCCGCAGTAGTAGCAGATATATCCATCGCGTATCAAGACCTTCTCTCTCATTACTTTGTAATGGGTCTTGTCATATTCTCTAGCCATTAGATTGGGAATATCTCAATCGTATCTACTGAATCATCTATCGTCTTTGGATGTTCTTTAGCGCAGTTACCGCAGCTCTTACACATCTAATGCCATCCTTTACGATTAAAGTGTTTAAGCGCTTTACAAGCTGAACCATCGTATCTGTGTTTAAGGTAGCGATAATGCCAATCAATTTGCTTCTTAACTTCCATACCCTTCACCTTGATATTCCGCATTTGTGCTAATCCATAATGCGAACCATTTTGGGCGAGCGGATTGAACCGCGACTCAAGCCATATTAACCGCACCCAGCAAGCCCCCTCATCAACTGTCTTGAGATAATCCATAGCCATCATCACATAAGTCTCTTGAGTGGATGTTAAAGATAAAGCATTTGTGGTAGTTGTATTTATTGGATTTAGTGCGAGGCCTAGCACAAGTGATAGGCAAAGGCGTCGCCAAACACTTGGGCGACGCGTTGCCATCAGGCCGCGCCTTCGCGCTAGTGTAATGGGCTTGTCAAGTAACATTACTAAAAGTCCTGTTCAGACGGCGTTTCTAGCTCTAATAGTTTACTCGTTTCAATGGTCTTTCCAATTATGGCTTCTTTCAATTTATCTCGGCCATCAGCTTGAAATTTGGTTATTAAATACGGATCAGCAGTGCTACCAACTAACCAATCAATCGGCTCACCATTCCAATCAATAACTAAATCATCAACATATTTGAAGAATTTATCCAATATCCGATCTACTGACGATTCCCTCACCGATTCGACTATCTCATCCGGGCAATTCATTTTTACCCAATCAATCCATTTACGATCGTTGATAATCTGCCACTTAAACTTTGGCTTACTAGTTGAGACATAAGCAATCGTCTCACCATCCAATTCAGCCTTCACCCTATCTGCTCCAATGCCATCCATCTCACTTTGGAGCTCTTGGCGTAGCTGGTCTTTAACTCGCTTTGCTTCGTCGGCTATTAGGCTGACTGCCGCCAGCTTCAGACTCGTCTCCTTGATTCCCATTTCTTCTCCTCTCCCGATAAAGCCTCATCTCTAAGGACTCAACTGTTATGCCGCAATCCCTAGCGATGAACTCCATACTAAATCCCCAGTCGATTAACTGGTGGATATATTTGAGGCTAACTGGCCTCTTTACTTCTTTCCTGCCCATCCGTCTCCCTTAAATATGACTCCCGGGCTTGAGAATTGCTTCTCCATTGGAACTTGACAAGGTTGACACCATATTGAGTGATTGGAATAGACGCTGAAGCTTTGCTCGACTGTGATCTGACATTGGGGACATCGAAACTCATAGGTCGGCATTTTGTGTCCAATCCTTATGGCCGTTGAACATCTTGACCTGTATTTTCTCAAGTCCAGCAGCTATTCGACAAATACGACATCTAGCCGCTTTCATCTTCCAGTTGCCACACTCTTTACAGCGTTCAATATCATCCTCTTTGGCGCTCACTCGCTCGGTTGGATAAATAATCCTTTGCTCAAAACATCCCTGACACTCCACTAACCACACTTCGCCGGGAGCTTCAGGAATGTCCGGACATTCGTAGGTCTTGATTAGCCTATGAGCTCTGACCCCTTTACAGCTTCCACACTTAAAAGGATGAACGTCAAAAATCATCTATACAATCCTCACAGTAAAGTCCCGACTGCCTATCCACATTGAAACTCCGATAAAACATAATCGCAAGCTTTGGCGAAGCTTCTCTGTGGCATTTAATACACTTCACTTCTTAAACACCCATTTTCCGGACTCATCTATCTTCATCCATTTAGCCGGGCATTGAGCGTCTCGATCTCGAGATGGACAGACCCAGCCTCGATAATCTTTGCCGTCTTTAGTTCCATTCTTAAGCACCATAGCACCGTGGTTACAGATTGGAACTTCGTCAGCTATCTCAGCTCCTAAGGTTTCGATTAGGTGATCAATGTTATGGACTATTGGCTCCGGGTCGTCCGGCCGTTGTTCTTTAATGAATTCTGCCAACTTTGGATTTGTTGTTTGTATTGGCTTATTGTGACTCTGGAAGGGTTTAGACCCACTCGGCTTTGCCAAGTAGCCAGCAAGGTTGAGAGCTCTTGAGAGGCTACCGCTCTCCGCAAGTTCCAGCGCGTATTGTTTAGATTTGACTTCGGATGAAAGACCCGTCGTCCAAGGATTACCATCAACTTCAGTTCTAAATATTTCAGTTTTGACAATATAGACATCACAATCCTTTGTTAGTGACTCAGCGAGGACGTGAGTCTTGATCCGATAATCGGGATTCTCAGCAATAAATTGCTTGAAGCGTTCCCATACTCCAACATAATCATCTAGGTAATTCGACATTTAAATTCTCCCTTTTAGCTACTTCTCCTAGACCATCTAAGAGCTGTTCTTTTAATGAATAAAACGAACCATCCGGCCAGTTCTGTAAATCAGCGGCGCACTCTAAACAATAAAAGCGCACTTGGTTAGATCGCATTGGAGAAGCTGATACGCATTTCCAATAAGCCATCTTCATAGCATTTGGATTCCATTGGTTCTTATGAGAACCCCAACGTTGCTTACAGTAATCGCACCATTGGTCTTTATTAGTATTACGCAGAAGGGTCAAAGTCATCCCAATCTGTATGTCGGAGCTGACCCAAGATAGCGGAGTATCCAATGAGATCGACAATCGAATCTTCCCGCATTGGGCTTTCCACAAGTCTTGAAAGTTTGACCGCGATAAACACCAATGCCAGTTGAGATGGGTCTGTGAATCGAAGACCGAGAATTCGGCAGATGTCGTAAACGCGTAGTAAGTGGTGTCTCGGATCACCATACGCGAAGCCTCGCTCTCTGAGCGTTTCGCCAGCAATCTCAATCCACTCACTTAACGAGCGGTCGGCCAATTCGTCCATCCTTCAGCCCCCTTTCATAGCCTTTACGGAATGATTCATCTTGGCGCTGTTCGCTTTTGTATTGCTGATAAAGGATGAAAGCCAATAGGCCATAAATAACTAAATTACTTAACATCGGCGCTCACCCCATAGACATCGAGGAAATAAGCTGAGACTTCAGAATGTGCCAGCCTTCCTCGAAGCTGCTTCTTACCCATCTTCTCCCGGGCATATCGACGAATGATTGAACCTTTAACGTAATTAGTCCCATCTGTCCAAGCCCCGGCAGTAGCGTCGAATTTAATTACCAAGTCCGACATAAAACCTCCAAAATTGACGTAGGCAATTCAGCTACTTCAAGGTCGTTTTCTACTGTGTAAGTTGCTCCCGAAGGATGAATCGAAGGTGCGGCTACAACATAACCTTTGTATTTGATGTCAATACCTTCGCCTAATGAACCGCGATAAGTTAGGCCAGCGTCTTTGTAGTAAAGGTGATACCCGTCAGCTGTCTTAACTGTGTAGGTCGGTGTCCATTCAGGATTTAATCTACCGCCGTTGCGGAAATCAACATCGATAATGACTAACCCGGATTTAATCGCATTAATCCCGATGTTCATATTCTTGTCCATCTTTAGCCAAAATTCGACTAAATCTAGATCAGTAGTTGCGTCAAGATGACTGCGTTTGATTAAACCAAAGTGAGGTTCTTTGGCTTTAGGTAGGCAGGGTAATACCGCCCAACCCTTATCTATATAACTTTTAGCGGCATTTCTAACATCTGCCGTCTGCGTTTTTAACATATTGCTCCCTTGTAAACCCTAGGAAATTGGATTTACGGGATAATCGTATTTAATTAAATCGATTTAGACAAGAAGTAAGGTGGCGTGTCGGCAGTCTAGGAAGCCAACCTCTTTAGATTCTTGCTCTGACCCGGCGAAATCGGTCTTTGACGGAAGCACCTTAAAAAGCCATTCAGGGGCATTTATAGCCCCTAAGTCGAACTGGTAGATACCTTTTGGCGTTGAGTTGATATAAAGCGTCCTAGCGCCCGTTCTAGCCCTTATTTCGGCCAAGTAATCCCACTTCTTCTTCTCAATCATAAGTTTGTCATAGTGGGTTCGGCGGCATTTGAGCTCGATATAGGCGTCGTGGGTAACGCCGTCTACCCGGTCGGTCGCCGATAGTGGCGTCAAGTCCGGAAATTCGGCCTTAAGCGCCTCAAAGAGTTCGGCTTCTCGGAAGTAGATTAGACGTCTTCCTCGCCGTCTTCCCAACCTATTTTCTTGATTGGGTCGGCAGGATCGATAAACCAATCCGGCCAAGATTCGCGTTCCATAGCAAAAGCCAAAGCAAAATCGGCTTTCCATCCAGCCGCTAAAGCCGCGTCGTAAATTGCTTTAGATTCAATGAAACGTTGCTCAAGCTTTGTGGGAAAAGGATTGGCTACTGTGCGCGGTCTGCGAACTTTGCGCTTCTTTGGCGCTTTTTTAGCGACGCGTCTTCTTTGTGCCATTTGTAATCCTCTCCCTTAGAACTAACTCAAGGGTAGATTCTAACTTGTCAAGCCTCGAAATCAGCGGAAGGTTCTCGAGTTTTATTATGTATCGAAGTCCGGCGATTAGTAGGCCGATTGAGCCTAAAACCGAAGCTACGAAGGCCGCGACGTTACTTGCGTCCATACTGCGGAGAATTCTTATCCGCCCAGCGAACGGCTGGAGCTGTGATTGCGCCAATCAAGACCGCGTATTCGGGGGCGAAATCGAGAAGCAAAGAGACTCCCATAGTTACAGCTGAGGCGGCTACGGCTAAACAGTAATCCTTGAACGCTTCCTTGAACTGAGGACTTTTAATGCGAGCTATTAGGTCTTTCATTTATTTTTCCCTTCGAGGTCGAACCAACTTCGGTCTTGATCTCCCGATGGATTGAAACTTATATGGATGTGGGACTTGTGCGGATTGCTTCCGGTGTATTTACGCCAACGCCACCGGAGACGAGGGGAAGCAATACGGCCATCATAAATAACGTATTTGATTCGCTTGTCGCCTCGCTTCGCGCAAAGTCTAATTCGCTCGGCGAGTGAATGAGCTTCTTCTTTGTGAGCTTGAAGGTCGGAATCAACATCTATAGCTCTGACGATTCCATCAACCGGGATATGGTCTGAAACGCCTTTAGCGAGATGGCGACTATCAGCAATCCAACCATCGCTACGGCGATCGCGGCTCGGATAATCGTCATCTATTTGCTCTCGAAGTTGGACACCAGCTCGGCATAACTTAGCCAAGTAGTATTCTCGCTTCTTCTTCGCTTATTCCAAGGCGCTCTAATAAAGCTTCTCTAGCCGATTCTTTTGCTTTTTTCTCGGCTTGTGCGTTAGCAAAAGCAATTTGGTCTTTTTCATATTGCTCAAATTCGGCGTCAGTCATTTCGCGTTCAATTTCTTCGCCAGTCTCAAGATTCGCAATTTTAACGATTGGTTTACTCATTATTTAACCCCATATACATAGACAGTTCCACCAGTGAAGTTAGCGTTTAATCCCAAAAATGTAATGCTACTAATTGCCGCAGTCTGATTATAAAAACTGCTTAAAGGCAATATGTTGAAATTTGTTGTGGTTGTCGCATTAACTTGAATTGAAAAACCTTGTAACATTTTCCAAGTTGTTGTGTTCGCATAATCAGGAATTGTAAAATAACTTAAATTCGTTGCTACGCTGTTATCCTGAGCATTAGAAAATTCTAAATATGTTTGACCAAAACTTTGATTATTTTGCTGGGTATAGCCTAAAGCGGAATAACGAGTATTAGAATCTGAATTAAATCTACCGATTAGAGTATCGCCGTCGTGACTGGTCTTAAAACCTTGAACCACAACAAAAAGATTGTAATAGGTTGCTGGGATTGATGAAACAGTTGTGCTTGCGCCAGATAAGGCAGTTCCACCAGTATTTATTAAAGTCATTCCACCAGAAGCCGGAGTTGCCCATTCAGGCGCCGTAGCACCGGAATTAACAGTAAGAACCTGCCCGGCTGTGCCAATCGGTAATGAAGTATTGACGTTTGATGTTGCTGATCTATAAGCAATCGCGCCAGTTGTAGTTTGCGGATTGAGATTTTTTGTAGTTGTATCAATCGACGAGCCAAGTGTCCGAATGGCAGACGCGCCATCTTTGACGAGAGCTGTATCGTCCGGCGTTGTCCAGCCGTAATTTGTTGTCGTTGCCATTGTTCTCCTTTAAGCGACTATTGTAGCGTTAAGCCAATCTAGGGTTGGGGATATTGTCTGCCAAGTCTCGGTTGCCGGGACATTGTTCCAGCGGAAGGCTTGGAGAGAGTAAGCGATAGGTGAGACATTGAGAGTTAGTCTTAGGCGGTTGTAAGAAGCTGTCCAAGTCCATCCTTCGACGAATCCTTGGAAAGAGCCATCGACCATATTTGTAGGCAGGTTGGAGATGTTAAGCGGAAGTCCCATAAAGACATTAAGAAGCGCGTCTCGGTCGGCATTGTCAATTTCCAGGCTATGAACCTCAAAAGTAATTTGTTTTAGTAGATATTGAGGATAGGCTCGGATTTCAAGATAGAAGGCGGCTTGGCTGATAGCGTCAGACTGATTGCGAAGGGTAGTAACAATCGTTGAGGCTAGTTGGCCGTATTCGCTAATCGAGGCAAGGTCGGAATCTGTGACTGTTGAACTGCCAGTAGCTCCATAGCCAATCGTTATCGAGTTGCGAACGTCTCCGGCTCGCTTAATGATATTAAGACCCGTCCCGGTTGCGTGATTGCCGTCGAGATCGACATATCCGTTCACCGCTAGATATTCGCCTCTATGTGTGCTATCGGCGTAACCAATGCGACCTTGAGCGTCTTCGTAAATATAACCAAGGCCGGAAGTAGCCAATCGGCTAACTAAAGAATAAACATTTTCATTAAGGTTGGATTGCGAATGAAGCTCATAATCGCCCGGCTGGTCGATGTCGCCCAATCCGCTATTTTCCGCATTAGCCCAAGTAACAGTTGGGTCATAATCATTCCAAGTTACGCCAGCTGGAACTTCGTCCCAAGTGTCAAATAAAACTCCGGATAAAACTTCGTAAATCATATCGCCGTCTAGGTTATGACCTAGGTTGCCTTCGAATATGGCTCGAGCAAGACGAGCTAGTGAGCCGACTGCGAGAATGTTAATCCGTTGAGATAAGGCCGTAGATCCGCTATTGGCCACTTCGATTGATAGGTCGGCGATAAAGCCGCCGAATAATGAAACCCAGTTGCCGGAAGTGTCTTTGACTTCGATTGAGATTGGGTAATTAATCTCAAAGCTTACGTTGGCTTCATTTGTCTCTAAAAGTGAGATGTTCGCATAACCGGGTTGAGGCTGAGCATATATGTCGGTTCGGCCGCTGGTAATTGTCATCCCGGCTAAGGTGACCGAAGTAACAGTCAAGCCGTTTACTTTTACGCGATACTCAGGATTCCAAAGGGTCATACAGTTAGGGCGCTCAATCCACCAGCTGAACGACGTTCGACTGAATTTAATGCGTCCACAACAGCTCTAGTAAATCCAGTTTCATCGATAATACTTGGTGAATTAACATTGATGTAAACAGGTTGGGATGATCTTTGGTAGCCGCTTGAAGGACTGGATACAGTTAAAGCTCCAAAACCACCTTGAGGCGCCAAGTTAATCAAACCCGGAACGCTAGGGCTGGGCTGTTGCGGCATAAATTCAATTTTATTTACATTTGGCAAAAGAGGAATACTGTTATACAAATCAATCAATCCATTTATAGCAGACTTAGCACTTGCTACAAAAGACTTAATTTTATCGATTGCCGTCCCAATAATGTTTACTATTGTGCCAACTGTTTTACCAACTCCAACGATTGCGTTTACTAATGCGAACTCAAAAAGCGGAATTAGATAATCTTTAGTAAATTTCCACAAATCCATAATCGCTTCTCGATTATCCTCAAAAGCCTTTTTTATAGGCTCTAAAGCTCTATCTTTCGCCTCGACAAGCATTGGAATTAGACGATTTGTAATGTAGTCAATAAACGCGGTAACGGCTGGTAATAATGCCGCGCCAACAGATTCCTTAGTTTCATCAAAACCAATTTTGAGGCGTTGAATTTGACCTTCTAAGGTGTTCGCTTGCGTAGCGGCCGCACCACCAAAAGTCTGAGCTAATTGATTCATTGTGCCATCTAAACCAAGAGTTTTCATTTGAGCTGTTGATAGACCAATACCGAGTCGGCCTAAAGCTCCGGTATTCCCTTCGTACGCTTTACCTAATGCGTTTGATACGGCTTCAACGGATTTACCAGTAGCCGCGCTAATATCTAGGGCTAATTGAAGACTATCTTGGGCTTTGGTAAGTGATCCTGTTGCTGTGGCTAAACGTTGGAATGCTGGTCGAAGTTGATCGTCCGCAACGCCAAAACTTAGCGACATTTTTTCAATGTTTTTTTCTACCGCTCGAGTTTGCTCATCAGTTGCGCCAGTTACACTCTTAAGAGCTTTGGCGAGGCGGGCTTGAGCCGCTTCATCTTCTATGGCGGCTTTAACTCCATCAACAGCTAATTTGCCAGCATAAGCAACAGCCGCAACAGTAGCGGCGGCAAAAGCGGCGGCGGCAACTTTGCCAAACTTTTCTAACTTACCGCCGAATCCTTGGATTTCGTTGTCGGCTTGGCCTAAATTCTTTTTAAGGTTATCTATATCGGCGAGGATAGATAACTTGAGAGTTCTACTTCCGGCCATTAGTCATCCCACTTTTCAATAACTTGAGAAAACGAATTTTCCCATTTTTTAATAATGTCGGGTTGAACTCGACGCATAGTAGGCCATATAAAATAACCTTCGCTACCTTTTGATCCAAATTTAGGTGTTCGCGCTAAGAATTGTTTTAGATTATTAGAACCAAACTCAACACCAGCCAAAATCGCGTTAGTGGCTGGACGGCCTTCTCTTAATTGTGTAGTAGCTCCACCAGAAAATTTCTGACTAGCAAAACCAATTCCAAATTCGCCTACGACGCTGGATTTACTGATTTTAATACCATCTGCGATTCTAGTCGCTTGTCTTGGTCTTGGATAATTTCTAGCCGCTGACCTAATCTCGCCAACGACAAAATCTACAAGACCGCCAGTTACGCTTCGAGCTTGTTCTTTAGCCTCATCACCCATTTTACGGATGACACTAGCTATTTTTCTCAATTCACCTTTGTCATATTGAAATACGCGCTGGCTGTCATCGAACGTTGCCATTTTGCTCCTTCAATATCTCAATCGCCGTTAAAACATCTTCTCCGTCATCCCAATAAGCCATTGGAATCCCGGTTGCGATAGCCAATTCGACAATGAGTCGGCTTATGCTTCCGGTTGGATGGCTTTTGGGTTATCAGCCCCTACTTCAAACTCTGAAACAGTTTCCATCCATATATCTAGAGATTTGACTGGCTTACCAGCTGATTCCCGTTTCATCGCTGAGTAAGCAAGAAACATAATGTCCCAGATTCCGGGAGTGGTTAATTGGCTGACTGTTTTACCAGTTTCCTTTTCCCACTTCGCGTAATCGACTGGCTTAGTTATGTAAGTAGCCTCGTCTCCATTGTTATATTTAATTGTAATTTCAGTTTTCATAGCTCCCGATTCCCCGATCTCTTAGCTGAAGGTTTCTGTTGGTGTTCCGATTACTGTCATTGTCCAAGTGTCGGTGAGTGCTCCGGGAGCCGCTCCGCCAGCGCTTGGGAAGATTGGAAGAACTGTAAAGGCGAAGACTGCGCCAGTTACAGCGGTAAAGCTGACGTTGAGAGCGGTGTTAGGCGCTGACTCTGCGTCTGCCCACATAGCCTCAAACAAGGATGAAGCCGCGCCCCAATCCTGAAGTAGTTCGATTGTGAATGTCCATTGTTTATCAACGGACTTGTAAGCGCGGCCATCGAGAGTTTGATAAGTCTCGATAATCGTCTCACAAGATAAAGTCGCAGAAGTCGCCTGAGCATCGTAGGACGCTG
>Ga0315904_10009607_pt1 | contig 12611 bp, 7 predicted proteins | sample LakEriMetagenome_6_FD_203529 | JGI IMG/M metagenome (GOLD analysis project Ga0315904, IMG submission 203529) | Freshwater fungal communities from buoy surface, Lake Erie, Ohio, United States - Buoy 12 MA120 | ecosystem: Environmental > Aquatic > Freshwater > Lake | place: USA: Lake Erie, Ohio...
CTCGGCCAGCAGCGAGACGTTGCTGGCGCTGGGCAGGGCGGCCACCAGCGTCAGCACCAGGATCTGGAAGCCGGTGATCGGGACGCCCAGTGCGCGCGCGGCGGCGCCCACCGTGAAGGCCAGCAAAGGGTGCAGCACCAGCTTGATGGCGGCCACCGGCAGAAACAGCGCGGGCGGCGTGCGGCCATGCGCGTGCTGCCCGGCGCGCCACAGCACCGCGCCAATGGTGAACAGCGCCACGGGGGAAGCGGCGTCGGCCAGCATCTTGACCGCGGTGTCCACGGGCCCCGAGATCTTGAAGCCGCTGGCCTGGCTGGCCGCGCCTAGGGCAATGGCCCAGGGCAAGGGGTTGGCCAGCGTCCCCTTCAGGGCCTTGATCACGGCCGCGCGCGCGCCCTGACCGGAGGCGTCGTGCGCCTGCGCCAGGCCGATGCACAGCGAACTGGTGATGAAGATGTCCACCAGGATGGTGCAGATGGCTGGCCCGGCCGCGGCCGGACCCAGCAACGCCACCAGCAGGGGCACACCCATGAAGCCGGTGTTGGGGAATGCCGCCACCAGGGCGCCGAAGGCGGCGTCCTTCAGGTGCACCCGGGCGCTGAGCGTCATGGCTACGGTGAAGAACACCACCAGCACGGCGCACAGCATCCAGGTGCCGACCATGCCCGGGTGCAGCAGCTCCAGCACGGGTGTGTTGGCGCCAAAGCGAAACAGCATGCACGGCAACGCAAAGTACAGCACGAAGCTGTTGAGCCCGGCGATCGCGCTCTCAGGCAGCACCTTCTGGCGCCCGGCGAGAAAGCCGCACAGGACAAGCGCAAAAAAAGGCGCGGTGACGGCGAGGATGGCTTTCATGAGGGGTGGGGAGTATCGCCACAATCAAGCTTCTTCCACGCCGCAGGTGCCGCATGCCGAACAAGTCAAAGGGATTCCTTCGCCGCTGGGCGGGCCGCCTGTGGGGCTGGATCGATGGCAGCCGGCGCACGCTGCTGAACCTCGTCTGGCTGGGCCTGCTGATCGGGCTGCCGGTGGCCTTGCTCACCAGCGGGCCGCGCGCCCTGAAGGACAAGACCGTGCTGGTGCTGGACCTCTCCGGCCCCCTGGTGGAGCAGCGTGCGGGCGGCGCGCGCGACGCACTGCTCAAGCAGGTGCAGGGCGAAGACGACGGCCAGGTGCGGCTGCGCGACCTCATCACCGTGCTGGACGCCGCGGCACGCGACCCGAAGATCGAGCGCGCGTTGCTGCTGCTGGAAGACCTCTCCGGCGGCGGCCTGCAGGCGCAGCGTGAGGTGGCGGCCGCGCTGGAGCGCTTCAAGGCGGCGGGCAAGCAGGTGGTGGCCTGGGGCACGGCCTATGACCAGCGCCAGTACTACCTGGCGGCCCACGCCAGCGAGGTTTACCTGCACCCCATGGGCATGGTGATGCTGCAGGGCTACGGCCGCCTGCGCAACTACTACCGCGAGGCGCTGGACCGCCTGGGCGTCAGCGCCAACGTGGTGCGTGTGGGCAAGTACAAGAATGCGGCCGAACCCTACTTCGCCAGCGCGCCCTCCAAGGAGACGCTGGAGTCCGAGGCCTACCTCTACAACGCCCTGTGGGGCCTCTACACCCAAGGGGTGGAGAAGGCCCGCAAGTTGCCCGCGGGTGCCATCACGCAGGGCATCGAGGCGCTGCCTGGCAGCCTGCAGGCGGTGGGCGGAGACACCGCGCGCCTGTCATTGGAGTCTCGCCTTGTGGATGGACTGAAGACCCGCGACGAGCTGCGTGCGCTGCTGATCGAACGCGGGGCCGAGGACGCCGAGGCCAAAACCTTCCGCCAGATCGGCTGGCGCGACTATCTCTCCCGGGTGAAGCCGGAGGCTTCAGGCCCCGCCATCGGCGTGGTGGTGGCCGAGGGCGAGATTGGCGAGGGCACCGCACCGGCCGGGCGCATCGGCGGCCGCTCCACGGCCGAGCTGATCCGCAAGGCCCGCGACGACGAGCAGGTCAAGGCGGTGGTGCTGCGCGTCAACTCGCCGGGCGGCAGTGCCCTGGGCTCGGAACTGATCCGCCGTGAGCTGGAGCTCACCCGCGCTGCCGGCAAGCCCGTGGTGGTGTCCATGGGCGACGTGGCGGCCTCGGGCGGCTACTGGATCGCCATGGCGGCGGACGAAGTGATCGCCGACGCCGCCACCATCACCGGTTCGATCGGGGTCTTCGGCATGCTGCCCACCGCCCAGGGCCTGATGGACAAGCTGTCGGTGCGTGCGGGCGGCCACGGCACCACCTGGCTGGCCAACGCCTACGACCTGCGCAAGCCCTTGGACCCACGTTTCGAGCAGCTGGTGCAGGCGTCCATCGGCCGCATCTACACCGACTTCACGGCCAGAGCGGCAACGGCCCGCAAGACCACGCCCGACAAGATCGACGCTGTGGCCCAAGGCCGCGTGTGGACCGGTGCGCAGGCGCTGGAGCGCGGCCTGATCGACCGCAATGGCAGTTGGGCTGACGCGCTGAAGGCGGCGGCGACCCGCGCCAAGCTGCCGGACGATGCCCGGGTGCGATGGATGGAGCGCGAGCCCGGCCGTCTGGAGCAACTGATGGGCTTCTTCAAGTCCAGCGTGACAGCCTCGGTGCTGGAAGCGCTGGGCCTGCGTGTGGGCGCTTCAACGGCCGACGGTCTGGGGCAGTGGGCCATGCCCGACGCCGCCCGTTCAGGTGGGCTGGCTGATGCCGGGGTACAGGCCCTGCACGAACTCGTCTGGCTGCAGGACCTGGCCCAGCGCCGTCGGCCCTTCGATGCAGTGGTGCACTGCCTGTGCACTGCGGTGGACTGATCTGATGGCTCTGGTCAGCGCATCGCGCTAGCTTCGGTACCGGTTTTCGGGATTTCAAGCCCGTTGAGGCCCAGGGCGCCCGGCCTCGACCACAAAGCGCGCGGCGCTGCCCACGGGGCTGGCGGGGTCGCGCGGACGCTCCACGGCTCGCAGGTCGGCCTGCAGCGTGGCCGCGTCCAGGCGGAATAGCACGCTGCCCCGTTGGCGCGCGTTGCCGTACAGCAAGTGCGGGTGGTGGGGCAGTGCGGCGTCGAGTCGAGACTGCGCCGGTCCGCGGCTGGAGATGGACGTGCCGCAGAACTCCGAGCCCACCACCGGGCTGCGCGGGTCGTCATAGTCGGGCTTGAGCTGGCCCACATAGTGCGCGTGCACGTCGCCGCCCAACACCACCAGGCCCGGCACCCGGCGCTGCCCGGCCGTGCTCAACAGCCGCTGGCGCGAAGGCGCGTAGCCATCCCAACCGTCGGTCCAGTAGCTCGGCTCGGTGGCCGGATCGGTCCAGCTCAGGCGTGACATCAGGGTCTGCTGGGCCACCAGGTTCCAGGGCCGCTCCAGGCTCCAGTTCTCAGCCAACCAGCGCTCCTGCGCAGCGCCCAGCAGGCTGCGCCGGGGGTCCAGCAGCTCGGGGCAGTCCTTGGGCGACACGGTGTTGGAGCCCAGCAGCCGCCCCGGCCGGGGGCAGACCTGCGGGTCGCGGTACTGGCGGTCGTCCAGCAGGTGGATGCGGGCCAGGCGGCCCCAGTCCAGGTGGCCGTAGATGCGCATGGCATCGCCCCGCGGGCGCGCAGCCTTGGGGAAGGGCATGTGCTCCCAGTAGGCCTGGTAGGCCTGGGCACGCTGTTGGCGGAACTCACCGAACAAGCCTTCACCCAGACGGCCGGCCCAACCCCCTACGCCGGCTGCGTAGTCGTTCTGCACCTCGTGGTCGTCCCACACCAGCACCCAGGGGGCGCAGGCGTGGGCGGCCTGCAGCAGCGGGTCGGCCTTGTACTGGGCGTAGCGGTCGCGGTAGCCTTCCAGCGTGGTGACCAGGCCGCCCCTGACGGTGCGTACGGGGTCCACCGCCATCGGGTACTCGTAGATGTAGTCGCCCAGGTACATGATGAGATCGGGGTCCGAGGCCGTGATGTCGCGCCAGGCCGCGTAGTGACCGTATTCCCAGCGCTGGCAGCTGGCAATTGCAAAGCGCAGGGTGGCTGTGGACTGCGGCGCCGGTGCCGTGCGGGTGCGGCCCGTGGTGCTGCGGTCGCCCAAGGCGCTGAAGCGGTACCACCACACGCGCCCTGGGGCCAGGCCGCCAGGTTCGGCGTGGACGCTGTGCGCGGACTCGGCCTGCGCCACCTCCACCCCGCGCGCGGCAATCTGCGTGAAGGCCTCGTCATGGGCCAGCTCCCATTGCACGGGCACGCTGTCAGGCAGATCGGGCCCGGTCAGGCGCGTCCACAGCACCATGCCGTCCGGCCGGGGCTGGCCCGAGGCCACGCCGAGTGCGAATCGCGGTGCGTCGGCGGCGCGGGCATGGCGCAGGAATGCGGGGGCGGCCAGCGGCAGCGCGCCGGCCCACAGGGCGCCCAACAGCACTCGGCGCATGGGACTGCCACTGCGGGGTGACGGTGAGGGACGGGGTGGCACCACGGCGCTTCAGTGTGCCAGAGGCCCGGCGTGCACCCGCTCGCGCGCCAGCTTGCGCCATTGCTCGCCGACCAGGCCCACAGCACGCGGCCGAATTGGCCGTTGTTTGGCCGTTTGTTTCGCCCTTTGTCCGCTATCCAGGCCTTGAAGAATAGGTTCAACGTGCCGTCATGTCCTCTGGAGATGGCGGACAGGGTTCTTGTTTCACCTGGCCTTGAGCCTTTGGAGATCATCGTGACCACGTCAGCACTGCACCGACTGTCCAATGACGCCGCAGCGTCTCAGCCGCCCGTGCGTTTCATGGAAGACCGGGTCGATGCCTACTATCGTGACCGTGCGATCAATCCCGAGACGGGCTCCCACCCGCTCAAGGGGCGGGTGCCGGCCGAAGGCGACGTCCTGGTCACCAGCAACGACTACCTGTCGCTGGCACGCCACCCCGAGATCGTCGAGGCCCAGCTGCAGGTGTTGCGTGAGATGGGTCATGGTGAACCGCGCTCGGGGGTGTTCGCCTTTGGCGACGCCCCGCTGCGCGTGCTGGAAAAGCAGATCGCTGCGGCCACGCAGTCTGAAGACGCGTTGGTAGCGCAGTCGGGATGGTGTGCCAACACCGGCCTGCTGCAGTCCATCGCCGATGCGAGCACCCCGATCTACATCGACATGTTCGCCCACATGTCCTTGTGGGAAGGCGTTCGCAGCGCAGGTGCCGTGGCGCGGCCCTTCCGGCACAACAACCCCGACGCACTGCGCAAGCTGGCCGCCAAGCATGGTCCGGGCGTGGTGGTGGTGGACTCGCTCTACAGCACCAACGGCGATCTCTGCCCGCTTGAAGAGATGGTGGACGCCGCCACCGAGTCCGGCTCGGTGATCATCGTGGACGAATCCCACTCGCTGGGCGTCTATGGCGCCCACGGCGAAGGCATGGTGGCCGAGCAGGGTCTGCTGGACCGCGTGCACTTCCGCACCTCCAGCCTGTCCAAGGCTTATGCCTCGCGCGGCGGCGTGGTGTTGTGTTCCTCGCGGCACGCCGAGTACCTGCGCTACCAGTCCCTCCCCGCCATCTTCAGCTCCGGCATGCTGCCGCATGAGATCGCGGGCCTGGGCGCCACCGTCAAGGTCATCCATCGCGAGGGCTTCCGACGTGAGAAAGTGATGCGCAACGCCCGTGAGCTGCGCACCCGCCTGCGCGGCATGGGCTACGACGTGGGTGCCGACGACACACAGATCATCGCCCTGGTGGCCGGCCCCGAGCACCTGACCATCCAGCTGCGCGACGCGCTGGAGTCACGCGGGGTCTTCGGCTCGGTCTTCTGCGACCCTGCCACACCCCGCAACCGCTCACTCGTGCGTCTGACGCTGAACGCGGACATGGGCCGCGAGGCCGTGGAGCGCATTGCCGAAGTCTGCGAAGAGATTCGGCCAGAGCTCTCTCTGGATCAGTGGCCTTGCGCCCGCCGCGCCGAACGCCTGGCGGCCTGACCGCTTCTGCAGTCGAGTCAGAAGCGCGAGTCTGACCAGACCTTCGGGGCGTTTGGGGTGGCGGCTGCGGCGGCCGCCTCCGGCCCCACCAGGTGGTCGATCAGCTCCAGAACCCACGCTTCCACATCGGTCTCGTCGTAGGAGCCGGGTTCGTTCTCGGTGGACAGGGCGAGCCAGCGCTCGTTGTCCCCGCTCATGGTGGCCTTGAGGTGCTGGAAGCGCGTGCGCAGCAGTTCGTCCACGCGCTGCGTGGGCCAGCGGCTCACGTCCACGAAGATGGACCACACCAGGTTGGGCCCGCTGCCTGACATCTCGTAGTAGTACTCCACCTCCCGGTGGCGGCTGTGCTCGGCGTGCAGCAGGCGCGGAATGCGAGACACCCGCGCCACGCGGATGCGCTCGCGCGCCGACGCCGCGAATTCCAGCACCGAGGGCCGGGGCAGGCCGTACAGACGGCTGAGCTGGGGGAAGTCGCGTACCGAAGCGCCCAGCGCAGGCAGATCCAGCAACTGCGCACCCGGCAGGCTCACGCCCGCCTTGCGCAGCAGCCAGACAAACTCCTCCGACAGCAGCAAGCCGTTGGAGCCCAGCTGGTCCTGCACGCTCTGCACCTTGGTCAGCTCTTCCAGGCGTGCCGTGAGGTTGACGTTCAGGCCCATCACCGTGGGGTCGATGAGGGTCTCGCTGGCCAGGTTGCCGTAGACCACCTCGCCCGCGTGCAGGGCGATGCCGAAGTTCATGGGGGAGGCCTGCAGGGCCTGGGCGTTCTCGTTCACCCGCTCCACCGACTGCACGAACACGCAGGCCAGGGAAAACACGTTGAGCACTGCATCCTCGCGCGACTGCTCGATGTCGCTGTAGAGAAAGATGCAGTCGCCCACCGGCTTGAGCACGGCCAGGTCCTGGCCGATGGAGGTGATCTCCGAATAGCACTGGGCGATGAGCTGCGCCACTTGCAGCTCGTTCTCGCCGTCGAACATCTTGCTGAAGCTGCGGATGTCGGCCTGCATCAGCGCGCAGAAGCGTCGTTCATGCTGGGTCATGCGCGCCAGCGCTTCCTCCAGGCCGTAGCGGTCCTCGAAGCTGCGCAGCCGCTCGATCACGGTGTTGTTCAGGAAGTGACCCAGCAGGTCGTTGCGCTCTCGCATCAGCGCTGCGTTCTGCCCTGCCAGCGTGCGCAGCCGCCGGTCCATCGCGGCCTCGGCCTCGCGTGAGCGTTGCAGGCGCAGGTTCACGGCGCTGCCCACGAACAGCGTGAACAGGTAGACCACGAAGATCTCCAGCGGGATCTTGACGGACTCGTCTTGCCAGCCCGTCATCAGGAAGACCCCGTACGCCAGAGCTGTCCCGGCCACATACAGCCCAACGGCCAGCGCCCAGTGCATGAAGAAGGTGATCAGGAAGGTGCCTGCAATCACGGTCAGCACCCACGGCAGCGAGTACTGATTCAGGAACATGAACAACGAGAACTGGAACGGCACCGCGATCAGCAGCGCCGCATGCCAGTACAGCGGCAGCCAGCGCCTCAAGGCGGGCGTCCACCGCTTGTGGAAGGCGATGGGCACACACAGCGCGCTGATGGCCAGGCGCACGCCCAGATCCTCGAAAGGCTGCGGGATCAGCAGCGTCCAGACCAGGTAGAACAGCGGATTGCCGACGATGCCAATGATCGCCAGAGTCACCATGAAAGGCTCGGCGTACTGCGCACTGCGCGCCAGGGCGCGCACGATGCCGCTGGGTTTCAACGGCCGCTCGGCAGTCATTGACGAGGCAGGTTCATGGCAGGGCCGGCAGGGCGGTGGCCTGGGTCAGGGGGCAGATACAAAGGCGCTCACAAGATTAGCACGCCCCTGCGGCCTGTGGAGGCCACTCCGGGGCTGGCTATGATCCGCCCCCCATGTCCGCCGCCCCTGCCTCGCTCAACCCGGCCCAGAACCAGGCCGTGCACCACCTGAACGGGCCGTGCCTGGTGCTGGCCGGTGCCGGCTCAGGCAAGACGCGGGTGATCGTGCACAAGATCGCCAAGCTGCTGCAGACGGGGCTGGAGCCCAAGCAGATTGCAGCCATCACCTTCACCAACAAGGCCGCGGCCGAGATGCGCGAGCGCGCCAAGGCCTTGGTGGGTCCGCGCGCGGCGCGGGACCTGGTGGTCAGTACCTTCCACTCGCTGGGCGTGCGCATGCTGCGCGCCGACGGCACGCGCCTGAACCTGAAGGAAAACTTCTCCATCCTCGACAGTGACGACGTGCTGGGCGTGCTGCGCGACGCCGGCGGCACCACCGACGCCAAGACGGCACGCGGCTGGCAGTGGGCCATCAGCCTGTGGAAGAACCAAGGTCTGAACGCCGCGCAGGCCGCGGCGGTGGCCAAGGATGACCTGGAACTCACGGCGGCCAAGGTGATGCAGCGCTACGAGGAGCGCCTGAACGCCTACCAGGCGGTGGACTTCGACGACCTGATCGGCCTGCCGCTCAAGCTGCTGAGCACCGATGCCGAGGCCCGGCGCAAGTGGCAGGACACGTTCCGCCACCTGCTGGTGGATGAATACCAGGACACCAACGCGGTGCAGTACGAACTGCTCAAGGCCCTGGTGGGCGAGCACACGCCCTTCACGGCCGTGGGCGACGACGACCAGAGCATCTACGGCTGGCGCGGCGCCACCATCGACAACCTGAAGCGCCTGCCGCAGGACTATCCGCGGCTGAAGGTCATCCCGTTGGAGCAGAACTACCGCTCCACTGGCGCCATCCTGCGCGCGGCCAACCATGTGATCGCCAAGAACCCCAAGATCTTCGAGAAGAAGCTGTGGAGCGAGTTCGGCGAGGGCGAGCCGGTGCAGGTGGTGGAGTGCGACGGCGAGGAGCACGAGGCCGAGCGCGCGGTGGCGCGCATCAACGTGCTGCGCGCGCGGGGCGGCGCGGTGAAGTTCAGCGACTTCGCCATCCTGTACCGCGCCAACCACCAGGCGCGCGTGTTCGAGCAGAAGCTGCGCGCGGCGCAGATCCCCTACAAGGTCTCGGGTGGGCAGAGCTTCTTCGACCGGGCCGAGATCAAGGACCTGTGCGCCTGGCTGCGCCTGCTGGTCAACCAGGACGACGACCCCGCCTTCCTGCGCGCGGTCACCACGCCCAAGCGCGGCATCGGCCACACCACGCTGGGGACGCTCGGCGAGTTTGCGGCGAAGTGGAAGACCAGCCTCTTCGAGGCGCTGTTCTCGCCCAGTCTGACCACCGTGCTCAAGGGCAAGGCGGTGGAGGCGCTGCAGGACTTCGGCCGCGAGGTCAACGACCTGGAGCACCGGGCGCGCCAGACGACCGGCGCCGAGGACGCCAAGGCCTTGCTGCTGGGCTGGCTCAAGGCCATCGGCTACGAGCAGCACCTTTACGACGGCGAGGACAGCGAAAAGCTGGCCGCCGCGCGCTGGACCAACGTGCTGGACTTCGTGGACTGGATCGCCCGCCGCTGCGGCGGCGAGCTCACGCAGGAAGGCGGCACTTTCGAGACCGAGAAGCAAACCGTGCTGCAGGTGGCACAGACCATCAGCGTCATCATCAGCCTGGCCGAGCGTGGCGACGAGCAGGATGTGGTGACCTTGTCCACCCTGCACGCGGCCAAGGGCCTGGAGTGGCCGCACGTGGTGCTGGCCAGCGTGAACGAGGGGCTGTTGCCCTTCCGCTCGGGTGACGAGGACATGACGCCCGAGCGTTTGGAAGAAGAGCGACGCCTGATGTACGTGGGCATCACGCGTGCCCGCACCACGCTCGCGGTAAGCACGCTGCGCCGGCGCAAGCGCGGGCGCGAGACGGTGGCCGGCGTGCCCAGCCGCTTCATTGCCGAGATGAAGCTGGGCGAGGGCCTGGTCAAGGAAGACCCGCGCGAGCGCTTGCGCAAGCTGCGCGAGCAGTTGGCTGCTCGCCCGGCGGCGGCGGTGGACGGGGCGTGAGCGTCCGGTCGGTCAAGAAGCTGGACGAAGGCGCACGCAACCGGTTCAGCAGTTCACGCCTGGTCCAGCTGCTGCAGCAATGGCAGTTTCTGGAGCCGCCTGCGCAGTGGCCGGGTCTCGGCGAGCAGCTCGGCCGCTGGATGGGCTGGACCGACGCGGTGTCGCTGTCGGCCGTGCTGTCCGGCGAGCCCGCTGCGGCTCCTGGCGTGGGTCTTGGCGCGGCTCCACCCACTCGACCGCTGGCCGACGCGCGCGCGGCGCTCACCCCGGCCCAGGCGCGTGAGGGCCTGGCCCGGGTGCGTGACAGCCTGCTGATGGACATCGCCACCGACCCCCTGTTCGCGGCCGTGGTGGGCGGCAAGTCTTCTGCCAGCGCCCAGGCGGCCTCAGCGCCGGACTTTGCGGCCTGCAGGCGCCAGCACCAGGCCCACCAGCGCGCCATGGAGCGCCAGCTGACGCCTTGGCGCGAGGCCGTGCGCCATCTGCTGGCGCGGCATGCGCCGTCGTCTTCCCATCCCCTGGCGCCCCTGGCTGCGCTGGCTGCTCTCGACGCCGTGATGGCGCGCGCGCTGGGGGAGCGGGAGTCTCACCTGTTGTCGCGGTTGCCGCGGGCGCTGGAGCGCCACTTTGCGCGCCTGTGCGGGAGCCCCGAGGACCAGATTCCGTCTGGGTCCGCGCCCGGGTCGGGCCTGGCGCAGTTCATCACCGATTTGCAGGCCCTGCTCAGGGCCGAACTGGAGTTTCGTTTGGAGCCCATTGAAGGCATGCTGGAAGCCCTGAACCTGCCCGGCCTCGAGGTCCGCCCCGGTCTTGATCATGCCCCTGCGGAGCTGCCGTCATGAGCCGGGCCTTGGTTTGGGGGGTCTTCGCGGCCGGCCTGGGCGTGGTGCTGTGGGTGGGGGCCGGCTATGCGGCCACCAGTCCGCTGGCGCTGGTGGTGCTGGCCTTGATCATTGCCGCGTACCTGGCCGGTGCCTGGGAGTTGCAGCGCTTCGACCAGGACAGCACCGCCCTGGCGCAGGCGCTGGAGAGCCCGCCCAAGACCCTCCAAGAGCTCAGTGCCTGGCTGGCGGGTCTGCCGTCCTGCCTGCGCCAGACCGTGGCCCGGCGCATCGATGGCGAGCGCGTGGGCTTGCCCGGCCCGACGATGGCGCCCTATCTGGTGGGCTTGCTCGTGCTGCTCGGCATGCTGGGCACGTTTCTCGGCATGGTGGTCACGCTCAAGGGTGCCGTGGTGGCCCTGGACCGCACCACCGACCTGCCTGCGCTGCGCGAGGCCTTGTCCGCGCCCGTGAAGGGCCTTGGGCTGGCCTTTGGCACCTCGGTGGCAGGCGTGGCGGCTTCGGCGGCCTTGGGGCTGCTGGTGGCCCTGGCGCGCCGGCACCGGGCGCAGGTTTCGCAAGCCCTGGACGTCGCCACCTCGGGCCCGCTGCGCGAGTTCTCTGCCGCACTGCAGTGGGCGCAGCAGCGGGAGGCTCAGCGCCAGTCACGGCAACGAGAGCATCAGCAGGAGCACCAAGCGCAGCAACTGAAGCAGCAGCAGGCCGAGAGCGAGGAGCGCCAGGAGCGACAGGCCCAGCAGCAGGCCTTCCAGCAGGCGCAGGCCGAGCTGATGCAGGCCCAGGCGCAGTTGCCGCCGCAGATGCTGGCGCAATGGCAGGCCGCCATGGCCCAGATGCAGCGCCAGGCCGACGCGCTGGAGGCCCGCCTGCTGGCGGGCCAGGAGCGCTTTCACGCCCAGGCCCAGTCTGTGCACGCCGAACTGGCGGCGGCCGTGCAGCGTTCGCTCCAGGAGCACTTGCGTGACAGCCTGGCCGAGACGGCGCGCGTCTCGCGCGAGGGCTTGCAGCCGATGGTCGAGGCCACGCTGCAAGGTCTGGCGCAGCAGGCCCAGCAGGTGCAAGCGCACACCCAACAGGCCGTCCAGCAGCATCTGGAGGGGGTGGGCCAGCACCTGCAAGCAGCCTTGACGGCTGTCGAGGCCGGCTGGGCCCGGCAGTTTGCGCAGCAGTCTCATCTGGCTGAGGACCAAGCCCAGGGCTTGCGCCAGACGCTGCTTGCCTTCAACGACACCTTCGGACAGCGCTCGTCCGAGCTCCTGGCGTCGGTGGCGCAGGCGCATGGTGCTTTGCATGAGGCCCTTAGTGCGGCGCTCGTGGCCGAGGACGGGCAGCGCGCTGAATTGGCCGCATCGCTCGGCACCTTGCTGCAGACGCTGGACCGCGCTGCTGCCGAGCAGCGCAGCGCGGTCGATGCCTTGCTGGCGTCCTCCGCCACGGTGCTGCAGCAGGTGGGCGAGCGCTTCATCGGCCAGGTGGACGCCGCCGCCGCCGCGCTGGCCGAGGCGGGCGGGCAGCTGCAAGGTGGCGCCATCGAGGTGGCGAGCCTGGGCGAGGCCTTTGGCGTGGCGGTACGCCAGTTCGTTGACACCAGCCGCGGCCTGGGCGAGAGCCTGCAGCGCATCGACGACGCCCTGCGCAAGTCCACCGCGCGCAGTGACGACCAGTTGGCGTACTACGTGGCGCAGGCGCGTGAGCTCATCGAGCTGAGCGTGGCCTCCCAGAAGCAGGTCATCGATGGTTTGCAGGGCGTGGTCCGCGCGACGACGTCTGGCCCCGCTGGCGCAGACGCCGCGGCTGGGCAGGCCGCTGCGGCGCCTTTGCACCAAGGTGCCACCTCCGTGGCTGAGGCCGTGTGATGGCGCAGCGCTGGAGCGGCCCCCAGCAGCCCGGCAGCTGGGC
>Ga0315904_10009610_pt1 | contig 12609 bp, 25 predicted proteins | sample LakEriMetagenome_6_FD_203529 | JGI IMG/M metagenome (GOLD analysis project Ga0315904, IMG submission 203529) | Freshwater fungal communities from buoy surface, Lake Erie, Ohio, United States - Buoy 12 MA120 | ecosystem: Environmental > Aquatic > Freshwater > Lake | place: USA: Lake Erie, Ohio...
CGCGTAAAGAGCCCCCCGCGTGCAGTAACACCGGGGGGCAGGTCCACAGCGAAGGAGATTCGCCATGAACGGAAAGAGCGTAGCCCAGTCCCCCGCCCCAGCCAACCAACCCGCCCCGGCCCACCGGCCCGCGCGGGGATTCAGGAGGCAGCATGACCCCACGCCGAACTGGTCGCCCATTCTTTGAGTACGTCCCCGCGCGCAAGGCCGATCGCCTGCCCGAGCGACTGCGGACCCTCGCCAAGCTCATCGACGCCGAGCGACCGCCCAAACTCTCGGACGCGCTCGCCCTCGCCGTCAACGAGGCCATCCAGGCCCGCACAACCAACCCGCGAGGTGGGGCATGAGAATCCTCCTTAGCGAGCCCTACGAGGCCGCCGGGTACTGGCGCGTGCGCTGGACCGACCCCCGAACCGGCCTGCGGCGTTCGCGTTCACTGGGCCGCGTGGGCAAGGTATCCCGCACCGAGGCCCGCCGCATCGCGCGCGAGCTGGAGGACCGCATCGGCGAAGACACCGCCGGACCCGTCACGCTGGCGGCGTGGTCCGATCGGTACTGCGCCGCCAAGACCACGGCACGGCCCGCGACGGTCGAGGAGCTCCAGCGCACCGGCACGTTCTTGGCCGACCACTTTGGCAAGGGCCGGGTGCTGGACTCCATCACGCCGGCGGACGCCGAAGGGTTCCGCGTCTGGCTGGAGGGGCGAACCGTCGGGACAACCAACCCGCGACCTATCGCCCTCAACACCGTGCGGAAGCACATCAGGAACGCCAAGGCGATGTTCGCCCAAGCCGTCGCCCAGGGGTACATCGAGAACAACCCGTTCCGGGCCGAGTCCGGCTCGATGGTGGTGGTCGATCCCGACTGGCGGCACATCGGCGCGAAGTGGGGGCCGTTCTACGACGCCATTACGCCCGCCGAGGTGCGGGTACTGGCTGCCCTGTGCCGGTGGGCTGGGCTGCGGCGTGGCGAGGCCGAGCGGCTGGAGTGGGGGGACGTTGATTGGCAGGCGTGCCGGTTGACGGTTCGCACGCCCGAGGGTCGTCGGACAACCAAGGCGCGGCACAGGCAGGTTCCGATCGTGCCCGCCCTCTACGCCGTGCTGAGGGAGCGTTACGAGGCCGTTGGGGCTGGGGGGCATCCGGTGGGTCTGCTAGCCCCATCGACGATCTACGCCCGTCTGCGGGCCGCTGGGAAGGCCGTGGGGCTGCCGGAGTACGGGAAGCCCCTGCACGCCCTCCGCGCGATGCGGGAGAGTGAGTGGCTGTCTGAGTTCCCGCTGCTCACGGTGACGGCGTGGCTGGGGCATAGCCCGCGTGTGGCTCAGCAGCACTACGCCCGCCCGCTGGACTCGGCGTTTGACGCGGCGGCTGGTCGCGCTACCCTAACAGCCGAAACAGTTTCCGGTTGAGAGTGGTTTCAAAATTGGTTTCAAAATGCTGGGGCCGCGTGGCAGAGTGGACGAATGCACCGGATTGCAAATCCGACTGTGTTTCGGGTGCTACCACCGGCTGCGGCCTCAGAATCGCGGAACACTAGGGGTAGTGGGTCCGCGAGAATGCGGAGAGGATGCGGCGGGAAAGTAGCCCCGGAGTGGTTGCAAAAGTGGTTGCAAAGGGCACCCTAACGGCGGAAACCGTGGGGTGGAATTGGCCCGTGTCAACCAAGCCCGACCATGCGGAACGCGGCTTGAAAGAAGGGATAGAAAAACCACCCCACCAGCCCGAGCAACAGCAGGTTCACGGTCATGGCGAACACGAACAGGGCGGCGTTCTTCGCGGTGCGGGCGACGGAAGGCTGATCGTTCACGGTGGCCTCCTAGTTGTGGGACGCGCGGGAGATGACGCGCACGACGCGGAGCAGCCTCCCGATGTGTTCTGGCCTGACCTCGATGGCGGGGTAGTGGTCGTTGGCCTTGCCCAGCCGGACGAGGCCGGTGGACAAGGGTAGCCACATGAACATGGCCTCCCCCTCGTGGCCGGATTCGGGGTACAGGTAGGCGATGACGGGCTCGCCGGGCACGGGCTGTTCGCCCCATTGGGCTTGGCGGACGTGGATCACGTCGCCGGGGTTGAAGTAGGGCGACATGGAATCGCCCTTGATGGTGACGTAGGACGAGCGGGATTCGAGTTCGGGGGTGATGGTGCCGGCGTTGACCGTGGGCCGTGCTTCGGCGAACTGGTTGGCGCGGTTGGCGAACTCCTCCATGCTGACGTTGAGGGCGGCGACGAGCTTGCGCAGGTCTTGTTCGGTGATTCTGGACTCGCCGGTCTCTTTCTTGGCGAGGGTGCTGTGGGACCACCCGATGCGGGTAGCAACATCGCGGAGCGTCAGGCCGCGCTCTTCTCGAAACGACCGGGCTGTCTGTCCCCACACGTTATCCACAGTGTCGAAGCGTATCGCCGCTCTACACACAATGCAACGCAAACCACTGTTTTTCTTGGGTGTCCGAGACAGTGTGGGAAAAAATCAGGGAAATACGCTTGCGTGTGGATTGAATGGTCGATACCTTGTTGCCGTGATGGAAACGAAGAACAGGCCGAACCACTCGATCGGGGTAAGGCCCGATGACTACCGCCAGATCAAATCCCTCGCTTCGGAGTGGGGAACCACCCACACCCGTTTACTGGGGGCGATGATCCGGGTCTGGAAGAGTCAGACGGGCGAAACCAAGTTGGCGGCGATCAAGGCCGCCGGGAGCAAGCGATCATGATGCAGGTCGAACACCCGTCCCCCGCGTCCCTGAACGTCGCCCGCGTCTTTGCGCTGGCCAACGGCCTGCCGGAGAACGACCCCGGCACGCTGCGTCTGGCCGCCGCGCTCGACAAGAACCGCGACCAGCGCACCGACCGGGTGCGGTGGATCAACGGCGAGAACATCCGGCAGACCCCGCGCGACATTCCCGATCAGCGCGACCTGCTGGGTTTCATGCAGACGCTTCATGCGCTGGCGCGTGCCGAGTCGCTGCGGATCGACCTGATCCGGCTGGGGCTGGAGGCCCTGACGAACCACAGCCACACCGAAGTCCAGCGCTGGGATACGGCGATGGAGTTCTACGAGATCATCTCGGACGAGGAGCTGCTGCTTCTCGCCGCGAAGTGGTGGGGCGAGGTGGAGTACCCGCGTGACCCGTGGGCGTGGCTGGAGATGTACGCCAAGCGGGACCAGTACGAGTCCGCTTCGCACCTGGGCGACTGACCTCCTTTCGGGTCGGCGTGCCCTCACGGGCGCGTCGGCCTTTGTCTCCTCCCCTGCGGGTCGGCGTGCTGTGACAAGCGCGCCGGCCTTTGACGAGTCCCTTCCTTGGACATGGCTGCGCGTTAGCGCGCGTGGCTGTGGTTATGGACCGCAAGCACAACGTCGTGATGGGTGGCCAAGGCCGTACTGGCGACGAGCTGTTCGACGCCGCCGAGCTGGGCCTGTCGTTTATCGGCGGCCTGCTGCTGGGCTCGCTGTTCGGCGTGTTGATCGTGGTGGCCCTCAAGGCATGGGAGGCGATGGGATGAGCCTCATCACCGAATGGCACAGTTCGGACCTCACCAGCCCGTGCCTGCGCCGGGTGGAACTCACCCATCGCGGCAAGCGGGTGGGGTACACCACCTCAGCCCTGTACCGGGGCTCGCTGTTTCACAACGCCATCAAGCACGCGCAACTGATGGACGCAGACAACATCTTCGCCATCGGCGAGGCCGTCAGCAAGGCGCACGCGGAGGTGGCCGCCGAAGCCGAGGCTAGCGGTCGGCCCCTCAGCCAAAGCGTCATCAACGAACACGTCAGCATCCAGAACGAGGTGGGCAATCTGGTGGCTGAGGCCATCGCCCGCGTGCTAGCACCCAACGGCGCGTGGCTGCCGTGGGCGGTCGAGTGCCCGATCCGGTGGACGCTGGACGACGAGCGGCTGCCCAAGCCCATCACGTTTGCATCGCACCTCGACGCGATCCTGTCGGATGGTGGCGTGCTGCGGGTGATCGACTGGAAAACCGGCGACGACCGGCCCACCCAGGCGTACCTGACGCGCTCGCTGCAACTGGGCCTGTACTGGTTGATGGTGCGGCACGGTTCGGTGTGCGTGAACGGCGAGTGGGTGGACTTCGACTACTGGCCGAGCGTCGAGTGGGTGGTGGTGGACAACTTCAAGCCGTTCGGTCGCAAGACGGTGACGGACGGGCGTGAGTATCAGAAGGGCGACACGCGGCCCATCGAGTCGATCGTGATTCCCGCGCGGTTTGTGCCGGGCGTGCATGACCGCTGGTTGATTGATCGGTTGGTCGAGCGTGTCCGCATGGCTGAGGCTGGATTCTGGCCGCACAACCCCGACCCGGTTGGCTGCTACGTGTGCGATTGTCGGGTCGCATGTCAGGGAGAACAACAGTGAGCGTGACGACGAGCGGAGCGTTGGGGCAGTTGGGCAAGGCGTTGGCCGCTGCCCAGGGCGAGATGAACCACGCGGCGATCAACCGCGACAACCCGTACTTCAAGAGCCGGTACGCGGACCTGCGTGCGGTGCTGGACGCGGTTCGTCCGGTGCTGAGCAAGCACGGCATCGCGGTGGTTCAGAACGCGGTGCCCGAGCAGGTGGGCGTGACGACGTACCTGATCCACGCAAGCGGCGAGTTCATCGCGTCCACGCTGATGTTCAAGCCGACGAAGATGGACCCGCAGGGCGCGGGTTCGGCGATCACCTACGCGAAGCGGTACGCGCTGGCGGCGATGTGCGGCATCGCGTCGGACGAGGACGACGACGGGAACGCGGCGAGCCAGCCGCAGCCCCAGCCCCAGCCTGTCCGGCGTGAGACTCCCGTGAAGCCCGAGGCGGACGCGGCGACCAAGGCCCGTGCTGAGTTTGCGGCGACGCTGTGCGACTGGACGGGCCTGACCTCATCCGCGAAGGACCGGGACAAGCTCAAGACCGCCGCGAAGGCCGTGGCGGTGTTTGCCGGTCTGAACGAGGTGAGCGACAACTACGAGAAGGCGACCGCGACGGTGAAGCAGCTCAAGGCCGAGGGCAAGCGGGTGATCGAGATCACCCCGAACAAGGAGAACGCATGAGCGTGAACATCAACGAGTGCAAGGTGGCGGGTCGTCTGGCCCGCGACCCCGAGGTCAAGCAGGTGGGCGACAAGTCGCTCACTCAGTTCACGGTGGTCGTCAACCGCCAGTGGAAAGCCGCCACCGGCGAGTGGAAGGAATCGCCGTCGTACATCGACTGCAAGGCGTGGGGCGGGTTGCACGCGGACCTGACGGCGGCGAAGAAAGGCGACTGCGTGTTCTTGTCCGGGCACCTCCAGTCTGAATCGTGGGAGGCCAAGGACGGCACCAAGCGGAGCAAGGTGGTCATCAACGTCCAGCAGTCCATGCTGCTGCTGCCCCGTGGCGACGACGCGCCGGCCCCCGAGCCCGAGCCGAGGCCGTCGGTGCTGACCGCGAAGCGACCGCCGAGGCCCAGCGCGGACAGCCAAGCGGGCGATGACGACGTTCCGTTCTGACCCCAGGCCCGAGAGAAGGAGGCAGGCATGTCGTGGTATCGGCACCGTGACAAGTTCGGGATGGACGCGAGGTTCATGGCGCTCGCGTCGGGTGCCGGGGTGACGGTCCCGCACGCCATCGGCTCGATGGTGATGCTGTGGACTGCTGCGGAGCGGTGTGAGGGCGGCGTGCTTGCGCTGGATGCTGACGCGGTGGACGCACGGGTCATGTGCCCTGGCCTGTGCCGGGCCGCGTCGGAGAAGTCGGTGGGCTGGGTGGTGATCGGCAAGGGCACGGTGACGGTGTACGGGTACGACGGAAAGACCACCAACATCGACAAGCCGGTTCGGGCGAAGAGGTCTTTGTGGCCGCGTGGTGGGCTGTGGGGTTCGCCACAGTACGGCATCCAGTTTGACGACTCAAACTCTTGCTGGGTGGGCGTGAACGAGTCGGTGCTGAGCATGTGGCGGAAGGCGTACCCGCTGGTTCGGATCGAGCGGGAAATGTTGAGTGCGGCCTTGTGGGTCAAGCGCGAGCCGGAGCGTGGCAAGAAGGAGAACTACCGGCGGTTCCTTGATGGGTGGCTGAAGCGTTCTCAGGACGATGCCGAGCGGCGTGGTGTCGCGCCTGTTGGCGGTGCCAGTGTGGCTAAGGGCGCGTGGGGTGTTGGATGAATCGGCGAAACGAGGCTCTAGACGAGCCGTGTTCGCTTGAAGCCGAGATGTGCCTGATCGGATGCGCGATGCTGACGACTGACAAGGACACTCTGGGCATCGTCTGGTCCGAGGTGGACCACGAGCGGTTCCACGAACCGCGCCACTCCCGCCTGTGGGATGCCATCGGCATCTGCTGGGTCGAGCATGGTTCGGTTGATATGGCCCTGCTCAAGTCGGCCCTGCGGCCCGGCGAGGACGCGGACGCGATGCTGTCTCTGGCGGCGAAGTGTGCCGAGTCGGTCCCGACATGGCGCACGTGGAACTCTTACGCCAAGATCGTCAACGAGAAGTGGCGTTTGCGTCGGCTGATGCGGGCCTGCCAGTCCGCCGCGTGGCAGTTGTCCAAGGCTGGCGACGGGGACGACACGATTACCCGCGTCATGGACGAGATCGGCAAGGCCGGTCGGGCCGAAGCGCGGGACGACTCGATCCAGTTGGCCGCCGCCGAGCGTGGCCTGATGGACATGCTCGAACGCCGCGAGGCCCAGTGCGTGCCGACCGGGCTGGACCTGTTCGACCGCGAGTTTGTGGGTCTGCCCAAGACCGGGCTGGTGTCGATCTTCGGCTACCCCGCGTCTGGCAAGACCACCCTGACGCTGAACGTCAGCGAGCAACTGGCGGCGCGCGGGCTCCCGGTCAGGGTGTTCAGTTACGAACAGAACGCGACCCGCATCGCGGCAACCATGCTGTCGCTGTCCACGGGCCTGAGCGTTCACAGTTGGATCAATCAGGGCCGGCAGCCGGACGAGATTGAGTCGGCGGCGTTGACGAAGGCAATCCAGCAGCACGCGACGATGGACTTCGGGGTCGTGGACCGTTCGCTGGACGCGCCGGGCATCTTCCGCGAGTGCCAGGCGGTCGGGCTCAAGGGCCGTCCGGGCGTGGCGGTGGTCGATTACATCCAGAACCTTCCGGGCTGGGGCGTGTTCCAAGAACTCACCCCGCGCATTACCGAGTCGATGCGGTGGATGCAGCGGATCGCGCGCGATCTGGGCTGGCTGGTGATCTCGGTGAGCCAGCTCGACAAGCAGGCGAGCAAGGAGAACCGCCGCCCGTCGCTGGCTGACGGGCTGGGGTCATCGGCGATTGAGCAGTACTCGGACATGATCGTGTCGGTGTACCGGCCCCACCAGCGGGAGGTGCTGGACGACAGCCTTGAGGCGATGCGCTGGACGCACCGGCAGCGTCGGTGCGAGGTGTCGGTGTTGAAGAACAAGTACGGGCCGAACGGGTCGATTGACCTGTCGTTCGACATGAAGAAGATGAAGTTCCGCGCCCCGAATCAGGACGAGAGGGGGTCGTGGGAATGATCGCCACTACCCCGAAGCGTGTGCCTCATGCCGCGTGGGTCGCGCACTTTGTCGCGCCGGTTCTTGCGTACCGCGTGCGTCGCTACTGCGAGGTGCGGATGGGCGTTGATGTGCGGGTGATGTTCGCGGTGAACGAGAACATCCGCATGTCGCGTATGCCCGCTCTGGTGGCGAAGCGGTGGCGGTTCCTCGCCATGATGCGGGCGTGGCGGGTGAGCGTCCACGGGCCGGGCCTGTCCACGCCCGAGATTATCTCGGTGTGCATGAACCGGCCCAAGAGCGTGGTGTCGCACTCGGTCGTGCTGGACGCTTGCCGGCGTGTCGGGCCGGTTGAGCCGTGGTGCATGGAGTACCCGCACTGGTGGCCGCGCCGGGGGTATCGGTGGAAGTACTACCACCTGCGGGCTGGCAGGCTGGACTGCGAGGCGGAGAGCGAGCGTCACCGGGCGGTGTGTGCTGGCCGGAAGATGCCGCTGTGGGAGCGGCTGATGGTGTCCGAGGAAGCGGTGAGGGCTGCTATGGAGGGCCAATCGTGAGCGAGCAGGTTCAAAACGTGCATGTGACGCCGGTTTCGTGGCTGCTGATGGACCCCCCGGTCCCGGCGCCGGACGTGATGACGGAGTTGCAGGCTGCGGCGTTCCTTGGCCTGTGGAAGCGGGTGTCGGACCCCGCCGAGCAGGAGAAGATCAACCGTCGATGCTTGGGCACGATGCGGACGCTGGTGGCTTCGGGTGAGTTGGCCCCGTCGATCATCGCAGGCCGTCGGTGCTACTTGCGTGAGCGGCTGCTGGACATGGTGCGTCGTCGTGAGCGGACTCCTGGCTGGCGTGAGCGGTTGAAGGAGTACAAGGCTCAGGCGATCGCGGATAAGAAGAAGCACGGTCGGCGGAAGAATCGCGACCTGTTTGTTCGGAAGGCTGATCCCGTGCAGGGTTGCGACGCGGACTTCCGGGCGATGCCGGAGGATGGGGGAAAGTCGTGAGCCATCGTGAGATCACCAGCGAGATGCTGTACGCGAGGCCCAAGCAGGTTCCTCGTTGGCTGCGGGCGGTTGAGGTGGCGATTGCCCCGTTCGGCTACGACCTGCTGTTTTGTGCGCGGGACGGCCACCGCGAAGCCAGAATCATTCGTCGGCTTCTGAGGCGGCGTTCCTGGCTGCTCTGGCGCGTGCCCGATGCGGATTCGATTCACTACACGCAGCAGATATTTGACCACTACGACTCGCAGCCTTTCGCCAAGGAGCAGGAGGAGATTCGGCGCAAGTACTACGGCATCCGCTGGGCTGGGTCGAAGGTTGCGAGGCGGTGGTCGTGGCGGCGGATGTGGATTCAGTGGATGGAACTGGTGTGCGATGAGCGGTTCTTGAAGCGTCGCAAGCGGTGGTTCTGGCGTGGTCTGTTCACGGGGATTGATGGTCCAAAGTCCCGGTGGAAGGTGCTGGGACCGGCGACGGCTGAGCAGATCGCGGGCGAGAAGCGAGCCCGCATGGAAACACGTAGGTTCTACAGGCGTACCAGCGGGCGCGTTGCCCGCGTGTGGCGAGTGACAGGAGAACGGGCCAGCCGATCTGCTGGCCGGAGGTGACGCATGGGAAAAGCGACGTTCCGTCTGCGCGGGATGATCATCGAGATGGAGGGCACCTCCCGCGAGATCACCGAGGCGTTCGGGCAGTTCACTCTCGAAGCGATGGGCGAGATGCTGGAGGCGGGCGTGCAGTCGGACGACCCCAGCCTCACCGCGCCGCCGCCGAAGTCATCGACTGGTCGGACCTCGGCACGTCGATCTTCGAACAAGCCCACCACCGAAGGAGCGAAGGCATGAGATACCAGGTATCAACGTGGTTCGCTGATTCGGCCGCGCAATGCATTCAGGCCATCGACGAGTCCGAGTACCGCCGCATCCGCGACGGGAACTTCATCTACGTGTACTCGCGTCGCCCGCTTGTGGGCCGTCGTCGGCGGCGTGGTAAGGGCAACCAGCACACGCCCGCAGGATCGGGGCGGAGAGGAGCGAAGGCATGAACGAGCAGCAAGCCGAACACGTCGAGAGCGTGCCCAACAACGACCCGCCGGACATGACGGGGGCGTGGCTGGCGGTGGGGTGGTGGTGGAGCGAGAAGTTGCGCGACTGGGTGCTGCACGCAGATGTGACGCTCAGCGAGGAGATGCACAAGCGAGACCTGCAAGCCACGAAGAACGTCGGCATCCGCGACATCCGCGTTCTCCGCGTGCCGCCGGTGGCTCCGCTGCCCAAGGACAACCCGCCCGACCGTGGCGCGATCAGCGATTGCGCGAAGGCGTGGCAGAGCGTGTTTCATCTGCTCTGCAATCTGACACCCGGCTGGTACGAGAACCAGTGCCGGACGGCGGAGCAATCCGCCCTCGCCACCATCCGCGAACTGCACGAGGAGGCCAACCGCCAGCGGGAGATCGCGGCGAGGGAGCGGTCGATCAACATTCTTGACCAGACGGCCCGCGTTGCCGAGATCGAGCGGTTGACCGCCGAGGTGGCGCTGCTGAAAGCCGGGCTCGTGCCGCCGGTGAAGGGGGGTGGGGAGTGAGCAGGCTTGCACACGGCTGGGTTGTGGTGGTTGGCGAGGGCGAGAAGCAGTTTGCCATGCTTGGGTCGGCTGCGCTTGACGGGCTGCCGAAGCACGCGACGAACGGCTCGCTGTACGTGAATCCAGAGGACGCGAAGCAGGCGAAGGACTGGCTGGGCGACTTCTTCCCCAACATCCCCACCCGCATCGCCTACGCGGAGATCCGCGAGTTGCCCGAGAGCCGGTGGCCGAAGGCGGGAGGTGGCGCGTGACGACAGCAAACACAAGGAGCATCAAGATGGCGAAGCGTGGCAAGAAGGAGTTTGTGGTGGGGTACGAGGGCGAGCGCCAGTGCGTGTACGGGCCGGACGTTCGGATAAGTAACACCTGCCCAACCACAGTGGCGACGTACGTTGACCGCATGACGCTGGCGCAGGCTGAGCGCAAACTGGAAACCTTCAATCGCCAACACACGCGGGTCATCTACCGGCTGGTGCCCTTCAAGGTCGTGAAGCCGAGCAAGCGCGGGGGTGGGGAGTGAACTCCCGCCAGAAGGGCAAGCGTGTTGAGCGTGAGGCTGCCGCCGCGTTGAGCGAGGTGCTGGGCGTGCCGTGCCGGCGCGGCGTGCAGTACCAGGGCGGACCCGGCTCGCCCGACGTGATCGGTTGGGCCGGTGTTCACGTCGAGGTCAAGGGCGTGGAGCGTCTGAACGTCTACGAGGCGATGGCGCAGTCGGTGCGTGAGTCCGGGCACGGCGAGGTGCCGATCGTCCTGCACAAGCGGAACCGCTCGGCGTGGATGGTGACGGTGCCGCTGGAATGGCTGCGGACGCTGGCGGATCGTCTGCCAGCCCGCAGAGTGGATGGTGGGGGAGGTGGGGCGTGAGGTACGCATCGGTGTGTGATGGGATTGGGGCGGTGGACGCGATCAAGGAGCAAGCGTGATTCACCTTGGCGACAACCTCGAAGTCCTGCGTTCCATGCCCGACAAGAGCGTGGACCTTGTGTTCACCTCGCCGCCCTACGAGGACGCACGCGACTACGACATCGGCTTCGACCACCGTGGGCAGGCGTGGGTGGACTGGTGCATCCCCCGCTACATGGAGTGCCTGCGGGTGTGCCGTGGTCTGGTGGCGTGGGTGATCGAGGGCCGCACCAAGCAGTTTCGGTGGACGGCCACGCCCGCCCTGCTGATGGCCGACCTGCACCGCGCGGGTGTGCGGCTGCGCAAGCCCCCGATCTACAAGCGGGTGGGGATTCCCGGCTCTGGCGGACCCGAATGGCTCCGCAACGACTACGAGTTCATCGTGTGCGCCAGCCACGGGCGGCTGCCGTGGTCGGACAACACGGCGATGGGGCACCCGCCGAAGTACGCGCCGGGTGGTGAGCCGAGCCATCGGCTTCCGAACGGTCGGCGGTGCAACCTGATCCACACCAAGACGATGAGGGACGGAACGAAGGTCAGGCAGGGCTACGTAGCACCCGAGAAGGCGAACCCCGGCAACGTCATCAGCTGCCACGGCGGGGGCGGGCACATGGGCAGCGACCTCGCCCACGAGAACGAGGCACCGTTCCCCGAGTCGCTGGCGGAGTTCTTCATCCGCTCGTTCTGCCCGCCGGGCGGGACGGTGCTGGACCCGCACGCCGGATCGGGCACCACGCTCGCCGTCGCCAAACGCCTGGGCCGCGTCGGCATCGGCATCGACATTCGGCCCGACCAAGTGAACCTCACCACCCGCCGCCTCGCAACCGTGAAGGAGCCCGCATGACCGCCGAATCGCTCTACGAGATGGTGAGCAAATGGCCCACGAGGTACGTGTATTGGTTGGTCAATATGCGTCAGGAAAACAAGGTGTGGTACGCTCCGGGGCACGGAGACCAAGACGAACTTGCCGCGATCTCTCCGAACGTTGCCGCCAAGTTGTTGTGCCACTTCGCAGAGAGCGTACTTGCGTCCAGCGGCATTCTGGTGGTCTCGTACAAGATTGGTGGCTGTCATCCGTGGACCGTTGAGTGGCTGTGCCTGGACAGGGGATGCTCAATCGTCAGGACCGGCGAGAATCGAATCGACGCGATCAACAGGATCATCTTGTACATTTCAGGGAAGGAGACCGCATGAGCGACAAGCCACCACTCGGAAAGCTGCCCGGCAAGCTCTCTCCGTTCTGGGAACTCTACCACCGGCTTAGGGAGTGGAACGACGCCGATGGCTTGCCCGACCCCGACAAGCACGACGCGGCTAAATGGATGAGCGACATGTACCACGCGATCACGCTGGCTGCGGCTAATGGCGACCGTCATGCAAGAAGCGCGTTCAAGATCATCGAAGACCCGAACAGCCGGTTCATCTATCCGATCAAGCCCATCAAGAAGGAGAACGCATGATGCGACTCAGCAGGAACAGTCGGCTGTTGATTGCCGGAGCGGCCTTTGTCGTGCTGCTGGCCGGCCTCGTCGCGCTGTATGTCAGCAAGGACAACGCCGAGGCGTTCGCTACCTCGCTGCTGGTGGTGATTCTGATCCTGGTGTTTGGACCCATCATCTTGGAGGAACCATGACCCCCGACCAACTCCGCGTGG
>Ga0315904_10009612_pt1 | contig 12609 bp, 16 predicted proteins | sample LakEriMetagenome_6_FD_203529 | JGI IMG/M metagenome (GOLD analysis project Ga0315904, IMG submission 203529) | Freshwater fungal communities from buoy surface, Lake Erie, Ohio, United States - Buoy 12 MA120 | ecosystem: Environmental > Aquatic > Freshwater > Lake | place: USA: Lake Erie, Ohio...
TGCATATGCTTCCGCCAATATCTTTGTTTCAAAGAATGTTGGCAAAAGACTATAGTTTTTATTTTCATCTTCGCCGATCACGTACCAGATTTCTTTTCTCATTTTTATTCGGGCCCTTTCGGGCCCGCTCCCATATTAGTTGCAGATGATTTCGTATTTGGGGACTTCTTTGAGTTCAGTCCCAGTGCGGACTCGCTTGCATGTTTCGGCGTCGTCTGCGACGGACGCTGCGAGTGTCAAGCGAACTCGAACACCATTGAAATTGCCGATTGCCTTATACGCACGCTGTGCATATGATTCCGACACATAATCTTGCGTGATATCGAACTCGAAACCTGCTTTCTCTGCAATCGCGATTGTTGCTGGCACGCGTCCTTCTTTGAGTGATGGCACGCTTTCCATTTCGATATGAGCCGACACTGACAATTCGACTTGGCCATTCCAGCGATACCAGACTTCGGGATCAGCGCTTGCCCAGATTTTGCCGTCAAGTTCAGCGTGTCTTGCAACAATGTTAAGCGCTGCGAATGCTACTGCGAAATCATCCTTGTGCTTCTTGATGCGCGCGATATTGTTGCGTTGATCCTTGATAGACTCATTCCGATCAGCGATGAACTTGGAAACGGACACTGCTTGCTTTTTGGCCATGATGCACTCCTTAATAAGTTAACAAGTTCTGCAACAATGTTTCGCTGCAGTGATTACAGTATATATCAACCAAATATTAAAACAAGTGGATAACCTGTGGATAAGTCGAAATGGGCGCGCCCGCGATGATAGTAGTGGTTATGACCACCCCCCACAGGACCCCCACCCCATGCCCACCCACCCCCCTGCTTATCAGTGCGGCACATAAAATTTCCCATTTTTTCAATACCTAACATCCACACAACAACATAGCCACAAAATTAAATCCAGCCACCCCTTGCGTCACTTTCCAAACCTGCTATATTCCGCCACATGAACAGCTTTGGTGTATAATAAGTGCACTTGTAAGGAGGTTTATATGTTAAAAAGTAGAACTTCAATATTAGGAAGAAAAGTTGGAAGCGCCAAAGTTGTCTCTGTCGCTGAAGTTTTTTCTACTCCAAAGGGAGGACTGGCTTATAAATATAATTTATTGTGCGCTTGTGGACATTCGTTTGTATTGAGTAGGGCTGCTCTGTATTTGCCCGGAGAACACTGCCCAAATTGCTATAAAAAGTCTAAGGTGCCTAGCCTAAGTAATCATCCAATCTTTAAGATTTGGGAGTCTATGGTTCGTAGGTGCTATTCTCCTAGCCACAGCATGTACCACTTATACGGCGGACGTGGGGTTACTATTTGTCCTGAATGGCTAGGCGGCTCTGCCGGCAAAAAGACTAGCGTTGAAGGTTTCTCTACTTTTCTATCTTATATTGGGGAACGACCAAGCCCTCGACACACAATTGATCGAGTAGACAATTCCCGTGGCTATGAGCCGGGCAATGTTAGATGGGCGACTTTTGCTGAGCAGGCGAAGAATAGGCGTAGTACTGTGCTGGTTAGTATGGGCGGAGAAACATACCCATTCGCTACTCTGCTACGCAAATTGAATGTAAATAGTGGACACGCCTATAAAACTATGAAAGCAAAAAGTATTAGTCATCAAGAATTCATTGATGGTATATTGGCTACACATAAGGAGAGCTTATGAGCGTCAGTCTTTTAAACGCAGATCAGCTGCTGCGTGAACTTGCGCTTGCCATAGCTAGGAACCAAGTGGGGGCACAGCGTCCGACCCACGAAGTTATCGCAGGCGAAGGAATCACACCAGCTGAATACCAACTTATCTCGGCCAATCCGCAATTTCAGCGGTACGTGGATACGTATTGCAACGACTTGCGCGAATCGGGTTTCTCATTTGCCGCCAAAGCAAAGATTCTTGCTGAGGACTTACTAGCTACAAGCTACCATATGGCAAGGGACCCCGATGTTCCAGCCGCTGTGCGGGCGAAAATCCACGAAAATTTCGTCGAATGGGCCGATTTGAAGCCGAAAAAGGACGTGCAACAGCTTGCCGGACCCGGTTTTTCGATCACAATTAACATCCCCAGCACTGCCGAAAAGGGCCCGGAAACCATCGTTTTTGAGGCTCAAACCCCCGAAAATACCCCCCAAATTGCTCAAAAAACGCCAATTTTGGGCTTTTCCGAGGACGAAAACTATGAATATGCGGGGGAGGACTACTACGAATGAGCCAGAACGGGATCAATTACACCCCACCGAGGTCCCTAGTGGGGTTCTTAACCTCAGAAGCGTTCGTCTCACTCGTCTCGGGGCCAGTCGGAAGCGGCAAATCCTCTGCTGCCATGATGAAAATCGCGTACCACGCGAAGAAAATGAGGAAGGGACGGGATGGAGTCCGTCGTAGCCGTGCAGTGGTGGTGCGAAATACCAATCAGATGCTTACCGATGCGACAATTCCGACCTTTATGACATGGTTTCCGGAAGGTGTGGCGGGCAGTTATGCGCGTACTGACAAAAGATTCTTTCTGCGCTTTGACGATGTCGAGTGCGAAGTCCTCTTTAGGGGGTTGGATGATGCCAATGATGTACGGCGCCTGCTCTCCCTTGAGTGCTCCTTCGGTATTCTCGACGAGTACCGCGAAATTCACCCCGACATATTTAACGCCTTGCAAGGTCGAGTGGGTCGATACCCCTCCGTGGCGAATGGCGGCTGTGTAGACGACAACGGCAAACCCAACCACCACATCTGGGGGGCGACCAACGCCCCGGACGCCGACACGTTCTGGGAAGAGTACATGTCCGAGCCGCCCAGCACCGCCGAGATATTCATGCAACCCAGCGCCTTGTCCGCTGAGTGCGACTGGACGGACAATCTGATCGACGGGTACTACGAGACGCTGGCCGAAGGCAAGACCGAGGACTGGGTGGATGTCTACATCCACAACAAATTTGGTCGATCGCTCTCGGGCACGCCGGTGTATCAGAGGTCGTTCACTGCAGACTTCCACGTAGCCAAAGACCCGCTTAAGGCGATCAACTCGTCCGACTATCCGCTCATCATCGGGATTGACTTTGGCCGCACGCCGGCAGCGGTTTTCAAGCAGCGGGACCCGCGTGGTCGCATACTGACGCTTGCCGAGATTACCTCGGAGAACATGGGCATCGAGACGTTCATCAGAACCAAGCTCACTCCCTTCGTGGCCAACCACTACCCCGGCTTTAACATGGTCTGCGCACCCGACCCTGCAGGGTATGCCAAGCAACAGTTGAACGAGATGACGTTGGTCGATGCGTTGAAAGCCGCTGGATTCAAATGCGTCAAGCCGCCGAGCAACAAACCCGAGCTCAGGATTCAGGCGGTGGAACGCTTGCTCTCTCAGCACTTGGAAGGCAAGGCGATGTATCTGATCGACCCGAGTTGTCAAATGCTTATTAAGGGATTCCGATCGGGCTACAGGTACAAGTTGAAGAAAAACGGTGAGCTCGAAGATTCCCCGGACAAGAACGAGTATTCCCACATCCACGACGCCAACCAGTATGCCGACAGCGTGATCGACATGAACGTGCGCGGGGTGGCGCTCACGCAGGCGAGAAAAGAAGTCAAGCGCGTATCCTACGTGTATACTTGACAACCACTAGCCCGGGTGGTACATAGGGGCATCTTATCGGGGGCGTCATGTCACTGTACTACCCATCCATTACTGAAGACCGGTCAACAGAGCCCTTTGGCTTGCAGGTGGCGCGAAACACCATCCAAGGGCATCGGGTGCTTCACATTTTTGGGTACAACCCAGACGTAGACTCGGGTGCGCAAGAGACTGTGTGGACTTATGGTGGGTTGTATCAGCACGCTCCGAGCCCGACAATAATGACGGTTTCGTCGTCTTCGACAGATGATGCAGCAGCTGGCACTGGGGCTCGCACAATATACATCACTGGTATTAACGGCACTGGCTTGGAAGTAAGTGAGATCGTTACACTGAACGGCCAGACTGCGGTAAACACCACCCACTCATATACCGAGATTAACTACATACAAGTCCTGACCGCTGGTAGCAATGGAGCTAACGCAGGTTCTCTGTATGTGGGCACTGGTACTGTGACTCTGGGTGCTCCGGCTAATGTCTATGGACATGTCATGGCGGGGGAAAACCAGTCGCTGATCGGCCACTGGACAGTGCCAACAGACCACACAGGCTATCTTGTCAAAGGCAGCATAAGTTCTGGCACGCCGGGCAACAACCAGTATGTAACGGGGCGTCTGAAACTGCGCACAAGTGATGGCATCAAACGCACGGCGGCGATCATCACATTCGCGACAGGCACGGTGCCCTTCGACTTTGACTACCCGGTGCAGATTCCCGGGGGAGCTTGCGTTACCGCTGATGTCGAGACGAACAAAACGGACGACAAAGTCAGTAGTTATTTTCAGTTGGTGCTCATCAAAGGTCCTGCTGACCCGAGCCCGACATCACCGAAGGTGTAAAGATGAACGGTTTAGCCCTGATGCCCGTGGCGCGAGTCGCCGACATGGAAGCTGAGACACAGCGTGAAGCGAATGCTCAGAACGCGCAGCCAGTCATACAGGGCTTAGCTGGCCATGTGAACAAACGCTGGCAGGTCGCCCGTCTGGCCAAGCGAGAACTTGAGGAACGCATGTTGAAATGCCTGCGCCGGCGCAATGGGGAGTATGACCCTGAGAAGCTGGCAGAGATACAGGCTCAGGGTGGCTCAGAAATCTTCATTCAACTCACCTCAGTCAAGTGCCGCGCGGCGACTAGTTGGCTTCGTGACACACTGCTAGGCACAGGGGCAGACCGCCCTTGGAGCATCGAGCCAACACCCATCCCAGACCTTCCTCCCAATATCCTAGAAGAATTGAAAGCCAAGATGTCAGCACAGCTGATGTCGGTCTACGCACAGGGCATACAGCCTACACCAGACGAACTTCGTGATGCAGCGCAGGCGATGAAAGACGAAGCCATGCGCGAGTTGAAAGCAGAGTCGCGCAAACGTGTAGACCGTATGGCAGACAAGATGGAAGACCAGCTGATCGAAGGTGGTTTTCACAAAGCATTCAACGAGTTTTTGGATGACATCGTCACGTTTCCCTACGGCGTGATGAAGGGCCCAGTCAAGCGTCGTCGCAAGACTTTGGAGTGGCAGAACAATAAACTCGTGCCGGTAGAAAAGATTCGCAATGAGTGGGAGCGCGTTGATCCATTCATGATCTATTGGGCACCGTGGTCGTGGAACTTGGGTGATGGCTTCATCATTGAGCGACACAAGATGACCCGTGAGGATTTGGAAGCGCTGATCGGAGTTGAGGGCTACAGTGACGCGGCTATTCGCACAGTGCTTGATGAGTTCACGATCGGCAATCTCAAAGAGTGGCTGTGGACTGACTCGGCCAAGGCCACCGCTGAGGGAAAGAACCTCACCTACGCACTGCATACCGAGGATTTGGTTGACGCGCTGCAGTTGTGGGATAACGTCCAAGGCAAGATGTTGATCGACTGGGGCATGGACCCCAAAGAGATTCCTGATCCGCAGTTGTCATACCCATGCGAAGTCTGGCTGATCGGCAACACCGTCATTCGCGCTGTGCTGAACTACGACCCGCTGGGTCGCAAGCCATACTTCCTGACCAGCTATGAGAACCTGCCGGGCTCGGTGGACGGCAAAGGCGTAGCTGACCTGTGCATGGATTCTCAGGACATGGTTAACGGCGCTGGTCGCGCGCTGGCAAACAACATGGGCATCTCATCGGGCCCGCAGGTCGGTGTGAACGTGTCTCGCATACCCGCCGGCGAGGACATAACCAATATGTACCCGTGGAAGGTCTGGCAGTTCCAGAGCAGCGAGTACAACGATGGCTCCCAGCCGATCACGTTCTTCCAACCCAACAGCAACGCACAGGAGTTGATGAGCGTGTTCGAGAAGTTCGCCGCACGCGCGGACGAGGACACCATGATCCCCCGCTACATGACAGGCGAACACGTGGCAGGCGCCGGGCGCACGTCGTCGGGCTTGTCCATGCTGATTTCCAACGCCGGCAAAGGGATCAAACAGGTCATTTCCAACATCGACCAGAACATTCTGATACCGATCGTCGAGCGTCTGTACCAAGACAATCTGCGCTACAGCCAAGACCCGGACTTGGTGGGCGACGTGAACATCATGGCCAAGGGCGCGCAGTCGCTGGTGGTCAAAGAAGCTGAGGCGGTACGCCGCAACGAATTCTTGCAGCTGGTTCTTAACAGCCCAGTGGCTCAGCAGATCGTCGGCATGAACGGCACGGCAGAACTCCTGCGCGACGCCGCGCGCAACCTCTCAGGCAACGTCGATCGCATAGTCCCGGATGGCCCTCAGATGTCCATCATCCAGCAACAGCAGGGGCTTATTCAGCAGCTGCAGGAACAGATCGCAGTGATGATGCAGGCAGGCGAGATGGCCACACAGGCGATAGGCGCGCCGGGCGCAGGCCCCACACAGGGCGCTAAGCCCAAGAATATGTTGCCCGATGGCTCTCAGGTAGGCGGTAGAGAGTCCAATTTTGTCTCACCTAGACCCAACGGAGTATGACGATGAAAGGTATCTCTGGAGCCCCCACGTGCGGCGCGCTGATTTTGGAGCTCTTCCACTCAAGCACCAACGCCCATATCCAGCATCTGCGCACGCGCAGCTATGCCGCGCACAAAGCATTGGGCGAGTATTACGAGAGCGTGTTGGATAAAGCAGACTCGCTGGCAGAAGCCTATCAAGGTCGGTATGGCCTGATTGAGTTCCCCAACCTGCCGTTCAAGATGGAGTCTGATTCGGTCATGATGCTGAAAGGATTGCGTCGTTATATCGACGATAACCGCATGGCTATGGTTCAGGATTCCGAGCTGCAGAACTTGTTGGATGAGGTTATAGCGCTGATCGACTCCACCCTCTACAAGCTGGAATTTTTGTCGTAGTCTGTTGACAACTTACCGACAGAGTGATAAATAGCCATTTATGAATCTTTTCTTAGGTGGAGGTTCCGACCGTAAGGCGATCGCGGCACTAGCAAGATGCCGCCAAACCGAGAACGAGGGACTTCTATTGCTCTTTAAACAATTATTGGAAGAAACAAAATCTTCGCTGATCGAGGCTGAGGGCGATCGCATTCGCCAATTGCAAGGTCGAGCGAAGGTTCTACAAGATTTTTTGGAGGCGGTCGAACAGGCCCCTTCAGTCTTGGAGCGGTTTAGATGAGAAATTGTGCTAATTGCGGAGAACATAGGTCAAACGACCAGTTCGTCAAAAAGACTGTGGCTAATCCGGATGTATGCAAGATTTGCCGCGCTCGTATATCCCGTAAGAAGTACAACTCAGCAAACCCCGGTAAACGCTATCCTTCGTATATACGTAGTGTCACTTCTTGGAAGGCACGAAATCCTGAGAAAGTGAAACAGTATAGAGAAATTTCTTATGCTAGAAATTCTAAAGCATGGAAAATTTCCGCGAGAAAAAGAGAGTTCGCTAAAAATCAGCGCACACCTCTTTGGGATAGGGAGCTTACCGATTTTGTGTTCGAGCAAGCGATAAGTTTGCGCGATAAACGCAAAATGATGTTGGGAGGTATATGGGAGATAGACCATATAATCCCACTCCAAGGCAAACTAGTTAGCGGATTGCATGTATGGAATAATCTTCGTGTTATTCCGCAAACTGAGAATCGTAGTAAGTATAATAACTACGATATTTTTTAAACAAGCAAACCATTATGTTGAACGGCACACCGTGGTAGGAGCCTGAAAACAGAGTTTGGAGCTTAGGAGGATTTTATGGCTTTGCCAAAGCAGGTTGAACTACAACTGAAGGAAATCGAAGCACTTGAGAAGCAGCTGACGGGCGATCCAGAGCCACCCACAGACCCGGCACCGGACCCAGAACCGCCAGCAGAGCCGCAAGACCCGAATCCGCAGGACCCGCCTGAACCAAAGCCTTCTGAGAGTAAGACGCCGGATGTATCGGAAGAGACGTGGCAGCACAAATACAAGACCCTACAGGGTATGTACGATGCTGAGGTGCCGAGGCTACATGCGCAAGTCAAGGAGTTGCAGAATTTTGTTGCTCAGTTGAAGCAGCAACTAGAGGCAAAGCCTGACCCGGCACCAACACAGTCTACTACGACGCCGCAGAAGACTCTCGTAACGGATGATGAAGTTGAAGCATTCGGCAAGGACTTAATTGAAGTCCAACGCAAAGTTGCACGCGAAGTCGCCATGGAATTCAGAGCAGAGTTGGACGCTCTGAAGGCTGAGAACAAAGAGTTGAAGACACAAATTCAACAAACTGGAACTCAGGTTGGCGAAGTGACCTTTGAGCAGCGCCTGTTCCAAGCAGTTCCGGACTGGCACTCTCTTAATGCTGATCCCAAGTGGATCGCGTGGCTGGATGAGTTTGATCCCATGCTACGTGCACCTCGCAGGGCTGCAGCACAAGGCGCGTACAACGCTGGTGACGCTGATGGAGTTGCGTACTACGTCAAGATGTTTAAAGACGCGAACGCTGCCCCTGTAGCAGACCCAAAGCAAGCCGAGCTTGAACGACAAGTCCAGCCGACTCGTAGCGCTACGTCACAGACGCCTGTGAGCCAGAAGGGCAAAACTTACTCTACACGCGATGTAGAGAAGATGTTCCTGAAGATCAAGGACTTGAACATTGCGCACAAATACGACGAGGCTAAAAAACTTGAAGCCGAAATCGATGCTGCGTATATGGAAGGGCGGGTCACCGCTTAAATCTGCATACAGCAGCTGAGGTTAAACCAACTTTGTTCTTAACTTTAGGAGGCCACCATGGCTGCTGTATTCCCGGCAAATGCGCCGTTTAACACCAATCCGTCGTACTCCGGCGGTTTTATCCCAACCCTCTGGTCTGGCAAACTCAATGCCAAGTTCTACCAGAACACGATGCTGGCAGAAATTGCCAACACCACGTGGGAAGGCGAACTGAAGAACCAAGGCGATACCGTGCGTATTCGTCTGGCTCCGACGATCAGCATCTCCGACTATGAAGTTGGCAACAACCTGTCCTATGAAGTCCCGACCCCGATCTACACCGACCTGCAGGTCAACAAGGGTAAGTACTTCGGCGTGCAGGTGAGCGACGTTCTGGGCTATCAGTCCGACATCGACCTGATGAACATGTTCACTGATGACGCAGCTAAACAGCTGAAGATTCAGATCGAGAACGAAGTGTTCTTCAACTCGTTTGTGACCGAAGGTCCTGCTGCTGCTAACGAAGGTGCTTCCGCCGGCGCAATCTCCGCTGCTTACAATCTGGGTACTGATACTACTCCGATCGATCAGTCGAGCGCTGCGAACGTGCTGAACGCCATCCTGCGTATGTCGTCGGTTCTGGATGAGCAGAACGTCCCCGAGACTGGCCGCTGGCTCGTCATTTCTCCTTACGACCGTCATCTGCTGATGCAGTCGAACATCGCTCAGGCGTACTTCACTGGCGACCCGCAATCGACCATCCGTTCGGGCAAGATCGGTATGTTGGACCGCTTTACGGTCTACGTGTCGAACCTGCTGCCGCGTGGCGCTGCTGGTAAAGAGCTGGTGTCTGGTCTGTCGGCTACTTCGTCTGGCGCAGCACTGGCCAACGCTAAGGCACGCCGTACGATGATCGCTGGTACCAAAGACGCAGTTGCGTTCGCAATGACTGTGAACAAGACTGAGCCTCTGCGTAACCAGACTGACTTCGGCGATATCGTCCGTGGTCTGGCTGTGTATGGCCGCAAGGTCGTTAAGCCAGAAGCACTGGTCGTTGCTCAAGTCGGCTCGGCATCGTAATTCAAGGGGCTTCGGCCCCTTGTTTTAAATCTTTTTAGGAGAAAATCATGGCAGGTTCACAATTCCCCGTCATTGTTGGCGGCGCTCAGACCGGCATCACCGCTGGTGCTACTCAAACCCAAGCTGGTGCAGCTGCCGTCACTGGCGCTGTTGCTACCGTTACCACTGTTGCTGCTGATGGCGATGGCGTCATTCTGCCTTCCAACATGTCGGCTCAGTCGCGCGTGGTGATCGCAAATCTTGATTCCGCTCAGGATATCAAGGTGTACCCCCCTGTCGGCGGCACCATCAATGGTGCTGCTGCGAATGCTGCCCTGACCGTTGGTCAGCAGCAAGTTGTAGAGTGCATCCAGATCGGTACCGATGGTCTGACTTGGGTAGCTCTGCTTGGCGCGGTGGCAACTCCCGCCTAACCCACTGACTCGGGGCTTCGGCCCCGAGTTCTAATTTAGGAGACTACATGGACGTTTACGAACTTGTTGAAAAGCTTGGTGGTGAGATTGTGCGCGGCAAAGCGCGTATCCGCCAAGGTAACGACTATATCGTGCTGGGCTTTCTGAACGGCGACAATATGGTTTTTACTGAAGAAGGTCGCCAGATGGCCGCAGAACAAGGCGGCGAAACAAAGGCCAAACGTGGTAGACCCGCCAAAGCCGCCGTTGTAGAATCTGAGCAGCAAGTTGTTGATCCTGTGTTGGCCGAAATAGAAGCTGCAGTGGCCGCAGAACAGGCAGCAGAAGAAGTCCCGTTTCCCACCGCTGAGTCTGCTTTCGAGCAGGGTCTGACCTAATGAGAAAACCATGTCCACAGTAAAAGTTGTTGATCTCATAAAACGAGCGCACACGATTCTGCTGGACGCATCTGCAGTACGCTGGACTGCGCTTGAGCTTCAGGATTGGCTAAACGATGGATATAAGGAAATTGTCGCTCTCCATCCTGACTCAAACGCGCAGACAGCCACATTCACTTGCGCTGCTGGGTACCGCCAAGACATTTCGGCCACTTATCCAGAAGCGTATCGAGTTCTTGAGATAATTTCCAACAAAGCTGCTTTGTCGAACAAGCGCCCTGTGCAGCTTGTATCTCGCAAGAGTATGGACACTGTGCGCCCCGGCTGGTACAACGATTCTCAGTCGATCAGCATTGAGAAGTATATGTACGACAAGCGGGTGCCCAAAGAGTTTCTGGTGTATCCACCTGCTACTTCCACGGCTCAGTTGGAAATTATCTACGCCACCGTGCCGGCACCACACACTTTAACTGAAGTCCAACTGATGAACCCGGCGACTTTAGAAGTTATCAGACTAGACGTTATTTACGCTAATCCGTTGCTTGACTACATGCTCTATCGGGCGTTCAGTAAGGATTCGGATCAGGCGAACAACGCAGCTCGCGCGACCGCGCATTACCAAGCAATGGTCACATCACTGAACTTCAAGGTTCAGAGCGATGAGGCTGTGTCACCGGGGACCGCATAATGGCAACCGTTCAATGGGACAAGGCCCTAGACCTTATTACTCCGGATATCCCTACGTGTCCGGAAGCTGTTATCAAGAAATACTTCCCCATAGTTGCGTCTGACTTCTTCGCGCGCACGCACTTGTGGCGCGTGTCTATGGATGGGCAGAACACCGTCATCGATCAAGCTGAGTACGACGTATCCAGTGACGCAATCGATACCGTGATCGAGTCTGTTCTATGGCTGAAAGTGGACAACAAGAATATGACCCACACGGACTCTCGTCTGGTGAACCATGAGTTTTTGAATAAGAAGGGGCAACCCACTCACTTCTGGGTTGTAAACGATACTGCGCTACGGCTCTTCTTAATACCAGATCAGGTATGGGCGATCACCGGCGAAGTGGCAGTAAAGCCTTCTCGCACCGCTAGAGGTATGCCGGACTGGGTGTACCAAACTTGGATCGACCCAATTGTCTGCGGCGTGCTGTACCGCCTCTGCAAGATGAAAGACAAAGATTGGACCGACCCAGAGTTCGCCGCCATGAACAAGAACATCTACGAACAAGCTGTTACGAATGCTCGTATTCGTGACTTGAGAAACGTGCACTTACAAGTGCGCATGAGAAGTTTCTAAGGAGTGGGCTATGTCAGCCGGATACCTTGATTTATACATCGAGCAAGGGGCTACGTATAACCAGCCTATTGTTTGGAAAGACAGCAGCGGCGTAGCTGTGAACTTGACCGGATATACCGCTCGTATGCAGGTAAGAAAAACTATTTCGGCTTCGACGGTGATAATTGCGCTTACAACTGAGAATGGTCGTATTACTTTAGGTGGGGCGAATGGCACCGTCACATTGAACATTACAGCCACAGACACCGCTGCGCTCGAACAATTTGCTGGTGTTTATGATCTTGAGTTACAAGCTTCGAATGGATTTGTCACCCGACTTCTCGAAGGACAAGTCACCGTAAGCAAAGAAGTCACGCGAGAGGTGGTGTGATGAGTCAAGTACAAGTAATCGTATCGACTGAGTCGAACATTGTTGAGGTAGTTCAGACCGGACCGTTGGGCCCCCAAGGCCCAACTGGTCCTACTGGTGCGCTTGGCCCAACCGGCCCCACTGGCGCGCAGGGCATTGCCGGTCCTACTGGTCCTACTGGTCCTACTGGTCCTACTGGTGCGCTTGGTCCAACTGGCCCTACTGGTGAACAAGGTATTGTTGGTCCTACAGGCCCCACAGGTTCCACAGGCGCAGTAGGTCCTACGGGCCCTACTGGTGAACAAGGTATCGTTGGCCCTACTGGTGCGCAAGGTGTCGCAGGC
>Ga0315904_10009616_pt1 | contig 12602 bp, 11 predicted proteins | sample LakEriMetagenome_6_FD_203529 | JGI IMG/M metagenome (GOLD analysis project Ga0315904, IMG submission 203529) | Freshwater fungal communities from buoy surface, Lake Erie, Ohio, United States - Buoy 12 MA120 | ecosystem: Environmental > Aquatic > Freshwater > Lake | place: USA: Lake Erie, Ohio...
CGCCGCGGTAGCGGGTGCGCGCGATCGACACCTGCAGACGGTCGGCGCGCGCCGCCGAGAGCGACGCATTGAGTTTCTCCGCGCGGACAAGCAGCCGCTCGGTGGCCTCTCCGCCAGGGGAAGCGTCAAGCATGCGCGAGAAGAGATCGGCGAGGCGATCGAGGAACTGCCCACGGTCGGCTGGCTCCGCCGCGCGGGCCAGCGCCTCGATGCGCTCGGCGGCCAGCGAGTCGAGCCCGCGGGCCTCGAGATACTCGAGCAGTTCGTCGCCACGAGCCGACGGCACGCCAAGCGCTGCGACGGCCAGCGCAACGCCGCGCGCGACGTTCCGGAGGATGAAGCGTCTTGCGTTACCTCGCGGGCACATAGGTCACCGCCTCGAATCCGACGTCTCGGGCACATTGAATCGCAAGCGCCGCCGAACCCACGTCGACGCCAGGCCCCACCCGCACGAAGAGCCCGGGCTCGCGCGGGAGAGGCTCGAGCGCATCCATGAGCGAGGCGCGATCGGTGTACTCGGCCGAACCGAGCCGGAAGACGACGCCGTCGCCGGAGCGCATGACCTCGAGCACCTGCGGGTCGAGGTCGTCCTTCGACTCGGTTCCCTGCTCGGCGCGGAGATTCGGCGACAGGCGCGACTCGTCGAGCCCTTGGCCCGTCGTGAAGATGAAGAAGGCAAGCAGCAGAAACGTGGCGTCGATCATCGACGCGAGGTTCAGCTCGGGCTTGCGGCCGACCGATCGTCGCGCGAACCGCATTCAGCGCCCCCTTTCGGTGGCGAGGCGGATCGCGGGAAGTCCGCGCGACGACAGGCGCGTGAACACCTCGTTCAGCCGGGCGGAATCGCAGTCGCGGTCGGCGCGGATCAGCGGCTTGAGCTTGTCCGCCCCGCCGGCGACGTCGATCGCCTCGTCGATCAGCGCGTCGAGTTCGTCAAGCGAAACGGCGGCATCGTTCACCACGATGGTGCCGTCGGCGAGCAGGTTGATGGTGAGGCCCGACTGCGCGCGCTCGGCCGAACGCTCGCCTTCCTCCTGCGGCAGCGAGAGCTTCGCCCGCGTCTGCTCGGCCATCTGCGCCGTCACCAGGAAGAAGATCAGCAACTGGAAAACGATGTCGATCATCGGCGTCATGTCGATGGCGACGGAGCGTTCGGAGGACCTGTTGCTGCGGAATTGCACGGTGCGGCTAGGGAGAAATGCTTTCGGCTCGGTCGCTGGGTTCGGACTCTCTTCGGCGGGCGCGCGACGCGCCGCGGGTGGTTCTCAGGAGCTCTTGCGCGCGCTGCGCTCGACGAGCGTGACGATCTCCTCGGCGTGGGTGGCGCACTCGGACGCGAGCGCGTCCACGCGGTTCCGCAGGTATCCGTAGATCGAGACGCACGGGATCGCCACCACCAGGCCCTGGAAGGTCGTGATGAGCGCGATCGAGATGTTCGCCGCGAGCGCCTCGTAGTAGCTCGCCGAGCTCGATGCGCCGGAGGCGACCGTGTCGAACGCGCCGATCATGCCCTGCACGGTTCCGAGGAGACCGAGGAGCGGCGCGACCGAACCGATCGTCGCGATCACGTCCATCGTGCGGTAGAGCTTCGCGGTTTCCTCGGCGCCCGCCTCCTCCATCGCGCCCTTGATCTCGAAGGCGCCGAACGGCGAGCGCAGGAAGCGCTTCAGCCCCGAGCCGACCACGCGCAGGTAGTAGCAGTCGTTGGCCGGCAACGCGGAAAACTCCAGTGCGCCCTCGAGGTCGCCTCGCTCCACCATCTCGTTCACGGCCTTCACTCGCGCTGCGGGAAGCAGCACGGCGCGGCGGATCTGCACGAAGTGGATCACCACGAACGCAAGAGCCACCACCGAGAGCAGCACGATGATGTAGCCGATCACGCCGCCGCCGGTGATGAACTTCAGCATCGAGCCGCCTCCTGCATCGGCGTCGGCGGCCTGAAGGAGAATCGTGGATGGAGTCATTGGAATCATGGGCATTGCCTTTGTGGTGTCGAAGTGTCCGTCAGGTCCGACGCACGCCAGGCGAGTGACGCCCAGGCTTGTGTCGTGGTCGTGTGGTCGTGTCCGTGCTCGTGCTCATGCTCATGCTCGTGCTCGTGCTCGTGCTCGTGCGGTCGACGTCCGCCGCAGACGCGCGCGGCTTCACCGCCTCGGGAATCCGCACCCCCGCGGCACGCATGCGTTCATCGCGCAGATACTCGAGCGAGACCGCGGTGGCCACGTCGCCGGCCTCGCGCATGAGCGCCGCCGCCGACTCGAGCGCGAAGCTGTCGATGAGGCCGGTCGCATCGAGCCGCGACGCGGGGACCGCGAGAAGATCGAGCGCGGCTGAAGTCAGCAGCGCGCCGCGCACATCGGCGGGCGCGGCGCGGGCAATGCGCGCGCGCGCAGTGCCGATGGCGGCGAGGCGCCAACTCGCGAGAAACGCGGGCGGGTCCTGATTGGCGCGGTCGAACTCGGAGAGCGCCCGGTCGAGCGCGAGCGCATCGGGTGCGCGCACGATGGCGGCAAGGCCCTCGAGCGTGCGCGCCGCCGAAGTGACGCGCTGCGCGTCGGCCGCGCCTGCGACCGGCGGCTTCGAGGCCGCCGCAGGAGCCGACGGGTCGGGCGCAGCGAGCACGTCGGAGAGCCGGGCGATCTCGGCGAACCGCCGCAACGCGTTTCCGGCGACCGCCGCCTCGGGTGGCTCGTCCTTCGGCGTCGCGCGCGCAAGCGTCGCGTCGCATCGCGCGAGCAGCTCGGCGCGCACCGGGGCCGGCGCAAACGGAGGAATCGCCGGCAGCAGCCCCGTCGCCGGATCGAGCACCGGCGGAAGCTCGGGAAAGCGCGTGGCCATGCCGGCGGCCGCAAGCCGAAGACTGACGGTCCAGGCCTCGATCGCTGCGCCCTTGTCGGCGTCGACGATGGCGCAGCGAAGCAGACCCTCCGCGGCGAGCTGCGCCGTTGGACCCCCTGCATCGCGCAGCGTCTCCCAATGCTTCGCGAGAAGCGGCGCGGCCAGCGTCGTGTCGCCGCGGGCAATGCGAATGCGGGCGCGCCAGAGGTCCGTCGCCATCGCAAGGTAGTCGCGCGCCGGGTGGCGAACTCCGCTCGCAGAGACATCGCGCACCATGTCCCATGGCAGGAGTTCACGCACCTCCTGGCCACCACGCCCGGTGGTGATCACCTCGAGCCCCGCAGCCGACACATCGGCGGCGCGGGCCTCGATGCGCGTTCGCTCCAGAGCGCCTGCGCGCGCACCGTCAGGCGCCTCGGCGCCGCGGCGCAATTCGATCACGACCTGCTGCGGCGCAGCCCATGCAGCAAGTGGCATCGCAAGTGGCATCGCATGCAGCGCCAGCGCCGCCACCACATGCGCGAGCCGCGCGCGCGGCGACGCCCATCGTGCTCGCCGAAGATGCGGTGCGATGCCGGCGATCACTGCTGCTCTCCTCGAGGCCGCGGACGCGATGGCACGAAGCGAAACACGCCCCGGTGATTCTTCGCGATCTGAATCAGCGGTTCCCTGCCGGCTTCGCTCGAGAAACCAATCGTGTGCACCACGGTTTCGCTGCGCGCGCGGGCGATGCAGTCCTGGAAGGCCACGACGGCATTCCCGGGAATAAGGCCATCGGTGAGGAAGAACACCACGTCGGGCGGGATGGGCAGCCGGAACACGAGTTCGATCGCGCCCATCGGAACGGTACCGCCTCTGGTCCGCTGATCGTCGATCCAGCGCCGCATGCGCGCGACGTTGCCTCGGCTCGCGCGCTGCCAGCTCTCTTGCCACTCGGGAAGCACCGGGCCGTCGGAGTAGAGGATGACGAAGAACTCGGCGTAGTCGGGAAGCGCGCTGATCGAGCGCTTGAGTTCGGACATCGCCGTGACGATGCGGCCGTCCTCCTCCATCGAGCCGGAGATGTCCACGATGTACGCGAACCGCGTTCCGCGCCCGCCGACGCCGAAGAAACTGGTGCCGCCGCCCTTGCCGCTGCCGACGCCGATTCCGCTCCCCGCGCCACCCGGTCCCACGATCGCCCCGATGCCGGGCGCCTCGATGGTGCCGATGCTGTCCTGCGTGGGATCATTCGACGCGATCTCGGTCGAGAGATTGGGAAGTGGATCGACCTCGGTCGAAATCGGGCCGACCGCCGCCGGCGTCGGGTCCGGCAGGTCGACGTCGGGCGAGACTTCGATCTGCGGCGGAAGTTCCTGCAGCGAGACCGCGACTTCGGGACTCCCCGGCGACCCGCTCTCGGGGGCCTGCAGGACCGCAAGGCGCAGCATGATCGCGACGTGCACGATGACCGAGAGCGCGAAGCCGAGGAGCAACAGGTGCATCCATCGCTCGCGCACCATCCGACGCCGCTCGTCGCGAATCAACTGCTCGGCCGAGCGCAGGTCGCCCCCGGTGCCCGGCTCGGGCACGTCGGAGGCAGAGTTGTTCGCGTGTGGGCCCACGATTTTTATACGCGCCGCGTCGGGCACGATTCTACGGGTTGCCCGGCCAACGGGGCGGTTCTCGACCGGCCTACGACACAACTCCGGCAATCGGCGCGATCTCGCCGGCCAAAGCCGCGCCTCGATCCCTGCCTCGCCGCTTCGCTCGTCCAGCGTCGGGCGTCATGCGCGCGCGACGGTGGTGCCGATGCGCTCGCCTGCCACCACCCGCCTGATGTTGCCGGGGGTCTTGTAGTCGAACACGCAGACCGGGAGGTCGTGCTCCATGCACATCGTCAGCGCGGTAAGGTCCATGACGCCGAGCTGGCGCTCGATCGCCTCGCTGAAGGTGAGGTGGTCGTAGCGCTTCGCGGAAGGATCCTTCTTCGGGTCGGCGGTGTAGATGCCGTCGACCTTGGTCGCCTTCAGCAGCAGGCTCGCGTTCAGCTCGATCGCCCGGAGGCTGGCGCAGGTGTCGGTCGTGAAGAAGGGGTTGCCGGTGCCCGCGACCAGAATGATGGTGCGGCCCTTCTCGAGGTGGCGAATGGCGCGGCCCCGGATGAAGGGCTCCGCCACGGCGGGGACGTTGATCGCGCTCATCACGCGCGCGGGGCGGCCGATCCCCTCGAGCGCTTCCTTCAGCGCAAGCCCGTTGATGACGGTCCCGAGCATGCCCATGTAGTCGGCGGTCGACTGGTGCACGACGCCGTCCTTCGCCATGCGCGCACCGCGAATGATGTTGCCGCCGCCCACGACGATGGCGATCTGCCCTCCGAGCTCGCACGCCTGCGCGATCTCGCCCGCGATCACCCGCAGTTCCTGGGTGTCGATCCCAAGCTGCCCGGCCGGGGCCAGGCTTTCACCACTGATCTTGAGGACGATGCGTTGGGGAACCTTGATCGCTGTCATGTCCCCCATTGCATCGGCTGCGAGCGGATCGGTCAAGCGGCGACGCAACTTCTCTGCGAAGGTCGCCGCCGAAGCTCTGCTACACTCGATGGCCCATGGACCTCGACACGATCCTCCTCGAGACAGAGGAGCGCATGCAGCGTTCCTCCGACTACCTTCAGCGCGAACTCCGCGGCATCCGGACGGGCCGTGCCAGCACCGCCCTCCTCGAGTACATCAAGGTCGACTACTACGGATCGCACACCGACCTGCGCGAGCTCGCGGCGATCTCGGTGCCGGAGGCGACGCAATTGCTCGTCAAGCCATTCGATCCTGGCTCGAAGAGCGACATCATCCGAGCGATCGAGACGTCGGGCCTCGGCCTGAACCCGATGTCCGAGGGCAATGCGATCCGCATCAACGTGCCGGCGCCGAGCGCCGACCGCCGCAAGCAGTTGATGACACAGGTGAAGAAGCTCGCAGAGGAGTCGAAGGTGGCCGTTCGCAACGAGCGCCGCGACGGCAACAAGGCGATCGACGCGGCCGTGGCCGACAAGAAGAACGCGATTCCCGAGGACGCCGCCAAGAGCGCCAAGGAAGAGATCGACGAACTCACCAAGAAGTTCTGCGACGGCCTCGACGCGATCGCCGCGAAGAAGTGCGCCGAGATCGAGGAGATTTGAGCGCTCGCCGCTGCGGCGACCGCTGAAAATCACGCCGCGACCGCTCAAACAACGCAACGGATGATGTCAGCCGTCGACTCCGACGCGTGTCGTTCCGGGGACTCACGTCCCCGGGCACCCGTGGTGTACGACTCCGACAATCACGCCGCGACCGCTCAAGTCACCCTCCCTCGAACAGCTTCGCCTGGTCCCGCACGTCCTTCGGGCTCTCCTGCACGGCCTTCACCTCGGCCGCGATGTCTTCGATCGTGCGGAAGTCCTCATGCTCGCTCGCGAACCGGATGTACGCGATGTCGTCGAGCGAACGCAGCCTGCGCGCCACCCGACGCCCGATCTCGACCGAGGGCACTTCCTTCTCGAAATCGCGGTAGAGCTCGTCCTCGATCTGGCGCACCATGTCTTCCTTCGCCTCGGCCGCGATGGGACGCTTGCCGCAGGCGGCCAGGATGCCCCGCATGATGTTGTCGGCGTTGAACGGCACCCGCGATCCATCGCGCTTGACAACCACAAGGCGCTCGGTGCGCTCCACCCGTTCGTAGGTCGTGAATCTCCGGCTGCACTTGTTGCACTCACGCCGACGCCGCACGGCGGCCCCGCCGTCGGCCTCGCGGGAGTCGATCACGCTGTCGTCGTCGGCCTTGCAGAAAGGGCAAATCATCGGTGAAGCCGCATGGTATCCGCGCTCCCCCGCGATTGTGCGGCAGTTACACTTGCCCGTCTTATGGTCCGGATCACCCTTCCCGATGGTTCCGTCAAGGAGTTCGCACACGCCCCCACCGCAGGCGAGGTCGCCGCGTCGATCGGCGCCGGCCTCGCGAAGAGCGCGCTCGCCGCCCGCGTGTCCTACGGCGGCGGCACGACCGACAGCGAGCTCGTCGACCTCGGCTACCGGATCGAGAAGGATGCCCGGCTCGCGATCGTCACCGCGAAGAACCGCGACGGCACCGTCAGTCCCGATTCGCTCTACCTCCTGCGCCACTCCTGCGCGCACATCATGGCCGAGGCGATCCAGCGGCTCTTCCCGCAGGTCCAGCTCGTCTACGGCCCGCCGCTCGAGACGAGCTTCTACTACGACATGCTGTTCCCCGACGGCAAGATCATGTCGGCCGACGACTTCGAGAAGGTCGAGGCGGAAATGGCAAGAATCGTCGCGGAAAACCGCCCGTTCACCCGCTACGACCTTCCGATCGCCGAAGGCCTGAGGAAACTCGAGAAGGAAGGCTCGAAGTTCAAGCTCGACAACGCCGCACGCGCGGTCGAGGCCGGATCGACGGCGCTCTCGTGGTACGCGACCGGCGAACCCGGCAAGAACTGGGAAGACCTCTGCCGCGGCCCCCACGTTCCCTCGACCGGCAGGATCGGCGCATTCAAGGTGCTGTCGCTCGCGTCGAGCTACTGGAAGGGCGATGAGAAGCTCGACCGCCTGACCCGCGTCTACGGTACCGCCTTCGCGACGAAGGAAGAACTCGAGCAGCACGTGCGGCTTCAGGAGGAGTCCAAGCGCCGCGACCACCGCACGCTCGGCAAGCAGCTGCGGCTCTTTCACATCGACGAGATGGTCGGCCAGGGCCTCATCCTCTGGACCCCGAAGGGATCGATCATCCGCAACGAGCTGCAGAACTTCATCGGTGCCGAACTGCGCAAGCAGGGCTACCACCAGGTCTACACGCCACACATCGGCAAGCTCGATCTCTACAAGACGAGCGGCCACTTCCCCTACTACAAGGAGTCGCAATTCCCAGCGATTCCCGAGGGAGACGACCTGGCGAAGCTCTGCGAGTCGGGCTGCTCGTGCGCCGAGCTCACCGCGCGCCTCGACGGCGTGAGCGCGCAGTTCGCGCGCGAACTCAACGAGCGCACCGGCCGCGAGGTCATCGCGCCCGACCGCGTGATGGACGCGGACAAACTGGTGAACGGCTTCCTCCTGAAGCCGATGAACTGCCCGCACCATGCGAAGATCTTCGCAAGCGAGCCCCACAGCTACCGCGACATGCCCGTGCGTCTCGCCGAGTTCGGCACCGTCTACCGATGGGAGCAGTCAGGCGAACTGAACGGCATGACGCGCGTGCGCGGCTTCACGCAGGACGACGCCCACCTCTTCGTGCGCGAGGACCAGGTCGCGGAAGAAGTGCTCGGCTGCCTGTCGCTTGTCAAGATCATCTTCGCGACGCTCGGCATGAACGAGTACCGCGTGCGCGTCGGCCTGCGCGACCCCGATGGCACAAAGTATGTCGGCGATCCGACCAATTGGGACAAGGCCGAGGCCGCCTGCCGCGACGCCGCGAAGACGCTCGGCGTCCCCTTCAGCGAGGAGCCTGGCGAGGCCGCGTTCTACGGCCCGAAGATCGACTTCGTCGTGAAGGATGTGATCGGCCGCTCGTGGCAGCTCGGCACGGTGCAGGTCGACTACAACCTGCCGATCCGCTTTGATCTCACCTACAACGGACAGGACAACCGTCCGCACCGCCCCGTGATGATCCACCGCGCACCGTTCGGCTCGATGGAGCGCTTCTGCGGCGTGCTCATCGAGCACTTCGCGGGCGCATTCCCCTGCTGGCTCAACCCGGAGCAAGTGCGCGTCCTCCCGATCAGCGAGAAGAGCGCCGCCTACGCCGACCAACTGCACGCAGCGCTCAAGGCGCGCGGCGTGCGCGTAACCGTCGACCACTCGAACGACCGCGTACAGGCGAAGATCAAGGTCGCCGCCGAGGAGAAGATCCCGTACATGGCTGTCGTCGGCCCGCGCGACGCGGAGAACCGCGTGGTCAGCGTCCGCGCCCGCGGCGTCGAGGCGAACCTCGGGGAGATGCCGTTCGACGCCTTCGTCGAGGGAATCGCCCGCGAGATCGAGGGTCGGCTGCTCTCCGGCGCGCCCGGCACGGTGCAGGCGAGCCTGACGAAGTAGGAGCCCGGGCGCCGCGGCGGGGCCCGGCCGCGCGCAACACGGTGGCGGGGCCGCTGTGGCTCCCCTGCTGCCGCGACGTCTCTCCGGCTCCGTCGCTGCGGGTCTCGGGGGCCGATTTCCCGGTAAAGAGAGCGGGAACCCGACCGATTTTTCCTTCCCCCGCGCGTGGGAAGTGGTATGGTTCTCTCATGCTCACGACCGACGCCTTCCGAACCACATGACCGCGCGGCTTTCCAAGCCCCCGGTTTCGTGCATCGGTTGCGCCCGTCGCATCGTCTGCGCCCTTCCATCGCGTTCACGTCTCGCCTGCGCCGGCGGCATGCGCATGGCGAGCTTCCATTCCACCTGATCGCCGCCCGTCTTCCACGGCATTTCAAAGGACTCGAACCATTTACCCGCCCCGCAGACCTTTCGGTGGTCCCCGCCAGGACTCGCGTGACTTCGGACCACGCATCAACGACCGCATCCGGATCTCCCCCGTCCGCCTCCTCGACCCGCAGGGCGAGATGCTCGGCGTTGTGCCGCTCGAGGAAGCGAAGCGTCAGGCCTACGACGCCGGGCTCGACCTCGTCGAGATCGCTCCCGACAGCCGGCCGCCCGTCTGCAAGATCATGGACTTCGGCAAGTTCAAGTACGAACAGTCGAAGAAGGAGAAGCTGAACAAGGCGAAGAGCAAGGCTTCCGAAATGAAGGAAGTCCGCCTGGGTCGCTCGATGAAGATCGATCCGCACGATGTCGACATCCGCATCGCGCAGGCGCGAAGGTTCCTCATCGAAGGTCACCGCGTGCAGATCATCCAGAACTTCCGTGGCCGCGAGATGGCGTTCCGGCAGAGGGGCGACGAGCGCATGGAGGACATCATCGAGCGACTCGCGGACCTCGCCAAGGTCGAGGTGCCGCCACGGCTCAACGGCCGGCGCATGGGCATGATCCTCGTGCCGGAGAAGCAGAAGATCGAGGTCTACAAGCGGAAGATGACCGCGGAAGGCAAGCCGATCCTGCCCACGATTCCCGAGCAGCTCGAGGAGTTCGAGCACGACGACGACGACGATCAGCTCGACAACGAGACCTGATCTCCCGCGGCCGATGCGGGCGGGACGGCGTGCACTGGCGACGGCGGCGGTCGCTGTCTTGCCTCCGCCTCGCCCGAGGAATTCCGTGCCAACTCCTTCGCCCGACAGCGGGCGCATGATGCGCATGCGACTTCGAATCCTCCTTCCCGCAGTCTTGACGCTTCTTGCGTATCGAGCGTTCGCGGTGCCGTCGCAGGACGCCGTCGGTCCTTCCGTCGCGCCGCCTTCTTCCACGCCACTTTCCTCCACGCCGCTCGACCGTGACAACCTCGAGCTCCGGGCGAGCGCGCTGGTGCGGGTGACGGCCGCTCCGATCGCAGACCGCGACGGCAACGGGGTGCTGCAGATCGTGGGGCGCGACGACGGCACGCCGATCGTCATCGACCTCGCGGGAACGCATCTTGTCGGCGGAACCGGGCCCTCGGAGCGCTTCACCGGAGTCGGCATCGTGATCCGCGGGCGGAACGTGACGCTCCGCAACGGCCGCATCAGCGGGTTCAAGGTCGGGATCGACGCCGCGCAGTGCGACGGCCTCGTCCTCGAGGACCTTGACACGAGCGACAACCATGCACAGGCGCTCCGCTCGCGCGCGTGGGGAGAGGATCCCGCGGACTGGCTCTTCCCGCACGCAAACGACGACCGCCAGTGGGCGCGCGAGCACGGCGCGGGAATCTCGGTGCGCGGCGCCCGCAACGTCGTCATCCGCCGCGTCACCAGCCATCGCACCCAGAACGGGATCCTGCTCGACAGGGTCGCGCGCTCATCGATCTACGACAACGACTGCTCGTTCCTCTCGGGCTGGGGCATCGCCATGTGGCGCTCCTCGGGCAACACGATCTGCCGCAACAGCCTCGACTTCTGCATCCGCGGCTACTCGCACGGCGTCTACAACCGTGGGCAGGATTCCGCGGGAATCCTGATGTTCGAGCAGTGCTCGAACAACATCGTCGCACTGAACAGCGCCACCCATTGCGGAGACGGCGTCTTTGGCTTCGCTGGTCGCGAGGCTCTGGGCGAGTCGCCAAAGGACGGCGTGGGAACCGAGTGGCACGAGGGCCGCGGGTCGAACCGAAACGTCTTCCTCGCGAACGACCTCTCGTTCGCTGCGGCGCACGGCCTCGAGATCACCTTCAGCTTCGGCAACGTCATCGCGCGCAACCGCCTCGAGTCGAACGCGATCTGCGGCGTCTGGGCCGGCTACGCGCGCGACACCACCATCGTCGGCAACACCTTCATCGGCAACGGACGCACGATGCCGGGCAGCGAGCGCGGCGGCGTCAACATGGAGCATGCGCAGCGCACGCGCATCGTCCGCAACACCTTCCGCGACGAGCCGGTGGGCGTTCAGTTCTGGACCGACGCGGACGTCGGATTTGCGGCGCTCCCGTGGGCCCAGGCAAACGGCATGGGCGCCCGGCGGAACGCGGTCGAGGCGAACATCTTCGAATCGGTCGATGCGCCGCTCGAACTCCGAGGCGCCACCGACACGACCTTCGCAGGAAACACGCTCTCCGGCGCATGCGGCCCCACCCTCGTCGATGCGGCGAGCGGCCCCGTCTCCGACCAACCGTCGACGGACGAACCCACTCCGACCGAAGCGGAGCTCGATGCCATCCTCTCGCGGCTTCCCGGCGAGCGGCGCGCGATCGGACTGCGCGACCACCTGCGCGGCCGCGACCGCATCATCATGCTTGATCACGGGCCCTACGCGTGGGATCGCCCGGTGCTTGTCCGGCGCAACTCGGGCATGGAGCGCGCGACCTACCTCGCACTCTCGTTCGAGCAGCCCGCGCAGGCGATCCTGCGCGCGGAGATGCCGCTCGAAGTGCTCCAGACTCCGGCCGGCGACATCGAGGTCCGCGGCAAGGAAACCGGCTTCATCGCACCCTACATGCTCGTCGCCCGCGATTCCGCAGGTCGGGAAGCCGCGATCGATGGACTGCTTGCCCCGGCATCGTGGAGCGTCTCGGTGTTCCCGATGCGCGCTCGAGCAGACGGCGCGGCCGCCCCGTCGCACGAAGCGTTTGCGGCCGCGCGCGCCGGCGGTGCGCTCGAGCGGACGCTGCCAGAACTCGATCTCTCGCGGCTCGCGCGCGAGATCGATGAACTCGCGGCCGCCGGCCCCGGGATCAAGGCCGTGGGGGTGTCGGCGCGCGTCGCGCTCCTCCACCCTCCGGGCGAGTATCGCGTGCACCTTGGCGGCGTTGGCGGCGCACGGCTGCAGATCGACGGTAGGCCCGCGATCGAGCGCTGGGAGCGAGGCGCGGCGGCCCCCGCCAGCTTCGACTACGTGGTGGCTGCGCCACGCTCGGTGACCCTCGAGATCGAATGCATGGTGGAAACGCCGCGCGCGCGCGCCGCAGCGCCTCGCGTCTGGTTCGAGCGGGCCGGGACGTCCGCACCGTCGGCCCCCTGACCGCCGCCCCCTGACAATCGACGGCCGGCATCGGCCGCTGAGGCCAGCCCCAGTTCCGCGTCGCAGTTCCGCGTCGCAGTTCCGCGCTGGGCGCCGTCCGGAACAATGCGAAAAAGTATTCGTCCGTCTTGCTTTTTATGCAGTGGTGTGTATACTCAAACGTTCCTTCGTATCTCTATCCGGCCTTGACCCCGACCCCCGCCACCTCCCAAGACA